>Ga0272441_10013229_pt1 | contig 11898 bp, 11 predicted proteins | sample SSMProp6N_FD_193582 | JGI IMG/M metagenome (GOLD analysis project Ga0272441, IMG submission 193582) | Marine sediment archaeal communities from Little Sippewissett salt marsh, Falmouth, MA, United States - SSM-Prop-6N | ecosystem: Environmental > Aquatic > Marine > Wetlands > Sediment ...
AACAACTTCTCTCCGACACTAGCTGGGCTCGGAGCCCAACTAACATCAAGCGAGCAGCGTTTACACCCTGGACTACCCGGGTATCTAATCCGGTTTGCGCCCCAGGGCTTCGTCCCTCACCGTCAGACCCGTTCTGGCTAGACGCCTTCGCCACTGGTGGTCCCCCTAGGATTACAGAATTTCACCTCTACCCCAGGAGTACCTCTAGCCTCTCCCGGTCTCGAGTTTAGCAGTCTACCCGGTATTCGTATAGTTAAGCTACACAATTTACCCAGGCATTTACTAAACCGGCTACGGACGTTTTAGGCCCAATAATAGCGGCCACCACTTGAGCTGCAGGTATTACCGCGGCGGCTGGCACCCGTCTTACCCAGCTCTTACTCTCTCTGTTTTTTAGACAGAGAAACAGCTGACTCTTACGAACCAGCACTTGGGATCCCCTCATCGTGCTTTCGCACATTGTGAAGGTTTCGCGCCTGCTGCGCCCCGTAGGGCCCGATATCGTGTCTCAGATATCGTCTCTGGGCTATTGCTCTCACAACCCATATCCGTCGTAGGCTAGTCAGGTCTTTACCCTGACTACAACCTGATAGTCCGCAGACTCATCCTTAGGTGCCGGAGCTTTCAAACTAAGTACATTCCAGCATCTTAGATCTATGGAGTATTATTCTCAGTTTCCCGAGGTTATCCTCCGCCTAAGGGTAGATTATCCACGTGTTACTGAGCAGTCTGCCGAGGGCCGAACCCTCTCGACTCGCATGGCTTAGTCGGATCCCAATAGCAGTGACCTCCGGCAGGATCAACCGGAATCTATCACACTATTATTGAATATTATTGGGGGTAAATCAAATTTCACCAATACACATCAATCGTCAGATTCAAGAGAGCGAAAGATACCTCTCAATGATATCTTATTATCTTGAACCTCCACATCCATTTGTTCCCCGGAATCGAAATGGCCTTCTCACAGAAAGTTTCATAACCCACTCTCAAAGGCCGGCCGGAAATATCCGGGTAATTATATTTCGAGGTAAACTCACTCTATATAATAATCATATACAAATAGTTTTTGGTTTTTAATTGGCAGAATTTTTAATTTTCTAATAATTAAATATCGTAAATAATCAAATCTGATTTGGGGGAACACCCTCGGGTAAAAATGGTTGGTTAATTGGAATCTCCCATCGACGAAGATGATCAATATTTACTAATAAAAACATGAAAAATGGTATAGTAGTTTTCATCCAATGAACTAAATTATCGTGTTTTCCCTGTCCCATGAATGGTTCATAATCTTTTGATAGAATTTCAAAACAAAATGAAGGAATATGATACTGCTTAAAACACCAGTCAGTAATAGTTCCACCAACCTTTAAAGGTTCATTCTGTGTTTCATATTCTGTATTTTTTTCTACCCAATCGAAAACAAAGTCAATGACTATTTGTTCCTGTTGCGAAATTTGAAAAGGAGGTTTATGAGTTATCCAAACAGAGCTCACAGTATGAACAGCAGTGTGACAATTTACATAAAATGAAAAATCTTTATAACTAATTCTCTCCGTTAGGTCTCTAATGGATTGGGCCTCTGGTTCTGAAAAAGCTCTTTTACCACAATTAGAAAACCATAATCCCAAACGCGGAAACATTACATAAGGAATTTTTATTATACCCATCAACTTTCCTAAACGAAAACAACCACCTCTTATTTTTCCAAAAAAAATGTCAAAATTTCTATTTAGATCAACACCATTATCATTCCATCTTTTAGACGATTGTCTACCATCGGGATTTAATAATGGAACAATATAAATGTCGGAGTTTTCTAATATATCATCTACTGAGGCATTTTTTCCGTAATTCAATAGTAGGAATTCAGCAAGATAAAGACATGCTTCTCCAGATTCCCACTCATTTCCATGAATACATCCATCTATTAAACAGGAAGATTTAATATTCTTATTTCCTTCATCTGTTAATCGTATACACCAAATATCCTTTCCAAGAACACTTTTTCCAATTGAAAATAAATATGTTAAATTTTCATATTTTTCATTAAGCTCATTGAGTTTATTGAAAGAACCGTAATAATCATGATAATCCCCATCTGACCAATTTGGTAGAATTAAAGGGTTGTTTGGTTTAAATTTTGATTTAATTATATCATTTCTTTCATTGTAATCATCTATTTCAATACAGCCAGTGAATATTGTTAAAATCAACAGCGAAGTGGAAAAAATGATTTTAATTTTAAAAATTATATTTTTCATTTTTTTCCCCATAAATAACTTAATAATCAAATATATTTAATTTAAATGTTTGCTAAGTATATAAATATCATAAATAAAAAAGATGTCTCTAAAAAAGATATATTTTTAAATATATATGATTTTGAGTTAAGTAATCAAAACATATTTTTATATTGTGGACTGGGTGGGATTTGAACCCACGGCCTCCACCTTGCGAAGGTGGCGATCTTCCACTGATCTACCAGCCCGTAATTAGAAAATTAAAAATAAAAAGAATATTTGATGATTTCCCTTTGCTTTAAAATTTTAATACATCCTATTTTTTGATTGTTTTAATGCCTCCACAACAGGAAGGTTTTCACCCATCATAAACTTTTCAAGACTTCCTCCACCAGTACTAATATGAGACATTTTTTCATCCAAACCTAATTTTTCAACAGCTGCAACCGTATGGCCCCCCCCAACAATTGAAAACGTGCTTAGGTCTGCAACATATTTGAATATTTCTTCGGTTCCTTTCATAAAAAGAGGATTTTCAAAAACACCGCATGGTCCAGATAAAAACACCGTCTTAGCATCATTTATAATGTTTTTGAAATATTCAATTGATTTTTCTCCAATGTCAAATAAGTTATTTTGTGTGGGAAGCATCGAAGTATCTATTTCATTTCTGTTTGTATTTTCTTCAATAGCAAAATCCTTTGGAAGATAGATATTGTCTCTAAATTTTTGCAATAATTGTCTGATTTCATCAAAATTTTCTTGAGTTCCCTCCTTAGCGAGCAATTCTTCATTTTTATCTCCCAATTGAATGCCCTCTGCTTTTAAAAATGCATTAGCAGGTAGACCTGTTAGTATTATTTTATCAGCCGTTTTATTCTCTAAAAGCCGCTCAATAGTAACGACAACATCAGAAAATTTTGCGCCTCCAAATAAAAACACTGACGGTTTTTCGGGATTTGCAACAATCTTGGATAAAGTTGTCAATTCTTTTTCCAATAATCTGCCAGCAGCAGATGGAAGAACCATAGTAAAACCAATAAGGCTACATTGTTTTCTATGAGCTGCTGCAAATGCATCATTTACATAATAGTCAGCAAGAGGATACAAATTCTGCACAAGGGCTGATCGGGAATGTTCTTCAGCAGATTTTTTATCTGTTTCCCCATCAAATTTTCTTACATTATCTAACATAATCACTTGTGCAGGTCTCATATTTATTATAGCATTTTTTGCTTTTTCACCATAAATATCATCAATGAATTCAACTTTTTTCCCAAGTAATTCACCTAACGCTTTTGCATGTTTTTCAAGATTAATAAAATCCCAGCTTCCCTGCCGACCCTGGTGAGCAATAATAACTATTTTTGCATTTTTTTCAATAAGTTCACTAATAGTAGGTAATGCTCTTTTAATCCTTGTCGTATCTAAAATTTCATAACTTTCTTTGTCTAGTGGCAAGTTAAAATCCACTCTTAATAAAATAGTTTTATTTTCAAAATCAAAATCATCTAATGTGTTGTAATCTTTCATAATAATAACCTCCTCAAAACACATATAAAAATTGTTTATATAAATATATACATCGACATACAGATAATTGAATTTTAAATGGTTATTATCATTCCTACTCAGCGATTCCACTAGGGATTTTATATATAAATCCATAGTCGGACTAGGGATTTATTTCTGTACAGAAGGGAAATGTGGTGGATGGTGGTATTGAGACTATTAGTAATCATTAAATCTTTAGAACTCTGGTGGTTCTGAACCAAGTTTCATCCAAAGAGCAGAACCTAAATATGAAAAGGTCATAATCTTATCATTTGTTAGTATCTTTAAACCAGTATATCCAATAACTGCAGGGTAACTTAATCCACCATTTGGTATACCAATAATAGGAATCCCAAGAAATTGTGGTAAATGACCGTAGAATGTATTATTCCAATTCCTTTTTCCATTTAATCCAAAAGTGATTATCCAACCTCTAGCTGGAATACTATGATAATCTTCAAAATCGCAAATACCAAGACCAATCTTTAATGAAATTCCAAGAGGAATATCATATAAAATTATGAATGGCAAAATCCAAAATAATAAAAACCAACTACCCATCTTTTGTAAGTTAAAGAAATATGATATCATTCCCAAATGAAGAAAAAAAGTTTGAATAGGTTTTTGAAAACAAGTTGTGTATGATGTCTTTCCAATTAAAAGACAAAATAGATTTTCATTATCATCAAAAGTTACTGAAACTTTAGGTATTGTTCCAACTACAATTTTCCCAGATATTGGTTTATGAATTCTGCCTAAGACCAACCTCTGTGCCTGCTTCACACTCAATCCACCAAGCAATCCATACTTATCCAGTTCCACAACCGCATCCTTGAATATCTTTTCTGCCTGTTCTCTTGATTCAGAGGTATTCAACTGTTCTCTTATTGAATCAAACAATGACTCAACTTCATCTGCTTGTTGTTGAGTCAACTTGATTGTCTGTTTACCACCATTCAGGCCACAGACTTCTGTAGTGAACTCAACCAAATCCTCTTTGCTTATATTTGCATTAATACTTGGTGCAAATGCAAGTCCTATGAATAAGAGGATTACTGCTACTGATATTAGTTTCTTCATTTTACACTCCTATGTCATATGGTTCTTTTGCAGGATGCCAATCCACATTAATCCATGGGAAAGGTCCAACCCTTCCAAAAATGAGCTTTGGCAATAGCCTTGGTCCGTTCCAGTAATTCTGTTTCCATTGATTAAGAAATGAAAGGCTAATATATGTATCTTGAGAATTATTTAGGAAGTTGTTTTTAGTAATGGTGTTTTTATGGGAATAAAGAAGATGTATACCGTCATTTTTGTTTGAATGGAAGTTGTTACCTATGATAGTATTACTGTTGGATTCCTCAAACTTTATACCATTATCCTCATTTAGAACTATCTCGTTGCCCCGTATGAAATTATATTTTGACCTTAAAAGATATATTCCATTTAGATTATTTGAAGAGAATATATTACCCTCCATAATCACCGCATTTGAGACATACTGAATAAAAGAACCGTTCTCCATGTTATTTATTATGGTATTATTATAGATTGATATATTTGATAAATTTGTTCCCGCTCCCGAAATATAAACTCCATCCTTGTAGTTATAATGAATAATGTTATTGTGTATCTCAACCTGGTTACAATTACTAGAAATACTAATCCCATACATAGTATTGTTGTAAATATTATTATTTAAAATATTAAGATTATTGGAACGTTTTGCAGTAATACCATCTCCGATAATATTCTTGATTTCACATCCACTGATTATTATATTTGAACGTGAATACAAATCGGGTGATCCTAGGAAAATTCCACCAGGATGTAACCAACCTCCTCCAAGAAACTCACCATTTCTATCTATACTACAATCAGTTATAGAGACATTATTACTATAGGCCCATATGTCAACAGAAGAACAAGAATTATTATTTATCCAGCAATTACTTATAGAAATGTTGGATGCATTATTTAGACGAATACCTCCTGAATTTAATTTTATAATACATTCAGAGATATATATACTTTTTATATCGTTGTTTTCATTATCTAATTCAAAGCCCCTATACCAGCAACCGGTTCCGGAATTTTGAATAGTAAAATCCTTAATTGTGATAATTGGGTTAAGTACCAATATAACATGGCCAGATTTACTGCCATCAATAATAGTAGAATGTTTATTTTCCCCTATCAGACTAATTGATACATTTATGACAATATGCTCATAATACGTCCCATTATACACAAAAACAGTATCCCCACTACTTGAATCATCAATAGCATCCTGTATCCTGGTGTAGTTCCCAGAACCGCTTCCACCGACATACAAGGTTTTACCATCATAAGATACAGTTGATGTTCTCTCAACATTAATCCCAGTTGACGGAATACTCATCCCAACCAGTAGAATAATCATCCCAACAACCAACAGTTTCTTCATCTAATCAACCCCTCCATTAACCTCTGCAACAATGGGAATCTGTCCAACAGACCATTGAACCACCAGAATGTGTGAGGCATTGTTACCCTTAACTCTCCCCAATCGCTTTCAGCACCATATGGGTCCTTTGCCTTGCATCTTATTATATAAGTGTCCCTATAGTTCCATTTATGGGATAAATCAATCTTTTCTCCAGATGGATATGGGCCAATCCATCCGGTATCATGGTCATCTCCCCATTCTATGTAATACCATATATGCAGCCCCTCGGGGTCAGAAGACAGGAAAGTATAACCGTACTCGGTATTTATCTTCCCGTTTAATTCACCTTCAATTGTTGGTTTTTCCGGCGGGTCATTTGATTCTTGAACCCACGCCCAGGCGGTATCAACTGACTGGCTGCTTTTATTGTCAGTGACCGTTAAAGTTACAGTGTAATTGCCTACATTGGTGTAGATGTGGGTCGGGTTCTGCTCATTGGATGTATTTCCATCACCAAAATCCCATTGCCAGGTGTAAGGAGGATATCCGAAATCAGCATCTCCAGAGAATTCTACAGCCTCATCGATTAATCCATAATATGGCCCGTTTGCTTCTGCAATCACCTCTCCACCTGCCCCAAAAGCATGGAGATAACCATACCAAAAATGAGTATTTTCATCCTTAGAGGTCGAGCCGACGTAGATGGTCCCATCTTCAGCAATAATAGGGGATGAATCCGCCCTCACGTCGCATATTTGCCGGCGCCATTTCTCGGTGCCATCCTGATTTACCGCGACAAGGCATAAGCCCGCGCTTACGTAGATGGTCCCGTCAGCAGATACCGCAGGGGATGCATGGGCAATATCCCCACCTACATCAAGAGTCCATTTTATTGTACCGTTGTTTGGATAAATCGCGCGCAGCTTATCCGTACCAACGTAGATGGTCCCGTCATCAGCAATTGCAGCGCTTGAGCTTGCCCCCCATTCCGTATTGGTCTTCCACTTGAGCGTTCCGTTGGGATACAAGGCATAAAGGTTATCATCAAACGAAGGGAAATAGATGGTCCCGTCATCAGCAATCGAAGCATGACCTTTTATCTCATCACCCGTTTTAAACCTCCATTTCAAAGTGCCATTTGGGTTCATGGCATATAAATAATTATCACAAGAACCGATATATATAGTACCATCCTCCCCGATAGCAGGATCAGATGTAATAACATCTCCGGTCTTATATCGCCATTTTTCTGTGCCATTTGGATTGACAGCATATATTCTATTTCCAGATAACATTGTTCCAAAATATATTGTCCCGTCCTCCGCAATTGCAGGAGAAGAGCAAATGTCATCATGAGCACAGAATCGCCATTTTCTAGTTCCATTTGGATTAACTGCATGTAAATAATCATCCCAAGATCCCACATATATTGTACCATCTTCTGCAATTGCAGGTGCTGACCATATTAAAAACCCAGTCTTATATCGCCATTTTTCCGTACCATCTGGGTTAAGTGCATACAAAAACCAGTCCATACTGCCGAAATAGATTGTTCCATCGTCACCAATGACTGCGGAGCTTTCTACTTCATCACATTCATAACGCCATTTCTCGTAACCGGAGTTGTATGTGGTACTAAAGGGGCTCCTGCTCGTGTGATGCATATCATGGCATTTCATAGGCCACGGGGAATCCATCGGTGGACTTACAGAGGATTCAATTGGATTTGATATAATAGATTGTGATTCTGTTTCAACTACATCTATTCCATTAGGAGATTCCTCAATTATCTTTTCCTTTAAATGCTCATACTTTGCAGAACCGAAGTCACTGTCGTCATAACAGTAGAACGCTAAGTTATCAAGTAACTCATCTTGCTCATTATCAACCATCAACTCCTCTACCTGATTGCCCACTCCAACAAACGCAGTAGAAACCATCAACAGAATTACCATTATTGGGATAAGATGCTTCAATCTAAATTCCTCCCATATATTAATTGAAGGTTTGGTATATAAACCCTGTGACAACGATAAACACTTATATCAGTTGTGCATTATAAATTGTGGGGAAGAATGAGATACAAAGAACTTACATTAAGAACGAAAAGGATAATCCTTGCTATATTCCTTGGAATAATTCTTTACGCATTGATTTTTATTGGAGCATGGCTAGACGATAATGTATTTATCTTGAATTTATCTCCTTTTTGGACTTTTATCCTTTTTGGAAGCTATTTTTTGTGGGTATTATTGTTTTACATAATATCTGGATGGAGAAAAAGCGAAGAATATCTTAAAAGAGTTGAAAAATGGGACCTACCAATTAGACAAGTTTTGGTAATATTACTTCTGTGGATTGTCTTTCTTGGATTATATTATCTTAGACCTTCTAATAAGTTTACGCTTGTTTACGCATGTTGTTTTTCAGTAGTGATTTTATCGGGAGCATACTTGAGGAATCTCTATAGAAAAGAATTGAAATTATAACTATTTTTTCTCCTGTTAAACAATATATTCCTCGGTTAATCGAATGATACCATAAATATTATTGTCTCTATCGAGTAATATTCCAATAGGGATTTTATATATAAATCAATTGTCCGACTAGGGATTTATTTCTATACAGGAGGGAATGTGAGATTTTTTCAGTCGAAGAATTATAATAATGAAAGGAAAAACACCTGCATACCACTCATATCTTCTTCGTCTGATGCTCCTTCCTCACAATTCACTGATACAACTACTTTGATTTTACCGTAACCGAGAACAATACCTAACCATGCAGTTAAGTCTTCTCCAACTTCTAAAAACTCTTGAAATCCGTATTTTGTTTTATTAATTAGACCAAGTTTTCCACCCGTTATCTTCATTTTACTTGATATATTAGTTGCTGAAGCATCTCCAATATTTTTTATTGTTGCAGTTACACCGATTGGACCTTCAATAGACATTATTTTCAATTCTGGTTTTATCTCAGAATAAACTTTGTCAAAGTAAACACCATCACCTGCCCAGATTGCATAAACTCCATCTGGTGACTTTCCAAGACCATGGTCTTCAGTTCCATCTGTAATTTGCACTTCATCCTTCCAATTTAAACCTCCATCATCGGATATTTTACGATATAAGCTACCCTCTTTGATATATGAGCAGACAAATATCTCCCCATCCCAAGTAGATATTACTTCTGGGTTTGTCGCTGACTCAACAACTGTGGTTTGGAATGTAGTAGTTCCTCCATTATTTGAGTAGAAACATTGTATGTTATCTTCTACCTCGGCAACAATTACAACACTATCATTGTGAGATTCCATTGATGGTTTAGAGATTTTGGCTATTGTATCACCAAGGAAATATGCACCCATGTATGGATGGCTACCATCCTCATCATAAACTCCAAAGTTATCTTTTCTGACAAGTAAATCGGCATCTGTTTCATGGTCGTATACAGCGTATGACATCCCTGTTATTTCATCTATAGCAAAATCAGCATTTAAATATCCCTCAACTGGCAACCATTCTATTGTACAACTACCCCCCGTTTTGGGATAAAATAGAATAGGGCAACCTTCCAAATCATCTACAGGATAACCGTTGTAACAGGTACCTGCTATACCTCCCCAATTCCAAGATTCATCTTCATCTGTGTAACAAGAAATTGACAAGGATTCGAATAAATGAAAATTATATGTGGACCAATCAAAATCTATCCAGTAAATATACTCTAGACTATTATCTGTGTATATTAACCATATCTTCCCATCATCATCAGAAGGATAGCCAAAAGTACCAAAGAAACCATTATCATTGCTATCCAATTCTAGATACATTAAACCGCTTAATTCAGGTAAAGCTCCTATTTCCTCCCAGCTATTCCCATTATCGAAGGAACGCCAGAAACCTGGGTACCAATCTATTTCATCTATAGTTATCTCAAATCCTGCTAAGAAGTCACTTCTGGAATTACCTGCTAAAGCTGGGTGCCAACCTTCATCACAAATTTTGATGCCACCTTTAGATATGAAATCCTCATTATTTAATTTCTTTAAATTGACTATCTTTGATACTTCTATATCTATAGCTTTAGAAGTAGTAATTAATTCTCTAACTCTTAAAGATTTATTTTCAACATTAATCCCAGTTGATGGAATGCTTATACCAACCAATAGAATGATTATCCCAACAACAATCAATTTCTTCATCTCACACTCCTATATCATAAGGTTCTAAAGCTGGAAAATGGTCGAATTTTATTTTGAAAAACGTTTTATAGTTAATCGCATTCAATATTCCACTTGTAATAATATGGGGGAAAGACCTGAAATTCTTAAATCTTAATCCAATCCAATTATCCCAATAATTCCCCTGAATCCCAGTATCCCAGTTATTTTTATAACCATAATCCCTTGCGTGAATAAGATTCCTTATGAAGTTATTTTTGTAGATATAATTTTCACGTGCATTTCCACCCCAATCTTTTCCAAGTTCTATGCCCCAAACGTTTTTCATAAAGGTATTTTTACAGATATGATTCTCTGATGAGTGCCCATAATAACCAAACATATGTAATCCCTTTGTATTATTTATAAAATAATTTGAATGTATTTTATTATGTGAAGAGCCCCCAATTAAGATACCACCTTCTTTGTTATCTTTTATAATATTTCCATAAATTAAATTTCCGTGAGAGTTCCCACTCCATCCGCTACCATCGATAATAATACCTGCCCAACTTGCGTTTTGAATCGTAAAACCTGTTACCATAGCTGTGTCAAATAAGTTTATACATGTCCAATCTGAATACCTTCCATCGATAATAGTGCTATTACAATCTTCTCCAATTAAGAATAATAATTCATTAATATATAGATTCTCGAAATAAATTCCACTGTAAACATAAACAGTATCCCCATATACTGAGTCATTTATCGCATCTTGTATCTTCGTATAGTTACCAGGTCCACTTCCACCAACATAAAGAGTATTGCCTTCATATGATGTTTTAGACACCTTCTCAACATTAATTCCAGTTGAAGGAATAACACATATACTAACAAACAAAACAATAACAGCAACTGCCAATCCTTTCCTAATCGGATTCATATTTACCCTCCCTACATACTCTAATAATGGTGGTATATTTAAATGTTGTTTACTCTAAATATCATAAGGTTCTTTAGCAGGATGCCAGTCCCAGTTCAAGAATCCCTTTACATGATAAGGACCCCAACCCCTCCAGTCATCCCAGTAATTGTTCTTGTAAAAATCAATTATGACATACATGCCTTCAAAGCAGATATGTTCAGTATTATCAATGAAATTATTCTCATTAAACCTGTTGAAGAGATTTCTAAAATCTATCTTGATTCCATGGTCATTTTTCTCGAAATGACACCGGTTCACTTTCACCTGTCTTCCTCCATAGAAAAATTCAATTCCATCCTCATTATTGATGAACCTGCAATCAAATATATCACATTGGATTGCACTTCCCAAGAAATAAAGTCCATTATATGTGCTATTGATGAAAGTACAATTTGAGATGTTGCATCCAATGACATAACTGAAACCGATGCCGTTTGCTCCGCAGTTGTCAAAGGTGCAGTTTCGCACGGTAAGGTTGTATTGCCCATCATCAAAATATATTCCATCATGATTACAATTTAGA
>Ga0272441_10013230_pt1 | contig 11898 bp, 5 predicted proteins | sample SSMProp6N_FD_193582 | JGI IMG/M metagenome (GOLD analysis project Ga0272441, IMG submission 193582) | Marine sediment archaeal communities from Little Sippewissett salt marsh, Falmouth, MA, United States - SSM-Prop-6N | ecosystem: Environmental > Aquatic > Marine > Wetlands > Sediment ...
GGGCGCCCCGCACGGTGTCATTGGCCTTCTTCTCCTCGGATTCGGGCAGCGCGTCAACGGCGTACTCGATCTCGTTCGAGGCATAACCGTCTTCATATAGCGCTGTTTGGCGGATTTCCTCGACCCCGGGGGTCGTGTCCAGCCGCATCCGCCGGACCGGCAAGTTCCAGCCGGCCAGGTCGACGGTCGTCTTGTCACCCTCGCGACCACCCAACGGGAAGGTCCGCGTGATGAAGGGCGTTTCACCCACGGCGATGCGATACACAAAATCCTCACGGCCGCGGTATATAGCGTCGCGGACCTCAAGCTCGTATTCGCCATCCGCCGGGATCTCGTAGCAGAAGACGGGGTCGGGATGGAATCGGAAATCGTCCGCGAAGGCGACCTCGTTGCCCGCGCTGTCGTAGAGCGCGACCGTCGCCTGGAACCAGCCGGGAACGGCATCGGCAAGGTAGGGGATCAGGCGCCGGGCCTGCGTTACGACGACCAGGCGCTGTCCTTGCCGGGCGCGTAGCCGGAACCGATCGACATCGCCGGGCAGGATCTGTCCGTTCAGCACGACGGGGAGGTCGACGGCCGGTTCTTCCGGGAACTCAATTGGCAAATCCGGGTCGTTGATTTCAATCTCGCGGACCTCCGGCACGGTACCCACGTACAAGCTCATGGGGTTCGTGAGTCCCATGGGCGTTCCGAGTCGTATCTCCCGGAACCCAGGCAGGGCGTCTGGGTCCACGTGGAACTCGATGAGCACGGTCTCACCTATCTGCGCATTCGATTGCCTGCGCTTGAATTCGCGCAACTCCTTGCGTAGAAAGGCCAGCTCGCGCAGGCTTTTCTCCTCGAGGTTGGCGATGAGCGGGTGGTCCGGCAGCTCAACGGGGTCCATCTGGTCCGTTTCCTTCGGCGCATAGCCCTCGACGAGGGACTCCACGTCCTCCGCCTCGCCCTCGGGATCGCGTAGCCGTTTGCGCCACAGCGCATTCAACCGGCGCCCAAGTTCACGAACCTGTTCGTTGTCCAACCTGAAGCGACCTACGTAGCGCACGACCGAAGCATGAACGCCCTCCCCCGATACATGGACATCCTCGACGCCACGAAGGTGCTGACCGCCCCCAGTCACCTCAAAGGATGTGCCTTGCTGGCCGCCGGCCGGGTAGAGATAGCCGATGTGGGGATCGAGATTGATTGGCTGACCCCATGCAACGGCACCGCACACCATCACTGCCGTGACCAAAACCCACTTGTGCCCCATCATGGCCCATTCCCTTGCGTCAGACGATCTCATACAAGCGGCCGCCTCCCTCCGCACCTTTTTCCTCTTGGGGCAGGACGGGCACGTCTAGTCCTTTGGGATTCGGCAGCGGCCCATCGGGGTCGATACCCAGCAGTTCATACATGGTGCCGATCAAGTCACGCGGATGTACGGGCCGTTCCGCCACCTCTTCGCCTGTGGCGTTCGAGGCCCCGACCACACAGCCTCCCTTGAAACCGCCGCCGGCTACCACTGAAGAGAAACACGCGCCGAAGTGGCCGCGCCCACCGTTCCACGGCGGCTCCCACTGGATCTTCGGGGTCCGCCCGAACTCGCCGCCCCACCACACAATCGTGCTATCGAGCAGTCCGCGGTCGGCCAAGTCCTGCAGCAGCGTGGCCATGCCCTGGTCCAATTCCGGCAACTTCCGCCGCATGGTGTCGAAGTGCCGCTTATGCGTGTCCCATCCCTGGTAGTTGATGGTGACGTAGGGGACGCCCTGCTCTACCAGCCGGCGCGCCATCAAACACGACTGGCCGAAGGTGTTGCGGCCATACCGTTCCCGCACCGTGTCGCCTTCCTCAGAGAGATCAAAGAGTTTGCGTGCTTCGCCAAACATCATGGCGTAGGCACTCTCCTCGCAACGGTCGAGTTGCTCGAAGCTGGCATTGTTCGGCATGGCCGTTCCTAGCGTGTCCAGCGTGTGCAGCAGTTCGCGCCGACCCCGCTGGCGCGCGTCCGAGATCCCCTCGGCCACAATACCCTCGACGGCAAAGGGGTCTCTGTTGGGATCGCCCCCGGTGGCGAACGGTTTGTACCGCTGGCCCAGGAAACCCGCCTCCGAGAAACGGCCCTGCGGCGTCGTCAACACGACGTAGGGCGGGGCAAGCCCGTCATAGCCGTGGTCATAGCCTTTGAATAGCGACACGACCGCACCGGCGGATGGGAAGACCAACCGGCCGGGCATGCGTCCGGTTTGCGTCACGTACGACGCCGTCTCATGGGCGTTAACGCCGTGGGTCATGCTGCGGATGATGCTGTACTTGTCGGCCTGTTGCGCCAACAGCGGCAGTGACTCGCCGACCTGGATCCCGTCCACATTCGTCGGTATGGCTTTGGCCAGCGGCCCACAGTAGTCGTAGCCGGCCTCCGGCTTTGGGTCGAACGTGTCCAGGTGCGACGGGCCGCCCCACATCCAGATCTGTATCACCGCCTTGGCGCGTTCTTGCACGCCGGCGGCCCAGGCCGGCAACTCGTGGCCAAATGCCGCCAAGCCCACGGCGCTCAGAAGGCCGCGTTTAAGCATTGCCCGCCGGGTGATTGTGGTGGTTCTCTCTCTAGCAACCATTCTCGTTTCCTCGCTGCCAGTACACGGGACTATCGCTCCAACGGCCTCCCGGCTCAGTGCCGGTACAGAAACTCCTTCGTGTTGATCAGGGACCAGGCCACATCACAGGCTAGGGACATTGGTTTCAGGTCCTGCGTTTGGGCGTAGGATTCGACAGCGGCCATTTCCTCGTCGGTCGGCAGGCGTGACAGGATGAGCAGGTAGAAACCGGCGATGGCGCGTCGTGGTCGCCGCCGGTTCGAGGCCATTATCCTTCTTAGTCGCACACTTCTCTCAATTTTGTTCTGGATATGCGTTGAATTGAGAAAGTGCAGCCGCTGCCCGTCCGTGGGGTGGTTGTTGCGCTCGGAGAAGAGGCCGGTATCCCGTGTGGGCCGGCCGAACATCTCGAGGAACGCGCTCGATATACTGCCATCGGCCAACGCAATTGTGCGTTGAGTGGTGGGGATAAAGGTGTAGGGCTCCGGGATGGTGCTCGAGTAGCGCTCGCCAGGACCGCCGCAGATCGTGTTCAGCGCGTCCACGAGCACTTCCGCGTCCAGCCGCCGCACGGGGTAGCACGCGAATAGGCTTTCGGCCTCAGGGCGATCGCTTTGGGGAATCGACGACTGCTGATACGTGCGTGAATTCAGAATGAGGCGGAACACGTGACGCAGATCGTAGCCCGAGCGCACAAACTCCCGCTCCAGATACGCCAGCAGTTCTGGATTCGAGGGCGGATTGTCCGGCCGGATGTCATCCGGTTCATGAATGATGCCTCGGTCGAGCAGCCATGCCCACGCGCGGTTGACCATGGCGCGCGCGAACCACGGGTTGTCCGGTGCGATGAGCCATGCGGTGAACATGCGCCGAGGGTCTTCGTCTGGAGGGATCTGCATCGCCACACCGTCCGGGAAAACCACGTCGAGCGGCCCCGTCAAGGATGGGTCCAGACAGACAATCTCCTCCTTCCACTCGGCCGTCGCTTTGTATGCTACCCGTGAGAATACCATTTCCAGGTTGGCGCGCTGTTCCTCCGGCCACTGCTCTATCCGGGCGCCCATGAACGTCAGCGCTACCGCCTGCGCGATGGCGGACGGTTCCTGACCTTGGATGGCACGGTAGAAGTTCACCGGCGGCACGCGGAAGTTGCTGCCGCTCGCTGTCAGTAGCTCACGCGCGAATTCATCATACGGCATGTTGTCGCGCACGGCATCGTGAATCCACCGGTGGTAGGCCTGGACGGCGTTCGGCCACAGGTTGATGGGGAACTCCGCCTTGACCCGCAGCAGGTCGCACCATTTCAGGGACCAGTAGTCCGCGAACTCCTCGCGCTGAAACAGGCTTTCAATGAGGGTGGCTCGTTTGTCGGGACGCCGCGCCTCGGTGAACCGGCGTGCTTCGCGCGGCTCGGGCAGCGTGCCGATCATGTCCAGATACACACGGCGAACAAAGACCTCGTCGGAGCACACATTGGCCGGGGGGATACCTTCCTCGGCCAGCTTGGCCTCCACCAACGGATCGATGGCGTTGCCCGGCACGACGTTCCTGTCGGTTTCATAGGGGAGGACAAGCTCGGATTGCGCCGGGCGTGATCCTAGGGGCAGCGCAAGCGCCGCCACAACAAAGAGTGCGTGTCTCATTGGCCTCCGATCCCGAACGTGCATCCCCACCGAGTCATCCGTGGTGTCCAATACGGGCCTCGGACGTGGTAATCAGGCACGTCGCCCAATGAAACCCCGCTTTCGGCGGAAGGTTCCGCAGCAGGAGGGCTTTACGGCCTCACACGTACGGCGCGAGGTCCCATGGTTTCCGGTATGCCCGTCCCATCATGGCTTCCGCCTCGGGATCGCCCACGATGACCTGGCCCGCCGGGTCGAACAGCACGCTCCGGTTGAGCCGCGCCGTGATATTGCCCAAGTGGCACAGGATAGCGGACTTGTGGCCCTCCGTGATGGGCGCCGAGGGGGTCCCCTCCCCACGAACGGCCTGGGCGAAGCTCTGCACGTGCGACCGGTCCAGGTCGCTGGAGGGATGTTTCTCCGGCTCGGCGTCGCGGGCGCGTGGGAAGAACGTCCATCCGCCGCGATCGATCATCAGCGAGCCCTTATCGCCATTGATCTCGCAGCAGTTGCCCTTTCCGCCGCCGGGCATGAACCGCGACCAATGCCGTAGTTCCCACAACATCGTCAACTCGGGGAACTGGTAGATGACGGTCTGGGTGTCGGGCCATTCCTTGGCGTCGTGAACCACATATTGACCACCGTACGCGGCGGCCGAGGTTGGCAGGTCCAAGTCCAGCAGCCAGCGCAACACGTCCAGCCAGTGGGCGCCCCAGTTGCCCATGTCACCCGTGCCGAAGTCGTACAGAAAGTGCCAGTTATAGTGGAGCAACGCCTCGTTGTAAGGCCGTATCGGTGCAGGGCCGACCCACATCTCGTAGTCCAAGTTGGCGGGCGGCTGTGTGTCCGGCTCGATGGGCACCGTGTGCCGTTCGGAAATGCAGCTCGCGCGGCAGAAGGCCACCTTGCCCAGGCCCCCCGACGCGATGAATGCCTTGGCGTCCATGAAATGCTGGCCGCTCCGCTGCTGCGTGCCCACCTGGATGACGCGGTCAGGATGCTTGGCCTGTGCCGCCACCATTGCCTTGCCGTCGTCGATATTGAATGAAGCCGGTTTCTCGAGATACACGTGTTTGCCGGCATCCAGCGCCATCACCGTCATCATGGCGTGCCAGTGGTCGGGCGTGGCCACCACTACGGCATCCAACGTCTTATCGTCGAGCAGCCGGCGGAAGTCTTTTTCCTGCCGCAGCTTCAGGTCCGCGAAAGCCTTCTGCTTGTCCGATAGCGCCTTCTCGATCATCTTGTCGTCGCAATCGCACAGGACGGAGATGTCGAAACCACCCGCGCCGAGCATGTTGGCCGCCACCGTGGGACCCCGATTCCGACACCCGATGATGCCCACATTGATACGATCATTGGCGCTCGCCTTGCGCGGCGCTGCGGATAAAGCGGCCAGTGTCGCCGAGGTCTTCAGGAATGTGCGTCGAGGTATGGTTCCCATTCTGCTCTCCTTTTGAAATACCGCCGCGTTGACCGATCCAGAAAGTACACGCTCCCGGCTCCCGGCGTCAATGTCACCTGCGTGTGTCTGGTTGAAATCAGAGGGCTCATGCGGGATACTGGAGCGTCCTGCCGGGTGACACAAGGCGTAGGGGGTGGAGATGAAGACCGGACAGACCCATCTCGGCACTGGCGAGAGGCTGGTGTTGGTGTTTCTCTTCGCGTGCATCGCCGTCGCCGGGATTGCGTTGGCCTTTGGTGTGTTGGGGCTTGTCGCTTTGTTTGGAGAAAGCCAACCCCAGGGATTCTTGGGCCTCTTTGGCGAACGGGCGCCCCAAGCTGCCGCGACGCTAACCGTCATCCTGGGCGCGCTCGCTGCCATGGCGCTTCTGGCGCTTTGCCTGACCCTGTTCAAACAACTCAGCGTGTTGCGACGGATTCAGGAACAAGGCGCGGGGTCGTCACGCGCGGAAACCGATGTGGTCGAGGAAGATGACAAGGAACCCGAGGACGGGTACCCATGGGTCGACCGCGCGGGGCCTCAGGAGAACCAGACCGACGAGGCACTGGCGCATCGACAATCAGCGGCCGCGCCAGCGCGAGGCTCTGGCCTGCTGGGACGTCTTGACCGAATCGCCGAACTGCTCGTGGGCATTGAAGCGGTTGCGAAGACGAACGAGGAAAACCGGCAGATCGAAGAAGTCGATCGGTACCTGGAGGGCCGCCTAGACGCACCCGAGCCGGTTGACTACGGCGGGCTGGCAGAGCGCCTTGATCGAATCGCCGAGTTGCTCGAGAGCCTTCACGCGAAGGCGGTGTTCCACGGAGACAAGCCACAAGGTGAGCAGCTTGACCGGATCGCCCAACTCCTAGAACAGAGTATCGAGGCACCCAGATCACCAGAGAACAACGGTCTAGCGAAGCGTCTTGACCGAATCGCCGAATTGCTCAAGGAATCCCAGGTGCACGGTAAAGAGCATTCCTTGGCTCCCGGTGATGCCATCGTTGCATGTCCGTCTTGCGGCCAGCACCTGCGAGTCCCGAAGGGATTTGAAGGAAAGGCCGGCTCTTGCATTAAGTGCAAGGCCGTTGTGCCTTTGCGATAGGCATTGCCGCCGTTCGGCGCGGCAGCAGCACACGCTCCCACCCGCAGGCGTCAGTTCCCTCGGTTGAAATCGCCTGGCGCATGCGTGATACTCGGTCTATCCTCGTGCAGGCAGCATGTGCGCCCATGCCTCTTGCTGAGTGACACGACATGCCGGGGGAGACCTGGGGATGAAGAACGCACGCAACGATCACACAATTGCCCGGGCAGTGCATCCGATGCAGGTGCCAGGAGGATTGAGCCCCAGGAGCCTAGTAGCGCTGTTACTGGTATTGAGCGCCTGTTTCGTATCGCGCGCCAAGCCTGAGGTCACTGTCACCATCGCGCCCGGCGACGAAGAGCAGCTTTCTTCCTTGGCTCAGGGAATGCAGTCGGCGCGCAACCGGATAGGCACCGTCCGAGCGTCGATCATCAGCTCCACCTACTTGACGCGCGGCAGCATTTTCAGACACAAATACGAGACCATAGAGACTGTCGGGTGGATTGGCCGTGGCGATGAGTTCCGTATGCAAGTGAAGTGGCGACAGACGGTTGACGGGAAGACCGACGGCGAGGTGGGCGCCAGTCCTCCCTGGGCCAGCTCTTGTGATGCCGACTTCTCGGAGGACGCGTGGTCCGGAAAGGTCCTTCTTAGCTACCAACCGGGAAAGCGGCACGCGCGATTGTCGACCTCCACCCAGGAACCGCAGTTCCTCCACCGAGCGCGCATGCTGCACGAGCCACTACATTTCGGTGTAGCCGTCTACGGAGCGTCTCTTCAGGATTTCCTCACGGGCGATGTCGTGGCAAAGGCCGTCCCTGGGGATTACTACGACATCTGGGACCCCAAGGCTGAGGAGGCGCTCGACATAGACTGGCTTGGCGCCAGGGCGTATCACGACCGCGAAACTCAATGCATTCTGGTAACGCATACCCTCCGAAAGGGCGAAGACGCTTTCCAGCGTGAGATGGAGTTCCTCGTGGAACCGGAACGCGGCTTCACGGTCCCTCTCATTCAGACACGAGGCCGGGGAGGGGAGACCGTCGTTGAGACTGAATGCATCAAATCCGGAGAGGGCATTTGGCTACCTAAGGAGACACGAAGTATCACGCGCCATGGAGGGAGACTCGCGGAAGCCGCTCACATACTCGTCGAGAAGATCGATGTCAACGTCCCGGTGTCTCACGGGGACCTTCGGATTCCGCTCGCGCCGGGCACGGCAGTCCTGGACCGTCGCACGAATGTCACGTACACGTACCAGCCGGGTCAGTCTGCCTTCACCGACGATGCGGTTGCCGCTGTGGCCGAGAAGACTGCCAGACTGGTCACCGTGCCGCCCGAGGGTTCGGAGACACCTCTGATGAGTGAGTTCGTGGCGGCAGAAAAACGGGCCGCCTCCTATTCCCCCCCTCCTCCGCCGCCGCAGCGCCCACCCCTGTGGGCTGTGCTCTGTTTGCTCGCGGCCGTGTCGAGCACCGCGTGGCTCTTCCTGTGGCACCGCCGAAGAAACCGGGCTCCCGTGGAATAGGCATTGTCGGGATGCGGGGAATTGCTTGCCCCCGGCTCCTGCGCGCCACTACCCCGCAGGCGACACGTGGCGCGCAACTTGATGCCGGTCCGGCCCAGCGGCCGGGCACACCACGCGGAAGCCCACATTGAAGACCTTGCGCCAGGGCTGGTAGGCCAAGCGGAACCCTGAACGCGCGTGTTTGGGCCGGTCGCGCCACGAACCGCCCCGCACGACCCGCTTCTCGTCGCCGCCGGGCGTGTCACGTCCGTCCGCGGCGTAGGGGTAGGCGCGGTACGCCGTCAGGGTCCATTCCGCCACGTTGCCGTGCATATCGCGCAGTCCCCAGGGGTTCGTCTCGTACCGCCCCACGTAGGCCACCAGTTTCTCGCCATCGTTGTATCGCGCGTCCTTCGGCAGGAAGTCTTGGTACTCGTTCGGGTTCCTGATGGGCTGCGGATTCACGCCGCTGACGGCCAGCTTCGATATGGATGCATCGGCAAGGTTCGCGAAGGCGCTGAAATCGGTGTCGAGCCCGCCGTAGCTGAGCGGTGTGTCTGTACCCGCGCGGCAGGCCCATTCCCACTGGGCTTCCGTAGGCAGGCTGAAGACCTGTCCAGTCCGATCAGACAGCCATGCGCAGAAGCCCATGGCCTCCTCCCACGACACGCGAATCACCGGTTGGTCCGGTTCGCTCGCCGAATACCCCGGCAAGGTGTGGTCCTTGTGGTGTTGATCCAGGAACCCGCTGTCGTGTTGGGCGTCATAGCGGGCGAACTGAGCGTTGCTGATCTCCGTCGTGCCCATCCAGAAAGGCTCCGCGATACGGACTTTCGTGAGTGGGGTCTCATCCGGATACCCGTTGGGGTCGCCCATCACGTACTCGCCCGCGGGCACCAGCGTGAGTTCGATGGCAACGCCGTCGCCAAGTTCTACGGTGCGGCGCGTTTCGCTCGAGGCTGCCGCCTGCATTTGCTGGGCCTCATCCGCTGAGAAAGGCCAGAGTTGGCATACGGGCCTGGCCACGGCGGGGATGAGTGAAGGAGTAGGTTTCACAAATACATCGTCCCTCGCCGGCAACGCGGGGATAGCCTCCGGGTCTTCCGGGCGGTTCGCAAAACGCCGGCGCATTTCGAGCCGCCGTTCGTGGTAGTTGCTGGGGATGGGCCGATGTTCGTGCCATGTGCCATGGTCGGGCACGTTCAGGTCTATCCATGTGAATAGGCGTTCCCACGCCTCCCCATCCAGCACGACGTTGTGATGGCCCTTCTCGAGCATCTGGACGAGTTCGCTCGTGTCGGCGCAGAACTCCAACGGCGCGAGCATGTGGTAGTTGCTCTCCGGTCCTGGCCGCCGTACATACGGATGCAGCGCGAGGTAGGCCGGCGTGAAGCCGCTCCAACCGTTCTCCTCCTTCGGGCAGAGGTTCGGCCGGCCCTCCACGGCGCCGTTGTGGCACCCCACGCAGTACTTGTTGAGCACGGGCTGCACGTCGCGTTTGAAGCTGAACCCGCGGGCGGGCCCGTACCATTCGGCGATGGTGGATGGTTTGCGTCGTGCGGCCAATGTGGCTTGTTGCGGCGCGGATTGGTTCTGGCGTTCGTGGCACCCAACGCAGGACAGCACCTCGCCGGGCATGGCGGCGAACCAGCTCCGCATCAACTGCAGCGCGCGTCCCTTCTCGTCCAGCGGCTGCACGGCGAGCGGCGTGTTGGCGGGCACTTCGAACAAGGCGGACCCGTCTTCGTCCACCGGTACCGTCCCGAGGATACGGTGTACGTCCCAGGTCCCCTCGACAGCTACATGGATGTGCCCGCCCATCTTGGGGTAGGCGTAATGAAATTCATAGACGCGGAGGGCCTTCACCGTGCCCTTGGGCACCCCCTTGAGGCCCTGCCCGGCGTAAATGTCCGCCAGATAGACGATCGCGCGGTCGTTGTCCGGTTCCACCTTGTCGCGGATTACGGGCGGCCGCGGCGTCGATTTCAGGGGGACAGGCTCAAGCAACGCGTAGTCCGGCACTTCCTTGAGGAGCGTCATGTTGTCGAACACATCGACGAGATACAGCCCCCATAGGGCCGAAGGATTCGGCTGGCAGGACACGAGGAAATACTTGTCGCTCAACGGGTATGGATGCAGGAACCGTGGCCACGAGTCGTTGACGAGTTGGTCTTTGATGATAGGTTCGACCTTCTGACCGTATCCGGGGATGCGTTGTACGACGCCGTCGCCCTCGAACCGGCCCAGCGCCGGGTCGAACAGCACAAGCTCGCCCATGCGTGGCACGCCATGATGCCCGGACACGATGGCCACGAACTCCGTCGGATGACCTGGAATCGGCCGGCTGTAGAACACCGAATTTGGCCAGAAGGAGTTGCTCCCGTAGTGTTCCATCTGGTTGGTGCCGTCGGGATTCATGCTGAAGACGAGTCGCGAGAAGTAGTGCGGTGTGTCCGAATATTCCCAGCGGGTGAATAGGATACGGCCGTCGTTCATCATCGTCGGGCACCAGTTGTGGTCCTGGTCGAAGCAGAGCTGCCGGATGCCGGTCCCGTCAGGATTCATGATGAAGAGATTGGCCACGCTGTCGTTGCCGCCCACACACGGAATGCCTTGGAAGCACCGCGTCGAGTCGAAGATGATTCGCTCGTCGGGCAGATAGCACGCATCGTAATTGTCCACGTCGTCGAACTCGCCGGGCGTCACCTGCCGCAGTCCCGTGCCATCGGCGCAAACCTCCCAGATCTGCCAGCGGTTTCGGGCATCCGGCATCGAGAACAGCATCTTGCCACCGTCGAAGTGCAGGTCCACATCGCCCACGAAGACATCCTGCTCCGGCTTGTACAGCGTCGCCAGCGTTCCCGTAGGACGCACCGGCGAGAACGTCATGATGACGTTGTCGTAGCCGGTAGGCGACATCGAGCAGTTACCTTGCCAGTTCTGCGGCAGGCCGAGGCGGTTCGCCCGGCGCTGGATGAGAAGCAGCGTGTCGAAATCCAGCAGCGGGTTCGCCAACAGCGGCTCGCGCAACTCTTCCAGAAGCGCGTCTACTTGCGGCGTCACGGACACGTCGCCCTGCACGCACGCCGTGCGAAGCTGGGCAAGCCGGTCTTCGGCGGTTGCCAGCGCGTCAAGGTAGGTAGCGCCCATCGGATAGGCCTGCGGGAAGTCCGCCGCAAGGTCGTGTACGGCACGCTGGACGGCCTCGACGTTGGCCGCTTCTAGGCGGTCCATATTCCCTCGGCACGTGCGCGCCTGAACGTACAGGTCCAGCCACTGCCGGTCCCCGCGAGGCGTGTTCGCCGACATCAACTCCGCCACCCGGTCGGCCATGGCGCTTTCCTGAAGCGACGCGCCCAGAGCGGCAGCAATGATGGCCCTCTCGAAGTCGGGCGCCTCGCCTGGAGCGAACCACGCCATTGGCGAATTGCCGGGCGCGTCCTGTCCCAACCACTTCGACTCCGTCGGGTAGTCCTGCGCGATACGTTTCCACAACCGATTCGCCGGGTCGTCCCTCAATGCGAAGTAGTAGGCGTAACCGCCGGTGCGGTTGTAAATCTTCATGAGAAACGCGTTGTCGCCCTCTTGGAGCTTCAGCGTCAGGCGTTCCTGGTCCGGTGCGGCAACGCGCGGCACGTCATGCGACAGAACCTTCTCGCCGT
>Ga0272441_10013231_pt1 | contig 11896 bp, 10 predicted proteins | sample SSMProp6N_FD_193582 | JGI IMG/M metagenome (GOLD analysis project Ga0272441, IMG submission 193582) | Marine sediment archaeal communities from Little Sippewissett salt marsh, Falmouth, MA, United States - SSM-Prop-6N | ecosystem: Environmental > Aquatic > Marine > Wetlands > Sediment ...
CCCCGGTGGGCACCAAGCGAACGTTCGGCAGGGGTGCCAGCAGGTCGGCCAAGAACCGCGGACCCAGTCGGGCCGCGGGGAAGACCTTGATGAAGTCCGCCCCCCACTGCCACGCCGTGAACACCTCCGTCGGCGTAAACGCGCCCGGCATCACGACAAGCCCACGCGCTTGGGACGCTCGGACGACGTCCTCGATGCAGGCCGGCGAAACGATGAACTGCGCACCTGCGTTCGCACAGCGGTCGACCTCATCGGCGGTCAGCACGGTCCCCGCGCCGACCAGTGCGTCGGTGGCCGAGGCCAGTTCCCGGATCACATCGACGGCTCCCGGCACGGTCATCGTGATTTCCAGTGCATGCACTCCGCCGTTTGACAGCGCGCGTGCCGCCCGCAGGGCGGCGTCGGGCTCTCCGGCTCGAACGACGGCGACCGCGCACATCTCAGTGAGTCGATCCGCGGTGCTTTGCGTACTCCCCACGATCAACAGGCTCCTTTCTCTCGCGCGCTAGCGCGTCAGCCATCCGCCATCGATGCGAAGGATGGTACCGGTGACGTAGTCCGAGGCACTCGATGCCAGATAGACGATCGCACCCGCCAGATCCGCCGGCGTCCCCCATCGATTCATCGGTACGCGGCTGAGGATCTCCTTGTTGCGTTCCGGGTCCGCGCGTAGCGGCGCCGTGTTGTCGGTAGCCATATATCCCGGCGCAATGCCGTTGACGTTGATGCCGTACGGCGCCCATTCGTTGCCCAACAGCCGCGTGAGTCCGGCGACGGCACTCTTGCTCGCGGTGTACGGTGCGACCAGGATGCCTCCGGAGAATGACAACATCGAACACACGCTGATGACCTTCCCAGGGCGACCCTCGTCGATGAGCGCCTTGCCGAACGCCTGGGTGAGGAAGAACAGGCTGCGAAGATTGACGTTCATCACTGCATCCCAATCCTCGGCCGGGAACTCGTGCGCCGGGTGCCGGCGGATGATGCCGGCGTTGTTCACCAGGATGTCGAAGCCCCCGAGTTCGCTGCGGGCGGTCCCAAGGATCCGCTGGATGTCTTCCGTACGCGACAGATCCGCCTGGATCTCGACGAATCGCCGGCCGGTACGTTCGATCTTCGACCGCGTCTCGTCCAGCGGGCTGATGATGTCGATGCCAACGATGTCCGCTCCGGCTTCGGCGAGACCGACGGCCATACCTTGCCCCAGTCCGCGAGCGGCACCCGTGACCAAGGCGACCTTCCCGTCCAATCGGAATGCATCGATCGTCATGAGAGGTTCTCCTCGATGTTCTTGATCATCGGAATCGCACGAGATACCCAACCGACGTTCGGGTCGTCGACGGTCGCCTGTGTCCGCGTGTTCCCGGCCAGGAACCAGAGGTAGTAGGTGGTGTATCCGGGAGCCGAGACGACCGTGTGATAACCCTTGGGCATCATCAAGATCGTGTCGTCCTTCACGGTGTACGCCTCGTCGATGCTTCCATCGTCCGTGTAGTACTTGGCCAATCCCCAGCCGTCATTGGGCGCGACGCGGAAGTAGTACATTTCTTCCATGTAGGCCTCGGACGGCAGATTGTCGAATTCGTGCCGGTGCGGCGGATAGGTCGACCAGTTACCCGACGGTGTCAGCGTCTCGCCCACAATCAAGCGGCTGATCTTGCGACCCGGATGCTGTCCCTTGACGAGGATCTGCCGAAACGATCGCGAGAAATTCGAGATGCCCCATTTCCCGGTCTTGACGTCCTCCGGCTGGATCAGGAACGGTGGCGAGCCGTCTTCGGCCGCCGCCATCGGCAGGGCGGCCTCGAATCGGATTCCCTCGTCGGGAACGCGAATTGTGTACTGACATCCCGGCGGCATGTAGACGGAATGGGGCTTCCCGGCGAACACGTTCGGACGTCCGCCGATCTTCTCGAACTCGACGCCGCCGGCAGACACCGTCGCCACGCCGTTCAGAATGACGAGCAAGGCTTCTCGTTCGCCGGTGTTCCCTTCGTACGTCTCCCCGGGATTCAACGTGATCTTGGTGAACTGGAGCAATTGACACGGATTCGTCTCCGGCGGATTGCTCCCAGACTGGTTCGTAATCGGTGCGAAATACATGGTCTCCCCTCCTAATCGAAGAGCACGCGCGGCAGCCATTCACTGAGTGCCGGCAGAATGGACACGAGAATCATGACGATGAAGTTTGCAATCAGGTACGGCAATGCCGCCACGAACGTGTCCGTCAATTCAAGTCCTGCGATCTTGTTTGCCACGTTCAGACACTGGCCCACCGGCGGTGTCGCCAATCCGACAGCGAGTCCGACGATGAGCACGGCTCCGAACTGAATCGCGCTGATGCCCATCTGTTCGAACGCGGGCAAGAGGATCGGCGTCAACAGCAGGATGGCAGGGCCGACGTCGATGAAGTCGCCGACGAAGAACAGCAGCGCGGAGAACAACAGCAGTACAGCGAAATTCGGGATGTGCAGCGACGACAAGAATCCGGTGATCGCCATCGGGACATGTTCCTTGACGAGGATCCACGTGTACAGCCGCGAGAACGTCGTGATGATCATGATCGTTGCGCTGATCATGATGCTCTGCTTGACCAACCGCGGGATCATCTTGAGCTTGAGTTCGCGGTAGAAGAAGAAGCCAATGATGAACGCGTACAGCACGCCCATTCCTGCGGCTTCCGTCGGCGTGGCAATCCCGAACGTGATCGTCCCGACGACTGCGATCGGCATGAGCAAGGCCGGCAGTGCGCCCCCGGTTCGCCGGAGGAATTCGCCGAAGCTGAGGACGATCCGCTCCGTCGGCCACTTGCGCCGATAGGCCAGGATAATGCAGATCGCGATCATGATCAGACCGATCATCAGTCCGGGGATCGCGCCGGCCCAGAAGAGCTTCCCAATGGATGCACCCGACGCGACCCCGAAGATCACCATGGGGATGCTGGGCGGGATGATCATCCCCATCGTCGACGACGCGACGGTGATCCCGGTCGCCGTCGTCTTCTTGTATCCCTTGTCCGTCATCTCGGGGATGAGAATGGCGCCGATCGACGCCGTATCGGAGACCGACGATCCTGAGATCCCACCGAAGATCATGCTGGCGATGACGTTGACGATCGCCAACCCCCCTCGCATGCGGCCGACGAAGACCATGCCGAAGTCGATGATGCGGCGAGTGATCCCGCCTTGGTTCATCAACAGACCCATCAGCACGAACAGCGGGAGGGCAAGCATCGGGAACGAGTCCGTTCCCCAGAACGTGCGGAGCGGAAGGATTCCGACAAGGTTCGGCTGATGGACGAGGAAGTACAGGATGGCCGATCCGGCCAGCGAGTAACAGATGGGAACGCCAAGCACGAGAAGAACTGCGAGCGAGGCAAAGAGAACAATCATTCGCTCATCTCCCCCGTCCAGTTCGCATCGAAGACGGCTTCAACCATGTTGACCACGGCATACAGCGCGGTGAGCCCGCATCCGATCGGTAGCGCGATTTGGATGTAGCGAAGCGGGAACTTGAGCTCCTCGGCCAGGTTGTTGCCGGACACGGCGATCCAGCGGAAGCTGAGGATCAGCAAGTACACACTCAAGGCCGCGATGATCGCGTGGCTCAGCACATCACAGGCGCGCCGGATCCGTTCCGGAAACCGTTTGGTGACGAGGTGGATCGCGATGTGTTCTCGCCGCCCCACGAGAACCGCCGCGCCGAGGAAGGTTGTGAACATGAATGCGAAGCGAAGCGCCTCGTTGCCGCCGGGGATCGAGGAATTGAAGAAGTATCGCATGATGACCAAAACCATGACGAGAACCGCGATTCCGAAGAATGTCACGCCAACCAGTCCGTCAAGCGCCCAATCCAGCAGATGCTTTGCTCGGCTCAGGCTCTTCATCTACACTCTCCTTCGTCGCTGTTGCCGTCGGTACCAGCGGTTTAGAGGGGCACAGGCCCAAACGGACCTGTGCCCTCACCCCTTGCCCGTCGACTACTCGCCGATGTAGGCGAGAACGGCGTCGAGCAATTCCTGCGAGAACGTTCCTTCATCGAGGTAGTACTGCCACACAGACTGTACTTTGTCGACGAACGCGGCACGCGCTGCATCCGTCAGTACGTTGACCTCCAGATTGGCCGCGATGGTGTCGTAGGCAACCATTTCGTCGGCGAGCCAGATCGTGTCGTTGTAGATCATGGCCAGTTTGGCCGCATTCGTAACGATCCTCTGGAGCTCATCCGGCAGGGATTGATACCACGCCAGGTTGATGAAGAACGGGTTCGGATGGACCTGGTAGTTGGACACCGTCAGGTACGTCTGCACCTCGTAGAACTTCATCGCCGCGATGTTCGAATACGGGTTCTCCTGTCCGTCGGCAACGCCCTGCTTCAACGCGACGTAGACCTCGGCGTACGCGATGCTCTGTCGGCTCGCCTCGAGCGCGTCGAACGTGCGCATGATCGAGTCGATGCCGGGCGTGCGCATCTTCAGCCCGACCATGTCGGCGGGGCAGGTGATCGGACGTACGTTGTTCGTCCACTGCCGGAATCCGCCGGCGATACCGCATGCGGGAACGTAGTACCCGTTTGCCTCGGCTTCCGCGTTGATCTGCGCACCGATGTCGCTACGCATGACCTCGAGGGCCTGCTCCGGCGAGTCGAACAAGAACGGGAGCGTGTACAGCAGATACGTCGGTGTGGCGACCTCGAACTTCCCACCTTCCGTCGCCTGAACGACGCCCAGCTGCACGGACTCCATCACTTCCGCCTCGGTTCCCAACTGTGCGCCAGGAAACACCTCGACGTCGATCTGTCCATCGGAAGCCATCTCGACGATCTCCTCGAAGAACAGGAGCGCGAGGTGGCGCGGATGGCTCTCCGGCTGCGAGTGGCCGATCGTCATCGTGTACTCAGCACCAACGGCGCACATTCCGAGAATGAGGACGGCGCCCATGGTCAAGATCATCAATCTACGCATCGTCTTTACCTCCTTGAATACCTCCGCAAGTGGTACAACTTCCGTTTGCACAGAGATCTAGTGAATGAGTGTCGCGAATCACCTCCCCTTTCCTTCCTGCATTTCGTGCCGGTACCCCAGCTGCTCCGAGATGTCGGCGGCCGTCGCCATCACGACGTCGGTGATGCGCGCCAACTCTTTCCCGTGAGCTCTTGAAGCCAGGACGGACGTGCTGATCGCTGCGATCACTCGTGATCCGGAGTTGCGGATGGGCGCGGCGACACATGCGCCGCCCAGCTGCAGCTCTTCCAGTTCGAGTGCGTAGCCGCGCTCCCGGACTGCCTGAAGCTCAGTGATCAACTCGCCGCGATCCGTGATCGTGCGATCGGTGATCTTCGTCAGTGTCATGGAGTCGAGCGCGCGGTCGAGGTCGTATTCCGGTAGATTCGCGAGCAAGACCTTGCCCAGCGCCGTGCAGTAGCTCGGGACCCGCAAGCCGACGACTTCCGTGAGGATGAGATTCGCCTGCGGACCGCCTTCCTCCTGCTCGAGGTAGAGCACGTCGTTTCCGTACAGGACAGCCAACCGTGCATTCGCCTTCACCGTTCGGCTGAGCGTAACGAGCTCGCGTCGCGCAACCGACCGGACGTCGTACACCTGGTGAATCTCACCGACGCGCTCCAGCAACTTGAGGCCGAGGCGGTATCGCTTCTGCTCGTCGATCTCGAGATACCGGTGATCCACCAGGGTGTAGAGGAATGGGTACAGCGTTGTCGCGGGCACATCCAAACGATCGGCGATCTCCTTCGCGCTCAGAGAATGGGTCTCGCGTGTATAGAGGTCCAGGATGCGGAGACCGCGATCGAGAGACTGGTTGTGCTGATGAGGTTTCTTGCCCACGCGTACCTCGTATATCTAGAATGTCTCTCAATATATCCGAGGTCCCGCCGGATGTCAAGTCTCCCATGGGCTTCGCGCGTTTTCCTTTCCCTATCTGCGCTTTCATCCCTTCTTCCTGGCTCGGCAACGTCAACCAACGGTGTGCACGTGTCGTGCAAGCCGCTATGGTTTCCCGCTATTTGAGACAGATCACGTCGGACGACAGGGTCAATCGGCTGGCGCCCGGGGGAATGCGCCGTTGGATCAGATCGCGTCGATGCGGACGTGCACGCCGCGTGAGCGACCGATTTCTGTCAGGTGCGCCAGTTCCGACTTCTTGACCGGTTCCTGTCCGGCGAGTGCATACGCGCGGCCGAGTCCCGTGTACTTTGCGGAGCCCAGCCGGTGATACGGCATGATCTCGACGTGGTCGATGTTGGGAAGCGGCGCGACAAAGTCGATGATCCGCGCCAGCACCGCCTCGTCCGCGTTGTACCCGGGAACCCACGGCACACGGACGACGATTTCCCTGCCGTCGAATGAGGCGGCTGCGTGCTGCAGGTTGGCGAGGATCACGTCGTTCGTTTGCCCCGTCAACTCCCGATGCACGTTCGGGTCGATGTGCTTCAGATCGTAGAAGAGAAGGTTCAGGTGAGGAAGCACCGCATCGAGGCACGACGCGTCTGCGAACCCGCACGTCTCCATCGCCGTGTGAATGCCTTCGGCGCGACACGCTTTCAACAGCTCGGCCGAAAACGCGTACTGCTGCAGCGGCTCGCCGCCGGTGAGCGTGACGCCTCCTCCGGATCGATCGTAGAACCGTCGATCCCGTCGGATGCGCGTCAGTAGGTCGCCGACGGACACCTGTTCTCCGATCACCTCACGCGCTTCATACAGACAGACGTCGGCACACTGTCCGCACGCTGTGCACGCAGCGCGGTCGATGCTCAAACCGTAGGTCTCATCAGGCTGGATGGCGCCAACCGGACACGCCTGCATACAACGGCCGCAGCCCACACAACGTGATCGATGGAACATGATCTCGGGATTCGGCAACTGGGATTCGGGGTTGGCACACCATACGCAACGGAGCGGGCAGCCTTTGAGGAAGATGAGCGTACGAATCCCGGGGCCGTCGCCTGTGGCGAATCGCTTCACGTCGAATACCATGCCGGTGAGCGATCGGTCGATCGTCTCACCGGCGGGCTGAATCATCTTGAGTGTCCTTCCGCTACGCGCTCTGTTCGCCGAATGCCGCGCGCTGGATAATATCCTCCTGCAGCTCCGCGTTCAGCGGTGCGAAGAATGCGCTGTATCCCGCCACGCGGACCATCAGGTCGCGGTAGCGTTCGGGATGCGCCTGCGCATCTCGGAGCGTGTCCGTGCCGACCACATTGAATTGGATGTGGTACTGATGATTCTCGAACAGCTTCGCCACCAATCCTCCCGCGCGCGCCCGACCTTCTCGTGTCTTCAGCGTGTCCGGCGTCAGCCGGGCGTTGAAGATGGCCCCGCGTGAGAACCAGATGCTCGGCAGCTTGCTGACCGAATTGATGGTGGCGGTGGCGCCGTTCCGCTCGGCACCGGTGGCCGGGGAGACGCCGTTGTTCAACGGTTCTCCGGCGCGGCGTCCGTTGGGCAGCGCTCCGACGTATTTGCCCATCGCGACGTTGGCCGTAACGGAACTCTGACAGTACGAGTACTTGCAGATCTCCGGACCCTTGCCGTAGCGCGAATTCTTGAACTCCGTCTGGTACGTCGACCCGATGTAGTCCGTCACGGCCACGGTCCAACGATCGGCACGATCGTCGTCGTTTCCGAACTTCGGCGCACGGAGCAGGAGCATCTGGCGGATCTCCTCGCCGGTCGGCGTCGTGGTGGCGTCCTCGAAGTTGGTCGCGATCGCGTGCTTCAGTTGCTCGCCGGTGATCCACTTTTCGGTGAACAGCGCGGTCTCGATGCCGGCAAGGGCATCTCCCGCCGTCATCGCCCCCACCGTCGGTCCGCCGTCCGTCGAGTAGATCGATCCGCCGTCGATCAGGGCTTTGCCCCGCCCGATGCAGTCCTCGATCAACGAGGATCGGAACGCATTCCGATCGTGCATCCGGTGTACCTCGTCGTTGACGTGCTCGATCATGACCTGCAATTCGATCATGTAGTGAAGCTGCCGCGTGTAGGCTTCCATCACGTCCTGCATCGACTCGAACGTCGACAGATCCCCGGTGCCGGGCAGTACGGTGATCCCGGTCGTCGGATCCGTCCCGTTGTTCAACGCCATTTCCAGGACCTTCGCCTTGTTCAACCGAGGGCCCTTGCAGGCGAAGTCCCACTTGCCCGGGATCGACGCCTCGATGCACCCGACCGGCGCCCAGTTCCACCGATCTTCCTCGGCGACGCCGAGCCCCTTCAGCATGCGCATGACGCCGGGGTCGTTGTAGAACGCCGGCTGCCCCCCGGAGTGGGTTTGCACGACTTCGAGCGCTCGATCCATCAACTCGTCCGGCGTTCGCTCGAACCACTTCAGCGACACCGAAGGCTTGGGAAGGCGCATGTTTTCGGCGGCGTCAAGCACGACGTACGTCAGTTCGTTGGAGGCGTCCTTGCCGTCCCGCGTCTGCCCGCCGATCGCAAGATTGATGGCCATGTGATACCCGGGGAAGAACTTCGCCCCTTCCCACGAGCGGAAGATGTTCATCTCGTTCACCTTGATGAACAGGTTCTCGACGATCTCGAGGGCGGCCTCTCGCGTCAAGCGTCCTTCGCGGACGTCGCGCTCGTAGTACGGCCAAAGGTACTGATCGAACCGGCCGAACGAGATGGCGATTCCGTTCGTCTCGATCTGGATCACGTCGTGGATGAAGAAGACCGCTTGAACCGCTTCCCAGAACGTCTCCGGAGGGTTCCCCGGTACGCGACGGCACGTGTGAGCCATCGTTTCCAGCTCCGTCTTGCGTGCAGGCTCTTCCTCGTCTCCCGCCAACGCGTCCAGTTCGTCCGCGTAGCGCGCCGCGAAGTCGATCACCGCCTGATTGGTGATGATCACCGCCTTCAGGAACCACGACTTCTGGACTTGGTCCGGCTGGGTCAGGTCGAGCCGATCAAGATGCTCCTGCGCTCGTTTCATGCGCCCGTGCAACCCCTCGCGAAGGATATCCTCGTAATTCGGGAGCACGTTTCCGAATCCGTTTTGCGCGACCCAATCGTCATCGATGGCGCCGAGATCCCAGGCGGTTCTCGCCTCGTCGGGAATCAGCGAACGCATGACCTCATAGACCGTCTTCCCGCGCCAGTATTCGATCGTTTCGAGGATCGCCTGCCTCGTCGCGTCATCGTATTCGTAGACGTCGTTCGGACGTTCCCATGTGTGGTACGGATCGCCCTCGAATTCCTTCTCGATCCATCCCACCGAGTACTCCGGGAACACCGGTGCCGCTCTCGGTTTGCTCGCCTGGTTTCCGACGATCAACTCACCGTCGCGCACGTACAGACTCATGCGGCTGAGCACCGTCGCGAACGCATGGGCGCGCCGCAATACGATCGGCTGTCCTTCGCTCTTCTTCATCTCTTCGGTGAAGACGGTGGCGCGTTCCGCACAGATGGATGGCGTGATGTCGAGCAGATCGTTCCGAAGCTCTGTCGTTCGCTGTGTCATCGGACCTCCTCGCGGCTCCATACTCTATCTCAGGCTGGATGTTTTCCTTCTTTGGACTTTATCTAAACTTAGCCCGTCCGTCAAGTTACTCACTGCTTTGCGACGAATCGCTCGACCGCGCTCCGCAACTCGGCGGCACGAGCCCGGATCACGTCGAACCGCCCTTCAGCAAGCGCGTCTTTCGGTGTCAGCCACGACCCAGCGCCGACGACGTCTGCCCCGGCTGCCAAGAACGACTCGACCGTCTCCGCGCTGATCCCACCCGTCGGCATCAGCCGGAGGAACGGCATCGGCGCCTTCAGGTCCGAGATCAGTTTCGGCCCCAGGCGCGCCGCGGGAAACACCTTGACCAAAGCCGCACCCAGCTGATGCGCGGCGTACGCTTCGCTGGGCGTGAACGTGCCCGGGCTAAACGGCACGTCCTTCGACAGCGCGTACTTCATCACCTCGCGTTCCAGCACGGGACCGACCAGGAATGCCGCCCCCGCCGCCACGCACCGATCCACGTCGTCGTTGGTCAGGACACTTCCCGCGCCCACCAACGCCTCCGGAAGTGCTTGCTGAATTCGTGGAATCGCTTCGACCGCGCCGGGCGTCGTCATCGTCATCTCGATGACGCGTACGCCCCCTTCCACCAGCGCCCGGGCCACCGGCAGGCTCGCCTCTTCCGACTGCAATCGCACGACGGCGACGATTCTCTCCTCCAGCAAACGTGCAATGACGTCCGGTGCAGTTTGCGTTGTCACGTTCGACCTCCTTGTGCCGACTGAATCCCGACGGCCGAGCTTGCGTCCGTTCGAGGATCGTGCGTTGAGCTCAGCCACGCGAGATCCAGTTCGGCCACGGTAGGAATCGCCGCCGTTGCGGACGCTTCTCCCTTGTCCGCCTGATTCCGGGACACCCCGCTGAGCACGAGGACGGAGTCCGCACCGATGCGCCTTGCCGCTTCGATGTCCGTCTTCCGATTGTCTCCCACAAACAGGCAGCGCTCAGGGCACTCGAGTTCCCATGTGTCCAACGCCGAACGCACCGCGCCCTCGTCCGGCTTTCCGCAGAATCGGCTCGGCTCGTAGCCCATACCGCGGAAGAATCCCACGTAGGCGCCGGCGGCCGGGCGAAGCCCGTCGCCGCCCGGGTACGTCGGATCCTCGTTGCTTGCCACCAGATCCGCGCCCTTCTCCATGGCGCGCAGCCCGGCAACGAGGCGCTCCCTCGTGAGCCGTCGGTCCACACCGACGACGACGACCTCCGCCGATGGGTCGTCCACCAGGACGTAGCCGGCGTCGGCCAGTGCGCCAGCGAGCTGTTGCGACGACAGGGCGAGCACGCGCGTTCCGCGTGCGTACTCGCGCATCGCTCGCAGGACGAGATCGGCGGAACTGATCACGTCTCCTGGATCGACGTTGAATCCCATGCCACGCAGGCGCTCGATCAGCGTTGCGCCGTCACGCTCGCCGTTGTTGGAGAGGAATCGACACGCTACGTGCTCCCGGAGCCCGTTGACCGTGTCGACAGCTCCGGCAATCGGCGTCGGTCCGCGGTAGAGCGTTCCGTCCAGATCGAAGACGATCGCCTCGTACCGCAGAGCGGATGTCATCACGCGTTCCGATTCGCACGAAGCGCGTCCGGATTCAGTACGTTGTCCGGACAGGCGCCCTTGAAGACTTCGACGACGGTTTCCGCACAGCGCTTCGCCATGCAGTCCATCGCCTCCACCGTGTACGCGCCGATGTGCGGCGTTGCAATCACATTCTTCAGCTTCAACAGGGGACTCGCCTGCGGCGGCTCGGTCGCAAACACGTCAATCCCAGCGCCGGCGATGTCGCCGGACGCCAACGCGTCCGCGAGCGCGCCTTCATCCACCAGTTCGCCGCGCGCGATGTTGATCAGCAACGCTGAAGATTTCATCCATCCGAGTTCCGTTCTCGAGATCATGTCGCGCGTTTCGTCGAGCAACGGGATGTGAAGCGTCACGATGTCGGATTCTCGCAGCAGCTGTTCCAGTGGAACGTAGGTCACGCGCGGATCGGCGCGCAGGCCCTCGTCTTGGTAGACATCGTATGCCAGCACGCGGCTGCCGAACCCTTCGAGGCGCCGAATGACGCCCTTCCCGATCCGCCCGGTGCCGATCACACCGACGGTCACCTCACCAAGCTCGTGTCCGATGAACCGATCCCAGCCTCCGGCGCGCGTCGACACCGCGGCATCGACAATCGAGCGCTGCAGCGCAAGCATCAGACCGATCGCCAAGTCGGCGACGGCCTCGGTATTCGTGCCCGGCGCGTTGGCTACCGCAATTCCCAATTCGGTTGCGGCGTCGAGGTCGATGTTGTCGACCCCGACGCCGTGCTTCTGAACCACGCGAAGGCCTTCACTTGCGTTCAGGACTTCGCGTGGAATCGGTTCGGCTCCGGCAATCAGTG
>Ga0272441_10013232_pt1 | contig 11895 bp, 7 predicted proteins | sample SSMProp6N_FD_193582 | JGI IMG/M metagenome (GOLD analysis project Ga0272441, IMG submission 193582) | Marine sediment archaeal communities from Little Sippewissett salt marsh, Falmouth, MA, United States - SSM-Prop-6N | ecosystem: Environmental > Aquatic > Marine > Wetlands > Sediment ...
TGGCAGCAGCTCGCAAGATAGTGGTATGGTGCTGGGCAGTATTCAGGAGTAATATTCCCTTTGACGCTGCCCGTTTCGATCATAGTCAATGATTTTCTCCTTGACATTCATGAGAGAATCTACGGAAGTATACTTATTTAGCGATTAATCCCGTTAGAGAGCATGATTGGTAATAACTGACAAGTGATTTTTTTTGGATTATGATTTGTAAAGCGGGGAATTGATTTGCTTTGAGGGCAGAAATGCGCATCACTTATTTTATAATTCTCTCCATGCTTCTGGCGATTACCGCATGTGGAAAAGACCAACCCACAAAGGAAATACAGAGCGCTGAACATGCGGCGGAAGATACCATCCAGAAGAGTCCTGAGTCCCCGGTCTTAAGTACCAAGTCGTCCTGGCCCATGTTTATGCACGACGTATCTTACCGAGGTATCAGTTCCGATGCTATTCTCAAGCCTCCACTGGCTTTAATATGGAAATTCAAAACCGGTGGACCCGTTGATTCCAGTCCTGTCGTTGTTGATGGAACGGTGTACGTTGGCTCGGATGATCACAGGCTTTATGCCTTACACACTCATAAATGGGGTGTAAAATGGGAATTCGAGGCAGGTGATAAGATCATCACCGCTCCAACGGTTTACGAAGGTACTGTGTATTTCAGTGCACGGAACAACAAAGTATACGCCCTTGATGCAGCTACCGGTGTGAAAAAATGGGAGTATCAGGCTGATGGATGGCTCAACTCCCCGGTGGTGGCATCTCGTCAGAGGATTTATTTCGGCTGCTATGACAGGAAGATCTATATACTCAACTCGGTTACAGGTAAGAAAGAGTCTGAGAGGCGATCTTCCGTAGAGGTCGGAAGTTATAACTACATAAGCAGTCAGGGTGAATTTTACCCTATGGATGCTCGTCAGCGGGCCAGCAAATGGAAGCAAAGGATTACCTTTTCTGAAAGCTGGCCTGCCACAACTAGCAAATTCGTGTATATAGGTGCGCGGGATAACAAGCTCCATGCCTTTGATTCCTCCACCGGTCAGGACATATGGCAGTTCGATACCGAGGGATGGGTGGATTCCTCACCGGCAATAGCTGACGGGATGCTTTACGTCGGTTCGCGGGATGGCTATATCTATGCTTTCGGGAACGCTGGCAGTATACCTGATCAGAGGGTGGACGATTCCACAAAAGATATAGGAGTAGTGACCAGCGATGGCGCCAGGGTATACAGCCAACTGGATAATATGGCAGGCATAGTCGCGCGACTGAATGCGGATAGAACGCTACGGATCGCTGATAGAAAGCCTGACTGGTACCAGGTAATCCTTCCGGATGGCCAAACTGGATGGATGAGTAAGTCGGTCTTCACACCTATCAGGTGGTCTGAGGATCTACAGGTGAGCGCCCCGCTGGTAAATAACGTGAAGCGGGTGAGCTTGCCGCTAAAGGCCGAAATGCCGTCATGGTCTCCTGACGGATCGACACTTGCGTTTTTTGACAATATGGCCACACAGGGCATATACAGAAAGGCCGAAAGCATCTGGCTGGCGGATGCGGATGGCAGTAACCCCACGTGGGTTGCTAACGGCTCTTTCTATAATCTCAGAATCTCGTGGTCAGGGAATGGCGAATGGTTTACTCTTGAGAACCTGTCCCATACGGAGCGACAGGTCTGGATGGTTAGGTACAACAGCATGGGACTGAGGAAGGTGACAGAAGGAGAAGCCCCCTCCATATCGCCCAGAGGCACCAGTATCGCTTTTATACGCAGAGATAAGGTATCAACTTCTATCTGGGTACATAAACTTGACACTGATAAGCAGGAAAAGCTAGCAGAAATTCCGGTACAGGGACAGGAATCATATGCAGTCTACAGCTATATTGCGGATCTGAACCTTCCCACATGGTCACCCGGCGGCTCGCGCCTGGCAGTAGGACTGGATGGTCAGCACTATCCCGATAATTACTCCCGGGTCGTTGTGCTAAGCGCGTCCGGGGGTATATTCAGAGCAATAGCGGCTCGCGCGAGGCGGATAGGTGACGTGGCATGGTCGCCGGATGGGAAATATCTGGCGTATGTGACCCAGGAGCATCCGGATAGGGAGGTTACCAGACGTCTGGACAAGCAGATACACATAGCAGACCTACTCTCCTATCCATCCCGGAACGGGGATGATAAGGAACTGGAGCGGAAGGAGGTCTTCCAGCACTGCGAGGGCATTGCATGGTCGCCGGATGGGAAATATCTGACATTTATAGAAGAAAACGACTGCATGGGCATGAAACGAAAGGTCTGGCTCCTGAATATGACGAACTGGCAGCGTGTTCAACTGCTGGCGTCAAGGGAGAATATCCGCAGAGTTGCTTGGCTGGCCAAGGGTATGATTGCACTGCTGGCATCTTCCACTCCATCGGAAACAGCCCCTGCAACGCGCGGATGGATAGTATCTATTGGACAGCTACCCGAATGAAAGGCGGTAATAATATGGATTCAAAGGTGAGGATAGCGTTTTTCTGCGGCTGGGATCGCAAATTCCTCCCGGACATCGTGGGACATTTTTCCGAGAGATCTCAGGAGTATGATGTTCAGTTTTTTCACAGCAAGAGCGTCAACGATTTCAAAGATACGATGGCATGGAGTCATGTCTCCTGGTTTGAGTGGTGCGACAGTCTTCTGATAGAGGCCACCAAGTTTCCCAAAACTTGCAGGATAGTATGCCGTCTTCACCGCTTCGAGGCGTTTACAGGGATGCCATCCCAGGTGGACTGGAGCAAAGTGGATACGCTGATGTTGGTCGCGCAGCATATGACGGATGCTCTTAAGATACATGTACCTGACATCCAGGAGAGGGTTAATATCCAGACCATCTATAACGGTGTTAATCTGGAGCGATTCGCATTTACGGAGCGTAAAAAAGGTTTCAACATCGCATACATTGGATACCTTAACTACAGGAAAAACCCGTCACTTTTGCTCCAGTGTATGAGACACCTTGTGGACATAGATCCACGATACATTCTTCACGTAGCTGGCGATTACCAGGATAAGGAATGTGAGTTGTATATTGAGCAGATGGTTGAGAAACTCCATCTCGAAGACAACGTGAAGTTCTACGGATGGGTTGACGATCTCGAAAACTGGGTACAGGACAAGCATTTCGTCCTGTCCACCAGCATCCATGAGGGGCATCCCGCTGGCATCATGGAGGCTATGGCGGCAGGGCTAAAGCCTCTCATTCATAACTTCTACGCGGCCGAGGAGATGTATCCGCGCAGATATATTTTCAATACTCTGGACGAGTTTGCTGATATGGTAATGTCCGATGAGTATGATTCCGCTGAGTATAGGAAATATATTGCTGACAACTATCCTCTGGATAGGCAGTTGAGCAAGATAGAATCGATTTTCAAAAATCTGTGGGAGATGGATGCTGAAAAACGTCCCATGTCACGCAGACCCGGCGCGATTCTGCGCTGCAACACCTTTGTGCCATTTTTGAGTGATATACTGAAAGCTGGCCAGAAGGTTCTCGACGTGGGTGGATTCGATGGGCTTCTGGCTTCGCAGTTGAAAGCTAACATCGGTGTATCGCCCATAGTATTGGATATCGATCCGGAGGGGCTGGAGATAGCAAAGGGTCGCGGACTGGAAACATGCCTCACAGATGCTACGGAGATGCCTTATGAAGATGCCTGTTTTGACGTCGCGCTATGTCTGGATGTGCTGGAGCACGTTCAGGACGACGCTGCGCTTCTCAAAGAGCTCTCCAGAATTCTTAAGCCGGGCGGGACTCTGGTTCTGACCGTTCCCGTTGAGGGAGCATCATTCGGCTCCGTATCTGGCCATGAACTGGAAAAGCTGCACCAGCGCTGGGGACATCTGAGAGCCGGCTATAAATCGGATAAAATACAGTCGCTGCTGGAAAAAGCGGGATTCGTTCAGGAAAGGAGCGCGGGATATTATTCTGAGGAGGCTCAACGAGCATATGCTGATCTCTTCATGCGCCACAACATCATTCCCTATGAGAAACGCCTGCTCATGTGGGACGAAATGACCAAAAGCGAATCGCCTTCGGATGAAGAAAGTTTTGAGCAGCTTATAGTCGTCAGAAAGCAATCCTGACAATACGAAGATTACTCCATCAACTTCACCATCTGATTCAGCCCGGCTGATCGGTAGCAGGCTTCCTGAACTTCCCACGTTTTCAGGTATTCATCACCGCTTGTCTCAAATTCCTGGCCGCTGATGAGGCAGTCTATGAAATGCCGCTGTGCGAAGTAGCAGGAATCACCGCAGAAGTTCCTATCCTCATGCGGATACTTGTGGTACCGGGGTGATTCGCCCAATGGCTTTATCATCATATTCGCGTCTGTATCCATCTCGACGCTGCCTTTGGAGCATTCCACCAGGAGAGTTCCAAAAGTATATCGCGGATTCTCACATTCCACTTCGTTATACCTGTTGGCGTCCCATATGCCCACGGCTCCGGCTTTGAAGTTGAAGATTATATGCGCGCAGTCCTCCCCGGCTATGACGGGGTTAAGCTTCCGAGTTCGGGCATAAACGCTCTCAACTTCGCCAGCGAGAAATCGGAAGGTATCTATAAAATGCACCCCGGTTTCGTATATGAGCAGGCGGGGCATCTTTCTGAAGTACGGCTGACGACTAAGATACGCGTCCTCTCCCCATCCATCGCCCATCCGCATGGTGAAGTTCATGGAGAATAGCTGACCCAGTTCACCTGCGTCCAGAAGCCGCTTTATCTCCCGGTACCAGGGCTGCCAGCGCCAATTCTCGTTCACCATAAACCTCACACCGCTGTCCTTGCAGGCGCGGACGATCTCGCGACATTCCTCAATAGTGGGGGCCAACGGTTTCTGACAAAGCACATTCACGCCGTGTTCAGCAGCAAATGCGCACATCTCCAGATGCGTATCCGGTGGGGTTATCACATCCACAAAGTCCGGCTTTTCCCGCTCTATCATCTCCCGATAGTCGGTGTAGTGGCGAGGAATGCCGTATTCCTCCATCAGCGCTTTGCCCTTCTCCACCTTTCGGTTGCACAGAGCCACTATCTCCACATCCGGCATACGGTTCCATGCCTCGTACTGATAATTACTGAAATAGCCTGCTCCTATCCCTACGCCTCTGAAACGCTTCATAATCTTCCTCCCGATAACTAAAACGGTAAGCCGAAAGATTCAGCACACTCAGTGAGTACCTGGAGATTTTCCAACGGTGTCCCAGGAGGAACGTTGTTGCCATCCTGAAGAATATACCCGCCGTGTGGTGCGAATGTGCGCAGAGCATCCATACAGTCATCCTTGATCTGGTCTCTGGTTCCATGGAGAAGCGAGGCTATGTTGACGCCGCCACTCATGCGCACCCGGCCTCCGAGGTTCTCCGCAAGCAGCTTTCTGTCCACCGGATCGCCGAAACCGTTGAGACTGTCGATCTTCATCTCGTCCCGGAGAATATCAAGCAGATGATCGATCCTGCCGCACATATGCAATCCCCGGCGGCCCGGAAACTCCTCGTAAACCCTGTTATAATAAGGCAGGATAAACTCAGAAAAATCATGCGGGGAGAACATCTCGCCGCCGTCACATCCCATCCCGCAACCACGCCTGGTTCTGCCAGTGAGATCGCGTATGTAGCTCTCGAAATCTATAAACGCCTGCGTCGCTTTCTCCATAAGATCATGCAGTACCTCCGGCGCTTCAACTACCCACAGGAGCAGATTCTCACCCGCCAGCGCTAGAGCGATGGGGAGCGGGCCGCCTTCGCCACCGATGCCCACATTTACTTTAACCAACTTCCCGTTGAATGTGACCTTCGCTTCTTTGACTATCTCCCTCATCTCATGATACCATTCGATCTTCTTTCCGCAGAGACCGTTCGTGGGCGTAGGTACTTTCAGACGCTTTACATCCTCGGTGCTGTGCAAAATGGGCAGCGTTTTTGGGATTTCCGTATCGCTCCAGTGCACCTCCACATCAAACATCGTTCCGCGCAGGGTGGAAAAATCCGGCGAGACGGCAACGCCTGGGCCCTGAACGGTATCATCGTGAATATGCTCCAGACGCCATTTTCTGTTCATCAATTGATGATAGACTTGGGAACGCGGACTGCTGAAGTATTCGTCGTAGCCCACTCCGCGCTCGCGAAGAATATATCTCAGCGACACAGAGCAGGCTACCGGCACCCGGTCGAAGTATCTGAACTGAGCGTGGGCCTTCATCCGCTCCCAGTTGGCCTGCATCTCCTCCTCCGGGTAGCTCAAATCCATACTTAATTTCGCTTCCCTTATAGCGTTCATAGGGCCTCTAGCTGCTCCTTGCTCAAATTAGTCGGTGATAAGCGATCCATTGAGAAGGGCTTCAACCTGATCGAAAAATCGAACTCATGGGGATGAAGCTCATACTGCGGCAGCACCCCGGGGCCGCAACTGGCGCTCCCCAGACCGTGATGTCGATAGTCCAGATTCAGCGTGATCTCATCACGCGGGATCAGATCACAGGTATGTTGTGCCTTCTCAATATCCTGCGTGGTGAAGCGATGCGCGCTGAAATTAAGGTTTGGCATGACAGCCACCAGACCCAAACCGCTAGTATAGGTGAAACTTACCCAGCGTACATCTGTGCGGTTGCCGTTGTCCTGGGGATATACATATGGGGTATACAGATCATCCACCATACAGGAATAAACGCCCACTCGATTGGCCTGTTTGCTGTCTACATAGCATTCCCCCGGCCCACGGCCATACCACGATACGTGATCCAGCTTACCGGGCAGCGTCATCTGCAATCCAATCCGCGGCAGAATCGGCAGTTCTCCCTCAGGTTTGCCATGAACCTGGATGATAACGTCGCCGCTGCCGTATATAGTATAGGTGTATTCACACTGGAATCCCAGAGCCAGAACCGGAGGAGCGATCCGGGAATTCACACGGATCTGAGCGACTCCACCGTTGAACTCGGAACACTCCACGTCGTCCACGCGATGCGTTAGCTCATTGAGCCGCGCCCTGTGCCATTCGCGCCGAAGGCGTACATCGTTATCTATAGGCGCTCGCCAGAAGTTCAGCTTCGGGCCGCTGCTGACAATATCCACGCTCTCGTGACACCATGACTTGATAACGCCGTATATCCTGTCGAAGACCAGCTCAAAATTAGCCCCGGTAATGGTAATGGCGTTCTCAGAATCTTCGCAGATGATGGGCAACATGGAACTGGTCTTGATTATAGAAACGGCCGGGGGATCCAGCGGTAATTGGAACTGTGCCCAGGCCAGTTCGTGCCCTCTGGATGCCCATGTGGTGTTACCTGCCATAGCAAAGCTTATATTCAGCCAGTAGTCCGCTCCGGGGATTAGCGTGGTGGGCTTTGTGTAAGGGATCGTCACGGTCTCACTCTCGCCGGGAGCTATGTTGGGTATTGGGATAGTGCCGTTTTGAAGCGTTTTGCCGTCTACCATCACATCCCATGACATTGTCAGGTGAGCGAGAGAGACGAAATCATAGCGATTGGTAAGCTTAACTTTTCCCTCAGCCAAATTCACCGGATCTACTTTCACCGGTTCAAGGACTTTCCTGTATTCTACCAGTCCGGGAGATGGTTTGCGATCTGGGAAGATCAAGCCGTTGATGAGGAAATTTTTATCGTTAGGTTCGTCGCCGAAGTCACCTCCGTAGGCAAACCATTCTCTGCCGTCTTCCGTAACCTGCCGTAGTCCCTGATCTATCCAGTCCCAAACAAATCCGCCTTGCAGTCGTTTGTATTTATAGAAGGCATCCCAGTATTCCTTGAAGTTGCCAGGGCCATTGCCCATAGCGTGGGCATACTCGCATAGTATCACTGGCTTTTCCGCATTTTCATCTTCGGCCAGTTTGATGATGCCGTCTACTGAGGTATACATGGGACCGACGATGTCTGCTATTTTCTGTTCCCGATCTCCTTCGTAATGGAGCAAGCGCGTTGGGTCAGCCTCGCGAACCCATTTTGCCATAGCCTCATGGTTGCAGCCAAATCCCGATTCGTTCCCCAGAGACCAGATTATAATGCAGGGATGGTTCTTATCCCGCTCCAGCATACGCACCACACGGTCAACGTAGGCAGCTTCCCATTCAGGATTATCGCTTGTCCAGTTCCAATTCCCGGCGGTACCGAAGCCATGACACTCCAGGTCTGTTTCATCCAATACATAAATGCCATAATAGTCGCATAGATCGTAAAATCGCGGATCGTTGGGGTAATGCGAGGTACGAACGGCGTTGACGTTATGGCGTTTCATCAGGAGAATGTCCTCAATCATGTAATCCAGCGGAACCGCTTTCCCCAGGTCGGGATGATGGTCGTGACGGTTCACACCCTTGATTATGATCGGTACACCATTCACCAGCATGTTGCCGTTTTTCAGTTCCACAGAACGAAATCCAACCTTGCAGGTCTCCACTTCCACCACCTGACCATCGCTGTCTTTCAGTGTAATAAGCAGAGAATATAGATATGGATGCTCCGCTGACCATTTTTCAGGATTTTCCACCGGGACTTCCAGATCGAGTACGGCTTCTCCCTCTTCCGGAATGCTGATGTCTGAGCCTATAGAATCCACGACTGGCTGCAAGTCCGCATCCAGAAGACGGAGTTCAACCCGGTGGTCGTTTGCTGCCTGATGACCGTGATTCTTCAGGACAGCCCGCACCTTGAGAACTGCATCCCTGTATTCCGCGTCCAGTTCTGTGCGGACGCGAAAGTCAAAAACGTGCGTTTCCGGCACGGCAATCAGGGACACGTCCCTGAAGATACCGCTGAGCCACCACATATCCTGGTCTTCCAGGTAGCTGCCGTCAGACCATTGGAGAACACGGACAGCGATGGTGTTGACCCCGTGACGACTGTATGGAGTAATGTCAAACTCGGCCGGCAGGCGGCTGCCCTGGCTGTACCCTATTTCCTGACCGTTGACCCATACATAAAAGGCAGAATCCACGCCCTCAAACCGGAGAAAAACCTGTCGATCATCCCAGTCATCCGGAAGGAAGAACTTGCGCCGGTATGATCCGGTGGGATTCTCGGTTGGGACATGCGGCGGATCCACCGGGAAAGGATAAATGACATTGGTATAATGCGGGTGATCGTAGCCAAGCATCTGCCAGCTACATGGCACAGGAACGTCATCCCATTGCTCTTCGTCCAGATGGGTCACATCGAAGCATCCCATAAGAAAATCTTCAGGAAAATATTCTATAAAGAAACCTTCAGGCGCTAGAGCAGGACACTCCGCAAAATTGAACTTCCAGTTGCCATTAAGCAGTTTGAACCACGGTGAGTTACCCCGTTCACCGGACAAAGCCGATTTCTCATCTGGATAGGGCACAAAATGCGCTCGGGCCGGCATCCGATTGCGCCCAAAGACCTTCGGGTTCTCCCAGTCATTAGATATTCTGGTCATATTTTCCTCCCTTAGCTTATGAGTCATCTAGCAGAGATCGCTCGTGGGCATTCAATGCTGCAAGGTTGTTTCTTAGCATGTTGGAAATCTGGGAATTAGCTGAAATCTCTCGCATTGATCGAGACTTTCAGATGATGATCAGAGCCAAAAGCATAATAGCATTGAACTGATGGTGGGTCAAGTGCTATCTGCCCAATTCCATAGCGGTATAAAGGTATTCCTCATCTGGCGGCTTAAAACAAATGCTCATTTGTGTTTTTGTGTTGACTATTCATGAAAAGTGTGCTATAATACAAATGTTTGGATATAGAACTGAACGTGGAAGGTGGGTTTTGCTCAGTCATATCTGCTTTCTTCAGATTTTATCCAAACACCTACATATTGTGGGGATTTGAAATTCGATCCGCCACAATCTTTCTGAAATGCTATGGAACAGCAATGTAATTCACAAAACCAATTCCTGTTTCATAACAACTCACAAAACTGATAACCCATCCTGGGGTCGTTTTACCTACCACAAAGAGATAAGCCCTGAACATAAGATGACCGCGGCGGAAAGAAGACGTCAACGCCGCGAAAAACTCAGCGGAAGTGACGCTGGTATGTCACTCCCTGATGATATACTCAGGGTAAGTTCAATATTCCGAGGGTTACAGGACAGTCGGTCTATTGCGGCGGCAATACTGCTATACACTTTAAGGAGTACCTTGTGTATTTGCGTACCCGGCGTGCTGCTTTTCGTTCGTCGGGATAAGAGGAGGAAGAATTAATGAGGAACTACATTATAAAGCTCTGGTGCCTTCTTTGCGTGCTTCTATTCACATCTTTTCTTGCAGGCTGCGATGTGGAATTGCTGGAGTACGAGGATGAAGCTACATACGGCGTTCTGGATGGCCAACCCATGGCAGCTCCCAGCGCCGCAGAGCTGCAACATGCCTTGAAAACGATAGAGTTTAACTATCCAATGGGTGACGTTCCCTGGGCCTATTCGAGAATCCTGAGTTTCCTCGGAGTGGAGATCGAGCCAGAGGCAATTTTGGACACCCCATTCACAGTCCAGCAGGTTGCCGATATGCTTGATGATGTCTGGACGCAGCTTGCTCCCTGGTTGCCTTCCGCTGACTTCGTGGATGAAGTTCTGGGCATAGCTATAACGAAGTCCAAAGCGGCCGGTTTCGAACCCACAAGTCCGGAGAATGTGGCATTGGCTGCGTTGGCATATAGCCTGGAAAATCGTGGAGTAACCGATCCTGCTCAAGTCAACGCGAGCACTCAACTCCATCATGGTGATGTCCTCATATTGGTGGTGAGCATTCATCAGTCATCTGCCGCAGATCCCGGCGCGAACGCATTAGCAGGCGTTGCGAAGGAAGTATCGGAAAGCAATGGTATCTCATTGGAAGGCCTGCCCGGCTTCGAAGATTTTGTGGAAGGTTTTACAAGTGCAGAGGTAACCACAGGCCATCAAGGCGGCGTTGCTGGTGGTAGTAGTGGATAAATAGAACAGAAAACAACGTGGATTCGCCGGGTGGACTTGATAGAAGCCACCCCGGTGAACCCATGTTGAGATGTAAAACTAAATACGGAGGATACAGAACACGAGACCGGCATTTCCCATTTTGTTTTTCCTGACCGTTATCCTCGTCATACCTGCGCAGCCCGGAGTGGCGGCAACGTCCATAGTCGGTGTTACAGGATTAGTGGATATTCCCACCGCGCGCGTCATTTCGGATGGTAAGGTGGCTTTTGGAGTAGGATACACCGATAGAGAATATAGCTTACGAAGCCCGAAATACGCGCAGGTGGCCTACTATGTTACTGTGGGGTATCTGCCATTCCTGGAGGGAAGCCTGAGAATCACCAATTTCCCAGGAAATATGCAGTCGGATACCTATGGATCAGAGAAGGATCGGATGGCAAGCATAAAAATGCTGCTTGTAAACGAAGGCCGGTATCTTCCATCCATACTCCTGGGGGTTCATGATATACTGGGAGTTTATAATTCAGAGAATCCCGAAGGAAATGTGAATTTTAACACAGCATACGTGGTAATGAGTAAGTCTCTCCGCTTTGCTCTCATTGGATCGCTGGATGTCCACATGGGTTATGCATCAGATGTCATGATGAAAAAAGCTTCTCACCACAGTATGCTGGGTCTTTTCGCCGGTCTGGAGAAGCGGCTTTGTAAATACCTCATGGTTATGGGAGAATATGATACGCAGAAATATAATGTGGGGCTGAGAATAACTCCATTGGGAGAGCACGCAAATGTGGATCTGGTAATCCTGGGCCTGAAGCACATCTCAGGAGGTATGAGCATTTCCTTCGGCCTATAATCTGAATGGTAGCTCTGCATTTAACCGTGGTCGTAGAATTCATAGCTGAATTGGGCATGTTTTCGCCTTTGTTTCTGTCATGACATACTATGACAAGAATTC
>Ga0272441_10013233_pt1 | contig 11895 bp, 13 predicted proteins | sample SSMProp6N_FD_193582 | JGI IMG/M metagenome (GOLD analysis project Ga0272441, IMG submission 193582) | Marine sediment archaeal communities from Little Sippewissett salt marsh, Falmouth, MA, United States - SSM-Prop-6N | ecosystem: Environmental > Aquatic > Marine > Wetlands > Sediment ...
TCGCATCCCGCTCGAACGACGCAAACGTGAGCGGGCATGTCCGGCATACCCTTTCCTCCTCAGGACGGGCCTGAAAGGTGCGATCACCATACCTTGGCTTATCCAGATCCGGAAAAGAAGCATTCTCAAGCCATAACCACCCCCCCGGATGTCCGCAATTATCCGGGTTTCGCGGCCGATGTCCGCAATCATGTCCGCTATTATCCGGACCCAAAATATCAGGAAAACCATCGCCATCCCCGGCGAACAACCATAACAGGGAAGGATCACCTTCAGAATCATTCCCGGCCCCCATGTCCGCAATCATGTCCGCAATGTGATCACCGGGACCTTTTCCCCCGGTTTGCCCGGAAGGTGTAGTAGTACAGGTATAGACCACTTTCCTCCCCACCCTTTCAATGGCGATGCCGGGCATGGCAGACAACAACCGGCGGGCATGCCTCCGGCTGATCCCAAGAGCCTCTGCTGCATCCTTCGAGGAGAGAGTTCGCGACTGCTCAAGGAGCAGCCTGAGACGGGCTTCGGCTGACAAGATGATTACCGTCTGGTGCCAAGTTCACGCTCAAGCTCATCGATACGCTGGTTCATCTCCTTGATGTTACGCATGAACTCCAGGTAGAGGCGGTTGAACCGTTTCTCGTTCTCGCCTCTTGTGACCGCCTGCATCACTCACCCTCCGTGTCCGCCATATGAAACCTAAATTGTGTGGTGGGTTTTTCCAGCAGCTCATATAACGGAAACCGAAGACCAAGTTCATCTTCGATCTTCTCATAGATCCGGTCGATCGTTTCGATGAAGAGTGTCCCTGATATTTCGATATTGAAGTCAGGGGCCGAGATATACCATTTCTTATTACGGTAACGAAGGGAAAGCCTGATGATCTTCTTTTTATTCATCGCTCTCCACCTCCGTCAGCTTCATTTTTTGCCGGGCATTCAAACGTGCAATGGCACGATCAATTGCTGCGAGGTCTTCAGGAGAAGGAGGGCGAAGACAGTCAGGCTCCCGGTAATTCAAAGGTTTGTTCCGTGAAGTGCGAGCTATTAAATGGTCGAAAGTAGAGTCTCTTTTGGCAGTTCCATCAACGTCAGCTGTGGTAGGCGCGACTGTTTTGGGGCTGCCGTTTATTTCTTCATCGGGCATTCCACACCTTTTGAATTGTCACTAATCTTCCACTTGCCAGTCTCGATCATCTTCTCTGCACCCCGGCCATAGAAGGGGTCCCGGGTGAGGGCGGCGAACAGGTCGCCGGAGATTTTCATTGTCTTATCTTTCATATCTATTTCCTGCCGGATACACCGGCAAAAAGAGGATTGGAGGCAGGTTTATTTATTTGCTACCTCTGTGTAGAGTACAAGTAATAGTAAAAACCAGAAACAGATTCTGGCAGTATGGGGAGAGATTGGAGGATTTTAGGGGAGGAGATAAATTTGAATTAATTGTACAGATATCGGATAAAAGAGGGGGAAAATGTACAGGTAAAAAGGGTTTTAAGAGGTTTTTTCAGAGGAGGGCGCCGGAGTTTCACGAAGGATGCTACGAGATCGGAGATATTACTCACCCCCCCTTGGCGATGAACACCGTACTAAAGGAGATATTGCCGAGGTAGCAAGTGTCACAGAATTAACAATAAGGAACATATGCAGGCAATTCTTGCTGATTTGAAAGCCATATTGACCACCCTGCAAACCTTATAAAGGTACCAATTCAGCTATTCTGATGTAAATTGTTGAAAAATTAGAGAACTATTGAGTATAAATAATTTTAAAATATAAATCCAATCATGAGAGCAGAAACTCTAATAATTAATTTTATGGGTTTTTCATTTATTTTAATAGGATTAATTACAATTTTATACAATTATAGCACATCTAGCATTTATTATGCAATTGGATTCATAATAACCGGTTTAATATTAATTTTTGCCATATATAACATGAATAAAAATAGAGGTAATAGAAACAATGAGATTGGTGAAATATTCCTAAAAAATATAATAAATCTAGAATTAGATGATCCTCAATTAGCAAAAATAAAAATCTCAAATATTATAAACCAACTGAATGATGAGACAATTTTAGTCAATATTAAGGATTATATAAAATTTAATAAAATATCTGCGAATTCAGTCATAATGAATGATGAAAGCCTATGGAATAACCCAAAATTCATAATTCAAAATTTGTCTGAAGAAGGAAATTCAAATCTAGATAATCTTCAAAATAAATTGAATAATAAAATTGAATCAAATACCATTAGAAAAGAAGAACTCATTTTAATTATTCTCTTTAAATTCAGCGAATATATTGAATTTATAAAACAACCTGAAAATCAATATGATATAAATCCATCAATTAATTCGAATAATAATACAATAATGAATTATTGTCCTGGTTGTGGACAGGAACTTCTTAAAAATACAAATTTTTGCCATAAATGTGGGTATGAAATTATTAATTTACATATCGGTCAAAATCCTGAAAAATCAAGTCAAAATACATTAAATCAAAAAGAAGAACAAAGTAAATTTATTCTCTTCAAATTATTATTTGGTAGTGTAAAACCAAATGAAGTTACCAGAAAAAATATTTCATTTGGTATGATTTTTTGTATTGGGGCTGCCATTCTTATCGGTTTTGAAACTTATGTGGCAGGATTGCAACCATACAATTCTTCAAATGTGAATATATACATAATTGAGCTCATTCTGACTTTCTTTTTTATAGGTCTTTCATTAAGGTTTATCTATTACTATCTTTCTTATGACTCATAACAAGATATATATTCAAATAATTGTTGATATTGTAGTTTCACAAATATTTATATAAATTCAAAATTTTCCCTCAGATTATTTTTTTTTCAAGTAAAAATCGAAATAAGAGTAGTATTATAATACCATATCACAATATAAAAAAATGTGAAAAAACTTCTTCCAGGATTGTTAATATTATTGATTTTTTTTATTTCAATATCCGGCTGTATTTCTTATGAAGTTCACAATAAAGTAAAGGCAGATGGATCAATATACCCATGTACAATATCCATAACAACAAATCAATATGTGTATGGATTGTGGGTTGCCAATGCTCAAAAAGAAGGATACTCATCAATTAAAGAACAAATAAATTCACAAAATAATAATGTATTCTCTTATAATGAAAAATGGGATGGAGATTCGGTTACAATTTCCCTAGAAGCTTTGCAACCTGTAATATCATTAGATCAATCTATTTTAAATATCCAAAAAGAAGGGGAATTTTTAGTAGTTCGTGATAACAGGCTAATGAATGATGAATATAATGACGATTATAATTCAGAAGACAACCCATATACAGAAGCTTTCCTTTCAGGAATGTCAGGACATTATTATCTTGAGATGCCAGGAGATATTGTTGAATCAAATGCAAATGTTGTCGATAAAAATAAAGCAGAATGGCATTTGACAGGGATGGATATATTTACAACAAGTTTCTATGCAAAAAGCAAACTGCCAACGGGAATTGAAAAATATTGGCCAATTTTAGTATTAATAGTATTATTTATAGTCATTATATTTGGCCTTAAAAACAGAAAAAAAGGAAATAATCTAAATTATTCTACTTATAATGAAACCAATAAATCAAGAAAAAGAAAAAGTTCAAGAAAGTCAAATGAACCATTGAACAGTAATTATCAACCTCAAATTCGCTCAAATCAATATTCTGATCAACACAATAGTCAATATCAAACTAATATATATTCTAATCAGCCTGTCGATCCTTTAAACAGGACTTATCAAAATTACAATAATCCACAAACACCGAATCAAAATGTTAATTCAAACAGTATCAAATATTGTCCATATTGTGGAGCTAAAAATAATTTTTCTTCAAATTTTTGTATAAATTGTGGAAATAAATTACTATAAACAATTATCATATTTATTTAAAAAATCCTGCAATAATTCAGTATTAAATTAAGATAAATCAAGAAAAAAGTTCAGCAGGAACCCCTGCCTCCCCCCTCTCCTCAAGAAGCTCCATCAGAATCGATCTCAACACTTCCTTGTCATTGGATATGATCCTCTTCGCCTCCTCCATCTGAACTTCCGCGTCCTCAGTAAGCGAAGCACCACAGACCGGACAATACAGTGAATCAGGTGCATTAATCGCCTGGCACTTCCGGCACTGCCGGGGCACAAGGGCCTTGCCACCCTTCTCCTCATCCGGTTTGATACCATACCGGGAGAGGATCTCATTGTCGATATCGGTCCCGGTCAGATGTGCATAGGTCTTGAACTGCAAAGTGTTCACAGAACCCCACATCATCAGCTTGATCACCGACTCGTTCACACCCTCCTTGATCAGGTGCGTAATCCGTGAGTGCCTAAACAGGTGCGGAGTGACATGCTTCTCTATACCTGCACGTTCAACAAGCCGTCTCAGCTGTTTTGATACAGCATGATAACTCATCCCGTTTCTCCTCGCACTCACAAAGACAAGGTTGTCCCCCTCAGGTTCGAAAGGATAGTTGCTTTTCCATGCCAGCAGGAAAATCTCAAAAAATCTTGTTTCTTGTGAAGTGATTGACGATCCTGAAATGCATGATTATAGTGATCACAATCCGGTTGTCGCTGTTTTTGATTTATAAGAAGAATTGGATTGTTATTCATATATACAAAATTAGAATATTCACATAACAAAATGTAACTCGTCTACGTAACATTGCCCAACGTAACCTTACCCAACGTTACGTTATAACGTGACCTTTATTTCATACAAGGTCTGGAGGGTGAATAAAATACGCAAAAATAATTTTTCCATATATAATGAAATGTATAGAAATAACAAGATTATCGGCTTAAAAATAGATTTTAAGGGTTCTTTTATGACTTTATAGTATGATATTGGAATTATCCGGTCGACGTATCCATACCCAAAGAGATTATCCGCGTGCACGGGTGCGTGACACACATTATCATTGGGGATCTTTTTGCTGCCTGGCCGGCTACACACATGCGTGAGGCAAATGTCATAACTATTCATAAACCGGATTAAAAGAGATTAACGCGCATGATCCCGCGTCGCCCATGACGATGTACTTTTTATTTTCAAATTGAGCTCTTCAATCTTTTTGATGGTAAAAATATCGTCAGGAATAATTTCAAGAATTTTTTCAAAACAACCGGCTGCTTCATCATATCGTTCCATTTTCTCAAGGAGAATACCCTTATTGTTCAGGGCAGTTAAATCCCGACAATCAACAGATATCGAATCATCATAACTAAGAAGTGCTTCCTCTGTCCTCCCGAGTTTGCCCAGTGCGTTACCCCTGAAGACATGGAGTGCTGCTGCAGAATCCTCTGTTGAAGATGTAATGGCCTTTTCAAAGCAGGAGAGAGCCTCATCATACCTCTCCATCTGGAACAAAGTGAAACCAAGATTCCGCCAGCCCAGCATATCATCCGGCATGATATCGGTTACCTTAAGGAAGCATTCATACGCCTCTTCATGCATCCCGATCTCATTTAATGCATATCCCATATTGTTATAGGCAAGATATGATTCAGTATTTGCCTCGATTGCCTTATTGTAAGAAAAGATCGCGGTATCAAGCATGTTTAGATGACGGTATGAAAGACCCTTCCATATCCAGGCAATGTCGATCCAGGGGGCGAGACCGGTTGCCATATTAAAACATCGGACTGCCTTCCCATACTCTCCTTTCTCGAAATGGACTATCCCTTTCTCAACACACGCATAATAATCCACTTGTGGCACCTCAGCCTAATAATTGAAATTGTTCCTTACACCACATAAAACATTATATACTTTGACTACATAATTACCTGTTGTGAAAAGTGAAATGAAGTATGTATCGTTGTTGAAAATGAAAAAGAAGCTCAGGATATGCTCAAAATTAATGAAGCCTCAGGCGAGATTTGAACTCGCGACCTCGTCCTTACCAAGGACGCGCTCTACCGGCTGAGCCACTGAGGCGCTGTTGCACCCACATACTTCGCTTTATCGATTATAAAAGATTGCGGAATCAGGTGCGATTCCACCCCTGTCTTAAGCTTATTCAGGAGAGTTTCACTTCAAAAAATTATTTCAGGTTTTTCTCCAATATCGGAATAGACTTCAGTGTACCCTCAAATGACTCCACCTCAAGGATGGGCGCAACCCCGCTCGCCTTCACCACATCAAATACCGCGCCAAAATCAATATTGCCTTCGCCAATCGCCGCATGTGAGTCATGGTCACCGTAGTTGTCGTGAAGATGGAAGTGGCAGGCATCATACTTCAGGAAGTCATTAAGGCAGTGGTTCAGGTTGGCATGTCCGACATCGAGCGTGAAACCGGTTCCCTCGATAAGCCCCATGTCCACGGGCGTCCGGAGGAAAAAGTAGTCCCAGTTGCCCATGTTCTCAATCGAGAATTTCACCGAGACCTCCTCTGCATATGCAGAAAGCTCAGAAAGCGACTGCCCGAGTCTCAACGCCGCCGCCTCCTTCATCTCCGGCCAGGCATAGTAACCCGGATGCACCACTACAATTGATGCACCCGCTTCGGCAGCAATTCGCATGCATTCCGTTGTGACCTCCACGCTCGCCTTCCTGATGGGTTCAAGCTGGCTGGCGATGTTAACCCCCCTTGCCGGAGCATGAAAAGAGTATCTGAATGAAAAGTTCTCCATGAGTGACGAATCGGTAACGGCATGCATGCCATCTGCCATCACCTCTACGTATGACGTGAGCGGCTCAAGCCTTTCCAGCGCCTCTTCGAGCGATACCCTTGAGAGGCAGTGGGTGGATATACCAAACATATGTGAAGTTCGGCATGACCCAACTAAAATTTTTATGTATGGTTCCGTGGCAAAACCATGAAACATTATCTGTAACCCCGACAAACATTAGAGCAATGGCTGACAGCAAAGAGATCATCGACGCCCTCTGGGATTCCACCGACCAGGACCTCAGTTTCATGCATATCTGCGGGACACATGAAGCGGCCATCTCCAGATCAGGACTAAGAAGCGTCCTTCCCGAAAACCTGAAGATCGTGATGGGTCCGGGCTGTCCGGTATGCATCACCCCGCAGGGGGAGATCGACGCATCACTTGAGCTGGCAGATAAGGGCTGCATCGTAGCCACCTACGGCGACCTCTTAAGGGTACCCGGCTCAAGGGGTTCGCTTGAATCATCGGAAGGAGATGTCAGGGTAGTTCAGGGCATACACAAGGCGGTGGAGATCGCAGAGAAGACCGATAAAGAGGTGGTATTCATCTCCGTCGGGTTCGAGACAACCGCACCGACCGTGGCCGCCACCATCCTGGCGTCGCCACCTGAAAACTTCTCCATACTCTCGTCCCACCGGCTGGTCCCCCCGGCAATGAAGTGGCTCCTGGAACAGGGCGAGGCAAACCTGCACGGCTTCATGCTCCCCGGCCATGTCTGTGCGGTGATGGGCTACTGGGAGTATGACGGATTCCCGGTACCACAGGTAGTCGCAGGGTTCGAGCCGGAGGACATACTCCTCGGGCTTCTCATGCTCGTAAACCAGATCAAGACCGGGGACTACAAGGTGGAGAACGCCTACCCCCGCGTGGTCACACGAGAAGGAAACAGAAAGGCACAGGAGATCATGAATACCGTATTCGAACCGGTTGACGTGGAGTGGAGAGGGTTCCCTGTCATCCCTGACTCCGGACTTCGCCTTCGCGAGGAGTTCACCCAATACGATGCGGTCCGGAAGTTCGACGTGGAGATCCCGCATGTCGACAAGCACGGGGCCTGCATCTGCGACAAGGTGCTCAGGGGCATCGCATCACCTACGGACTGCAAGCTCTTCGGAACTGTCTGCAATCCACGGCACCCGGTGGGACCATGCATGGTGAGCCACGAAGGAGCCTGCAAGATCTGGGCGATGTACAACAGGAAGAACTGAAAAGATACAATAATCGGCTATGTGAAAATCCTCTTAAGGGGCGTCTCCTTTCCCTCTAAGAATCGTATGCAGGAAAGTGCATTGTGAATTACACCGGATATAAGGAGCATCACTATGGGGGTGGGGACAGGGGAGTGGTCTCCCCTACCCTTGAACCCTTCCCCACTTGGCGATATTCTCCATAATCGGATGAACAGAAGCAGTAATGGATAAATTAAGAAGATGATTTTTTGTTCCCGGAAAGGATTTCTACAGAGCCCAATAATCATTCTTTTTTCAGAATTAAAAACAAGATTCCGGCAATCCATCGTTTCGCTTTTATCCATTGCAGTACAACATAATACTGCAACCGCCCCGGTAGGGTAGTGGATATCCTAGAAGCCTCCGGAGCTTTTGACCCGGGTTCAAGTCCCGGCCGGGGCACTACACTTTTCAGTTTCAGAACATTGATGTTTATATTTTTGGCTATGTAGAAATCCTCTTAAGGGGCGTCTCCTTTCCCTCTAAGAATCGTATGCAGGAAAGTGTATTGTGAATTTCACCGGATACAGGGAGCATCACTATGGGGGTGGGGACAGGGGAGGGGTCTCCCCTCCCCTTGAACCCCTACCCGTTTGGCGATATTCTCCATAATCAGATGAACAGAAGCAGTAATGGATAAATTAAGAAGATGATTTTTTGTTCCCGGAAAAGATTTCTACAGAACCATATTTTTGTTTATTTTGGCATATATGCCATATTTTTGACTATAATCCTATTTTTACAGATAAAAAAAAGATAGTTACTTAACTGTGATTCTAAAAAAAATTATATTCTGCCGTATCGCTTATGAGCCTGCTCAATGGTCATGATACGCAGAATCGTAGTGTCATCAACATCATGTTCGATAAACATAGTATATCGCCTTGAAATATGAAATCGGTAACGATTACCATATAGTTTTTCCAAATCACCGTTAGGAGGCCACTTGCCTTCAAAACGTGAAATGTGTTCGAATATTATACGTTGATCTTTTTCTGGCAGGGTCTGGATATAATTAATTACGTTACTCTTTACAAACAACATGATTATAAGCCAAGTCTTTTGGATGCTTCCTTCCAGGGGATTGAAGGTTCTGCATCCGCCACATCAAGATCGTGAATAAGACGATGTCTTTGCTCGGCGATAATCAAGGACATCAATAGCTCGTCAAATGTCTCCCCGGGCTTTTTGAGATTTGATAAGGCTTCCCAAGTGCTTGGTTTGACCGCCACTCTCTTGGTGGCGATTTGTTCATTTGTGTTAATAATAGCTCCATTAGCCATGTTAATCTCCTTAATTACCTCATTATTATATCTTGATGCGTCTGAAAAGCGCCAAGTTGCTATTGGGTTTACAAGTATATCAAGATTACCCACCTTGTAAAGAATGACCATCTTGTAAAGATTGCACACCTGTAAAAAATATATTTTCCATTATGCCATAGAACGAATTTTCGGCCTTTTAGAAATCCTCTAAATTGGGTCCGGCTTTTTCCCCAGGGAATCCATGAGCTGAATGTATGCCGTAAACCGGATACAGGGAGTATCGCTATAGGGGATGGGTACAGGGGAGGGGTCTTCCCCATGTTGTGATATTCACCACAATCGGATGAAAAAGACACAATGAACGATCTATCAAAACGATAAGTTTTTGTTCCCGGAAAAGATTTCTACAGAGCCAATAATACCATATTTAAAAGAGAATAAATCCATTCAGGAATCTGAAGGATATGGCAATCAGCGACCATTGTATGGAATATACCTGTTAATAACCTTAATAAATACGTTTACCAAACCAACATCTTAATTTCCACTGATACCACACCGACTATTGACAACTCTCATGAAAAGCCCGCACACCGGAAAAATTGCACTCTTCATAGCGGTCCTTGCCGGATTCCTGACTCCCTTCGACTCTTCGGCAGTGAACATTGCCCTTCCCGTCATCGGGACAGAGTTCTCAATGGACGCGATCACCCTGAGCTGGGTGGCCACCGCCTACCTGCTCTCATCGGCTGTTTTTTTAGTGCCTGCCGGAAGGATCGCGGACATCATCGGGAGAAAAAAGGTATTCAGGTACGGTCTTTCCGTCTTCACCGCCGCCTCCTTCCTGATGATCTTTTCCGTATCACCACAGATGATCGTGGCCCTCCGGGTGATACAGGGTGCAGGGTCCGCAATGATCTTTGGAACCGCGGTTGCAATCCTCACCTCAGCGGTGCCCCTTGCGAACAGGGGAAGATCTCTTGGCATCTACATCACCTCCGTCTACCTGGGCCTCGCGGCAGGGCCATTCCTGGGCGGGTTACTGACCGGATACCTCGGGTGGAGAAGCATATTCCTGATCAACATCCCCCTGGGGCTCTTCACCCTGATCATGATCCACCTGATGATGAAGGACGAATGGGCGGATGCAAGAGGTGAACCCTTTGACCTGGGGGGTTCGTTGCTGTACGGGCTTTCACTGGTCGCTGTGATGTACGGGCTCTCAATACTTCCCGATGCCAACGGCGCCATCATCGCCATCGCAGGGACGATTCTCATGGCCGCATTCGTGTGGTGGGAGATCCACGAGACAAGTCCGCTCCTTGAGATGAAACTCTTCCTTGAAAACCGGGTATTCGCATTCTCAAACTTCGCCGCCCTGATCAACTACAGCGCCACCTTTGCCGTGACCTTCTTCCTGAGCCTCTATCTCCAGTACATCAGGGGACTTCCCCCCGAGTATGCAGGGCTCGTCCTTGTCATACAGCCGGTGACACAGGCGATCGTCTCCCCGTTTGCCGGAAAGCTCTCGGACCGGATCGAACCCGGACTGATCGCCTCAGCCGGGATGGCCATGAACGCCTTCGGGCTCTTCCTCCTGGCCTTCATCTCCGACACCACGCCGCTCGCAATACTTGCAGGAGTTCTCGCACTGCTGGGACTCGGATTCGGTTTCTTCTCATCTCCAAACCTGAACGCGATCATGACCTCGGTGGAGAAGAGATACTATGGAGTGGCATCCGGCACACAAGGGACAATGCGGCTGATCGGCCAGATGTTCTCCATGGGTATGGCCACAATGATACTCGCCTTCTTCATCGGAAGAGTGGTGATTTCTCCCGAAAACCATATGCAGTTCGTGTCAGGCATGCATGTCGCCTTTGCCCTCTTCACCATACTCTGCATCATCGGCACGTTCTTCTCACTGGTAAGGGGAAAGCTCAGGAGAGTGGTGCCGGGGATATAAATATACAAAAATATCTTATCAGGAAAACGGGGTATCACTATCAAAACATTCTATACGATATCAATGATGATTTTCATCCATACGCAAATACAATATATCCTGCAAAAGTCAATCTTCTCCCGTTGTGAACCGGTATCCGCCCTTTGGAACAAAGATCTCGAAACGGACGCCCTTTCCGTATTCTCCGGTCTCATTGATCAAAATGCCTGTAATTCCCAGGATCTCCCTCGCGAGGAAGAGACCCATTCCCTTCTGCTCTCCGTATCCCCTCACGAATATCTCGCTTTTAAGGTGGAGAGGTATACCTACACCGTTGTCCTCGTAGATCAGGTTGAGTCCGTCCCGGGTTTCAATATAATGCATGCAGATCCCTGTCGCTTTTTCACCGTGCTTCAGGGTGTTGTCGATCAGCTTGACAAAGACCTTTTCAAGCATCGGGTCCGCATATATCTCAAGCCCTTCCACCTCCATCTTCCTTGTAAGTTCGCTCATATTCAGGTGCGAGGCGGCATAGAGGTAGGTCTGAAGAACATTATGCCAGATAGGTTCCTTGATCCCCAGGTCCTGGTAGTTCTTGGCGAATTCAATCGAACTGGAAATCTTGAGAGTCAGCTGCTTCTCTTTTTCGGTGAATTCACCAATAGAACCAGGATCGGTCATATCCTTCTGCAGCTCAATGTATCCCAGCAGGCTGAAGAGATTGTTCTGTATATCATTG
>Ga0272441_10013234_pt1 | contig 11894 bp, 9 predicted proteins | sample SSMProp6N_FD_193582 | JGI IMG/M metagenome (GOLD analysis project Ga0272441, IMG submission 193582) | Marine sediment archaeal communities from Little Sippewissett salt marsh, Falmouth, MA, United States - SSM-Prop-6N | ecosystem: Environmental > Aquatic > Marine > Wetlands > Sediment ...
CAGAGCCCCGCCTCGGCCGCGTCAATGTCAATCGACGTGATCGCGGCCAGCGCTTGCCTCACGTGCTCGGCAGTGATCTCATCTCCCACACGGCCGACCGCAGCCCCATCGAGCCATTCCGCCGGGAAATTCGACAGGGCGATTCTCTTTTGTTTGTGAAGGTCGCAGGCACGAACCAGGACGTCCACGGCCTTGCCGGGGAGGCATCTATCGGGCAGATAGCGTTGCGTCAAGCTGACGGATGCGGCCAAGGCCTTGTCGCTGATGTGCGTGCGGTAATGCCCCTCCAGCGATGGGCGGCGGTTTCTGAGGATTTCGAACGTCTTGGCTTCGGACAGCGGATCGAGGCGCACGATGTTGAAATTGTGGAAGGCCGACGCGTCCTCCGCGACGACGCGCTCGTATTCCCTGACGGTCATCGTACAGATAAAGCCGGTCTCCGCGGCCCTGATCGCCGACCCCAGGACGCTTTCTGCGATTTCAGAACTGGCATCCGCATCCAGCAGCGGGCGAATCCCATCAATGAAGACGAACAACCCGGGCATCGCCTTGAGCATGTCGACGAGCGCAATCACCGTGTCCATCATGTTCACGGTCCCGCTCCGCAGAAGGGTCAGGTTCAATTCCAGGATCCGGTACTCGGGCGCGCCGTCTTCTTGCGCGGCTTTGGCGGCCGCTTGCGCGACCCCGTGGACCAACTGGGTCTTTCCCGCACCGGGATGCCCCACAATGAGCACATTCTTGCTGTTCTCTTCGGCAAGAAAAGCCAGGACGCCAGCGGCCTCCATGTCCCGGCCCAATACCGGCTCCAGTTTGCCCTCGCGGGCCTCTTCGGTCAGGTCCACGCTGCCGAGCGGCACATAGCTCTCGTGTGCTGTTCCGCCCAGAGTCGCAATGGTCAACCTGCGGCCCTCGTCCCTGGGGCGGTCGACCTTCTGGCCGCAGTGGCGGCACCGGGTTGCCAAAATGCTTATGGGCATCCGGCACGCAGGACACAGCCGGGTCTTCTCGCGCGACTGATCGCCAGCATCTTTCGCCATGAGCTGTTCTCGCGGGGGGATACTTCCACTCCTAGCCTGAGTTTACGGGTTACGGGGCGAGTGATCAAGTGAGTCATTGGCGTGCAGTGAATTACGGGGGCTTGGTGTGTTACCCATCGAGGACTTCGCTGATTTCGAGACATTGGGCGAGTCTTCTCTGGCGGGAGGGCATCCGGCTCAAGGTGATGTGGTCTTTGGGGATAATGTAGAATGGTGGTGGAGGTTGCAGTATCATCTGATCTTGGGCAACACGACAGGAAAGGAGACGCACCATGAAACAGGTCATCGTACCAACATTGGTTGTGGCCTTGCTTCTGGCCGGCGGCATCGGCGTGCTCGCGAAAGGCCAGGAGAAAGAGGTCCCCCTTTCGCAGGTCCCCGAGGATGTGATTGCCGCAGCCCAGAAGGCCGTCGAGGGCATCAATATCGAGGAGGCCGAAGTCGAAGAGGAAGACGGCGTACTGGTCTACGAGCTTGAAGGAACCGCGCAGGGCAAGGAGTACGAGATCGAACTCACCGCCGACGGGAAGGTCCTCGAGGTCGAGCAGGAAGACGATGATGACGACGAGGACGACCGTGAGGACGACGAAGACGACTGACCCGACCTGATAAAGTTCCCCAGAACGCCCTGAAAGCCGACGCAACGTCCCGCTGGAAGGCTTCAGGTCTTTCCTGAACTTCGGGCTAGGGGCGCGGCCAGAAACTGTTCGTAAGGCATGCGGCGCAGTGAAGGGCATGCTGTAAGTCAATGAGCAGCAACAATCGCAATGGGCCGCGCCTTACAGAAATCCGGCCCAAATCGGCGGAGGGGGTGCTTTCTGGCGGGATTTCTAGGGGGTGGGCGGCGTTTGGCGGTCTTTCCGGTTCGTTAGTATCGATAGTGCTCGGGTTTGAACGGGCCGTCTTTCGGCACGCCGAGGTAATCGGCCTGTTTCTGCGTGAGTTTGTCCATCCGCACGCCGAGTTTTTCGAGGTGAAGCCGGGCCACTTCTTCGTCCAGGGCCTTCGGGAGCGTGTAGACCTTGCCGACCTCGTACTTCTCCGGTTCGGTGAACAGGGCGATCTGGGCCAAGACCTGGTTCGAGAATGAGTTGGACATCACAAACGAGGGGTGACCGGTCGCGCAGCCCAAGTTCACCAAGCGCCCGCGGGCCAGCATGATGATCTCCTTGCCGTCAGGGAAGATGAACTTGTCCACCTGCGGCTTGATGTTCTCTTCGCGGATATCGGGCTGGGTCTCGAGCCAGGCAATGTCGATTTCCGCGTCGAAATGCCCGATGTTGCACACAATGGCTTGGTCCTTCATGGCGTTGAAATGCTCGCCGCGGATAACATCGCAACAGCCGGTTGACGTGACAAAGATATCGCCCTGTGGCGCGGCCTCTTCCATGGTCACGACCTGATAGCCTTCCATGGCGGCCTGCAACGCGCAAATCGGGTCGATCTCGGTGATCAGCACCCGCGCCCCGAGTCCCCGCATGGCTTGGGCGCACCCTTTGCCGACGTCCCCGTAGCCGGCCACCACCGTCACTTTGCCCGCGATCATGATGTCGGTCGCCCGCTTGATACCGTCCCCGAGGGACTCGCGGCACCCGTAGATGTTGTCGAACTTGGACTTCGTGACGCTGTCATTGACGTTCATCGCACGGGTGAGCAACTTGCCTTCGGCCATCATCTGATAGAGGCGATGCACGCCGGTCGTGGTTTCCTCGGAAGCGCCGACCCATTCCTTGGCCACGTCATGCCAGCGATTGGGATTCTCCGCGTGGATCTTGTGGAGGAGCGTATCGATGATCTCGATTTCGCGATGCTCTTTCGAGATTTCGGGGAGTTCGCCGGTGGCGTTGAAGGTCTCTTCCAACTGGTATCCGCGGTGGATCAAGAGGGTGGCGTCGCCCCCGTCATCCACAACCATCTGCGGCCCAAGGCCCCCGGGAAACCGCATGGCTTGGTCCGTGCACCACCAGTAGTCCTCGATGGTCTCGCCCTTCCAGGCAAACACCGGCACGCCCATCTTGGCCACGGCCGCGGCCGCGTGGTCCTGGGTCGAGAAGATGTTGCAACTGGCCCAGCGCACGCGCGCGCCCAAGGCCACCAACGTCTTGATCAGGACCGCCGTTTGAATCGTCATGTGCAGCGAGCCCGTGACGCGCGCGTCCTTGAGTGGTTGCTTTGGGGCGTAGCGCTGCCGGATGGCGATCAGCCCAGGCATCTCCTTCTCGGCCATCTCAATTTCCGTGTTTCCCCACTCGGCCAAGCTGATGTCTGCGACCTTGTATTTCAACGCCGATTCCATTGTCTGGGTCGTTGCCATAATGAAAATCCTCCGGTTGACTCATGCCTTCGCAGCAATGTGCTAGAACCAAGAGTATAGCCGCCAAAGGCCGGAGGCGTCAAATCCGCCTTGACGGCCGCGTGCGCAGCCGCATGCGGTTCATGGTATGATGCGCACGCGAAAACGGCAGGGTGACACGCTCTATGATCATACGAACCTTGTTTGCAGTACTTGGCGCCGCGCTTCAGCTCCACGAAATGGACCGAGGCGATGTTGATGCGTATCTCGCCGGGTTGACCGAACGCCAACCCAATTTCTGTTCACGCGTGACCGATGTGGCGCGGCAAAGTCTGGGCACGCCGTATGCCGATAGCCCGTTGGGCGAGGGGCCGGGCGCGAAATACGATGACGATCCCTTGATGGACCTCACGCGGGTTGACTGCGTGACCTTTGTCGAGCAGACCATTGCCCTGGCCGCGTCGTCCTCCTACCAGGATGCATTCGATTTGCTGCAGAAGGTGCGATATCGCAACGGTGAGATCGCCTTCGAAACCCGCAACCATTTCATGGCCGCCGACTGGGTGGTCGACAACCGCTTCTGTACCGACGTTACCCACGACCTCAAGGCTACAACCGCTACCGCGTCGAGAACCATAAGCAAGAAAGGCTTCTTTGAGCGGGTCAAAACCCCGGAACTCGGCCAGGACATTGCGGACCGCGTGATAGACTTGGCCTATGTCCCCGTCGGCCAAGCGGCCGACGCAGAGAAAAACCTGCCGAGTCCGGCCCTCATCCTGTTCATCGGGAAGATCGAGTGGCTGTTCACCCTTCACTGTGGGCTGTACCTGCGCGACCAAGACGGAACCGGCCTGCTCTACCACGCCAGTTCGAAGCACGGCGCTGTCACCACCACCGGGCTTGCCTCCTACCTCGATGGTTCTCAGCGGTACCTTGGCTTCGCCGCCTACGCCATCCAAGACCCGACCCGCACGCGCCCCGCACAATAGCGCTGCCCCGACATCGCATTGTCGGACCGACCGCGCGGCGCGAAAGACCGCGCGCCCCCTCTCAATTCCGCAGGTGTCTCGACCCAGTATTTCCTTTCGCCCGCGGGCGTTGTGCACTATAATCCTTGGCAGCCCCACGCGGCAAACGGTAGCCGTGAGGGGAAATGGGCAAACACGAGCCGGGGAGGGTCTTATGGGATTGGAAGTTCTTCCGCAAACGTGCGTCGTCGTGCTTGTGGTCTTTTTCCTTCTTCTGTTGAGCGCGGAGTGCGCGCACGGACAGATCTATCAGCCGCCCGCGCCGTATTCGATGTGGGATACGTGGCTCTTCAAGGACGGCGATGCGTATCACTTGTTCTTCTTGCAGAGCGAACCGGGCGTCACGTGGAATACGATAGGCCGTGCCGTATCGAAGGACCTGCTTCATTGGCGACCGCTGCCCCCTATCCTCAGCAAAGGGCCGGCCGGCGCATGGGACCACGATCCAACCCTCACCGGCATGACGGTCAAGCATGGCGGGGCCTACGTCATGTTCTACGGCTCCGCGACGCATGGGCAGAAGATCGGCGTCATGCGCTCGCCAGACCTGAAGACCTGGGAAAAACACCCGGACAACCCGACCCTCGAGATACGGCCCCCGCATTACGCCGGGGGCGACTGGCGCGACATGTGCACCTTCTACGACGCGCACGAGAAGCGCTGGCACGGCTATGTCTGCGCACAGACCGGCGCGCAGGACCCTCAGCTCCCCACCATCGCGGACAAGACCCTCGTCGCGTGGGTGTATCTGGCCAACACCGAGCAGCGCGGGGGTAGTTGCCTGACCTTGAACAACGGTAACCCGCCGGGGGATGCGTTCGATGCCATCGTGTTCGGCGAGAAGGCGCCGGGAAGATGGATGCCGGGCAGCGAGTTCTGGCGCCGCACCCAGGACGACCAGGCCGCCTGGCCGCTCGAAACCGCGGGGCCCGAGGAGCGTGTCCAGATCGCGATCGCCTACGCCGGGAACACGGTTACCGTCTATCGCAACGGCGAACAATGCGTCCGCTACACGGTCGACGCGCTGGCGTCGTTCGGCAACGGGACGGCCGTGGTCATGGGATTGCGCCATTTGGGGGCGGGCGAAAACTCGGGCCGGTTTTTCGCGGGCCTCATTGAAGAGGCGCGTGTCTACAACGCAGCGCTGGATGCCGAGACGATCCGAGCGCTCGAACCGGGCAAGCCGTCAACGCCGGCACCGCTCGCGCAGTGGACCTTCCAGGACGGCAGTACCGCCGACGCGATGGGCACGTTCCCCGACGGCCAGCTCCACGGCGGCGCATTCATCGCAGGGGGGAGACTCCACCTCGACGGCGTCGACGATTACTTCGCCACCCCAACGCGCGGGCCCAAGGCGTGCGTGGCCCACCTCGTGTCCGCGGATCTCATCGCCTGGGACTACCTTCCTCCCGTGTTTGCCAGCACCGACTTCGTGGACATGGAGGTGCCCGACTACTTTGAGCTGAATGGACGCCATTACCTGCTGTTCTCGAGTGGCCGTTCGCGCAAGGACACGTCCGGCCGGGTCAATGCTACGGGCACGTACTATGTCATGGGCGATCACCGCGACGGCCCGTATCGGGTTCCGCCCAATCCGCTGCTGTTGGGCTCCGGCCGTGGGCGATTCGACAACTACGTGGGCCGGACCGTGCCTTTCGAAGACACGCGGTTGCTCTACCACCACACGGCCGGCGGTCCGGTGACCTGGGGGATACCCAAGGTCGTGCGGCAGGATGAGGACGGCGGCTTGTGGCTCGAATATTGGCCCGGCCTGAAAGGACTCGAGACGCGTGTGCTGTTTGAAGACCCCAAAGCGATCTCGCTCGACGACCAAACGGAAACGACCGGCTGGACGCTTCAGGAAAACGCCGTCACCTGCAGGGCGGAGGAAGGCCGGACGGCCGCGGTCTGGCTGCCCGTTACGCCCGCGGATGCCATGGTCGCCTGCACGGTCGCGCTTGATGAATGTGCGAGCGCCGGGATCGTGTGGCGGTGGGACGGCGAACGGGGCGCCGGTTTGACGGTCAACAGGGAAACGGATACGGCCGCTGTGGGGGCGATTGCGCTCGTCGACGGCGCGCTGGTGTCCACGCTCATTGACGATTGCTCGGCGATCGAGGCCGCGGCGGGTTCGCGGCATCTGCGCGTTGTGATTCGAGCCCACCGCGCCGAAGTCTACATTGACGACCGATGGATCTTCGGGACTTCCCTGCCCGACCTGCCCGCGACCGGGCGCATCGGCCTGCTTGCCCAGTCGGGCGCGGCGACCTTCACGGACCTCCGCGTGGCCGAGCTCGAGAAACTCGGGACTGACTCCTGAGAGCGATTGCGCCAACGACAAGGGAGACAGAGCATGCATTGGAGCGATATTGCCACGATACGCGACGGCCACAGGTTCGGATTCCACAATGCCGGCTGGGGGTATGACGCCTATCCGGAACTCGAGCCGTTGAGCGCCGGGCGAACGATCACGCTGGCCGAGATCGAAGGGCCGGCCGTGATCACGCGTTTTCACATCACGCAACACGCACTGCGCAACAAGACCATGACTGAGCAACAGCGCAAGGCGCTCTGTGCCCGCGGCCTCATCCTCGAGGTGCACTACAATGGCGTAGACACGCCCGCGGTCCGTGTACCGCTGGCCGATTTCTTTGCCGACGGCTGCGGCGGGAAAGCCCAGCACTTCAGCAGCCTGTATGTCGAGAAGGCGCCCGAGTCCTACAATGCGTTCGTGCCTATGCCCTTTGAGAAGTCCGCGCGGGTGACGCTGCGCAACGAGACCGCGCGCGACCTCGCGAGCTACGCGTTCGTAGAGCACGAGCGCCTGCCCGAGTGGGACCCGGGCCTGGGCTACTTCCACGCAACCTGGAAACGCTTCGCCTTCCCCCTGCACAAGGACACGGACCAGCATTTCTTCCACGTGGATGGACGCGGCCATCTTCTGGGGCGTCACTGGAGCCTGTGCACGGACGAGCCCATTTTCCACGGGTTCACCTTTGTCATGGAAGGCAACAACGAGGTCCGCATTGACGGCGCCGAAGATCCCACGGCCGATTACCTGGGCAGCGAGGATTCCTTCGGGTTCTCCTGGGGGTGGCAACAGCCCTTCGTCGGATTGCGGAACGGGATCAACTTCGTTCAACAGGAGCCGCCTTCTCAACTGAGTGTGTATCGGTTTCGCGAGGCGGACGTGCTGCGTTTCAATGAAAGCCTGGACTGGCGGGTGGACTGGACCCACGAGTTCCGCGACAATCCGTGGCACGCCATCCTGGCCGCACGGCATGACGCGAACGGGGGCTGGGTCGACTACGCCACCACCTACTACTGGTACCAGGGCCACGTGGGCTATGCGCATGGGCCGCTCCTGCCGCTGGAAGACCGCGTCAAGCCCGTGCTCAGTCCAAACCCCGCTCAGAAGAGGCCCGGAGGCCACTAGCCTATCGTTTTGCGGCTCTTGATTCGGCCATAGTCGCGAGTGGGGGACCCGCCTTCGGCGGGTTGTCTGTGAAAGAAACACCTGGGTTCCCGGACCGTCCTTGGGGCGCGACGGCACAATCCGCTTCGCGGATTGTGAGGCCCCGAAAGGAGTGCGTGTTCGGATAGGGTTTGCTGGAAATACCATGGCCCTGTTTGTTTGCGGATAAGGCAAGGCTGTCCACTTCTCGCGAGCAGAAATGCGAATAATGCTACGCGGTTGCCATAAAACAACTTACACGTGGTGTTTCTTAGGAGGCCATTGCGGGTTCGAGGGCTTGTCGTGCTTCTGCAACGTGCCTTCGGCCAGAAGACCCCGCCTGAAAGGCGTATACAGGCCAGCCCAGGGCAAGCGAAGCGCCGCCCTGGGAATGCGATGGCGTCGCGGAGTGGTCAGCGCTGAAAGCGCGACACAACGCAGACCGGATCCGTTGGTTGTTTCGCCCTTTCAGGGCGGGCGGTATTGGGGCACGCCCTTGAACCCAGGGCGGCGCTTTGCTTGCCCTGGGCTGACCTGTCGCGCGCTTTCAGCGCGTCGGGCATTCGCTCCGCAAACGCTCTCTCGCCCAGAGGATTTTTGGTGTACCCTCGAAGGTATGCATCTGGGCGAAAATGCAAGGATACACAACGTCCACCTTTCGAAGCGCGCCGCATAACCGCAAAACTACAGACTAGGATGCCGTGACGAAGCGCCGGTTCAGCGCAAGGCCTTGGCAATGAGATTGGCTGCTGTGCATCGCAGGCGCGTGGTGTCTTTCTCGGGCTTGGGTGAGTCGGTCGTCAGGAAGGCCACGGCGAGACCCGTTGCCGGGTCGGCCACGGTCATCACGGTATCGATTCCGGCATGGCCGAACGCCCTCTCAGACATGCAGTCGCCAAACCCGAAGAAGTGCTCGGCGGTGGCGCCACGCAGCAGCCAGCCGAGGGCCCAATACTCGTGAACCGGCCGGTAGCCATTGCGTCGCGCCGCATCGATCTGCTCCTGGTATTGCAGGCGATGCATCTCGCGCCAGGCGTCTTCCGCGATGAGTTGTCTGCCCTGCCAGGCGCCTTGAGCGAGGTGCAGATGCAGGAGCTTCATGATATCGGTGACCTTGCCAAAGCATCCCCCGGCAGGATGGCCCAAGAATGGCCAGTGGTCCACGTCAAGCGGACAAGGCAACTCGTCGGGTTGTGGCGTCAAGGCCACGCGGGTTGAGGTGGGAGGGACGTCGAACGTGAAGCTATCCGCACCGAGCGGCCTGAACAGCCGCTCACGACAAATCGCCTGCCACGATTTCATCCCCGACACCCGGCGCACGGCCTCGGCCGCAATGAACATCCCGGTGACTGCGTGATAGGAGGTCTTGCTGCCCGGACGCCAGGCCACTTCTGCCACACACAAGTCCTCCAGGAACGCGTTCCATCGATCCTCGCCCGTCACGCAGGCGAACGGCGCCACCGGGATGCCGGCCGAGTGGGTGAGCAAATGGCGGATCGTGATCGCATCCTTCCCGCCCCCGGTGAATTCGGGGATGTAGGTCGACACCGGCTCGCCGTAGTCGACAAGACCGTCTTGATGGGCCATGACGACCACGGTGGCCGAGAGGGCCTTCGAGAAGGAGTACAGCATGTTGACCACGCGCCCGCCGTACGGGTTCTCGCGCCGCTCGGGACTGCAATACGTGCCCCAGTAGCGTTCAAGAAACGTCCGGCCATGACGCGTGGCGACCAACGCTGCGCCGGGAAACGTCCCTTGCTCGAGCTTCCTGTCGATGAAGCGCACGGCTTTCCGCACCCGTCCGGCATCGACGTCCACCTCGGCCGGCTCGGCGAAAGGAAAGGCCTCGCCAACGAACATCTCCTCTTGGCGGCCGAGAGGCGGCGCCTCCTTTGGCGTGCAACCGGCGGCGCCGGCCCCCAGCGCCGTCGCCCCCAAGCGCTGGATAAACTGCCTGCGAGTCACCGATCCGGGTGTGCCGGGAGCTTCTCCCCTCATAAAGAGCAGCCTCGCTCGTTGCCTACCCAATTCCCAGCCGCATCCCTTGACTTGACGGCAAGACGCGGCGAACACCGTTCCTTTGCTGCCTCAAGCGACGCGCTTTGAGGAAGGCGCCCAATGATCAGCGGACAGAAAAAAAGCGAGCATGTCTTCCGACATTCTCGCTCTCAAACTATCCAAAATAATGGAATAGTGGGGTCGTCTTTTAGGCGCCCGGGGGAAGCAGGTGCGCATAGCTCACCAGCTTGCCTGCCGCGCTGTCCGGCTGTACGACAAACTGATTCATGATATACACGCCCTGGACGTCGGTGTTCTCGCCAAGCCACGTGATAACCAATGAGCCATTCGCCTTGTTGTCGTTGCCACCGGTCGTGCCCATCGGCCTATCCGGCACCAACCAACCCGCATCCACGGCTTCCTGACCACCACCTACGCTGTCCGGGTCGCTGGAAACCGGCCGGAACGCGAGGGAGGCCTGCGGCTGGATGACGAATGTGTTATCCGGAGATTCTGGCCCGATTGCGGTACCTGTCTGTGTGAAGTATTCGATGCTGCACAGCTTCGGGGTCACCGTGTTGTTGTGCAAGAACACAATACCTGTCACACCATTCACCCTCGGCGGGAACTTCGCGGCGGCAGGCGCCGTGTCCACAAACCACGGTACGCTCAACGTACTCGCGAAGGCCAAACCGCCTACTGTGAGCGCCATCATCACTACTAGAGCTTTCTTCATTTACTTACACCTCCTTTCCCAAAAAAACTGCACCTCTATAACTCAGGAAAGCCACAATACGCTTTCCCGAGCACCACCGCTCGAACCGAGCGGCTTGCAGACTTCAACTTGATTTGGCGTAAACGCCTCAGGACCGGCCAACTTGTCAGCCCTTCTAACTAGTTTGTAGCACAAACTGGTCTGAATGTCAAGAAGAAATTTCGCTGGAGTCCCCCCCCAGGATTCTTGGTCGTTGCGGTGCCTATGTGGGTTCGAGGCCGAATAGGGTCATCTGACGCCGTCTTGCGCCGCTACGCACGGGCCCTTCGAGAGTTTCCCCGAAAATCGGCCGATCCGAGTTCGCGGCTTGCGTGCCGTGCGGGTGTCATTCATCAGTGAGTCTCCTTGCGATGGTTGGGATTGCGGCTTCTTCACCTTCAATCCTGGCACCCGAGGAAACCCGCGTCAACGCACCCCAAAGATCCCCCAAGGTTTCCCACCGAACACGGCGAGAACAACCGAACACTAACAACAAGAGACACTTAGAGCATTGCGGCGCAAAACTCTGGGGGAACTTCAGCTAGAAACCCGGCCATGGCCTCTCTTTCAGGAGGTTCGTACCCCAATAGCAGCCATTGGAGCCGACCGTCAGTGCTGACGGCAGTTTCAACAACGGCAACTCCGGCGGCTGAGCCATGAAAACGACTAAAATCAAACTGTGGTCGGCCATGGAGCGTGAAGAGGCTTGATTGGAAAGTATCACTAAAGTATCATTTGGCCATGAAAACGGAACTGGTCACAACGCTCAAACGGCAAGCAACCCGGGTCTTGTCCGACTTGCGCGACTCCGGGGAGCCCGTCCTGATTACTGAACATGGCAGGCCGGCGGCCTACCTTGTTGACGTGGATTCTTTCGAGTTCATGCAGCGCAGGATGCAGATCCTGGAAGGTATCGCACGCGGGGAGCGTGCGATACTTGAGCACCGAAGCTTCTCGAAGGCCGAGGCCAGAGAAAAGATGAAGCGATGGCTCGGCTGATCTGGACGGAACCGGCGCTGCTGGATCTGGAGGAAATCGCCGAGTACATCGCGCTCGACGATTCCGTGGCCGCATCCCGCTACGTGCAGAAAGTCTTCGATCGGGTCGAGCGGCTTGAAGCGCACCCGAAGTCCGGCAAGCGACCGCCTGAACTGCCCCGCACGCCTTATCGGGAGGTGGTTGTTGCGCCTTGTCGGATATTCTACCGAATCGAGCGGGACGCCGTGTACATTCTGTACGTCATGCGTTCTGAAAGACTACTGCGGTCATACCTGCTTGATTTGCGAGATCGCGAGAAGTAAAGATTACGCTTGGGGCATTCGGGGGG
>Ga0272441_10013235_pt1 | contig 11892 bp, 8 predicted proteins | sample SSMProp6N_FD_193582 | JGI IMG/M metagenome (GOLD analysis project Ga0272441, IMG submission 193582) | Marine sediment archaeal communities from Little Sippewissett salt marsh, Falmouth, MA, United States - SSM-Prop-6N | ecosystem: Environmental > Aquatic > Marine > Wetlands > Sediment ...
CACTCGACCTGTCCCGAACGCGACGCTTCTCGCAAGCGTTCTCGAGCAAATCGCCCATGTCCCAAAGAAGAACATCACGCTCATCAACGCCCTCGGCACCCATCGACCTCAGACCCAGGATGAGCTTTCGCAGATGCTCGGCGAGGAGATCGTACGGAAGTATCGAGTCGTCCAGCACGACAGCCGCGATCGTTCCGCACTGGCGTTGGTCGGCAAGTCCAGCTACGGCCACTCGCTCTGGGTGAACCAGCTGTACGCGCGGGCGACCGTTCGCATCCTCACGGGTGTGATCGAACCTCATTTCTTCGCCGGGTTCTCGGGTGGTCCCAAGGCGGTGGTGCCAGGCATTGCGGGGATGGAGACGATCCTCGCGAACCACTCCCCAGCCATGCTCGCATCTCCCCACGCAACGTGGGCGTGTACGGAGGGCAATCCTGTTTGGATGGAGATACGCGAGATGGCACGGATGGCGGGCCCGGCGTTCCTGCTGAATGTCTGTAGCGATCGCCAAGGAGCCCCCACCGCAGTTTTCGCGGGTGATCTCGAGGAGGCCCACGGGCGAGGCGTCGACTTCGTCCGCAGGCATGCTGTGTACGACGTACCGGAGCCTTTCGACGTCGTCGTCACGTCGAACGCAGGCTATCCGCTGGATCAGAATCTCTATCAGACAGTGAAGGGCATGTCTGTCGCAGCAAGAATCGTCCGGCCAGGAGGGCACATCATCGTTGCAGCGGAGTGCCGTTCCGGCGTGCCGGAGGGCAGCAACTACGAGCGGATCCTCTCCAGCGCACGACGCCCCGCCGAGTTGAACGCTCGCTTCTCCTCGCGGACCGCCGTCGAGCCGGACCAGTGGCAAGTGCAGATCCAAACAGCCATTCAGATGAAGGCGACCGTGCACGTCAGGAGTGATGGCCTCTCTGACGGCCAGATCCGCAACGCTCTGCTTGAGCCCTGCCAACGAGTCGAGGAGACGATCGCGCGGATTCTCCACGAGCGCGGTTCGAGCACCAGCATCGCTGTTCTTCCCGGCGGCCCGCAGACGATCCCGATGCTGCGCGACGAAGCGCGCGTCGCTTCGTGAGCGCAACCCGCGAAGCCGGGTGGCGGGGATGAAGAAACGATGTGCATGTGGTCCGCGCGTTCGCCAGTGACTCCGGCCCCCGGACTTCGAATGGCCGTAGCGATTCCTGCGGATCCACTCCCGGGCCGAAGGTCAGCTGCTGACGTTACAGATTCGACAGCCCCATGCTTCGGGATACCTCGGCGGCAGCCTCCGTGACAGCGCTTGCGAATCCGCTGAGCGACTCCTCTCTGAGTCGCGACGCGGAAACGGATAGGGAGAGGGCGGCAATCGCAATGCCACGGTAGTTACGAATCGGCGCCGCCACGCAGACGAGACCCTCGTGGAACTCCTCGCGGTCGACCGCGTAGCCTCGTTCGACGATCTGCAGGAACTGACGTCGCAGCTTCTGCGGGGATGTCACGGTCCGAGGAGTCCACGCCTGCAGGGACTTCCCGGACAACACACGTTCCGCCACATCCGGATTGTGGGCGAGAAGCACCTTGCCCAGAGCCGTGCAGTACGCAGGTGCCCGGCGGCCGACGATCTCAGGTAGCACGAACGTCGCGGCCGTGACTTCCGTATCGATGTACAACACCTCTTCCTCGAACAGGACTGCCAAGTGGGAGTTGGCTCTGTGCTCTGCCGCCAAACCCTTCAACGTGCCCTTCGCGACGTCCCGAACGTCGAGCGAACCGATGAGGCTGCTGGCGAGAGCGAGGATCTTCAGCCCCAAGCGATACCGCTTCGTGTCGGGATTCCGCGCCAGGCACCCCACGTCTTCGAGCGTGCACAGGATGGAGTAGATGCTGCTCGGGCCCGTCTCCATGCTGCGCGCCATCTCGCTGAGTGTCATCTCCTCGCGCCCCGACTCGAACATCTCAAGAATCCGGAGTGCTTTCATGACCGACGCATTCCGGTATCGCTTTCGCTCAGCCACTCCTCCGCCTTTCGACATAGTTCAAAGCGATTATACACGCGGGCGCCGAAGAGTCACTCCCGCATAGCCGGCTTACTGCGGAACCCTGATCGAATCGCCGTGTGCCAGACATGCAGCAGATCACGCATCGCCATCAGGGCTAGAGGACCTCGGTGACGACGCCTTCCGCGGAGCATCTTCGCACTGGCTGCGTCATCTGTTGACACGAGAACGAACCCTGACTACGCTTCTGTACGAAGCTCTTTCTCGTATACTGAAGGGCAACGATACTGGTTGAGGCTTGTTGCGGCAATGCCTCCGCGTTCCGGAAGCGGGGCAGCGCGCCGCAACGCCTCACATCATGCCGGGAGCTAGCCGCTGCAGCTTGGAGCGCGTGAGCGGCGCGATGTAGGGGGGAACTAGGAGGGAACATGGACGAGCGAACACGCGCTGACACCCTTCACCGCATCATGCAGGCTGTTCTGCAGGGCGACATCGAGGGCGCTCGGCAGGCGACGAAGACCGCCCTCGCGGACGGACACGACGCACAGACGATCCTCAACGACGCGCTAACGCCCTCCATGAGCGTTGTCGGCGATGAGTACGAGAGTGGTGAGCGTTACGTCCCCGAGATGCTCGTGTCTGCCGAGGCCATGAAGAGCGCACTCGGCGAGCTACGCCCCGTCCTCGCCCGAGAGGGTGTCCAACCACGGGGCGTCATCGTCATCGGAACGGTGGAAGGGGATCTCCACGACATCGGCAAGGACCTCGTGGCCATGATGTTCGAGGGAGCAGGGTTCGAGGTCATCAACCTCGGCATCGACGTTCCGGCAGCAGATTTCGTGCAAGCCGTGTCGGACCACAAGCCGGACATCCTCGCCGTATCTGCACTGCTGACCACCACGATGATCCGGATCCCCGGGGTGATCCTTGCGTTGGAGGACGCCGGGCTGAGGGACAGCGTGAAGGTGATGGTCGGCGGCGCGCCGGTCACGGCGGACTACGCGAGTGAAGTCGGTGCCGATGCCTACGCTCCGGACGCCGCGAGCGCCGCGAGAAACGCCCTCGGGCTGATTTGAGAGCACCGGTGGCGCGACGGCAGCCTCGGCCCTTCTGACCTCGTGGGAGTGCGATCGCCGCGCCGCCGTTCCCGATTGTCCATGGTAGACTCCTCACATCCGCTTCAGATGCGATAGGAGGAAGCGCGTGCTCCTGAAGGTCGGAGAGCTGATCAACTCCACGAGAAGGCAGATCCGCTCTGCCATCGTCGAACGGGATGCGGCTTGCATCCGCGACACGGCTCGACGCCAACGCGATGCCGGAGCGGATGTCATCGATCTGAACGCCGGGGAGTCGGGCGAACGAGAGCTGGAGGACCTCCTTTGGCTGATCCGTGTGGTCGAAGACGACCTCGGCCCAGACATACGCCTGGGGATTGACACCTCGAATCCAACGGTCATGGCGAGAGCCATCGAGGCCTGCTCCGCGGTGCCTCTCATGAACTCGATCAGCAATGAACCCGCGAGGCTCCCGCTGATCGAGATCGCCGCCCAGTGCGGCTGCGACGTCATTGGCCTCGCCATGGGTAGCGAGGGGATGCCCCGGACCGTTGACGACCGGGTCCGCGAAGCGGATGCACTTGTCTCCGCGTGTGCTGCGGCGGGTATCGACAACGACAAGCTATACGTCGATCTGATCTGCATGTCCGCGGCGACGTCGCCGGAGCAGGGGAGAGCGCTACTCGACGCAGTCCGCCAGGTCCGAAGGGAACTGTCCGCGAAGCCTCTCGTCGCGGTGAGCAACGTGTCGTTCGGCCTCCCAGGCAGACGGCTGCTGAATCGGACGTTCCTCGCCATGTTGATCGAGGCCGGCCTTGCAGGAGCGATCCTCGATCCGACCGCTCCGGGGATCCTCGAAACGATCTGTGCCGCGCAGGCGCTTCTGGGTGCCGACGCGTACTGCATGGACTACATCCGCCGCCATCGAGCGCAGACCAAGCCCTGACGGGACGGGAGCCTAACCCGAGTGGACACGGACACGGTAGAGCTGATCCTGTTGCCTGACCGCCATCGGCTCCAGGGCGTGGTCGGCGAGACGATCCTCCATGCCCTCCAGAGGCGGAACGTGCCGATCGGCGCCTCGTGCGGCGGGGCGGGGACGTGCGGCGAGTGTCGGGTGCGGTTCGCCGGCAATGCACCGCCCCCCACCACATCCGATCGCAGCCTCATCGCCCAAGAGGATCTCGCGGCCGGCTGGAGGCTCGCATGCAACCACGCATTGACCGAAACCGCGACGATCGAGCTCCACCCGGCTGTCGAGTCGAGCGGCTTCCCGTCCGCAGACACCGCGAACGCGCAGAGCACGCCTCCCGCCGTCGCCGACTCCGTGGGGAAGGCTTCCAAGGCAGCCTCGTCATCCGGCTCCCTGGACTGCGGCCTCGCCATCGACGTCGGGACGACAACGCTGAACGCCCACCTGCTCGACATGACCGCTCGAAGGACGCTCGGCAGCGCCAGATCACGCAACCCGCAAAGCCGGTTCGGCGCAGACGTGATCAGCCGAATCGCCCACGTCCGAAGGTACGGTGAGGCCGGCCTTCGGGAACTCCACGCAGCGGTCGTCGCCGGGCTGAACCTGCTGATCGACCGCTTATCGCGCCAAGCGTCGGCGCAGTCTTCATCGATCCGCGCCGCGACAGTCGTCGGCAACCCAACGATGCTCCATCTCCTGCTGGCTGTCGATCCAACGGGCATCGACGTGAGTCCGTACACACCGAAGTTCCTCAACAGCGTGCGACACCGCGCCGCGGACGTCGGGCTTGCCATCCATCCGCGTGCACTCGTTGAGACGCTGCCGGCGGTCTCAGCCTACGTGGGAGCCGATATCGTCGCCGGGATCCTCGCAACAGACCTCCACGAGACCCGTGCCTCTACGCTCTTCCTCGATGTGGGGACCAACGGCGAGGTGGTTCTTGCCCGCGGCAGTCGCCTCATCGCCTGCTCGACCGCGGCCGGCCCTGCGTTTGAGGGCGCCTCGATCGTTCAAGGGCTGACTGCGCAGCCAGGCGCTATCGAGTCTGTCCGAATCGTGGATGGAAGGATCGAGTGTGGCGTCATCGGAGACGAGTTCCCCAAGGGACTCTGTGGCAGCGGGCTCGTTTCCGCTGTCGCCGAACTCCGAGCGGCGGAGATCATCGCCCCCTCCGGGAGGCTCGCCGCATCCCCCACCTGTCTCGCCGACCGGCTCACCGGCGACGGCAGACAGCGCCGATTCCGTTTGACCGATGGTCAGCCCCCGGTGTACCTGTATCAGAGCGATATCCGCGAATTCCAGCTGGGCAAGGCGGCGATTCGTGCGGGCATCGAGATCCTCTCGAAGCACGAGCACCTCGCGACGCAGGACATCTCCCGTGTACTCCTTGGCGGCGCGTTCTCGTCCGGCCTGTCCAGCGAGCATCTTATCTCCACCGGTCTCCTTCCGAAGGTCGCCCCAACGAGGATCCGGGTCGTTGGTGACTCGGCTGGACATGGAGCGCAGCGGGTTCTCCAGGATCGGAGCTTGATGCAGGAAGCCGAACGGATTGCGCAAGCCGTCGCCTACGTCGAGCTCTCGGGCGACCGGCGCTTCAGCGATCTGTTCGTCGGGCACATGGGCCTGTAGCCTCGCTCGCCCACGCTGATTCGCGGCATGCTGCCCACTGCGGACGACCTCGACAGGGCCGTCGCCGAAGCCACCGTCGGACACGCACCCGCGCCGGTGGAGCGATGACTGTGGGCAATCGGCGCGCTCGCTCCGCCGAAGCGCTTCCTCGATCGCGTGTCACCGGCATTCCCGCGCCCTCCGGGAGCCGGCCTCCATCCCGACGGTCGTTTCGGCCCACGGGTAGAAGGCTACCGGCGAGAAGCCCGTGCCGGCTCCGATGGGCACGGCAGACCACGCGAGCGGATTCAGGCCGATGGCTGCGCTCGAGATGCCGCGAGGGCCGCGTGGAACGTCCTTGCGACGGTTTGAGAGCGTATCGGCGTCACGTCTGCGCCCTGTGCGCCTCCTGACCTCCTTCGCGAAGTACCGCCGACGGAACTTGCCTGCTTCCGGAAGAGCGCGAGGATCAGCGGCCGCATGCCCCGGAATCCTGCAGCACCGTCCTGCGACCGACATGCTGCAGCCGCGGTCTTCGTGGCTTTCCGCGAGGGCAACAGCCGCTCCGCCACGCCCGGACGTGCATAGACGAATCCCGACATCTGCTTCGAGTGCGATGAGCGGGAAAAGCGTTCTGACCTTCACACCGGGTACGTGGCAGTGAGATGATCCGCAGGCGATGCACTGTAGATAGGGCTCTCACTCCTGACAGGCTCTCGCTGCGCCGCAAGACACTCAGACCTCATGGGCGTTCACTAGCCCTTCATGGATCCCGCAAGGATCCCACGGACGAAGAACCGCTGCAGCGCGAAGAACACGGCAAGTGGCAGAGCCATCGAAACGAACGCAGCTGCTGTCAGGAGATGCCAATCCTGTCCGAGGTATCCGACGAGGTTGCTGACTTGAAGCGTCATCGGGGCCACGTCTTCCGTCCCGCCGAGGTAGATGAGCGCCACAAGCAGATCATTCCACACCCACAGGAACTGGAAGATCGCCACCGACGCAATGGCGGGAACGGAAAGGGGGAGAACGATCCTTAGGAAGACCTTCACTCGAGACGCGCCGTCGATGCGAGCGGACTCGAACAGGTCGCGCGGCAGTCCGCCGAAGTAGTTCCGGAACAGGTAGATGGCGAACGGCAATCCGTACCCTGTGTGGGCCAGCCAGATCCCGAGGAACGATCCCGATAGCCCCATCCGATTGTAGATCCTCAAGATCGGGATCAACGTCATCTGCAGCGGGACGACAAGGAGGCCGACAACGACGATGAAGAGAATGTTGCGTCCGCGGAATCGCATCCACGCAAACGCATAGGCAGCGACCGCAGCGATCAGGATCGGGAGAACTGTCGCAGGGATCGTAATGAATAGGCTGTTGACGAAGGCGCGTCCCATTCCTTGGTCTGTGATGACCTCGACGTAGTTCCGGATGGTGAACTGCGTGAACTCGAACGGTGTCTGGAAAACACTCCACCAGCCCGTGCTCGTTACGTCCACGGCGGGGCGGAACGAGCTGATCAGTAGCCCCAGTGACGGGAGCATCCAGATAAGGCAGATCACGAGGATCACGACATGCAATGGGGTCCTCGTCAGGAAGCGAACGATCCTCTCACTCATCGGGTCGACTCCTGCTCTCGAAACCTCTTCAGGTTGAACACCATGACCGGGATGATCGCGAGCAGGAGGACGACGGCGATTGCACTTGCCCTCCCGAAGTTCTTGAACTGGAACATCTCCTTGTACATCCTATTAGCGATCACCTCCGTCCCGAAGTTGCCGTTGGTCATCACGTACACAACATCAAAGATCTTGAGAACCGTGATGAGCATCATCGTGGCAGCCACAGCAATCGTCGATCGCATTAACGGGAATGAGATTCGCCAGAAGACCTGCCACTCGGATGCTCCATCGAGACGTGCCGACTCGAGCAGCGACTTCGGGATTCCCTTGTACGTCGCCGAGAGGACAACCATACAGAACCCAGTCCAGATCCATATGCCGACGAAAATCAGTGCGAAGTTGTTGATCCAGGGGCGCTCGATCAGCCACCCGATGGGCTCGCCGCCAAACGCCACGACGATTCCGTTGAGCAGTCCGGTCTGCGCCACGCTTGCCGGGCGGAACGAGTAGACGAACTTCCAGATCACTCCCGAGCCGACGAAGGACACCGCCATCGGCAGGAAGATGATTGCCTTGGCGATTCGCTCGTATTTCACACGATCGAGCAGTACGGCCATCGCCAGACCGAGCCCGACCGTTCCTGCAGTGAAGATCACGACCCATAGGAAGTTGTTGCGAAGCGCACTCTGCATCGTGCGATTGGTGAACACGAACCTGTAGTTCGCAAGTCCGGCAAACCCCTCGCCCGACTTGTCACCCAAGCTGAGTAGGAGCGTGTGCACGGCAGGATAGACGAGGAAGAAGGCGAGGATGACGAGAGCGGGAGCAACGTAGAGCCAGTGAGAGAAGCGACGGTCGCCCAGGCCAGCCTCCGTCCATCATCAAGGGCGGGGATCCCGAACCCGGGGTCCCCGCCCTGCCCAGCAAGTGGGCATCTGTTTCCAGGGCACTACGAGTCTAGTAGGCGGCCTCCATGTCTCCGAGGACGGCATCCAGATCCTCTCCGCCCACGTAGTCGACGACCGCCTTCCAGAATGAGGCCCCGATCTCTTCCGGCATCAGATCCGATGCATCAAAGCGAAACGCCGATGCGTTGACAAGTGACTCGGCGATCGCGCGCACGATGTCGCTTGGATAGACGTTCGGACTGACACCCTTGTTCGCCGAAATGAATCCGACGCGTGCCGCCCACACTTCCTGGACGGCGGCCGACGCGAGGTACCGCATCAGCGCTTGGGCCTCCGGCGAGTCGCTGAACGTCACGACGACATTGCCGCCGCCGAATGCCGGGGTCCCCAGGGCGGCATCGATCGGCGGCGTCACGAACCAACCGTAGTCCGTTCCCGGGACGAGATTCGGGAAGTCCTCCGTGAAGAATCCTTCGATGAAGCTCGCCTGGTGATGCAGATACGCATTAGGCGGGTCGACGAACAGGTCGTTCGGCGAGTCGCCGAAGTTCGTCGTCAGCGCGCCCGTCGCGCCCCCGAAGACGTAGTTGGGATTGAGAACGATGTCCCCGAAGTACTCGAATGCCGTCTTGATCAGCGGATCCGTCCACGCGATGTCGTGCGCAACCCACTGGTCATAGACCGCCGCTCCCGCAGTGCGGAGCATGATGTCTTCGATCCAGTCAGTACCCGGCCAACCCGTAGCGCCACCGCTCTCCAACCCGATCGCCCACGGTGTTCCGCCGTCAGCAACGATCTTATCCGACAGAGCGATCAGCTCGGCCCACGTCGTCGGGACAGCATAGCCCATCGCATCGAACCGCGCCGGACTGTACCAGACCATGCTCTTGTTCGAGACAGCGATGTAGAAGCCATAGAGCGTCCCGTCGACTGTGCCCATGTCAAGCCATGCCTGACCATAGTCGCTTTCCAGTTGGGACTTCATGAATGTGAGGTCCTTTAGATGACCGTCTGCGACGAGCGAGACCATCTGGCCCGGCTTGGGCAGAAGGACAACGTCCGGAGGGTTCCCCGCCGCGATCCTCGTCGTGAGTAGTGCTGGGTCTCGCGTCCACACCGTCTCCACTTTGATCCCCGTAGCAGCTTCGAAGCTCGCAAGTGTCGCCTCGATCGCCGCTGCTTCTTGGTCAGCCATTTCGCCTTGTAGGACGAGGCTTCGCTGCTGCGCCCAGCCCATCACAGATACAAGAGCCAAGCTGATAAGCGCGATCAGCAAACCTGTACTAGCTCTCCTCATTGCGTTCCTCCTTGGAACTCGTTGTTGCCGCTGGTGCCCTGCAGTGCCCGATCTTCCCTGAGAATTCTCGATCTACCACCTTCTTCCGTTGAACCCTCGGCTGCGAAGCTTCCGCACAGGCTTCATCACCATGTATGCTCGCTTCGTCCCGTTCGCTTCTTGCACCGACGTAGCCATTGAAGCGCAATACATCCCTCACTGTCAAATATCGTATCTGGGCGTCACGGTCCTTCTGCGGATCTAGCACATGACCGCGATGCCTGAACCGAGAGTCAGCACCGTGACGCGCCGTCGTACACCCCATGGTGCCGCCGCGAACATGCTTACCAAGAACGGGCGTCGTCCGTCCACCTCCGCCATAGCATCCGTGCCGCAAGAGGGCTGCACTTCATCTCCCCTCCTGGGAGGTCCCAGCCGAAGCCTGCGCCCGAGACGTCGGGAGAGCGTGGAGTTCTTCGAAAGTCCGTGTGAGCAACCCGTCGGGAGGATGATCTCCGGCGACTGCCCACCTGTGTTGCTCGGAGCATCGGTGGTCGCCCGACTCGATGCGGTCGCGCAGAGGCCGCTGACCGGCAACCGGGCCAACCCAGGTCAGACTGTGATCGCGCCCTGCGGGCGATGGGCGCTCTCTTCCCGGGGGGCAGATGTGGATCGCGCCACGACCAAGCTTCAAGACGCTTCAAGCAACCCGGGCCGTAACGACGAGTACGGCCACCGCGAAGCAGATGACGAACACGTTTCGCACTTGGGTCCCACAAGGCTCCCAACCGAAGCTCAGCCTGCCGTAGGGCCGGCTCGGTGTTCGCAGCGCCATTCGCCGCCTGCTGACGACCGGCTACGGAAGATCGCTCATACGCCTCGGACCCTGAGCGAGCGTGTTACGGCACGAGTGTGGGCTAGTGTGGGCTCCAGTACACGAGACGTCGAATGAGCTGGGGAGGGCTCCTCCACGGAAGCTATTGTTCACCGCGTCCTCTGTGCGCCAGATGTGCTTGGGGCAAAAGCGGTGCTGCTGAGCAGTACCGCGGGGCTGAGAAACGGGCACAGGGAGGTCGTAGGTCTGATCGTCGCGTGCCGGCTCCGATGGGGCACGGCTGTGGCAGAACTTGGCGCAGGCGGGGTCTACCCCTACGCTTCCAGCGAGGCGCAATCGAGGAGGGCACATGAACCGCTCGAGGGTTCGAGGAGGCATGGTAACGGCGCTGCTGCTGATGGCCCTGGCAGCATGGGGTACCCAGCTGGCGGCATCCGCCGGCAGTGGGTCAGGCTTCGAGGAGACCTGGTGGCAGTACCCGAGGCACGATCCCCAGAACCGTTCGGCCATCGAGTTCACGTTTGCCGGCCCACTGAGTGAACCGGTAATCGAGTGGGCCCTCACAGCGCATCGGGAGGCCGAGGGGAACGAGCAGGCGGGCGATGCGCTGTTTGAGAACCAGTGGGGCACATACATCTGCATTGCCGATGTCGACGGGGATGATGAGCTCGAGCTGATCACCGCCGAGTATCGATGGTCGGCCGAACCATGGGGTGTCGCGAAGCGCATGCACCTTTGCTGCCGATCGCTGATGTTTGGCCAGGAGGAGTGGAGCTATCCGCTCGAGCAGCAGGAGTTCGTGCAGTGGGCGTCCCCCAACGTGACGGACATCGATCGCGACGGCACGATGGAGATCGTGTTCGGCGCAGATCCGGAACGCATCGGGGTCCTCGACGGAGGCACCGGAGGACTCTGGCTCTCGAACACCCAGTGGTCGTTCCCGGACCCCTCCTGCCTAATCGCCGGCCACCTCGATGCGCTGAAGGCCGGCGTCTTTACCACGTCACACGGTGGCAACTTCTGTGCGCTGTCCACCATCGATCGAGCGCCGTCAGGATCCCTTGCGAACATCACCTCAGCGTGGAGCAGGGGCACGGACGGAAACGCCTACTGCCTCCCGGCATTCGCCGATCTGACACCGGGCCAGCCGCCTGGCACGCGGATTCTCTTCCACACCCACAGCTGCGAAGACGAGAAGCTGTACTGCTTGGCAGCGGATGGGACGGAATCCTGGAGCTTCGTCGGATCGCCCTCTCCTGCGCAGATCGCCAATGCCCCTCTTGACGAGGGGTTCATCAGGAATCCTGGCTACACAAGCCCCGTCGTTGCTGACTTCCTGAACGATGAGGACGGAGCCCTGGAGGTCTTCTTCCAGACGCGATGCCAGGCGTACATGCTGGACCACGAGGGGCAGGTGCTGTGGTCCGTTCCGATGATTGAAGGGTATGGTGGTCTGATCAAGCACACGTACGACAGCGACGGCGTCCTCGTTGTGAGCACGGTGGAAGACGCCACGGGCAAGAACGGGCATCGCGGCGACTACGCAGCGGCCGGAGACCTCAACGGGGATGGGCAGGCGGACATCGTCATGGGGTTGCTCCCGGAGTACCTGAAGACCTATGGCGTGGAGGCCGGC
>Ga0272441_10013236_pt1 | contig 11890 bp, 8 predicted proteins | sample SSMProp6N_FD_193582 | JGI IMG/M metagenome (GOLD analysis project Ga0272441, IMG submission 193582) | Marine sediment archaeal communities from Little Sippewissett salt marsh, Falmouth, MA, United States - SSM-Prop-6N | ecosystem: Environmental > Aquatic > Marine > Wetlands > Sediment ...
TTTAACCGCGTCACACCAGCAGATTCTAAGGCTTTGCTGTTCACCACAGCCACTTGCCCGCTCTGATGATAAAAAACTACGGGGTGATCTGGCGAAACCACATCCAAATCGAAACGTGTGGGGAGGCGTTTCTCGGCGAAGTATGTTTGGTTCCAGCCGCGACCTAACAGCCATTTGCCTTTAGGAGATGTCTGCACGTGTCCTTTCAGGCGGTTCTGCACTTCTTTTATGGAGTCGGCGTTGCTTAGGTCAATCCACATGAGGAGCCTGCCGAAGTCGGCAACGTGAATGTGAGTGTCTATGAATCCGGGAACCACGGTTTTGCCGTTCAGGCGGATGACTTTTGTGGTTTCGCCGACAAGCTGGTTGATTTCCTCGTTTGTGCCGACTTTGACTATTTTGCCGTCTTTCACAGCGACCGCTTCGGCGCAGGGCTGAGAGGGGTTCATGGTTAGAACGTTTCCGTCTGTTAAGGCTAAATCCGCAGACACAGCATCACCTTTACATCAGTTTATGAAGGGCATGTTTGTTAAATTTTTGCGTGGAAATCAGCATTGTTTTTTGCTTCGTTTGGTGAAAATGAAAACCAGTATTGCCAGCACTACTATGAAGGCGATGATTCCTATGTACAGGACTGCTGTGGGAATGTTGGCTTGCGGATTTTCGGTTGCTTCCATTATGGTTTCGCTGTAGGCTGAGGTGTAGTAGCTTTTGTGTGTCTGCCACTGGGCAATTATGGTCCAGCTTCCAGCAGCGTCTGGGGTGCAGGTGAAGTTGAAAGCGCCCTGTTCAGAGACCGAGATTTGCATGTCACTTGTGGAGCCGTCGGGTTTAACGATGGACACGTTGACTGTTGCGTCAGGGTAAGTGGGGGAGAGAACACCAGAGACAGTCACGGTTTCGCTTACTGGCGTTTGCTCTGGCAAGTCTAAGGTGATGGTGCTGGTTGTTGGGGGGTCACCTGCTAGGCAGTAGACGTTCCAGTCGTTGCTTCCCACGTACACCATTCCCTCGTATATGGCGCACGAGGAGTAACTGTTAGAATCCATGGTGAAAACATCGAGTTTCGCGCCGTCCGTGGCGTTTAGGACGTAGACGGAGCGCTGGTCAGTTACCACGTACACTTTGCCGTCGGCGTAAGACGGAGAAGCATACAGTTCCTCGCCCAAGTAGGTGTTCCATATGGCTTCGCCAGTTGACGCGTTAACACCCACTATGGAGAAATGGTCCACTATGAAGAGGTTACCGTTCGCGTACACTGGAGAGCAAACTATGAACTCGCCAAAGCCAGAAGTTTGATACGTCCACTCAAGGCCTCCAGACGCCGCGTTTATCCCGTAATACTTCTTCACGTTAGAGGACGCGAAAACCATGCCGTCAGCCACTGTTGGAGACGCATGCATATCAGTGCCGCCCGTGTGTATCAACTCGTACGGAATCTCTCGTTTCCAGATAAAACTCCCGTCAGCCGCGTTCAGCTTGAAAAGGGCACCTGTAGCGGGCTCTTCCGAAACAATGTAAACTGCGCCGTCCACAACAGCCGGCGAAGAAGTGATGTAGCCTTCAGTGTTAAACGTCCAGTCAACGCTGCCGTCAACAGCGTCTAGGCAGTAAACGTCAGTGTCCAGCGACCCCACATAAACCTTGCCATCCACCACATTGGGAGACGACCGCAACGCCGACGCAGACCCAAAGCTAACCTCAATTGGACCACCAGCGTCCGTTGACCAGATGAGGCTACCATTGTAAGCGTCGAAACAGTAGACATTGCCGTCATCTGGACCCATGTAAACCCTGCCATCCGCTATCGCAGGTGAAGATTTGATTCGTTCGTTAATGGTGAAGTTCCAGAGGAGATTACCTGTTCGCGAGTCAAGACAGTAAACGTTCTTGTCGTTTGAACCCACGTATACTCTGCCGTCCGCGATGCTTGGCGAAGAAATGACCGCACCGTCAGTAGTGAAATTCCACCTTAATGTGAGATTCTCTGGGGCAGACTGACCAGATGCGGTGTGCGCGGAGTCATGACGAAACATGGACCACGACTTGGTTCCAATAGCCCACGCCTGATTGAAAGTGGAGTATTCTTCTCCTGACTCCGTGTCAACCGAAGTTGTCACGTCACCGGGGATAAGGTACAAGTTGCCATACGCAATTGCCACAGACTCTCTTGGCGCAAAAGCTTCTATTGGAAGCGTCCATATGACCCTGCCCGTGTAAGCGTCAAGGCACGCAAACTCAGAGTCACTTTCTTGACCCGTGTAAGAGGCGTTTTGCCCGGTAGTAGCGTAAATCTTGCCGTCAGCAACAGTGGGGCTCCCAGGAAATATCAATGGTCCAGGCCCCTTGTACTTCCAAACTAAATCACCCGTGTCCACATCAAGAGCGTAAAGGTACCCGTCCTTGTTAAGCTCGTAAACCATGCCGTAAGCGACGGCGGGACCAATACAGAAGTAGCCGTCTTCAGTTTCAGGGTCAAAAGTCCACAGAACCGCGCCATCGTCAGCATCAAAACAGTACAACGTATTGTCATGACCGCCACCCCTGAAAAACTTGCCTTCAGAGTAAGCACCTGAGAAAACCATGGGAGTTTTTGTTTCGGTATCCCACAGCTCAACGCCTGTTCTGGCGTCCAGCGCCACTTGATGTGTACCATACGCGCCCGGGAAAACTTTGCCGTCGCCGTACTGGACTCCAGAACCTACGGGTCCTCCGTCAGCAACATAGGTTTCCCACTCCAACGTAGGCGGAACCGAAGGGTCTGAGAAGTCCCACCCTTGAACGTATGAGCCTGCCTTAACATAGAACATTTTCTCTTCTGGACTGTAAACGTTAGCAACGAAAAACGGCGAGGGGTTAGCAGAGAAAACTGGGCTTGTCCATAAGATTTCTCCATTTTCCACGTCAAGGCTGCTGTTTCCTATAACGAGGTGGGTTTCGTCAATCTTGTAAACTGATGGCCACTCCCCAGGCGCAGGCACCTCGGTGTGCCACAGGATGTCGCCGGTGTCCTTGTCAAGAGCGAACACTTCAGTTTTAGTGGTAGCAAAAATTTTGCCGTTGAACGCGGACACGTAACTCTGTATCCCAGTTATGTTCGTTTTCCACAAGACATCAGGCGCTTCTGGAGCGGGACCCTGAGAGAAACGCGCAGAAGACGGGTCACCCTGAAGCTGGGGCCACTCATACTGAAGCAAATCGTCAGTGCCAACGGTTTCGCCGTTTGAAGGCTCATTCACGTCATCAAAGTACACGTCCTTAATGACCAGAGACGCAAGTAACAGCGCAACCAACACAGCAATAACAATCAAAAGCTTTGCAAACTTCATTTTTCAGCCTCGTAACAAGGGATAAATGATAATCTGCAGGACTCCATTCTCCCCCACGAATAGCAGTAAGATTCAATCCAACTATAAATCTTGCGGAACACCATCCAACCCACCGTATCCACGAGCCATTCAAGACTGGAAAGTGCTACTAGGTGAATGAAACGTGAAAACGGGAGGAAACGCATAATCTTTTTTAGTACGCGGGAATTCTAAGGTAAATGATGAATCACCTAGGAATGCTTAAGGGGTTTTAAATTTGGCTAAGAAGGGTCCTTTACTTATGACTTCTTGGAGGGCTACAGGCGCCTGCAACGCCCGCTGCAGATACTGCAATGTTGACGCCACAGGCGCGCCTGCCCCCAGAGAATTAACCACAGAAGAAGCTTTTCATCTAGTTGATGAAGTCAGCAGTTTCGGAGTGAAATGGTTCGGCATAAAAGGCGGCGAACCTCTACTGCGAAAAGACATATTTGAGATTGTGGGTTACGCGAAAAGCAAAGGCCTCAACGTTTGCCTATTAACTAACGGGTGCTTTGTTGATGGAGAAATCTATGATAACCTCGTCAAAAACCAGGTTTGGACGTCGGTGAGCATAGACGGTCCAGAAGAGATAAACGACCAGTTACGAGGCAAAGGCTCATACAAGAAGGCGCTGGCAGCCATAGAAAAACTGTCGAAAGGAAAAATCCTTAACGGACTCGCAGCCGCAATCACAATCATCAACTACAAACACCTAGACCACGTTGCCGAACTAGCAGACAAGTACCACGCCAACTTCGTGTGGTATAATCATCTGGTTCCCAGCGGAAGAGCAAAAGAAACCATGGAGTTAGCCCCAACCCCTGAACAGTACGAGTGGACCCTGAACCACATATGGGATTTAACCCAGAAATACGAAGATAAATTCGAAATTCACGTGCACTGCCCACATTACGCCCGCGTAGTCAAGCAACGGAACCCACCGAATTTTGATGAGTGGTACGAGCACAAGTTCCATGGAAAATGCACTTACTTCGCGTTCGGCGGCTACATAAGCGTAACCGAGAACGGCGACTTGATACCGTGCTTCTACACGGACCTCACACCTTCCGAACCCATGATGCTCGGAAACATACGAGAGAAAGGCCTAACGAAAGCGTGGGAGGAAATCCGCAATTCAGAATACTACAACAGCTTCAAAGACCGAAGCCGCTTGAAAGGCAAATGCGGAGTCTGCGAGTACCGCGAAATCTGCGGAGGATGCAGAAACAGAGCCTACGCGTACACAGGCGACATATACGAGTCTGACCCGGCGTGCCCGTACATACCAGAAAGTTTACGGAAGCAAGAAAAAGAACAGGAATAAAACATGAAAAAAGCAAGCACAGCAACCAGAATAGCGTTGGTGAATTCTCCGCTTATAGAAGCAGACTATAACCACCCGCTTTTCCCACCTTTAGGCTTGGCGTACCTAGCGGCTGTGCTTGAACAAAACAATTTTGAAGTTAAAATAATTGATTGCCCAGTATGCAGAATGGACCATAAGAAGCTGGGCGCAGATTTAGCCGCCTTCAAGCCTGACTTAGTCGGCATAGCATCAATGACGCCCACCATGCCTTCAGCCATGAAATCCGCACAGGTAACAAAAGAAGTGTGCCCTGACGCGAAAGTCATTATGGGTGGACCCCACGCCACTTTTGCAGACAAACAAATTCTCTCTGACGAGAAAGCAGTTGACATCGTCGTGCGCGGTGAAGGCGAAGAAACTCTTCTGGAGCTTGCGCAGCGCTCACCGAAACTGGATAAACTCCAAGATGTAAAAGGTGTAACTTTCAGGAGTAAAGACCAAATTGTTCAAACTCCTCACAGGCCGTTTATAGAAAACCTTGACGCTTTGCCACGTCCAGCGTACAAGTATCTGCCTATTGACATGTACAGGATTCATGGGAAAAAGTTTCTTCCAATAATGACCAGCAGAGGCTGCCCCTTCCAATGCGCTTTCTGCTCTGCATCCCGAATATTTGGGGCAGGATACAGGTCAAGAAGCCCTGAGAGCGTGCTTTCTGAACTGGAGTGGTTGAGGGATGAACACGGCGCCGAGGGCGTATCGTTCCATGATGACACGTTTACGTTTGACAAGAAGCGGGCAATGGATATCTGCGACGGAATCATGAATCGCAAGATAGGTTTGCCTTGGGGCTGCTCAACTAGAGTGGATTTGGTTTCTGAGGAAATCTTGAACAAGATGGCGAGGGCAAACTGCAACGAAGTATGCTTCGGCGTTGAATCTGGCTGCCAAAAAATTCTGAACGCTGTGCATAAACGGGTTTCTCCTGAACAGAACGAAAGAGCGATTAAATGGGCGAAGAACGCTGGCATGTTCGTCAGCGTCTCCGTTATTATAGGTTACCCTGGGGAAACGAAAGAGACAGTTAAAGAAACTCTGAATCTCATTCACAGGGTCGAACCTGACGATGTCTGGTTGTGCTTGCCAACGCCTTATCCTGGAACTGAACTTCGTACGTTAGTGGAGAATTTGGGGTGGAAAATGTCGGATGATTGGACTCAGTACAATACGATGAACGCTGTCTTTGAGAACCCGGATTTGCCTGCTGAAGAACTTATCAGAATGAGACAAGCGTTTTACAACAAGTTCTACTCTCCAAAATACGTTGTCCGCCAATTCGTGAAGGGAAACTTGAAAGGGAACTTGTACAGCAAAATAATGGCGCGAACCGCTGTGAATTACTTACTCTGGAGAGCCAGAGCCAGTTTATAGCCCTAAACACTTGATACTCGGAGAAAAGGTGTAATTAACGGAACCTTTATTATGCAATCAAAGGTTTTAAAATTTGGCTAAGGGGAATAACTATGAAAAGTTCTGTTATTGACCAGAACAAAGATGATGCTTATAATTCACGAGAAAACTGGCCGCCCTACACGTACAGGGATTACCCAGACATTGAGCCTGAAATGTACAAGTCGTTTATGGAGTTCTTGTCAACCGAGAACACTTCAGGCAGGTTAATGGAGCTGCAACCATGGATATCCATGTGTGACTCCCGATGCGCTTTCTGTTACTTCCCAACTACACCTACGGCCAAAGTTCCTGTAGAACGGTACATGAACATGCTGAAAAAAGAGTTGGATATGTACGCTAAAACACGGTACGTGAAGACAAGCGTGTTCGACGAGATAGTTCTGGGTGGTGGAACCCCAAGCGTGCTTTCCGCGGAGCAGATGATTGACCTCATCGACTTCTGCAAAGAACGGTTCACCACAAACGACGAATACTTCATTAAAGTGTCGGGTTCCTCGAAAACGCTTGCTTTAGACAAAATAGACAAACTCGCAGCTTACGGCGTGTACCAACTGGATATGGGTGCTCAAACCTTTGACGACGGACTTAGAAGAAGGCTGTGCTTGCCAGACACCGCAGAAAGCGTGGTGAAAGCCATCAAACACGCCAAGAAACTGGGCATGTGCGTGTGCGTGGACCTCATGTATAATCTTCCAGGCCAAACAATGGAAAGCTGGATAGATACGCTGAAAAAAACCATAGAGTTAGACGTTGAAATTGACGCTTATTCACTGCATGTTGACCCAGGCACTCTACTTGAACAAATGATTAAAAATGGACGGTCACCACCGCAGGGAGACGCAGAATACGAGAAGCAACAGTACATAATTGCGTATAAGATGCTGACTGAAGCAGGCTACAAGGCTGTTGGCCACGACCGCTTCAGCAGAGTCGAATGGCACTTCAGAGAAAACTGCCTGAACGGTTGGCCATGGGGAGGCATACTAACCACAGGAGCAGGTTGCTTCATGGGATACCTGCAAAGGTTCTCGTACGCCAATATTGAAGACATAAACACGTACATAGCAACCGTTGACGCCGGCAAACTGCCCATAAGAAGCCTTTCAAGGTCCTCAGATGAAGACATGATGCGACGGACAATGACAAGACTTTACCTGAGGCTGCCAGTTGACAAGACAGAATTCCAAAAGAAATTCGGAAAAACAGTTGAAGACGTTTTCTCAAAGCAACTTCAGAGACTGAAAGATAAAGGTCTCATCGAAATTGACGACAAAGAAATCAGAATAACAAAACACGGCGACCTATGGAAAGGAAACATCGCATGGGAATTCGCGCCAGAAAACCTCGCTAAAAACAAATAAACAGATAACTCATCCACTTTCAACCTGTTTTCATATTTTAATAGCATAATTATTGACAAATAGGAAAACTCAGGTCTACAACATGTCACTATTTCGTTTTTATGGGTTCTGAACCTAAGTTTCACTATTCAGAAAATAAATAAAAAAAGAAAAAGGATAGGGTGTTTTAGTAGCGACTACCAGGCATGAGACCGTACCAAGTCATCACTTTAGCAAGGATTGGCCCGATTACTCCAAGGAGTATTGCGGGTAGCATAACAGTGAAGAGAGTGAATCCAGGGTCGGCTTGTGCCATCCATGCTCCGTATGCAACAGTCATGCTGAGTGTGAACTGAATTATTCCTACTGCTATTGAAGCTGTGAGTGATGCGCCTAGCATTCGTTTGAAGCTGAAAGATTTGTTGTTTAGAGCACCTGCAATGTAGCCAATCAGAATTCCACCGACTATCCAGCTTCCGATGAAGCTTGGGTCAGCCCATAGGTTCGGCGGTAAGGAAGTTACGAAATACTGTAGTTGGGTCGCAGCATCTGAGCCACCAGCAACCGCCATTCCATACATTTGCATTGCCATGTCCACTGAGTATTGAGTGTTGTATCCTGCGTATGCAACATAGTACAGCGTTCCCGTAAGGAACCCTGCTGCGCCACCAGCCCACTTATTCCAAAGCAAGCCTAGAATGAGTGGTACACCAAGTATGATCATTTGTGCAAAGCCGTGCGTGAATATGACTGTGAGGAAAGCGTATGGTGAACTTTCAGTGCCCATCATCATATCCCCCACTGGGAACCATGAGTCTAATGCAGGTCGAAGTATCGTTGGAAAAGCGATTATAAGTAGACCGACAAGTAATGGTACTACTAAGCCGTAGAGTATATCCGCAAGCTTAAAGTTTTCTGGTTCTGCCAATTTTTATCCCTTTTTCCTATTACGTTTAGGCATGTTAATAAAGTTAATCCCTAAAGCTGAGTTATATGGTTCTCGTAACATCATTAACGCAACGATAAACAGTCGCCCTAAAAACAAGTTAACAGCAACTTGAATTGTCTGGTATCGCACCTCACTCTTCAAAATGAAAACATGATTTTAAGATGTTTTCAGTTTAAAGAATACTCAGTAGTTGGCAGATAACGGAAACAAAGAAAAAGGAAAAGAAGGGAGTTAAGGGAGCACTTATTCTTGACGCAGTAGTGCCTTTGATCTGAGTACGCTGCCTCTAAGGTCGATTCTCGCTGGGCAAATGAAACTGCAGTGTCCACAGCCATCGCATAGGTCCGCTTGAAGCTTAACTATTGAATCTATGTCGGTTTTGTCAAATGCTTGTTTGATCAAGATTGGACTCAAGTTGTGACAACATACCCGCATGCACGCACCGCATCTCATGCACTCGTAAGTTTTGACAGAAGCGAACTGCTTGCCTTTCGGAAGTTTCGGCTCTTTCTTCTCTGCTGTAGGCTTCTTTTTACCTACTTTATCCAGCATCGGCGAAGTTAGGTTCATTAGGACTAGTGCGAGAATTGATCCTCCTAAGAAGCCTGTGAATGTTTGAATTATCACAGTCAACGCGCCTAAACCTAAACCGAATATCAGTTGACCCGTGTGGGTTACTGGTGTGGTTGCAGGATCAGTAGCCATGAAGAACGCTAGGAAGATAGAACTTCCCATGAACAGTTCAAACATGAGCCGAAGTATCAGATCTCCACCAGGATATACGAAGTGGAACAGGACAGCCATCAATGCTACACCACCTAGATAAGCGCCAGTGATTCTCCATTTGATGTACCTGCGAGCAATTATGAACAACAGTGCTCCAACGATGATAACTGCAAGACTTGATGCGCCACCAGGCCAGCCGTGGAACTTTTGCATGAAAAGCAAATTGAACATGTCGTTTTGCGTTGCAACTGTTGGTGCTGCAATTGGATTTGCATAGCACCCGGCAAGGTAATTTGCGAATGAATCCACACCATTGCCACCGATGACCTCATAGCCAATTGGCCCAGCAAGCGACGGTATGCCTAGACCAGTTCCCATCACGCTCATATCTCCAGACGCCCAAGTTGGATCCCACACGTGATCTGCGGGTAGCAACATAGTGCCTAGGAGAGGTAGCAGAACTATGAGTTTTGCGGCTGCAGCGGGATTTACGAATTTTCTGCCTTTCATGCTAGAGAGTTTCTTGAAGATAACCATGCCAACTACAGTGATTAGTGCAACGAAAACAAGTGCGTCAGGTGCTATAAGCGGCACCATTAACACTGTTCGCATGTTCGGTAGGCCTAGTGAGTATGAAAGGGCAACGATTAAGCCGAAAACAGCGGCAGACAGCGTGTTCAATTGACTGTCCACGGCAAGTTTTGATATCAACGTATCAACGCCAACTGCTATGCCGACAGCGACGAGAACGCTTCCAAGCAGAGTCAGACCTAATGGCCAACCTGTTGGCTCGCCAGTCATTAAATCAATGGCAGATAGGTCCCACCACATAATGATGGTGATGATTGCAAGTGCTAATAGAGCAACAAAAGTGTAGAGCATTAGTTTATCTTTAGTCATCCCTGCGTATTCTTTTAATTTAGACATTCTTTTGCACGATCTCCTCGATTGAATGTGTTTCAATCTATAAATGAAACGTTTATAAGACTTTCTCAAAGCAAAATGTGAGCTGCAAGAACTAAAAAGAAGAAAAAACAGGTCAAAGGTTACAGTTACATAATTACACAAGAGCGCAATTGATGCCAACTCTGAGTTGTTCGCCAATTTCACGTTGTCTCTGTTATAATGTGGAAATCAGCGTTTCTATCGTAACTCTTATATCGCAAAGGTATATCTAACATTGCGTGTGAGCTTGATGGCCTCAAAAAAAGCGCCATTGTACATGGTGACTTGGCGGTGCACCCGAAGATGCGTAGGCAACTGCTTGTACTGCAGTTACACACCCGAGTACGCCAAGGATTATGAAATAGACACTAAAACCGCTTACAAAATGGTTGACGAAATTCACAGGTTTGGTTCTCCATGGTTTGGAATAAGCGGCGGAGAACCCCTTGTGAGAAAAGACATTTTTGACGTTATAGCTTACGCCAAAAAAGAGTACGGCATGGAAGTCAGCCTAATCACAAGCGGTTTCGCTTTTGACCAAGAAAGACTGGACAAACTCGCAAAGTATGAAGTGCACACTGCAGTCAGCGTGGACGGAAACAGGAAGTCAAACGACATTATCCGACGGGAAGGAAGCTACGACAAAGCTATACACGCCATGGAGAAACTTTCGGAAAACGGAATCTTAGACTGCATAGTCACAACCATGACAAAATACAACATAAAAGATATGGCGCACCCAGCAGCGTTAGGAGAACAATACAAAGCAAGAATGGTAGTCTACCACAACCTCGTACCAGTTGGCAGAGCAGGCTCAAACATGCCCGACCTGGCACCATCACCAGACGAGTACGAGAAAGCATTCAACGAAATTTACGACTTACAAGTAAAACTTGCAAACAAAGTCAAAATCAACGTTTACTCACCATTCTACGCCAGAATCGTAAGGCAACGAAACCCAGTTGACTTCTGGGACTGGTTCCAAAACGGCTTCCTAGGCAAATGCACCATCGGCGGAAACTACATAAGCGTAACAGAAAACGGCGACTACAGATCATGCGGCTTCCACGAAGGGTACAGACTGGGAAACATGAAAGACAAGGGCTTGCCAGAAACATGGGATGAACTGCAGCGTTCTGAGTTGCACCTGAAACTCAGGGACAAAAGCAACATCAAAGGCAAATGCGGGGTTTGCGAGTACCGAGAAATCTGCGGAGGATGCAGAACACGCGCTGAATACTACACAGGCGACCTCTTCGAATCAGACCCAGCATGCAACTACATACCCAAAGTGCTACGCGAACAATAAACAAAACCAGCACTTCTCTTATTTTCCAAGTTTCAGCTCTATAGGGTATTGTATATAAGATGGTGGTTTAGGGGTTACTTTTGATTTTGAAAATGAAGTATCTGTCGTTTGAGTAGACTATTTCTAAGATTTTACATCGGACAAGTTTAGTGTCAAGCTGGTTTTTGTCATACACTATGAACCCTATGTTTTCGTCTTTAATGTATTCGTGGTAATCTCTGGATTTCAGCTTAAATTCGTCGGCAGGCTTGAAAGCGAATAGCCCCTGAAGGTTGGTAAGGTTGGGCATTTCGGGAAAACTGGTTTTCGAAAAAGTGGTATACTGATACGTGAAAGAAGCAGTTTCGTTTATGTCAACCGTGTCAAAGTTGTATTGGAAGCGTACGGCGTCTATCTGCATATTTCCTAGGGCACCCACGTTACCCCAGTCTGGGAGCTCTTGGAAGTTTAGTGCGAAAACAGCTTCTTCTGTCGCATCGTAGAAGCCAAGGT
>Ga0272441_10013237_pt1 | contig 11889 bp, 10 predicted proteins | sample SSMProp6N_FD_193582 | JGI IMG/M metagenome (GOLD analysis project Ga0272441, IMG submission 193582) | Marine sediment archaeal communities from Little Sippewissett salt marsh, Falmouth, MA, United States - SSM-Prop-6N | ecosystem: Environmental > Aquatic > Marine > Wetlands > Sediment ...
TTCGGTGACGTGTACGAGGCGGTCTCGGCGCTTGGTGCGCTGTATCGGGTGCGTCGCAGAACGCTCGAGCCGCCGCGGTTGCCGGAGCCGCTCGATCTCGAGCTCGACCAAATCCGGGACGTGTTTGCCGGTGCACGTGCCGACGAGCGCACGTTCCTCCTCGCGCCCGAGGCGGCGAAGGTCGCCGGCTTCCTCGGCCTCGACATGCCGAAGTCGATCTTGGCGCGGAATCTCGATGAGGCGGTCCGCGCAGCCGAGCAGATCGGGTATCCCGTCGTGATGAAGGTCGTCTCGAAGGATATTGTCCACAAGAGCGATTCCGGCGGTGTTGCGCTCGACCTGTTGAATCGGGACGAGGTCGTCGACGCGTACCAGGCGATTCTGCGGAGCTGCCGCGCACACGTGCCGGGCGCGGTGATCGACGGCATCGAAGTCGTCGAAATGGTCCGCTCGGGCGTCGAGACGATCGTCGGCGCGAGGCAGGATCCATCGTTCGGTCCGGTCGTGATGATCGGTCTCGGTGGGATCTACGTCGAGGTGATGAAGGATGTGGCCTTCCGGGCGGCGCCGGTCGATCGCTCGACGGCACGCGAGATGATCGCCGATCTCCGGTCGTATCCGCTGCTGCTCGGGGTGCGAGGCGAGAGCCGCAAGGACATCGATGCGATCGCGGATGTCGTGGTCCGATTGAGCCATCTGATCGATCGATGTCGAGAGATCACGGACATCGAGGTCAACCCGCTGGTCGTGTACGACCACGGAGAGGGGACAAGGACGGTCGATATGAGGATACTGATCCAACGGACCGAGGGGGGTGAGGTGACGTGAAGTCGCTGATTGTTGCGTCGACCCGTGAGGACGCGGGAAAGACGAGTCTGATCATTGGGCTGGCGAAGGCCCTCCAGAAGCGGTTCGGATACACGAAGCCGCTCGGCGATCGGTTCCTCTACCGGAAGAAGCGGCTGTGGGATTACGACGCGGCGCTGCTCACCCGAGTGTTCGAGCTCGGCGAGGAGCCGGAGTCGATCTCGATCGGGTTCGATCACTCGAAGCTGCGTTACATGTACGACCACGGCTCGGTGTTCGACGCGCTCGACGGCGTCGTGAACGAGATCGGCCGGGATCGTGACGCCGTGTTCATCGAGTGCGGCAAGGACCTCTCGTACGGAGCGTCCGTCCATCTCGATCCGCTGACGATTTCGCAGCGAACGGGGATGCCGGTTCTGATCGTCGCCGGTGGCGGCGAAGACGAAATCGCCGACGATATCGCGTTCATCAATCGGTTCGTGACGAGCGATGAAGCGACGATCGCTGGGGTCATCGTGAACAAGGTGGTCCATCTCGACGACTTCCGGCAGACGCATCTGCCGGAGATCGAGGCGATCGGCGTCGATGTATTCGGGGTCGTTCCGTACATCGAGGAGCTGTCGACCGTCTCGGTGTCGACGGTCGCTGACAAGCTATTCGCGCGAGTGATCGCCGGCGAGGAAGGGCTCGGAAAGCCGATCCGAACGGTCGTCGTTGGGGCGATGTCGGTGAACGCCGCGATGGGCGATCCTCGGATCAAGTCGCGAGACAAGCTGGTAATATCGAGCGGCGATCGGAGCGACATGATCCTTGCGGTGCTCGAAGCCGGAGGGACCTCGGCCATCGTGCTGACGAACAACATCGTGCCGCCGGCCAACGTGATCTCGAAGGCGAGCGAGCACGGTGTGCCGTTGTTGCTCGTCCCGAAGGGAACGTACGAGACGGCGCTGCAGGTCGAGCGGATCCACCCGCTGCTGATCGCCGAGGATACGGACAAGATCGACCGGCTGACGGCACTGGCTTCGGAGCATCTCGACCTCGACCGACTCGGCGCGTTGTTGTGAGCGACCGGAACCGGCACATGGACGGCGAGGCCTTTCGCCGCCATGCGCACGCGCTGATCGATTGGATCATCGACTACCGGGAGGGCGGCGTCGACGCCCTTCCGGTTCTGTCTCAGGTCGAGCCGGGCGACATTCGCGCCCAACTGCCGACCGATCCGCCGGCCCACGGCGAGCCGTTCGACGAGATGCTTCGCGACGTCGACCGGATCCTGCTGCCCGGCATCACGCATTGGCAATCGCCCGACTTCTTTGCGTTCTTCCCGGCGAACACGTCGTATCCGGCGATCCTCGGCGAGCTGCTGTCGGCTGGCCTCGGCGTGCAGGGGATGCTGTGGGCGACGAGCCCGGCGTGTACCGAACTGGAGACCCACGTCCTCGACTGGCTCGTCGGAATGCTCGGCCTGCCGGAAGCCTTTCGTTCCTCCGGTACCGGTGGCGGCACGATCCAGGATTCCGCGTCGAGCGCAGCGCTCTGCGCGATCCTCGCCGCGCGGGAACGGGCGACCGGATTCGCGTCGAACGAGCGGGGTCTCGAATGCCGCCTCGTCGCCTACGCGTCGACCCAGGCGCATTCATCGGTGACGAAGGCGATCGGGATTGCCGGGATTGGTCGGGAGAACCTCCGGCTGATCGACGTCGACAGCACGTTTGCGATGCGTCCCGATCTCCTCGAGGAGCGGATCCGCGCCGACCGTGCCGCTGGCCTCGTTCCGTTCTTCGTCTCCGCGACGGTCGGAACGACATCTTCGAACGCGATCGACCCGATCTCCGAGATCGGCGCGATCTGCATGCGGGAAGAGCTCTGGCTCCACGTCGACGCGGCGATGGCCGGGACGGCCGCTCTCTGCCCGGAGTACCGATTTCTCCACGATGGGCTCGATCGAGCGGACTCGTACTGCTTCAACCCGCACAAGTGGATGTTCACGAACTTCGACTGCGACTGTTTTTGGGTTGCCGACCGCGCTGCGCTGATCCGAACGCTGAGCATCCTGCCGGAGTACTTGAAGAACCAAGCGACCGAGTCAGGTGCGGTGATCGACTACCGCGACTGGCAGGTCCCGCTCGGACGGCGGTTCCGCGCGCTGAAGCTGTGGTTCGTGATCCGACACTACGGCGTCGAGGGGCTGCAACACCATGTCCGGCGGCACATCGAGCTGGCACAGCGATTCCGTGGGTGGATCGAGGCGGACGAGCGCTTCGAGCTGGCGGCGCCGACACCACTGAATCTCGTCTGCTTCCGGCATTGTGGCGGGGACGACGTGAACCGCCAGCTTCTCGATCGTCTGAACCGCAGCGGCGATCTGTATCTGACGCACACCGTCCTCGACGGCAAACACACACTGCGTCTGTGCGTCGGCCAGACGAGAACCGACGAGATCCACGTCGAGAACGCGTGGCGCCGGATCCGGGAGGAAGCCGAAGCGCTCGGCGGCTAGCCCTCTTTCGCCTTCCGCTCCTCGATCACCGTCTCGGCGATCGCGTACGGCACCGCCTCGTAGTGCTCGAAGTGCATCGTGAACGTGCCGCGGCCGCTCGTCAGGTTCCGCAACTCCGAGGCGTAACCGAACATCTCGGCCAGCGGGACCCGTCCGCTCAGAACGGCGGCGCCGGCCTTCGTCTCCATGCCGAGAACGCGCCCGCGCTTGCTGCACAAGCTGCCGGTAATCGCGCCGGTGTACTCCTCCGGTGCGGTGACCTCGACCGACATCACCGGCTCGAGGAGCTCGAGTCCCGATCTCAGGCATGCCTCGCGGAAGCCCATCCGGCCACACGTGCGGAAGGCTTGCTCCGAGGAGTCGACGTCGTGCATCGATCCGTCGGTCACGGTGACCTTGATGTCGACCATCGGAAAGCCGGCGTACGGCCCTTCGGCCATCTCCTCGATGATGCCCCGCTCGATCGCCGTCAGGAACTCGCGGCTGATCTTCCCGCCGGTGATCGTATCCTCGTACTGGAAGCCGGTTCCCGGATCGGACGGCTCGACGCGGAAGACGGCGTGGGCGTACTGCCCGCGTCCGCCGGTCTGCTTGACGTGCCGGTATTCGTGTTCGATCGGCGAGAGGATCGTCTCGCGGTAGGCGACCTGCGGCCGATCGGCGTTCACGGCGACGTTGAACTCCCGCTTCAGCCGGTCGACGATGATCTCGAGATGCAGTTCGCCCATGCCCGAGATGACGACCTCGCTGGTCTCGGGATCGGAGCGGACGACGAACGTCGGATCCTCCTCCGCGAGACGATGAAGTGCCGTCGACAATCGGTCGCGGTCGTCGCGCGACGCCGGGGAGACGGCGACCCCGATGACCGGGGTCGGGAACTCGATCGACTCGAGAAGGATCGGATGTTCTTTGCTGCAGAGCGTGTCGCCGGTGTGCGTGTCGGCGAGACCGACGACGGCGCCGACCTGTCCGGACCGCAGGTCCTCGACTGCCTCGCGATCGTTGGCGTGCATCTCGAACAGTCGCCCGACCCGCTGCACCTTGTCCCGGCTCGCGTTATACACGTGGGCGCCGGTCTTCAGCACGCCGGAGTAGACCCGGACATAGGTCAGTTTCCCCATATGCTTGTCCGCCTGGACCTTGAATGCGAGCGCGGCCAGCGGCGCCTCGTCGCTCGGGCGGCGGATCAGCTCCTCGTTGGACTCGGTGGACGCGCCGATGACCGGCGGCAAGTCCGTGGGGGACGGAAGGTAGTCGACGATCGCGTCGAGGAGCAGGCGGACCCCCTTGTTCTTAAATGCCGCGCCGCACAGCACCGGGATGAACCGACCGTCGATCGTGGCCTTGCGTATCGCGCGGACGACCTCATTCGGTTCGGGCGCCTCGCCCTCGATGAACTTCTCCATCAGATGATCGTCCTGTTCGCTGATCCGCTCGATCATCCGCTCCGCGGCCGCGCGTGCAGCGTCGCGCAGATCGTCCGGGATCTCCTCGACACGGATCGTCGCACCCTGCGGTGCGTCGTCGTAGTAGACCGCGCGCATGTGGACGAGGTCGACGACGCCCTGGAAGCTGCCCTCGACGCCGATCGGAATGACGACCGGCACCGCGTTGGCCCCGAGTTCCTCCCGGATCTCTTCGACGACCCGTTCGAAGTCGGCACCGGCGCGATCCATCTTGTTGACGAACGCGATCCGCGGTACGCCGTACTTGTCCGCTTGGCGCCAGACGGTCTCCGCCTGCGGCTGGACCCCGCCGACCGCGCAGAACAGCGCGACGGTTCCGTCGAGCACGCGGAGCGACCGCTCGACCTCGGCCGTGAAGTCGACATGCCCCGGGGTGTCGATGATGTTGATCCGATGGTCCCGCCAGTACGCCGTGGTCGCCGCCGACGTGATCGTGATCCCGCGTTCCTGCTCCTGCACCATCCAGTCCATCGCTGCTTCGCCGTCGTGGACTTCGCCGATCTTATGTCTCTTCCCGGTAAAGAAGAGAATGCGCTCCGTTACCGTCGTCTTCCCCGCGTCGATATGGGCCATCACACCCACGTTTCGTATGCGCTCCATCGGAGTGGTCTGAGTCATCGCTGCTCCTTCGCTGTCGGATGCCATCACAAACGAAAACGGCTCCGGAAGGCAAACCGGAGTCCGTTCGATCCTCGTATTCGTGGATGCACCGCGCGGATGTGGACCGACAGGCTTGAGGCGGAAGCGTACGGTAACAGCGAATCCGTGTCAACGTAGGATCGCGGGAAAGGGGCAATCCGCGTCGCCCCTCTCCCGGGATTCCTCCACCTTCCCGGAGCGGCGTATCCCGTCTCACGCCGATGCGACCCGGGAAATACTACGCCTATACCGGCGGAATCCAGCCGAACGTGCCCCAGAACGGTTGGATATCGTACGCTGGGTCGTGGGTCAGCCGCGTCTGCGACGATCCATCGGCGTTCATCCGGTAGATCTCCACGTTTCCGTCTCGCGAGCTTTGGAAGACGATCTGCGACCCGTCCGGCGACCAGCTCGGGCCCCAGTCCCACTCCGCCGCCGTCGTCAACCGCGTCTCCGACGATCCGTAGGCACTCATCCGGTAGATCTCGGTATTCCCATCCCGATCGCTGTGGAACGTGATCCACGTGCCGTCGGGCGACCAGGCTGGGAATGTGTCCGAGTCCGGATGGTCGGTCAGACGGCTCTGGCCGCTTCCGTCCGGGTTCATCGTGTAGATCTCCCAGTTCCCGTCGCGTGCGGATTGGAACAGGATCTTCGATCCGTCCGGCGACCAGGTCGGGTAGATGTCATCGTCGGGGCTCCACGAGAGACAGGTTGGATCCGAGCCGTCGGCATCCATCGCGTAGATCTCGAGGCCCATGCCGTCCGGGATGACCGCGAGTGGGACGACCGGGGTCATGTCGCGATCGGTTTGGAACAGGATCTTCGAGCCGTCGGGCGACCAGGCGGGGTATGCATCCCACCCCGGATCGTCCGTCAGGTTCGTCTGACCGGACCCGTCCGCGTTCATCACGAAGATCTCGATATTGCTGACGATGGGGACGATCTTCGGCTCCGTGTCCATGACGACGACGCCCGGCCCCTCGCGATCGGTCGTGAACGCGATCTTCGATCCGTCGGGCGACCAAACGGGGTACCGGTCGGAATCCGCATGGCTCGTCAAGTTCGTGGGGGCATTCCCATCGGCGCCCATCACGTAGATCTCGGCGTTCCCGTCGCGGGACGAGACGAACGCGATCTTCGTGCCGTCCGGCGACCAGACGGGGTGATAGTCTCCGTCGGGGTCGTTCGTCAGGTTGGTCGGTTGACTTCCGTCGGGATTCATCAGGTAGATTTCGGTGTTTCCATCGCGGTTCGTCTCGAACAGCACGCCGCGAACCACCGTGAACGTCCCGGTTCCGAGGATCACTCCGCCCTGGAGAAGCCGGACCGTGGCGATTCGCGTCCCGGTCGGAGTCGCAAGGACGGGGATGCGAACGACGATGTTCGTGTCGCTCCACGTCACGATCTCCGCTTCGATTCCATCGAATGTAATGGCCATGTCCACCGGCGACGCGCCGAACCCCTGTCCGACGACCGTGACGGTCGTGTGCGAGGCTCCGGAGAGCGGAGCGAACCCCAGCGTCATCACGCCGGGCGTCCAGAACCACTCGCAGCCCGAAAGGACGAGAAGCCCCACGAGCATCGCGGCGGCGAGCCCGAATCTCATCTTCATCGTGCACCTCCTGACTCGATGTGCCGATGCGACCATTCGACGTCAACCGGGGTGGAAAAGTCAAACCGATCGAGAGTTTCCCGACGACGAGAAGCGAATCCATCGAGCCGGAGGCCGCCCGGCTGGGCGTCTGGACATCGGGGAATACCTCCTCTATGATCGTTTCATCATTCCTGGTCGAAGGAGACGATGTGGTTCGCACGCGTCAGGCCCCGCCGTACGAATGGTGCATTGCGGCGATCTGCGTTGTTGTGTTGGCGTTGACTCCGTGGCTCCCGCTGGCACCGCTTCATGGTGTCGCAGCACTGTGGGTGCGGTGGTTTGCCGGTGCGTTCTTCGGGGATGCGTTCACATTCGCGTCGGCCGTCGACGATCCGCCGATTGCGGTCTTCTTGCCGCTGGTCGGTGCGGCGGCGTTGGCTCGCCCGCTTCTTGCTCTGGCGGGGCGCAAGCGAGGGACCGCTCGATGCGCGGCATGGGGGCTCGGCGTTCTCCTGCTCCTGCTGGCCGGACTCGAGATCGCCGATGCCGGGTGGATATTGGGCATCTCCTTGGGCGCGGTCCGGATCGGTCTCTCCTGCGCGATCGGCTTTTGCCTCGCGGTCGTTGGGATCGGGCTACGGTCCGCGACACTCACGGATCGGATCCTCCGTGCATTGCGAGTCGCATTGATTCTCTCGGGGGTCTGTCTCGCGTCGTTCGTTCTATGGCCGCTCGGTTGGCTCGGATGGATCGTCGCGTGCAGTCTGCTCGTCGTGCTGTGGCTCCGAACCGATCCGGCCGCTGTGCGGTAGACTACCGGCCCTCCGGTTTCGCGCGAAGGCCTCGAGGGAAGCGCTTGCGCAGGAAGTTGCTTCTCGATAGGATACCCAAGATACCAAGATAGTACTATATGGTTTCCGAGAGGAGGTGATTCCGCTGTCCGCACGAGAGCAGATTCTGAAGGCCGGGCGGGATATCTTGCTTCGCGAAGGGCTCCGAGGGATTACGACCCACGGGATTGCGCGGCGGGCACACATCAGCAAGAAGACGCTGTACAACGTCTTCCCGACGAAGGACGCCCTGCTCGAGGAGATCGTCGTTTCGTTCATGATGTCGAATCTCTCCCGTTGGGACGAGATCCTCGAACGGGAGAGCTGTGCGATGGACCGAATCCTCGCCTCGCTGGAGTTCGTCAGCGAGTTTCTTCCACGGATCCAAACGCACCTGATCGACCCGATCGAAACGGTGCAGCCAAAGCTCTGGGAGCGGATCGACGCGATTCGGCTGGAGCGCTTGCAAAAGCTGAAGGGGCTGATGAAGGAGGCGCAGCAGGAGGGATTCCTGCGTTCCGAGGTCGATCCGGATCACTGGATTCTCCTGTTGATCGGGACCGTCCGCTCCGTACTCACCCCGGAGGTTCTGCTGCGGACCGGCATCCCGCTGCTTGACCTCGTGAGAAGCATCAAGTCGATCTACTACACCGGCCTGCTGACGAAGAAGGGCCGGGACTACGTCGCAACGAAGGAGACATCTTGATGACTCAGCACACCGCACTCGCACTGGTTCTCTTGCTCGTCCTTGCCGGGGCGGCGAGTGCCCAACCGCTCGACTCGGCCGACGACATCCTCGATCGAATGGATCGGAATACGAACGGCTTGGAGGATCTCGATGCAACCCTGACAATCGAGACGTACGAGGACGGAACGGTCGAGTTGACGCAGCGGCTGCGTCTCTCGCTGTTGCAGCCCGATCGGATGCGCCAGGAGTATCTCGCGCCGGACTACCTCGCGGGGAACCTGACGCTGACCGTCGGAGACGACATGTGGATCTACATCGCCGCCGCCGACACCTGGTACGAGAAGGACCTCTCCGACCTGTCCTCGGCGGAACAGCCGTGGCTCGCGTTTCGACGGTTCCTTCGAGACGTGGACGACGAGCTCGAAGACTACGCGTTCGACCTCGTCGGCATCGAAGAGACCGAGTATCACCTCGCCGGCGTTCCGACGGTAGATGACGCGACCTACGGCCGAATCGAGCTGTGGGTCGATCCGGAGGCGTTCGTTCCCGTTCGACGCCTGCTCTACGATGTCGACGACAATTTGCTCGTCGAACTCCGCATCTTCGAGGTCGAGCAGGTGGTCGAGTCGACGTATCTCGCACGGACGATGGAGACCTACGACGAGGCCGGCGTGTTGCAGAGCGTCATCCACTACGACGAGTTGATCGTCAACAGCGGTCTCGATCCGGCGCTGTTCGTTCGGGATGCGGGGAATGACGGAGGCGAGGATGGCTGACCGAGGACCGGCATTCGTCGCGCAGTCGCTGACGAAGCGGTTCGGCGCGCTTCGCGCCGTGGACGGGCTGTCGTTCGCGATCGAACTGGGTGAGATCTACGGTCTGGTCGGGCCGAGCGGCGCGGGCAAGACGACGCTGATTCGGATGTTGTGCGGATTGACCGAACCGACCGACGGCACGGCTCGCCTTCTCGGGGCGCCGATGCCCGCCGGCCGAAGGACGGTCGAGCATCGGTTCGGCTACATGCCACAGGAGCGCGCCGTGTATCGCGATCTGACCGTGGCGGAGAACCTGCTCTTCTTCGGGCGCATCTACGGGATGTCGCGCAGTCGGATCCGGGAACGCACGCGGCAGCTTCTGGATCTGATGCGCCTCGAAGGGCATGCCGACCAGCGGGCCGACCGATTGTCCGGCGGGGAGAAGCAGCGTCTGTCGCTCGCCTGTGCGTTGCTGCACGAACCGGATGCGCTGCTGCTCGACGAGCCGACGATCGGCCTCGACCCAGCGTTGCGACGCGAGTTCTGGGATCACTTCCACGAGTTGAACGAGCGGGGACGAACTATCCTGCTGTCGACCCACTACCTTCATGAAGCCGAGTGGTGCGGACGCGTCGGCCTGATGCAACGGGGACGCCTGATCGCGGAAGGGACGCCGGACGCGCTCCGGCGCGACGCGGCGCGACGCAGTGGACGGATCGGACCGGAGGATGCCCCGGACATGGAGGACGTGTTCCTGATCCTGACCGCCGCCGCCGTACCGTCCGCGGGAGGTGTCGGATGAAGGGATACAGGATTCTCGCCGTGACCGAGCGCGTCCTGCGACAGCTGTGGCACGACCGGCGCGTCCTCGTCTTCATGCTGCTGTTGCCGGCCGTCGCGATGTTGCTGTTCGGCTACTCGTTCTCCGGCGACATCACCGACGTCCGCGTCGCGTTCGTCGACGAGGATCGCACCGACCTGACCGAATCGATCCTCGAGAGCCTGCAGGAGGACGACGTGTTCGACGTCACCGTGTTGGAGCACGTCGAGGATCCCGAACGATTCCTCCTCGACGAGGGGTACCAGGCCGTGATCCGGATTCCCGAAAAGTTCACCAGCCTCTACTACGCGCACTTCGCGATGGGTGTGGCCACCAGCGCACAGGGGACGATCGACCTGACGCTCGACGAGTCCGACCCGCAGATCGCGACGACGATCCGAATGGGCCTGGCCGACGCGGCGATGGATCTTGGCGAAGGCGGACCGGTGGAGATCGAAACGCGAGAGCTGTACGGCGTCGAGGTCCGCTTCATCGACTCGTTTGCCCCGGCGATCATGGGGCTCGTCGTCGCGCTGATCAGCACCGTGTTGACACTGCTGTCGATCGTGCGCGAGAAGGTCGACGGCACGTTCTCCCGTGTCTGGGTCTCGCCGGCCCGGCGGGCCGAGTTCATCCTCGGCTACGTCCTGGCGTTCGGACTGATCGCATGGGTCCAATCCCTCGTCGTTCTAGCGGTCGGAATTGGCGTCTTCGACATCGTCATCAACGGCTCGATCCTGTGGGCGTTCACGTGCGTGATCCTCTTTGCGGTCGGCAGCGTCGGTCTCGGTACGTTGATGTCGGCGCTGGCTCAGACCGAATCGCAGGCGATCGTGTTCTTCCCGCTCGTCATCCTTCCCTCGGTGCTGCTGTCGGGGATGATGTGGCCGATTCAAGCGATCCCACGGCTGCTGCGCCCGCTCTCGTACCTCGTGCCGCTGACCTACTCGAACCGGCTGCTGCGCGCCGTGATGGTGAAAGGGCTTGCTCCGTGGGAGGAGCCGCTCGGCTTTGCCGGCGTCCTCGTCTTCGTCGTGCTGACGATCCTGTTGGCGAGCGTTGTCCTGCGGCAGTCGGCCGGCGAACGGGAGTAGCAGGACGTCCCACGTCCGTCGTGGGGTTGACATCCATAGTTCGGTATTATAGTATTCCGGCATCGGAATATTACACGAACGGAGGCCTGATGTCCCTCGCCCACGCGATCCTTGGATTCCTGAAGTACGGACCGAAGACGGGCTACGATCTCAGCGGCATGTTCGAGGCGTCGGTTCGCTACTTCTGGTCGGCGAAGCAGAGCCAGATCTACCAGACGCTGACCGATCTCGAGAAGCGCGGGTGGGCGACGGTCGAGCTGGTTCGCCAGGACGATCGGCCGAACCGTAAGGAGTACAGCCTGACCGACGCCGGCCGGGAAGAGCTTCGCGGATGGTTGGGGCAGGCACGCCCCGAGCCGCCGATCCGGTCGCCGTTTCTCGTTCAGCTGTTCTTCTCGGGCGAGCTGGCCGACGACGAGGTCCTGGCCGTGCTGGAGGAGAAGGCACAGATGCTTCGTGACACGCTGTCGCTGTTCGAGACCGGGTCGGTTCATCAGCCCGTGTACGCGGAGCACGTACCGGCACGCGAGAGCTTCTTCTGGTATCTGACGTTGGACTTCGGGATCGAGTCGGCGCGGTGCTCGCTGCACTGGATCGAGTCGGCGATCGAGCGGATCCGCTCCGGAGCGTACGAGCAGGGCATGAACGGCGCGATGACCGAGAAGGAGACGACATGAACGTTCTCGCACTGAA
>Ga0272441_10013238_pt1 | contig 11888 bp, 9 predicted proteins | sample SSMProp6N_FD_193582 | JGI IMG/M metagenome (GOLD analysis project Ga0272441, IMG submission 193582) | Marine sediment archaeal communities from Little Sippewissett salt marsh, Falmouth, MA, United States - SSM-Prop-6N | ecosystem: Environmental > Aquatic > Marine > Wetlands > Sediment ...
GCAGGTGGGCGTGGACGAACGGATTTTTGCCGACAAAGTGCGGAGTCTGGATTTGATTCGCTCGCAGATCATTTCGGCGCTGTCGGCCCGTTGGGGCACGCACGTGGACGTTCGTCTGGTGGAGGTGGGCACGCTCAGGGAGCCGCCGCCGGCCCGCTAGCGACAGCGTCGAGGGGCTTGTCAAGGCGGAGGGGGCGCTGTATCGTCGAGATGGCTTTGTCCGGACAAGTGGTCGGGGTGAGTCCGGGCGTGGAACCGATCCTCGTCGGAGATGCGGGAACGAGCTATGGACCTGAGTTTTTCTGATGAAGCGGCGCTGGATTATCTGCCGTTGGACCGCCTGCGGGAGTTGCAGGCCGAACGGTTGCGGTCGGTGGTGCAGCGGGTGTATGAGCGCGTGCCGGCGTACGCCGATCGAATGAAGGAGGCGGACGTCCGACCGGACCAGATCGAGGGACTGGACGACATTGTGCGTCTGCCGTTTACCACGAAGCTGGATCTGCGGGATCATTACCCGTTCGGGCTTTTTGCCAGTCCTCTGCGGGAGGTGGTCCGACTGCACGCCTCCAGCGGTACGACGGGTAAGCCGATCGTGGTGGCGTACACGCGCGACGACATCAACACGTGGTCGCAGGTGATGCTGCGGACGTTCCGCTGCGCGGGTGTCGGGCCCGGTGACATCGTGCAGAATGCCTACGGGTACGGTTTGTTCACGGGCGGGCTGGGTGCCCACTACGGACTGGAGCGTCTGGGCGCGACGGTGATCCCGATGTCCGGCGGTAACACCGAGCGGCAGGTGATGGTCATGCGCGACTTCGGGGTGACGGCGGTTTGCGCCACCCCGTCGTACTTTCTGCTCATGCTCGAGCGGGCGGCCGAGATGGGGGTCGACCCGCGTTCGCTGCCGGTGCGCGTGGGGGTGCTTGGGGCCGAGCCGTGGACCGATCAGATGCGCGAGCGGATCGAAGCGATCGGCGGGGTGAAGGCGTACGACATCTACGGGCTGAGCGAAATCATCGGGCCGGGGGTGGCCAGCGAGTGCGAGGCGCAGCAGGGACTGCATATTTTCGAGGACCACTTCTATCCCGAGGTGATCGATCCGGAGACCGGTCAGCCCGTGCCGGACGGCGCGGAGGGGGAGCTGGTGCTGACGACGTTGACCAAGCAGGGCATTCCGATGATCCGTTATCGCACGCGGGACGTGACTCGTCTGATCCGCGAGCCTTGCGCATGCGGTCGGTCGGTGGTGCGGATGGAACGGATCAGTCGGCGCACGGACGACATGCTGATCATCCGGGGCGTGAACGTCTATCCGTCGCAGGTCGAGGCGGCGCTGCTCCAGGTAGAGGGCACGATGCCGCATTACGTGCTGGTGGTCGATCGAGAGGGCGCGCTCGATACGCTTTCGGTGCACGTTGAAGTGAGCGAAGACGTGTTCAGCGACGAGGTCCGCGGACTGGAGAGGCTGGAACGAGAGATCGCCGGCAAGCTGGAGAGCGTGGTGGGGCTTCGAATGGGCGTAAAGCTGGTCGAGCGCCGCAGCATCGAGCGGAGCATGGGCAAGGCCAAGCGGGTGATAGACAATCGCAAGGCAAAGCAGGGCCAGTAACTCACAGGAGCGTAAGGCGATGAGGGTACCTCAGATCTCGGTGTTTCTGGAGAACCGCAAGGGCCGGTTGCGCGAGGCGTGCGGATGTCTTGCCAACGCGGGACTGAACCTGGTGGCGTTGAGTCTGGCCGATACGGCCGACTTCGGCATCCTTCGGGTGATCGTCGGGGATGCGGACAAGGCGCTGGACGTGCTGAAGCGGTCGTCGTTTACGACGGCCCGTACGGACGTGCTGGCGGTAGAGGTGGCCGATGCGCCCGGCGGACTGGCCAAGTTGCTGAAGGCCATCGAGGACGCGGACCTCAACGTGGAGTATATGTACGCATTCAACGAGAAGCGCGAGGGCAAGGCCGTCCTGGTATTCCGGTTTGACGACCCCGACAAGGCCGGTGAGGCGTTGGGCAAAGCCGGTGTGAACGTTCTGAGTAAGATCGATGTGTTCGCAGGTGCGGGGCCGGGTCAGTAATGTCCGATTTGATAGCACGAGGGATTTGGTCGCGGGACGAACTGCTCGATCCGGATGCCTTGCGTGCGCTGCAATTGGAGCGTCTAAGGCGAACGGTGCGGCGCAGTTACGATCGGGTGGGTTTTTACCGTCGTCGGCTTGATGACTTGGGGTTTTCGCCGGACGATCTGCGCAGCCTCGACGATCTTGCGAGGCTTCCGTTCACCACGAAGGCGGATCTGCGCGAAGAGTATCCGACGGGCTTCTGGGCCATCGGTCGGGACGAGTTGGCGCGGGTGCACGGGTCGAGCGGGACGACGGGCAAGAGCACGCTGGTGGCGTATTCGCGCCGCGATATGGACGTGTGGGCCGATCTGGTGGCCCGTTTCCTGGTGGCGGGGGGTGTGCGTCCGGGGCACGTGGGGCAGGTGGCGTTCGGCTACGGACTGTTTACCGGCGGGTTCGGGCTGCACGCTGGGCTGGAGCGGATCGGGACGGCCGTGGTGCCCGCCGGCGGCGGAAATACGCGCCGGCAGGTGACGCTGCTTGACGACTTGAAGGTGGACGTGCTGATCTGCACGCCCAGCTACGCGCTGAACGTGGCGGAAGTGGCCGATTCGGTGCTGGGCTCGGCGGCTTCGTTGCCGTTGTCGCTGGGCCACTTCGGGGGCGAGCAGTGGTCGGAGGCGATGCGTGGGCAGATCGAGTCGGCGCTGGGGATCGCAGCCTACAACAACTACGGTCTGAGCGAGGTGCTCGGGCCGGGCGTAAGCGGCGAGTGTGAGGCCCGCACGGGGATGCACATTCAGGAGGACCACTTTCTGGCCGAGGTGATCGATCCGGATACGGGCCGGCCTGTCCCCGACGGGCAGGAGGGCGAGCTGGTGCTGACCACGCTGACGCGCGAGGGCATGCCGGTGCTTCGCTACCGCACCCGGGACATCACGTCGCTGGATCGCAGTCAGTGCGCGTGCGGAAGATGGTTTGCGAGGATGGCGCGTGTGACGGGGCGCACCGACGACATGCTGATCGTTCGCGGTGTCAACGTGTATCCGTCGCAGATCGAGGAGGCGCTGCTGACGGTCGCAGGCGTGCTGCCTCACTACGCGATTATTGTGGAGCGGAAAGGCGCGCTGGACGAGATGACCGTGCAGGTCGAGGTGGAGGCCGAGGTCTTCAGCGATCAGATGAAGCAGATGACCGAGCTTCACGAGCACACCCAGTCCGAGATTCTGTCGGTGACGGGCGTGCGTACACACGTGCAGCTTCTCGAGCCTAACAGCCTCGAGCGGTCTGCCGGCAAGGCCGTCCGCGTGTTCGACAAGCGATCGCTGTAGTTCCCGGAGGCGGGGTACGGCTTTGTGTTTACAGCACGCGCGTTTTCCTGCCATCCGCGGATGACTGCGTCTGTACGGGAGGGACGGATGATACCAGGCAAGCAACTTGTGATCGGTTTGTCGATCTTGGTTGGACTGACGGCAGCGACGACCACGGCGTGGTCGCAAGGGCCTTTGGATGGTCCGGGCATCGTCTTTCCCTATGAGTGGGTGGGGATGATCGTCGAGGCGAAGGTGATTCGGGAACCTTCGGGGATCGTGTATCATCCGGGTCGCAAGACGTTGTTTGTCGTCGGCGACGAGGGGGATATCCACGAGATCACGACCGAAGGCAAGATGGTCCAACAGAAGCGGCGCACGCGAGAGCAGGGCCGGCGCGACTATGAGGGCATTGCGGTCAATCCGGCCACCGGTGTGCTCTATGTGGCGGTGGAGGGCGAGGAGCGAATCGTCGAGATCGACCCGGAAACACTTCAGACGCGTCGCGAGTTCCAGATCGAGCGGAGCTTCGAGGGCAAGACGGTCATCAAGCCGGGCGGGCAGGGCATTGAAGGCATTGCGTTCGTGCCCGACGCGACGCACCCGGAGGGCGGGACGTTTCTGGTGTCCAATCAGAGCTTTGTGCTGGACGATCCAGCCGAGCCCAGCGCGATTTTCCAGGTGCGGGCGCCGCTGCTCAGTTCGACCGACAAGCTCGCGCGGGCGAGCATCGTGCGGTGCTTCCGCATGGCGGTGATCGACCTTTCGGGTCTGCACTACGACCCGCAGCGAGACCGGTTGTACGCCGTTAGCGACGCGACGAACACGTTCTGGGAGCTGTCGCGCGACGGGCGCGTTTTGCGGGGGTATGCCTTGCCCGGTAAGACACAGGAGGGCATCACGCTGGACGGCGAGGGCTATGTGTATATCGCCCAGGACGAAGGGGGCGTGGTGAAGGTTCGCTGGCTCGCCGGTCGTTAGGGGGTAGCGGGGGCATGGCCTCGCCGGCTGGGTGACTACGCAAGAATAGCGCATTCAGCATCCACTCCGATCTACAAGTAGTGGGATAAAACGAGTTGTCCGGCCGGTTGGTCGGCCTATTATCCGGGTGTGAGCCTGATACCCCGCAGAGTGTGGGGGCCGCGACGGGCCATGGTCGGGCCGGCATGGCGGGTCGCAGCGCAAGGGAGGTTCCGGCCGAAGAGCGGAGACTTCGATGAACAAGGCGAAGCTGTGTCGTCTGGCGGTGTTGGTTGGCACCGGTGGTGTGCTGCTTCAGGGCTGCAACGTAGCGGATCTACTCGTGCGTTTTGCCGGGGCCGGCGGCATCGTCTCCGGCTTCCTCGCCCTGACCGGAGGCGCCTAAGAGGGGTGCCCGAGGCAGCGAGAAAGGGGGATCCTGAAGAAGGTAATGGCTATGTGGCCCGTCGGATTCACAGTCCGGCGGGCCCGTTGCCATTTGCCGACCGGCAGACGAGTCCGGGGACGTGTCGAACCGCATCGGAACTCAGTTGTGAGTCAGGTGTCCCGAAGCAGGCGACTTGAGGGTATACTCACCAGCAGTTGGCTGCATCTTCGGGTGGGCGCCTCGCCGACGGGTGCGTGACGGATGTGCAGGCGGGGGCACGTGCGAGGCTTCTCGCCCGTGACGATACAGGGACGGTGAAGATGGCCCGCAGAACGATGGGGATAACGGCGGCTGTCGCGGTCGTGATCGTGCTGGCCCTGATCTTGCTGTACAGGATGCCGGGTAGGGCGGCGGCGCCGAGGATGCACGTGTTGCTGATCACGCTGGACACGACACGTGCCGACCATCTGGGCTGCTACGGCTGCGACAGGTCTACGAGCCCGAACGTGGATGCCCTGGCAGCAGAGTGCACACAGTTCGATCTGGCTGTGGTTCAGGCTGCGGTGACGCCCGTGTCGCACGCTTCGATTTTGACCGGCCTGGAGCCGTACCATCACGGTCTGCGCGTCATGCACGGGCTGGTGGCCAACCGCTTGCCGGACGATCGCAAGACGCTGGCGGAGGTATGGCGAGCCCTTGGCGGTCGAACGGCTGCTTTTGTGAGTGCGTTTCCGGTGACGGCGAGTTTCGGGCTGGATCAGGGCTTCGAGCATTTCGACGCCCGTTTCCCCCGGGCCGATGGCGAGGGTCTGATCGGGGACAACGGCGTGGTGAATACGGGTGGCAGCCAGCGTGGCGCCGACGAGACGACGAAGGCGGCGATCGGCTGGCTCGACGAGCATGCCGGCGCCGAGGCGCCGCTGTTTATGTGGGTGCACTACTTCGACCCGCACGACCCCCTCCTCGTGCCGCCGCAGGAGTTCCTGGACAGGTTCCGCTCGCCGTCACAGGAGCGGGCCGACGTGCTGCGGACGGTGTACGACGCCGAAGTGTTGTACATGGACCACTGGTTGGGACGCCTGCTCGACGCGTTCAAGCGACAGGGCATGTTGGATAACACGATGGTCGTGGTGGTGGCCGACCACGGCGAGGGGCTGGGCGATCACGACTGGTGGACGCACGGAATTCTCTACCAGGAGCAGATACGTGTGCCCCTGCTGATCCGAATTCCGGGTGTCAAGGGCGCGGCCCGCGTGGGCTCGCTGGTGCGAACGATCGATCTCATGCCGACCGTGTTGGATGCGCTCGGTGTGGTCGAGTCCGACTGGCCGGCCATGGACGGGCAGAGCCTCGTGCCCGTCATGCGGACCGGTCAAACGGCCGAGCCGCTGGACGCCTATTCCGACTCGGTCAACATGCTCGTCTACGGTCGGCCCGACGAACAAGGCCGACAGGACCACAAACTCGACAAGCTGTACTGCGTGATGAACGAAAGGCACAAGCTGATCTACCATCAGCTCAAGCCGGACGAGACGGAGTTCTACGATTTGCAGGCCGACCCGAACGAGCTGCACAACCTCGCCGAGGCAAAGCCGCCGGCCATGGAAACGCTGCTTCAACAGTTGATGAGCCTGGGCGCCCTATCGGACATCGAGCCGGGAATGACCCGGACCGATTTGGAACGGCTGAACAAGCTACGCGACCTGGGCTACGTTCAGTGACGGATGGCGCTGTGGGTCGCAGCAGTGAGTTGGTCTGATACGGAGGACGGCTTTGAGGTCGAGCGGCACAAGTCCGGTCGTTCTACTGTACACGGCGGTCGTTCTGGCGGCCCTGGTTGCGTCGTCGAACGGGCAGGAGGGCCTGCGGACACTGACTCGTCCAAGACTGGGGGCACTCGAACCCACGGGCAGCTTTGAGTCGGCCTTTTATTTCGATCGGAACGTGGGTGGGCAGTCGAGCCATATGCGGTTCGCCGAGCATCGGTTTGCCGCTTTGGTTCCCATTGCCCAGGACGAGGGGGAGGAGTTGTCGCTGTCGGCTTCGTTCGACGCGCTGGACTTCGATACCGACGCCATCCTGCCGGACACCTGTGAGGCGTTTCCCGATCACCTGTGGGACGTTCGCGTTGGGGGGACCTATCGGCGGGCACTGGCGAATGGGTGGATTGCAGGCGGGCACGTAAGCGTCGGATCGCCGAGCGACCGCCCCTTCGCAAGCGCCGACGAGGTGCTGGTGACGGCGACGGGCCTGACGCGCATACCGCATGGCGAGCGCGGCGCCTGGCTGTTGATGCTGCACTACGCCAACGCACGCGATTGGCTGGCTCACGTGCCCTTGCCGGGCGTGGCGTATGAGTACCGCCCGAACGACGAGTTGCTCGCCACTTTGGGCGTGCCGTTTTCGAGCATCCGTTACTCGCCCATCCCGGCCCTGACGTTCGAGGGTTCGTACGTGCTGCCGCGCAGGGTCAGCACGAAAGTGACGTATGCCGTGGACGAGCGCCTCAAGCTCCATGCCGGGTTCGATTGGACGAGCCGAAGCTACTTCCGGCACGACCGCGACGACGATGACGACCGACTGACGCACTATCAGAAGCGTGTCGAGGCGGGGGTGCGGATGGACATCACCGACAAGCTGCGGTTTGATGTTACGGGCGGCTTTGCGTTCGACCGTTTCTGGTTCGAGGGGGAAGACTACAGCGATCGGGGGGACAATCGACTCGACATCGGCGACGGGCCGTTCGTGGCCGCCAGCGTGCGTGTCAGCTTCTAGGCGCGGGCGGAATCGCTGGAAACTGCGGGCCGATTGCAGTAGAAGTCTGGGCTGCGTGATCGCCCGCGACGGGCGCGTGTTGTAGCCTCAGACGGACGAGAGGAAGGATGAAACCAGATGTCGGATAGGAAAAGGTTTGCCCAGGTCGGGCTTGGCGGCCGGGCGAGGATGTTTACCAACGCCGTTGTGGAAACCTATGCCGATCACTGCGAGATGGTCGGCCTGTGTGACAGCAATGAGGGTCGTCTGCGGCTGGCGGCCGAGCAGGTCAAGGACAAGGCCGGTGCGGTACCGACCTTTGCGGCGGCGCAGTTCGATCGCATGATCGCCGAGACCAAGCCGCACTGCGTGATCGTCACCACGAAGGACTGCCATCACGACGAGTACATTTGCCGGGCTATGGAGCTGGGCTGCGACGTCATCACCGAAAAGCCCATGACCACCGACCAGCACAAGTGTCGGCGGATCGTCGACACGCAGAAGAAGACCCAGCGGCGCTGCCGGGTGACGTTCAACTATCGCTACTCGCCGCCGCGGACGCAGGTGAAGGACCTGCTGATGTCGGGCGTGATCGGCGAGGTGCTGTCGGTCGACTTCCACTGGTTGCTGGACACGCACCACGGGGCCGACTACTTCCGCCGCTGGCATCGCAACAAGGCCAACTCGGGCGGGCTGATGGTGCACAAGGCCACCCACCACTTCGACTTGGTGAACTGGTGGCTGTCGGATGTCCCCGAGTCGGTGTTTGCCATCGGGCATCGTCGGTTCTACACGCCGCAGACGGCCGATCGCTATGGCCTGACGCGGCGCGGCGAGCGCTGCCACGGCTGCCCGGAGGCCGAGCGCTGCCCGTTCCGTCTCGATCTGGCGGGCAACGAGAATCTCACCAAGCTCTACCTCGACAACGAGAAGCACGACGGCTATTACCGCGACCGCTGCGTGTTCAGCGACCAGATCGACATCGAGGACTCGATGAACGTGGTGGTGGCCTACGCCGGCGGCGCGAAGATGAGCTATTCGCTCAACGCCTTCATGCCGTGGGAAGGCTACACGGTGGCGTTCAACGGCTCGAAGGGGCGCATCGAGCACACCTGTCAGGAGTCGGTGTACATCAACGCCGACGGCACCGTGCCCGGCGCGCTCAAGAAAGAGGGCACCACGATCAAGATCTTCCCGCATCGCCAGCCGGCCTATCAGGTCGACATCTGGACGGCGGCGGGCGGTCACGGCGGGGGCGACAGCCCGCTGCTGGAAGACATCTTCGCGGCCAATCCGCCGACCGACAAATACATGCGGGCAGCCGATCAGCGCGGCGGGGCCTATTCGATCCTGACCGGCGTGGCGGCCAACGAGTCGATGGCCACCGGCCAAGCGGTGCGGATCGCCGATCTGGTGGGCGGCATCGGCAGGCCCGACTACCCGTCCATGCCCGCCGCCGACGAGCCGCTACCGATGCTCCCCGACGTCAAGCCGTGAGCGGAATCGACGGACCCGCCGGGCGCGAGGGTACCCGGCGGGTCGCATCAGACTATCGTCATTCCACAACGCGAATGAACATGTGATCGACGTAGACCGTGTCGCGCGTTGAGTTGCCCGCGGTCTGATCGGTATCGACGACACGGACGTAGACAGTGCCGCTCAGGCTGCTCGGCAGCGCGAAGGTCTGATACTCATCGTTGTCCGAGGTCTTGGTGACCGTGACCATGTTGTTGAATTCTACGTTGTCGGTGGAGTAGGCGAACACGAAGTCGTCGCCTTCGCTGTTGGGCGTGTGATAGGCCTCCAGGTAGAACGTCAGGCTCGATCCGCCGGTTCCCACGTCGATGGTCCACTTGTGTTCCATGTACGTGTAGCGGTTCTTCGGTGGACCGTCGGACTGATACTCCTGCAAGCCTTCATATACGTCGTCGCTGTCCTGCGTGTCGACGTAGCTCCCGGTGATGTTGGCCACCACCGGAATGTCCGCGTTGGCGGTGCAGTCGACCGGCCCGCCGCCCTCTGGGTTGACGGTGACGATCAGCGTATCGGTGCGGGTGAACTCGCCGTCGTCGGCTTCGAGCTGAAGCTCGTAGTTACCCGCGGCGCTGAACGTGGCGGTGGTATCCACGGCGTTGGGATCGCCGAAGCTGACCGTGCCGGGCCCGCTCAGCTTGGTCCAGAGCGTGGCCAAAGCCCCTGGCGGGTCGGGTAGGCCGTCGTCGCTTACCGTTCCGTCAAGGTTTACCGTATCCACCGGCAGGGTGATGGTCTGATCGCTGCCGGCGTCGACGCTGGGGGGTTGGTTGGCGTTCGGGTCGGCCTCGTCGGCGCCGAGATCGTAGCCGCTGCCGAGCGGTCGGGCATCCTGATCGATGTCGTAGGCCGGTGCATAGGCTGCACTGGCCAGGTTGAGCGCAGCCGATCCGCCGCCGATGTGCAGGTCGCCGGCCGCCGCGTTGACCCAGGCGGGGTCGCCGGTGAACGTGTTCGTGCCGAACGGCGGGCAGTTGTTCCAGAACAGGTTGTAGTCGGCCACGAGTGTGTTGCCCGATTCGACGTACGGGCCCACAGCCGTGTCGATGATGCAGTTATACATATACGCCGTCGCGCCGGTGTATATGCCCATCAGGACGGGTTGGCCGCCCGCGTCGGTGGAATAGAGGCTGCTGTTGACGATCTCAACGTCGACCGGTGGGTATTCGGGGGTAAAGCGGATCAACTCGGGGTTCTCGTTGAATCCGCTGATGTTGTAAAGGAAGCAGTTCTTCACGACGTGGCCCGTGCCGGCAAAGAACGTCAGCGGCGCGCCCTTGTTGTCGTGAATGATGCATGAGTCGAAGATGTGCCCGCCCGGCTGGGCCCCGTTGACCTGGATGCCGTGCTTGCCGCCGTTGGTGAAGTTGCAGTTGCGGACGACGAAGTCCTCCGACTCGCCCACGAGGTACATCACGTGCGAGTACGAGCCGTCGCGGTTGCGGGCGTAGACGTTCTCCATCAGGCAGTCGCCCAACGGGGCATGCTGGAAGCAGCCCTGGTCGGCGTCGGTGCACGCGACGTTGCGGAACGTCACGTGATGGCTGAACCTGATGTTGAAGCACCAGACCGTGCTGTTGGCGTGCGGCACGTTGGTGATCTCCAGCAGAAACGAGTTGGGGTCGGTGATGTCCGGACTGCCCGCCCCGTCGACCACCAGGTAGTTGTGGAAGTTGGTGCTGAAGCCCCAGTAGTTTTTGCTGACGTTGCGCAGATCGATGACGGCCTTTTCGGTCGCCCCCGGCAACGTCGTCAGCGTGATGGGGTTGCCCAATTCGCCGTCGCCCCAGAACAGCAGCCGCTGCTTGTTCTGCGACGTGTAGAACACCGAGGGGATGTGCAACCCCGGCATCACGTACACGATGTCACCGGGGCTGGTCGCGTTGTAGAGCCCGGTCTGTACCTCCTTGAACGGTGTCTGTTCGCTCAGGCCGTTGTTGCTGTCGTCGCCCGTCGGCGAGACGTAGTACGCCGTCGCCAGCACCGGCGGCGCTGCGCATGCAACCACCAGGCCCACTACCGCTGCCATCCACAGTTTTGACATGATCGAACTCCTTTCGAAATGTGCGATGGAACATCGTGGCCGCCACGCAGCCGCCACGGTCCGACGAAGTGCGATTGCAGAGCCATGCAGCCTCGACGGCGCAGACTGCTCGACAACGCCAATGGCTGGCTTGGGTGCACCGTTTGGGCGTATGCTCGTCTCGACGATTTCGGCGCGGCCGGCGACCGCGCGACCTGGCCCCTTTACGACATGCTTGTCTTACAGACAGGCGGCGATATGGTAGCTCCGCGCGTCGGCCGCCGCAAGCGAGCCACCGGCGACAAGGTACTCGTCCAATCCTCGAACCGACAGCCTGGCGACCGGCAGTTGCCGGCGGGGCTTCGTGGCCGCGATGTGGACGCATCCAAGAGCCTGGCCGGCCACACCTGGTGATCAGCAGGTGTCGCAAATGAGTGGCGGACAGCTGCTCGGCTGCCGCATGAGGTCCTCATCGATGTGAAGGGCGGATGGGCAGGCGGTCGTTCTGAGCGGGGCAACGGTCCTCGTCCTCGCCCGCCGAGGTTCGGGAGGCGGTCCTTGGCGGCGGCGGGCGGATGGGCTTGGGGATGCAGCATGTCAAACAGGCCGATCAGCCTTATTGGCCTCGATTGGCACCCTCGGCTGGCCTGTCGTGGCGGCTTGTCGCATCGCTGTGGGCGAGTTCCCGCTCCGCGAGTATTGCCTGGCTGTGCTGGGCGATTAAGATGGTTCACAGCCGATCGGCGTGGCGGGTCGGATGGGCCGGCCCGAAGCGTGCGGTTGCCACGCCACTGTAGCTCAATTGGCAGAGCAGCGGTTTTGTAAACCGCAGGTTGGCGGTTCGAGTCCGCCCGGTGGCT
>Ga0272441_10013239_pt1 | contig 11888 bp, 11 predicted proteins | sample SSMProp6N_FD_193582 | JGI IMG/M metagenome (GOLD analysis project Ga0272441, IMG submission 193582) | Marine sediment archaeal communities from Little Sippewissett salt marsh, Falmouth, MA, United States - SSM-Prop-6N | ecosystem: Environmental > Aquatic > Marine > Wetlands > Sediment ...
ACCTTTTCTGGAGGAAGTTCATTAACATGAATAGCATTGTAAGCAAGATTATAGAGAAAATCTCCTCCAAGAATACCCATAGCTACACCAAAATCCTGCGGATTCTGAATTGATTTATCATATTTTGTTTTAGAATATCTTTCCATTGTCTTGTGAAATGCACTTAATCCTCTTCGTGTTTCAGCATTATCCATAATATCATCATGGACAAGACTAGCATTATGAAGAAGTTCTAAGGATATTGAGGATTTAATAATTCCGACTTCATCAATTTTTGGATTAACAGCACGACTTGAAAAGAACATTAAAACTGGTCGAATTCTTTTACCACCTGAAAAGAGGAATTTTTCTACTTCTTTATAGAAATAATCTAAGAATGGGTTATCAAGTTCATTATATCTCTCTTCTAAGAAACGTCTAAGTTCAGCATCAACTTTTTTCAAAACACTGGAGTATTGTGCAAGAAACATAATTATCGTCCTAGTATGGTCGGCTTACAGAAAGAAATGTACTATTAAACACTTTTTGATGGTTACCAATTTCTTCATGAAGCACAAGATATTTGAAATACTACTGTAGAACGTATTTGACAAACATGGTTGATTTAGTAAAATTCCAAAGTTTAGCTTCTGAAATCGAGGAAAGACTTCTTAAGAAGGACAAAATCAGAGAGGATCTTCTAAAACTTTCCAGAAAAACAATCAAATACTCTGGGCAGAGTATAGAAAGCTTGCAAAGGAACAATATAAAAGAAGCTAAGAAGAAGCTTGAAGAAGCTGCTAATAATTTAGAACAAATTAATAGTTTTCTCGACGAAGATCAAACAACTCATAACATAGGTATTGTAAATGTTGCAATGCAAGAGTATGTAGAAGCCAAACTATTTTTGGAGATTGTAGAAGGTAAAAATTTGTCAGATGTAGAAACGCTAGGAGTCACAGACCAAGCTTATTTACTGGGTATTGCAGACTTAATTGGGGAATTAAGAAGATATTCTCTTGAAAAATTAGTAGAAGGAGATGTTGCACAAGCAAAACACTTCTACAATCTCATGAAGGAATTATATGGTACTTTTTTACAGATTGATTTTGGTAAGAATCTAGTCCCGGATCTTAGAAGAAAGAAAGATACTGCAAGAGTATTAGTTGAGCGAACACTTTCAGACTTATTTGTAGCTTTACAAGGTAAAAAACTGGAAGAGAAACTTCAAGAAAGAAACAATGAATAATGTTACCTCTTAAAGGAGCAAAAGATTATTCCCACATCCATCAAATTGGTTCCTGTATAGCCTGTTATAAGCTCTCCACCATTCTCTTTGAAGAACCTATTAGAATCATTTGCATCTAAAGATTTCTTAGCTTTTTCGAATTTTTCATTACTATCTAAAGTAAAGGGACCTATAATTGCACCAGCTGCATCAGAATTACCATCCATACCATCAGTTCCTAAGGATAGAAGATATATAGATTCATTTTCTAAAATTGAGAGAGCAAAAGAGAGAGCCAGTTCCTGATTTCTACCTCCTTTACCCTCATGATTAACAAGATCAACAGTAGTTTCTCCACCAAAAACCCAAGATATAATAGTTTTTTTATTTAGACCTTTGTTCATAAAATCCTTAACTTTCAAGGTTATTTGTTTAGCCAATTCTTTACCAATTTCTTTAGCTTCTCCAATAATATGGTAGTTCAATGGTTCTGATTCACCACACGAATTGAGATAATCTTGAACTTGGTTTAGTAATTTTGTGTTGTCTCCAATAATATAATTATGTACATGAGAAAATAAATATGAATTATTTGGAGTTTCAGGAATTTCCGAATCTACCGCTTTTGAAAGAAGAGATAATATGCTTTCAGGAACTGAAGAAATCAATGAATATTTTGATAGTATTTCTTTACAGTCATGCCAAGTTGTTTCATCAGGAGCAGTAGGGCCTGAAGCTATACTTGACACATCATTTCCAATCACATCAGAAATTATGAATGAGATTATTTTTGCATTGGTTTGTTGAGCTAGTTTTCCTCCTTTTATCTTGGATAAGTGTTTGCGGAGTGTATTTATTTCTTGTATTGAAGCTCTGCTTGATAATAGAAGTTCCACTAATTTTTCATAATCGGAAAAAGACACAGCATTATTAGAAGCTTCGAGTAATGCACTCCCACCTCCTGATATCAAAAAGAAGCACAAATCACGATTTGTAGCTTGTTTTAATGTAGAAATTACTTCATTAGCTGCTTTTACACTTTGTTCATTTGGTTTGGGATGACCACCTTGGAAATAAGAGAGAGGAGTCACTGTTTTGAAAAACTCATCTAAATTGTCTGGTGAAACTATAACGATTCTCTCGAAATTATGTGGAAAATGTTCTATTAACCATTTTGCCATGTTTTGCGAAGCCTTTCCAAAAGCTATCAAGTAAAATCGCTCATATTCTTCTAATGAGAATGTGTCATCTTCAATAGTTATTTTTTCATTTTCGATACAGACAGAAGAAGAGAATATATGCTGTGGTTGAGCCGTATCAAGAATAAATTCTATAAGATTAAGGATGTGTTCAAGCATTTCTTTTTCAGAATCATTTCTTCCCAAGTCTAACAATTCAGACTTGTTTTTCACAAACATAATCCAAGATAAAAAAGGGGAAATAAGAAACTTTCTCATTTAGTTTTTATCATCTTCTGGATTTTTTCTATAACTATGGTTTATTATGTCTTGCATGATTTTAGTAGTCGATTTTCCTGGAACATATTTCTTCAGTCTTATAATCCTGACGTGTGAATGACCTCTTGCAGATACTTTATCGTACAATTCCTTCTCTTGCTCTTCCTGATTATAACCAATGGCTATTATATCGGGATCTATTAAGTCAACTGTTTTCATAAAATCCGTTTCACTACCTATAATGACTGCATCAACAGTTCTTAGACATTCTAAAATTTGAGCTCGGTCCTGAGCTTTATTGGCTGGAAGACGATTCTTCAATCTTTTTACAGTTTTATCTGTTGCTAAAACAACAACTAAAGCATCGCCTAAGAATCTGGCTTGTTCTAGAGTAAAAAGATGACCAACATGTAGGATATCGTAGGTACCTCCTGTCATTACAACAGAAATTTGTTTGCGACCATTTGAAGTTAAATTATAAGTACAGCTTGCTTCTACCTCTATTGAACCCATTTCTTCCAATGAAGAAAGAAGAGACTGAAGAAAATTTGAGGACATCTCCAATTGTCTCGTGAGAACTGACTCTGCTGATGTTATACCATTCAATTTATTGATATAAAGTTGCCTCAATACTTTTCTTTCATCAACACCAACCAAATTTAGTCACGTCCTGATTTATAATCCAGAGGAAATTCAATTACTATCTCATCATTGTCTTCTAATTTGAGTTTTTCTCTAATATTGATATTACTAATGATTTCAAGAACATTAGTCCCATAATGAGTTCTTCTGGGGATTATGCCAGCTACTTTAGCTTCTAATCCCACTATCTTTAAAGGGTAACACAGAACCTTACCAAATGGACGTTCATCTGTCTCGAAACCTTTCACAATTACAGGCCAAGAACCTCTAATCAAGTCAAGATGATCAATATAATTTGCCCCTATTCTAACATTGAGTGTTCCATGGAATGGCTCAAAACCCAATTGGGCTCGAAATGAGTCTAGATAAGCTGGTTGAGACACATAATATTTGCCTTCACCTCTTCCTGAAAATACATTTCCTTTGAGGGTAATTGAACTTAAATCGGGATGTAAAGCTTTCTCGAGTTCAAAGCGAAGCTGATCTAAGAGAAGGATTCCGTCAGGTGTTAGTTTTACTAGAGATCCTTTTGGCGAGGATTTCCATTCAACCAGTCCCATCGTTTCATGTAGTTTGATAAGACAGCGTGAAGCAGTCTGCTGAGATATGTTAAATTTCTCTGCTAATTGTGTGGTTGTTATTTCTATCTCCTTCTCGGCGGCTCTATTTTGAGCTAAGTATATTAAGAGTGCCATTTCTCTACTTGAAAGATCAAATATGTTCACTTCAATCACCAATTTGTGAGATACGATACAGAAAAAAGTGAAGCTACTTAAGCTTTTCAATAAGACAGAAAAGCGACTATATTGAATCGGATAGTATTTTATAGTGCTATACGAAACCAAACACATGGATAGCGAAGAAACAATTATTGAGCAATGGGATAGAGTTAGAGCTCCAGAAGCACCAGATTTAGAAACTGTTCAATTGAAACTTAAAGAAACAGCTCTACTTGTTTTAGATATTCAAAACAACAATTGTAATCAAGAAAGAAGACCAAGATGTCTACAAAAACTCCACATTATTCAAGACTTACTTGAAAAAGCTAGAAACAGCGGGATGTTAATTATTTATAGTCTAACAAGCAATGCTTCAAAGAATGCTATTAGAAGAGAAATCTTTCCTACAAAAGAGGAAGTAATAGTAAAGGCTAGTGTAGACAAATTCTACAACACAGATTTAGAGGAAATACTAAGAAACAATGGAATTAAAACTATAATTATAGTGGGAACTTCAGCAAATGGGGCAGTGCTACATACTGCAACTGGAGCAGCAACTAGAGGTTTTGAGATGATTGTACCTGTAGATGGGATATCATCAACTTACCCATATGAAGAACAATATACTGTATGGCACTTGATGAAGTCTCCTGGAACGAGAAGGAGAGTAATTCTGACCAAAGCAGCATTGATTAAATTTGTTTAAAAAGAGTGCAGATAATGAAAACCATTATTACATTACCTAAGAAACAGAAGAAAACTCTTCCAGAAGATTTCAAAGGGAACGATGATAGGTTTTCAGAATTCTTAGTTGAATACTTTCTTAAAGAATATACAGAAAAGGGAGATAAAGTGTTAGATATTTTTGCTGGATATGGTACAACTCTCTTTGTTGCAGAAGATATGGGAAGAGTACCATATGGTATTGAATATGATAGAAAAAGGTATGATTATATTCGTGAAAAACTAGAAAACAAAGAGAATATTGTTAATGGAGATGCGTTAAAGCTTCTTGATTATAATCTTCCAAAATGTGATTTCTTTCTTACTTCGCCACCATATATGACAAAAGGGAGTGAAACCAATCCTTTTACTTCATATACAACTCCAGGAAACTATGAAAAGTATCTCAAGGACTATGAGAAAATCTTTAATCAAGTTAAGAAGGTGATGAAACCCAATTCTAAAATTGTAATAGAACTTGCAAATATAAACAACGAAGGAGAAGTTACACCACTAGCATGGGATGTAGGAAAAAAGATTTCCAAGGTTTTTAACTTTAAAGGCGAAGTAATAATCAAGTGGGATGGAGAAGAAGAACCTACTAAAGGGACTTATGGATATGGATATGATCACAGTTATTGCTTGATTTTCAGCAATAAATAGATGTAAACGAAAGTTTTATTAAAAGAACAGAAACAGAAGAAACGTAATGGGTTATTAGCTCAGCCAGGTAGAGCAGCAGGCTTTTAACCTGAGGGCCGCCGGTTCGAATCCGGCATAACCCGCCATTATTTCTTATTCTTCATTTCCTTTTGTAAAATCTTATATTTATATGGAATTCTTACTGCTTATGGAAAAAGATGTTCTCACACAAGCTATTTGTTCATCGTCAGAGAAAAGGTCACCTTTGTCTTTCGAAAATCTTGACAATTATCCAGAACCAATTCAACGTTATTTTCGTTTTGCTTTAAAGGAAGGAACAGACCCTATTTTCTATGCTAAACTCATTCATGGAGGAGAGTTTCGTACAGCTCAAAATCAACCTTGGTTCCCAATAAAAGGTTATTATCATTATTTGGCAGATCCTCCAACATTCTTTTGGAAAGGAAAAATCAAACCACTCCCCTTTCTCTCAATCTCCGCACGTGATTATTATTATCAAGGAAAAGGAGAAGTAAGAATTAGGTTAGGTGGATTCATTCCTATGGGTAAATACTCTGGTCTAGAAACTAACGAAGCAGCTCTTATCAGATTTTTCTCAGAAATGCCTATTTTTCCTTCTGTCTTTCTAACAAATAATTATGCAACTTGGGAGGAGATAGATTCTCATTCTGCACGTGTTACTATTGAAGATAGAGGTCTTAAAGTAGACGGAGTCTTTTTCATAAATGATAAAGGAGAACTAGTGCGTTTTGAAGCCCAAAGAGCTAGAGTTATGAAAAATGAAGTTCACATGGATAAATGGACAGGGAATTTCTACGATTTCAAAACTTTCGGAGATGTAAAAGTACCCACATATTTTATTGCTGAATGGAATTTACCTGAAGGCGATTTTCAATATGCTAAGTTTACTGTAGAGGATCTTGAGTTCAACAATCCTCAATAGTTTTCTTTTACCTTACTCTTTCTTATTGTATAATAAGATCCTTCCACATATTTCTCCTGATCAACTCCACCTCTGAAAGTATTTACATTCAATCCTTTTTCTTTAGCTATCCAGTATGCGAAGATTGGGCTTACTACTCCAAAAGGAACAACAGAATTCTCTTCTGACCCATAATACGGAATTTCTATCCAATCCCCGCATTCAAAATCTGGTTCTTTATTGGATAATATTAGGGGATTTGCTTTAATCATGTTCTTGAGAACAGGTGATATCTCTGATGTTCTTTCCAGAGCTTCACCTTCAGGTGCAATAAATATCACGGGATTCTCTACCTCTGTTATGAAGTAAGTAGTGTGACAATATTCTTCTATTTCCTTACTGTAACCTGGTAAAGAAAACTCATACATTTTAAACTCTCCAAATAATGCATTTCCATAATTAGGTCCTGAAGAAGAAAATATGTGCCTTGAAGCATCTACTGAATTTATAGCTTGTTCTTTTATTTTGTTATTTGATATTACTTGTTTGATTACATTTGGTATTGTTTCCAACTCTGAATAATTGGGATCTTTTAAAAACTCTGGGCTAGTAAAAGTAAAGCCATTTGAACAGCTGTATAACTCTTAGTTTGTGGTACATCATGCTCGTATCCGACATATTTGCTGCTAACTTCTCCATCATATGAACTTGATTGAATTGATTCTATTTGTGAAGATTTGGCATAAATATATTCATCAGAATTCTTAGCTACGGGGCTTTCAGGATTGTTAGTAATAGAGATAATAGTACAGTTTTTGCTTCTTGCTGCATTTATTGCTTCAACTACTCTTGGAGTCTTTCCACTAACAGAGATGGGAATCAGCAAAGTTCTTTCATCCATTAAATTGTTGAACTTATAACGATATCTTGACAACTCCATTGGAGGAAAAACAAAGGTGGTAAATCCAGCTTTATTGAAAGCTGCTTCAGTTGTCAAAGATGCACATAAAGAATCTCCACATCCTGTTAGGATTATTTTGTTAATATCTTTCTTTGTCATCATTCTATTTACAACATTGAAAATCTTCTCTTTGTTTTGCTCTACTAGATTCTGTAGATAAGTAGGTTGTTCATTTATCTCTTTAAGCATGTAATCCATCATTATTGTCATCAAATAGACTGTTTTATTCTTTTTGAGTTTATCTCTTAGCAGTATGAATTTTTATTTTTCTCTTATTTACCAGATACTTTTTATTTTGATTTTGCTATCAGCGATTAATGGATAAGGTGTAATAATGAGGTTCTTTCAACCACTATCACAGTACGGCTTAGCAAGGACATTAGCTGAGACCAGAACAAGAACTCATTTATCACCTGGTATCATAGGCATAGAAGAGCCTGAGAATCCTGATGGTTATTCTGCTTTTTTTGATGTCATGTTACCTTCAAATTATTCGAATTTAGATGATCCATTCAGATTAATCTGGCGAATCCCTGAAGAAAAAAAAGTCAAAGCATTATCTACTGAGTTTAACGTCCCTTTCCAACCATTTTACCCCCCAAGTAATGATACCGAGCTTTTCGAGAATGACTTTGAATCTTACACTAGCAGATTTCTTGAATTAGAAGATATCTACAAGCACATTTACAGTTTACCTATCAATTCCATTGAATCTTCATCATTTGATTTAGTATTGAAAACAGATGTCTCCTTGATTGCTTTGATAGGATTAAATAGAGTATTTAACAACCAGCGAAAATTATCCGAAACCATAGTTGCCCTAAAAGATAAATTGTCTCCAGATATTGGAATATATCTGCCTGGACCAATTTCTCCTGCTTATTTTTCATTTCTTGTTTATATGGGAATCGATTTCTTTGATAACTCTCTGGCTTATAAAATCTCAAAGAAAGGCTATTTCATATTAGAAGACATATTGTATTCCCCAAATTATCACCCTAAGTGTTATTGTCAATATTGTTCTGAAAAACCTATCAATCTGTTGGGTCATAACGAGCAGATAATAAAAAATGAAATGTCTAAAGTCAGATTTGCTCTTGAAGAAGGGACATTAAGAGAACTAGTAGAGAAGGATATTCATCGTTCAGTTACTTTTGCAGCAACTTTGAAACACTTTGACAAAAACTATAGTAAGATTTTCAGTCAAAGAATACCAGTTATCTCGTCATCAAAACTAAAATGCATAGGAGAAGAAGCTCTCTATAATCCTTCTATATTGGAGTTTAGGGAAAGAATTAGGACCAGATTTCAACCTTCAATAGAAAACAAAATAATCTTGCTGTTACCTTGTTCAGCACGTAAACCATATTCTTTTTCTCGTTCACACATTCAATTCAGAAATGCAATAAGGAGATCAGGTAAAAGAGTTTTTTCAATAATATCAGAAATTATAGTAACATCACCCTTATCTGTTGTTCCTAGAGAGTTAGAAAATATATATCCCGCAAAGTTCTATGATATACCAGTTGCTGGCACTTGGTCAGATGAAGAAATTTCAATAACCTCAGATTTGCTATTAAGCATACTGAAGCAATATCCTAAAGATACTGTAATTATCAATCACATGCACGGACATGGTTACCATCAAATTGTAGATGTCTTGAAAGAAAAACTGCCTTTGACAATTATTGATACAGCTTCAGAAAATTCTCCTTCAAACTATGAATCTTTAAACAATCTAACACAGACCCTTAGCAAGATAAGTGAGAAGTTTGATATGAGTTCATATTCATTATCTCCAAAAATTAAGACGCTTCAAGCTACAGCTGATTATCAATTTGGTGAAGGTACTGGAAAGATTTTATTTTCCAAAGATATTAAAATCAAAGGAAGATATCCTAAAGATCAACAGATATTTAGAGAAAAGAAACATATAGCTACTCTTTCTTCTAGAACAGGTTTTCTTTCAATCTCTCCTGATATTGCTCAGGAAATCATAGAAAAATCTAGGAACAAACTTGAGTTCGGTGCAGAATATATTTCTGGCAGCAACATCTATGCACCTGGCTTAATTGCTGCTGATAATACAATTCATCCTAATGATGAAATTTTCATCATCAACGAAAATAGAGTTATTGGTACAGCCCGTGCTTTTGTTTCAGGAGAAGACATGAATAAAATGACTTCAGGTAGTTTAGCTGAAGTTAAGAAAAAGCTGAAGGTGAAAAAATGAAAATCAACCCTATCCTCTCCTCAATTGTTAAGCAAATAAGGGAGAAGTCTCTTGAAGAAAGAGAACATTCTAGAAGAATTGTTAATTGGGTTGAAGATCATCGTTTAGCTTCTGGCATAGGAAAAGCCTTAGTCCTTATTCTTCCGACAAGAGGTTGCTCTTGGGCTTTATCTAAGAGTGGAGGATGTTCAATATGTGGTTATATTTACGATAATCCACAGCAACCAGATTATAACATTATGATAACATCTTTCAAAGAAATATTAGAACAAAAGATTGAAGGAAATCAGAAGTTTTCTTTGAAACTTTTTACCAGCGGTAGCTTTCTGGATCCTAAAGAGGTACCATTAGAGATACAGAAACAGATGATGATAGAAGCTGCAAAGTATGATCAGATAGAAGAAATAGTGTTGGAATCAAGACCTGAATATGTTACAGAATCTATTCTTAATAACATAGCCGAAAACATTGATATTAACAAAATTGAGATAGCTATTGGTTTAGAGAGCGCAAATAACAATATTCTGAAAAATTCAATAAATAAGGGATTCTTCTGGGAAGACTTTGTAAAAGCAGTAAATCGTATACATGACAAAGGTGCAAAAGTTAAAGCTTATCTTTTGTTCAAACCACCTTTTATCTCTGAGTATGATTCGATCAGGGATATTTTGGAGAGTTCCTCTAAAATAGCTGAATTGGGCGTTAAGACAATTTCAATAAACGCTATGAGTATTCATCGAGGGACTTTCCTTTCAGATTTGTTTGAAAAAGAGATGTATAGAACACCTTGGTTGTGGTCCTTGATACATGTTTGCAAAGAAATTAAACGCAAATATTCAGACATTAGATTAATCTGCGATGTTGTTGCAGGTGGAAGTGAGAGAGGAGCACACAATTGTGGAGAATGCGATAAAGAAATACTCTCAATTATAAAACAGTTTACCCTAGACCAAGATGCAATTATATTAGATAAAACAGTTAAGTGTTCTTGTATAGAAGACTGGAAAAGTTTCCTCTTTTCAGAGAAGATTACAATTTCAGAACTACTTGATATTTACTAAGAACCAGTTTTGCAAACTTTTGATTTTGATTATTCCGACTCTTTATACTCAAGTACCATATTTTTGATTCTTACTGCTACTCTTTCAAAAACAGGTTTCATAAGAACTGCATCCACATCCATCGTTCCGACAGCATAAATAAAGTTATGATCATCAATGGGTACAAATATTATTTGGTGTTTGGAAGTTATTTTGATGGAGTTTTCCATATCCTCGTCATCCATAATATTGATAATATCGTTCAGATATTTATTACAAATTACGAGTGTTTTTTCAATAAATGAATCCTCGAGGTGGCCACTTTGAAAGAAAATATTTGTATTTTGCTCGTTATGTTCAACAAATACTAAATGATCTATGCCAGGGATACTGTTTAAAATATTAAAAGTAACAGCACTAAGCATTTGATCTTTGGATAATGGTTTGTCAAGTTCTTCATGCTTGGGAATAGCTTTCTCTTTCTCATCTACAGGCGTTTGTGATGTATCGAACATTAAATCGTCAAAATTTATAGGAACATCTACTAAATCCAGATCAAAATCCAGTTTAGGATATTCTTTCTTAGGTTGTTTAGGAATATTTACAGCTTTTGGTGCTCGGAAAATTGGTTCGAATAACACTGCAACAGTTTGATTGTAAACAGCTGATGCTCCAGAAAAAACTTGAGCTGGATCTGAACTATGGAATTTTGCTCGTGATCTTTGTTCAAATTCACTTGCTAATTGCTCTATCACACTGTTAGCCATTTTACGTTCTTCTATTGCGTGGCTAAGTACGTATGTAATGTCTTGTATTTTTCGAAAAGAGATTTTAGAACTAGACAATTCGATTGTACCATAATCAGAGATTTTTGTTTCTTCTGTGAAGGAGCAGATCGCTTTAACAACATTTGTTAAAATATCGATAGGACACTTCTTCTCTTGGAAAATACTCTCTTTATAGATTATTCCATCTTTATTTCCAAGAAAGAACCCATATATTTTCTTGGAGTTTTTTGAGACTAGTTGAACCGCTGTGTTGGTCGTATCAATATCCTCCTTAGAATAAAAGTTCCATTATTCTTTTTATTCATTTGTATATCTGAAAAACATTTTACATCTTACACAATCAATATAAATAAGGCATTTTACAAAAGAACAGATAAATTAAGAGGTTTAGCTTCCAACATCCAACTAAAACAATAGGGGACACAAATGGAAAGGAATCTTGTATCAGACACCTTAGAAGAGTTTCTACTGTTACTAAAAAACAATGAAATAGCAAACAGTAGAGAAGGGATGAATATAATTCTAAAGATAGC
>Ga0272441_10013241_pt1 | contig 11887 bp, 8 predicted proteins | sample SSMProp6N_FD_193582 | JGI IMG/M metagenome (GOLD analysis project Ga0272441, IMG submission 193582) | Marine sediment archaeal communities from Little Sippewissett salt marsh, Falmouth, MA, United States - SSM-Prop-6N | ecosystem: Environmental > Aquatic > Marine > Wetlands > Sediment ...
AGAGGTACCACGCGCAAGTTCCGCATAGATGCGCTCCGCTTCCTGCCAGTCCCCCATCCCGACGGCGTACGCTGCCAATACCAACTGGGCGCGTTCTCTGATCCGGGCGTTAGGCGCGGTCTCAATGCGCGTCTTCAGCTCGTCCATCCGCTTGCGCCGCCCGCAGTCCGGAGCGCGCCGGCCGTCTCGCCGCGGAACGGGCGCGAGCGCCAACTTGGGAGGCGACAGCTTCCGGCCGATCGCTTTGGGCGCCGACGCCTGCCGCTGCTGCGGGCTACGACCCACCCGATCGGCGTGGAGGGCGGGTTCGCCACAGCGCCGGAGCTCCCGCACCGCCACATCGAAGGCCGGGGCGCCCGGACCGGCACGAAGCGCCCGCCGGATCTCTGCCCGGTCCATGCCGGCCGCAAAAGCCTTGCCCGCCCGGTCCGCAGGGGATCGGCCGGCCTCGAGAATCGCGAATCGGGCGCGTTGCGCGGCTGGGCAGGCGCGCGTTGTGGCCGCGTCTTCGCCTCCAAGAAGCCAGGAACCCTGCCGGCCGCGCAATCCACGGCGCTCCGCCGCCTCCGGCCCGTCGTGCGATCCGCGCGAGAGACTTCGCTCAAAGCCGTCCCCATCGAGGGGCAACGGCATGGACGCCCGACCCGCGGATACGCGGCCGGCATGCTCACCCGCCAATTGCGCAAGGGCCGCTACGACCAGGACCAGGATAAGGCCACCCGCCGCCGCCAAGTCTCGTTTCCTTGCTCGGTTCAGGGTCATCTTCGTGGGCTCCTTCTCTTGTTCGGACTCCATCTGCTGTAAGAGCAAGCGCCATGCCAACTGGAGGTGCTCGGGCCGGCCGGGGCGAGCAAGGCGGCAAGAACACTGGACAACTCTCGCGAATATTTCTCTGACGCCTCCGCCACGCGGCGGGCGAAGGTTGAGTTAGAACCGTTGAGTACGCGGGGCAGACCGTTGAGTTTGTGCCCGCAGTTGCGTTCCGAACGGGCGGGCAGGCCCGCCTTCGCTGCCGATCCGCGCGCTTCCAATAGCCCGATCTGTCCACTCATTGTCTCCCCTCCTAGTCCACCTGCCGCACTCGCAGGACTCCTGTATTCCCGTTCGTGAGCACCACGTCCGCCACGTTCGTTGCGAGCGGGCCGGCCACGTGCCAGTCCGCACCCGTCAGGGACTCGGTCGCTTCCACGACCGCGGTCTTCGCGCCTTTCCAGCGCAGCCGGAAGGTGTCCGGCCCGACCGGTCCGCCCCACTCGTAGATGTCAGGCGGTCCGTCGAAGAGCTCGATCAACACACGCCGGATGTGTGGGTCGCTCGAGAACAGGCGAGCGACGAACCCGTCGTACAGATACGCGTCCAGGATCAGCAGCATCGGGCCCTGGTCCACGGCGAAGCCTGTCGGGTTGAGCCACGCCCCGGCTGCCCGCAGGATGCCCGGCTCGCCGGCGTGCACCGAGCACGCGGCCGCAGCGTGGGCGATCTCCAGGTTGTACGCGTCGGCAAACCCAAAGCGCGCATGAAGCAAATCGCCGTGGCCGTCCTCGTTGAGGTCCGTCTGCGTCGCCGCCCACAGCGCGGCAATCGACTCGTTCGGGCGATGCAGCAAGGAGGAGGCCACCGCGTAGGGCGCCAACGTACCCGTCTCGAGCGGACGCGTGACCGGCATGGCGGCAAGCCCGAGTCGGTCGACTTCCACCCCGTACTCGTCGGTCGCCGCCACGGACACCGTCACCGTGTGACTGCCCGCGCTCAGCAGCACTTCGTCCGCGAAATTCGTGACCGCGAAGTTGTTCCAGCCGGACCCGGGCACACCGCCGGCCGGGCGCGTGTTACGCGTCCACACCGAGCCTACGAACTCACCGTCCAGGTACACCGCCAGGGAGTCGGCAGGCCCGTCGTTGCTGTAGCGCAGTTCGGGTGCGAACCCGACCGCCTCGTGTGTCGAGACGGTCCACGAAACGCTGTGCCCCACCTGCGTGAGGTAGCGCGTGCGCTGGTTCGAGGCGTTCCCACGCCACTGCAGCACGCCGTCGCCGGTCCCGTCTTCCCCTTCAAGGACTCGCGAATTCTCGGCGTTCGGGATCGTGCCGTACGCGGCAAGCGCCACGTTCGTTGCCGCTTCCGCGAAGTAACGGTCGAACGGGCCTTCGCAGGCCGAATGGCCCCATCGATTGCTGCCAAGCCCGGCATGCCCGAATGGGTTCTCGATCGCGTAGTCGCGCGCGGCCCCGATCGCTGCGCGCGTGTTCTCGTAGAAGTCTACCGGCCGGGTCGGATGGTTGTCCGGCCCGAGCGCGCGCGTGTCAAGCCAACACGAGAGAAACTGGTAGGTGAACAATGCGCCGGGATAGGTCTTCACGAACGGTTCGCCGGCCCGGACGATGTCGTCCCATACCTGACGCGAGAGCCGATTCGACAAGTCCGGCGCTGCCATGGCGAACAACGCGCCCTTCAGCGCTTCGTCCGTGTAGAAGTCCAACGTCGCGGGCAGCTCCACCCCGTTCTCGAGGCGGCTCGAGTAGTGTCCGGCCCCGTCGCCGTCCGGCAGCAGGAACCGGGCCTGCAAATCGTCGCGCTCCTCATTTGGTTTCCAGCCAAGGAAGAGCTGCTGCGTGCCGTTCGTCAGCGTGGCCAGCATGAACGGCCACTCCACGCGGCGGCGGATGCGATCGGCCATTTCGCGGATCTCGGTTTCGATAGGATCCGGACCCGTGAAGTATCGGGCCGCCGTGATACTTCCCATAAGAATAAGCTCCGTTTCGATCACGGAAAGCTCCACGGTGTTCAGCGACTCGTCGACCGGCGTCTCGTCGAAGTCGAAGTTCTGCTTGCGCAATCCGTCGATATTGACGAAGTGGTAGAAAAACCCGCGGTATCCGATCTGCCCGACGCGGTTCGTGCCCTGCGGGTACGAGTCGAGCACGGTCAGGATGCTGTGCACGCGGGCCGCCATGTTGCTGCGTGGATAGTATCCGCGCGCCGCGCCGATCACGTAGGCTGTGAGCTGAAAGCCGGCCCCACCAGTCGACATGAGGTCCGCGAATGTGCCGCGGTCCTGTATGAGCCCCCCGGTGCGCGGATCGGCGGCTGCGAAATCGATGAAAAACAGGAAAGTCAGCCGATGCAGGTGTTCCAGGAACGCGCGGCGGAACTGCGGAAGAAGCGAACCGAAAACCGGGTCGCGCGCGGCGGACAGGTCCGGGTACAGGCCGTCTTCATCCACCAGCCTGAGATTGTCGATCAGCAACCCACCGGCGACCGGGTTCAGCACGCCGTCCCCGACATGCAAGCGTTCCACCAACAACGAAAGCAGCGTGACCTGGTCCCACCGGAACCCCGCGGGGTTATCGTGGCCCACAACCGAGCGTGTAAACGCGCTCCGAGGCACCGAGATCGTCTGCCACCCGGTACCGGCGACCTGGCGGCGGCAGAAGATGTCGAACCCGCTCTCGTCCTGCAGCTCGATCTTGACCAAAACCGGCTGCCCGTTCGTTACCAGTCGCACATCGAACACGAGCGTGTCGATCGTCCGGTCCGGCCACGGCGCGAACCCGCGATAGAAGTCGTCGAAGTCCAGGTAGTAGCCGGGGAACGGCGTGCTGTTCGTCGGCTCCTCGCGTGACCCGTCCAGCACGAGCTTCGTGTCCGTCAGCACCAGAAGCGACTGAAAGCAGCCGCCGAAACTCTCCGGCGGATAGCCGTTGAAGTCGAACGCCAGCGCCAGGCTGCCGCCGGTCGAACTGCACGAGTTCGTGGCGACGGCCAACGTCGCGTTCGCAGCCTGCTCGGGCGCGGGCGCCGGTTCGTTAACCGCGCCCATGTTCCCGCTGAAGAAGTTCAGGCCGAGGTCCGCCTCCGTGACCTTGTAGTCGAAATTGTCGACCATGAAGACTTGGCCGGTCTTCCAAGGCAGCGGGAGTTGCTCGCACGCGGACGACCGGATGACCGCCAGACCGAAAGCGACACCCAGCGAAAGGGATACCAGCACAGCGCGTCTCATTTTCCTCCTCCTTTTCATGCGACCGGCGCGGCCGCCTGCGCCGAGCCGCTTCGAGCCGGCCGGGGCGCGACCCGGCCTCGGCCCTTTCCGCTCCGCTTCTTGCTTAAGCAGGTCCCGTGCCAAACCCCGGAACCCCGCACGGCAGGCAGAGCCCCAAGAGCCCGTCCTTAAAGGCTCGAACGGGCCTGGGCAGCGTCGAAAAAAGGTCGTGCTTTTCTTCAGGAGTTGAGTAGAAGGTGTTGAGTTGCGGTCCAAACGCGTTGAGAAGCAACCCAACATTGAGTTTCTGCGCCTGATGGAGCTGTGGTTCCGGCAGGTCCGACACGCGCACTTGACGCGGATCGAAAGGGGCCACGCCGATTGCGCTGTCAGCGGCAGGAGTCCCGAACTGGATCGGGAACTTGGTCGCGAACTTTTTCGCGAACTTCGCCCGAAGGGCGCGATCTAGAGAACTTAATCGCGAACTTAGTCGCGAACTTCGGCCGCAGGCCGCGAAGCCGACAGCTTCGGCGTAGCCGGTTGTGATGGAGTTGGTTCGCATCAGGCCGGTGTTCGTAGGATGCTTGGATCGGTGCAGACGGTGAGGGCTTGATGGTTTCGATTAGGTTCGCGATGAAGTTCGCGATTAAGTTTGGCCGAGAGCCTGTGGAGGGCCCACGGGTTCTCTCATCGCGGCCCTGGCCGCTGTTCGCGGTAAAGTTCGCGACGAAGTTCAATTTCATACCGGGCCCGCCACGCTTGCCTCTTCTCTGCAGCGCAATCGGCTCAAAGGGGCCACGCCGGTGTTGCGTTCGGCAAGATTCTCTCGTACCATGAAGGCTCCATGCGCCTGCTCCTATGCACAGACACCCACGGCCGGCTCCGCGAGTTGAACACGCTTGCGGCGGAGCACGAGGCGGACGCCATTCTTCACGCGGGTGATGTGGGCCTGTACCTGGACCTCGCGAACCTGAGCACGCGGGAACTGCAACTGCGGGTAAAGCACGCTCACCTTCCACACACGGTGGTGGACCCCGCGCGGATCGCCTCGCTCTCCCGGCCGCGGCTCGAGGCCCTCGTCCACGAACACGGTCTTGTCGGCGATTTCCGGGAGCTGGTCGAGGGCGCCTGGGCCCTGAGCGTTCCAACCTATGTGGTCTGGGGCAATCACGAGGAGGGTGAGGCGGTCCAGGCCCTGCGCAGCGGGCAGGTCTCGGCGCCAAACCTGTTCATCGTCGACGAGAACAACATCCACGAACTTGCCGGCGGCGCGGCCTACATCGGCGGGCTCGGCGGCAACTGCGTGCCCGCCAGGCTCTTCTCGGAGGAGCCCGCGATGGCCGGGGGCAAGGTCTCCATGAACGCCGCGCAAATGACCGCACTGAAAACCGCCTGGGACCAGCTCGATCCCGACGCGTATCGCATCTTCCTCACGCATGTCTCGCCGGCACGCGAGCTGGTCATGAACCTGTTCGTCGCTCAGCTTCTTCCCGATCTGTGCATCTCCGGCCACATGGGCGCCCCACGCCCGATCAGCTACAACTACTACGGGCTCGGCACGCGCAGCGCGTTGGACGCCGCCTGGACCCGTGAACTGAACGAAGACACGATCCTCCGCAAGGCACTGCGCGAACACCGCGACTTCGCGGCTATGCTCGGGGTAAAACGCGAACAAGGCCGACTCGTCCTCAAGCAAGGCGTCCCGTACGGGTTCACGAAGAAGGTCTGGTTCCTGAACCTGCCCGATGCAAATATGGGCGGCGGCCTGCTGGACCTGGACTTCGAGACACGGCGCATCAGGACCGAGCTCTGGTGTTCCTGCCGGTTCAGGGCCGGTCACGCCGGCAAGGACGCAAGATGAGGCTGGACCGCACGGATCCGGAACACGTGGTGAACTTCCGGGACGTCGGCGAGTTCGTGAACGAGATCGCGCGCCGCCCGCTGCTCCCCGAGACCAGGCTGTATCGGGGCGGGAGCATTCACTACATTGCAGGCCTGCACGTGATCAAGAACCCGCGGACCATCTTCAATCTGCGCAGAGGCCACGACCCCGAGTTCCCCGGGGTCGACAACCTGCAGTTCCCGACGGTCACGGACGCGGACACCTATCACACCGAGGATCCCGACGTGCAGAAATGGCTGGCGCGCATCATGGCTACGCTTGCCCGCGGGATCCGCTGGCCGCTCTACGTGCACTGCAATTCCGGCAAGGACCGGACCGGCGTCGTTGTCGCCGTGCTGCTCAGAATCCTGGAGATCCCACGCGAGATCATCGTCGAGGAATACCGCCTGAGCCTCGGCGACAACGTCCTCGAAGGGAACATCGAGACAGTCCTTGCAGGGATCAGCGAACCGGACGCCTACTTCTCCGGTATCAACCTGGAGGCGATCCGAGCAGCCTTGCACTGAACCGCGATGCAGGCCCTACCCGCGCGTGCCGCTTCGTGCCCGCGCACGCCCGTCGTCCGGCGGCGGACCGATGAAATCGCACAGTCTCTGGAACGAATCCTGCGGCGAGGACGGCGTGTAGAGGATCATCTGCACGCTTCGCAACGAGAGCGGAAGCTGGGCGACCGAAACCCCGCTGGCGAACGGCACGACCTGGCCGTTCGGTTTGCGGCCCGACCGGATCTCGTTCAGGAAGGACCGCCATTCGTACCCGACCCAACCCGAGTCGAAATGCTCGGGCCGCGTGCCGAGCACGATCAGGACCCGTGCCCGTTCGAGCGCCTCGTCGATCACCCGCGCGTAGTTGCTCTCGCCCAGCCGGGTCAGGCTACGGCCACTGCAGAAAACACGATGCCCGAGACCGGACAATTCGTCGTGCAGCCACTCGGCGGTCTGCTCGTCTTCGGACTTGTAGCTGATGAAGATATCATAATCCCCAGGCGTGCCCGCGGGCCCCGTCGCCGCGCGCAAGGAGACTGCCGCCGACGACTGGTCCCGCGCCCGCCACTGCCAGTAGCGTTTTACCATCGCCCTTGCTATGGGGCACAAGTCGAACTTGTGCGGCTGCTTCTGGTACGCCGCAGGGTCCACCGCGCCGTCGTTCCCTGTCCGCAACTGCGCGAGGTAGCGCCGCACGACGTCCGGCAGATCGTCGGGATCCCACTTCTCACCGTCGAAGAAGAGCTTGTCCGGGATGAACTCGCGCCGCCGGAGCCCGCTCCGAAGGCGCGCGAGCTTGAACAGACCGACAGGCCGGTTGACCAGATAGCCGCTGGAGTACTCCCCGTCGAACATGACGATGTTCTCCGCGTCCTTCAGGTTGATCAGTGCGATGCGGTCGAGCTCGATCGCGTTGTCTTCCAGGGTGATGCTCAAGAAGTAGCCGTTGGACACATGACGTCTGCCCCGCACCGCCGCATGCACGGTGTCCGGCCCCTCGATCCATTTCGTCGGAATCGACAGGCGACGGTAGCGTGCGAACCGGCGCTTCCGCAGCTTCCTGCGCCACGCCTTCAAGGCGTCGTCTCGAAAGCCGGCCGGGGCCACCTCATCACCCGGCTCGAACGCGTAGAAGAGCCGGTGTTCGTGGTTGCCGATAAACAGCTCCTCGCCATACTCGCGAAGAACGATCCGGGCAGGGTCCAACATCTCCTCCTCGCTGTCAGAGGCGCCGTTCGCGATGTTCCAACCGACCGGAAAAACATCGCGGTAAAACAGGCAGAAGTACTCGTCGGCGTCCAGCCTTACCACGGGCAGCACGCCGCCATTCCCGTAGCGCAGGGGACAATCCGAGGCATCGAAACGGTAAGAGAGCATTCGCTCGTCTCGCCGAAAGCGGCTGAGCGCGCGGCCCAGCAGCCTGCGGGCGTTGGGCCCGCGCTTCTTGAGCGCGTCGAAGAACGTCCGCTTGCCCTGCCACCCGAGGAGCGTGTCCGCACCCTCTTCGATCGCGAGATCGAGCACCTCACCATTGCCCTCGCGCGTCAGGACGAACTCCCGCACAAGCGCCTGCAGGTAACCGCCGGGAAGACTCCCCAACTTGTGGATATGCCGCCGGTTGGCCATCTTGAGTGCCATCTTGATGCCTCCTTCGTTTCCCACCGGCTCCAACTCGCGGCCGCGAGCTCAGAGCATACAAGAACACAGGCGAAGATCAACAACTACCTCGGCGTGCAGATCCGGCTGGGCGGAAACACAAGGCAACGGATTGGCGGGCATCCGAAACGAAAGCGAGCCGCGCCACGCGCGGCTCGCTTCGCTTTGAACGCATCGATTGAACGGGGCCGGATGTCGCTTAGACATCCCGTTGCGGGCCGGTGTGAAGCGCCACGCCGGCTTCCGCGCGGACCGGCTTCCCGACCATGCCCTTGACCGTCACAGTCGCCGGACAGTAGATCCCGAACGTGGCGCCCGCGATCAGGTTGTCCACCCACGTGTGCCGTGTCACGATCGTCAGGCCCGTGACCGCCTCGCCATGCCGCACGTACTTCGCCAGCCGGCCGTCGAGGTCGGCTTGACGGCCTTTGACCAGGCCAAGCACCCAATGCCGGGCCGTGAGGTCCTCCTCGAACGACGCAGCCTTGGTCACTTCCACCGCCGGCAGGGCCGACCGCGGATACGCGACCTCGGTCCGGAACATGCCGCCGACCGCAATCGTGACGATCAGGATCGTCAGGCTCACCGTCAGCATGAATCGTTGGGCTGCAAGAATCTCCTCGTTCATCTTCCTTCCTCCTTGTTCGCCCCGCTCCAGGCGGGGATCTCGATGCCCCGCGTCCTGCGCCACCGGGCGCCGGACGCCCCCGGCACTGTCCGTTAGGCATCCCTCCTTTCCTCACCCTCTGGAACAGCACCTTCCGTGCCAACAAGACGCGAAACTTGAATTCACGCGGGCATCATTCGGAAAACCTCAAAGATCTCCGGCAACACGCCGCATGCCTTGGGCGGCCTGGTTGAGTTCCGTGGTTGAGTCCCGTGCGCCGACCGGTTGAGTAACCCGCCGCCGTTGAGTTGCGAAGCCGGAACGATTCAGCAGACTCGCAAGCGTGCAGAAACGCAGATTCCATCGAAAGCCGACTGAATCCGGTTGCATTGCCGCGGCACTCCGCTATAATCGGTGCGTCCCCTGTTCCAAGGAAAGGAGCCGGCCATGAAGCCTACCACCGCTTGGGAATTCGAGTTCGAGTCGCCCCCCACTGAAGTCGCGGAGTTCACCTACGAGGAGCGAAAGCCGCAGAACACAATCCCGTGGCTGCAAGCCGGCCTGAATCCCGACGTCTTCCTGCAGTCTACGCATCCGCGCCCTCAAGCCTCCGATCTGGCGCCCCAGGATCTACCCGTGGCCCTGCAGCTCGAAGGCCTGGCGGCGCTCTCGGACCTCTGAACCGCAAGCGCGCCATGAAAACCGTTCATAACTTCGACGCCGACTGCCAGAAAGCAGTCGATCTTGCGAAAAGCGCGTTGGCGGACGGTGTAAAAATGGATGCACGCGTCTTGCTGGCCGCCCTCTATCATGCCACGCAACTGCACGAACTCTTCCCCGCGCTGGCCGACTACTTGAAGCCGCTCGAAAAGCGCAGAGCCCCTCCCATCGTGGTTCCCGTTCACGACACGATTGAGCCCTTGATCCGCGATATCGAGCACGCGGGGCATACCGTAACCGCCAACGAAATGTTCTTCCGTCTGCTGAAGGACAAAGAGGGGCGCAAGGCGCTGCTCGAACTCGGTGCGGACGCGGCCCAAATCGACGCTGTAATCCTCTCGTTGGGCAAAGCACTGCACGCGGCGCCGGCGCCGCCGCCCGCCCCCCCGGTTCAGGACGACTGGCGTGCTTCGGCAAAACGCCAAGAGGCCACCAAGGCGCTGAGCGCGTTCGGCCGCGTGCTGACTGAGGGCGATTTGCCGGACCGCGGCATCCTACAACGGAAGCACTCTGTTGCCGCCCTCACACGCGCACTGGCCCGCCGAAAGCAGCGAAACGCGCTGATCATCGGCCTGCCCGGCACAGGAAAGACCGCGATCGTCTACGAATTCGCCAGGCGCTTGGCCGCCCGCGACAGCACGATCCCCGAACGATTGCGCGACTACGACATCTTCGAGCTGTCGCCTGCCTTTCTCCGAGCTGGCACATCCATGCTCGGGGAGTACGACAAACGGGTCAAAGCCCTGATCACCATCCTCAAAAGGCACCCCAAGATTGTGCTTTTCGTAGACGAAGTCCACTCCCTGCTGCAAAGCGGCGTGCACTATCGCGGACCGTTCACGGAGGCGAACGAGGCGTTCAAGACAGAGCTCGGCCACGGTACGATCACGTGCATCGGATGCACGACCACTTCGGAGTTCCGCCACTTCATAGCCCCGGACGAGGCACTCGTACGTCGATTCTCCGTCATTGAAATCCCCGCACCCTCCCCGGCAGAGACCGTCGACATCCTGGAATGCAAGCGCCCGCGGCTTCAGAGCTTCTACGGCGTCTCGATACCGGACGCGATCCTGAAGAAAGCCGTGGACCTCACCGAGGCCTACGTCGCGAAGGGCAATCAACCGGCCAAGTCGATCCGGCTGCTGGACGATGCGTGTACCGATGCGTCCATGCGGCAACCCCCGCCAAACGCGCTCGACGAGCAGATGCTGGAAACAGCACTCGAACACACACTCGGACGGCCCATCACGCGGGCGAACCCGATCACGGTTGCGGAGGTGTTCGATCGCTTGACAGCAAAACTCGTCGGACAGGATGAGGTGCTGCTCGAAATCGCGGAAGCCTTCGTGGCCGGCGTCGGGGATTGGCGAACCGAAACCGGACCGCTCGGCATCTTCCTGTTCGCGGGCCCCACCGGCGTCGGCAAAACCGAGACCGCACTGGAGCTCGCCGAAATATTGGGCGCAGGGCGACGCAGCCTGGTGCGCGTCGACTGCAATACGCTCGCCGGCTCCGCGCTGGACGGGGGACCAGCCATCAACCGACTGATCGGGGCGCCGCCTGCCTATGTCGGATATGCGAGGGGCGAAGGCGGATTGTTCTCGAGGGTGCGGGACTATCCCGAATGCGTCGTGCTCTTCGATGAGTTCGAGAAGGCACCCCCGCATGTCGGTGAGCTGCTGCTCCAGATCATGGAGTCGGGCACAACCGAGGATGTCGACGGGAATGCCATCGATTTCCGGCGCGCCTTCCTCATCTTCACGACCAATGCCGGCTCGCATTACGAAATGCGTGCGCCGCTCGGGTTCGGGCAGCCAAAGAATCGTCCGGAGCGCACCGCGCCGTGGGCCGATGCCGCGAGCGTGCAGAACGCAATCCGCGCAACCGGACTCGGGCAGGAATTCCTGGCGCGCATCCGCGATACGTTTATCTTCAAGAGCCTCGACAGCGACGCCATTCGCCAGGTGCTGGTCCGGCAACTCGGCGCCCTGCGCGCAATGGCGGAGCCACGCGGCTACGCACTGACGTGGGAGAACGCGCTGGTCCCGCACCTGGTCGAGGAATGGGAACCGCGTCTGGGCGTGCGGCACCTGGTCTCCATCCTGCATGGCCGGGTCCTCGAGCAAATCAGCATCGCCGACGCGCAGCAGGAGATGACGGACATCAAGGCGATCCACCTCGAAGTCATAAAGCAAGACGAACGCCGCGCGCTCGTGCCGTTTGCAGGCGCGGTCGCGCGCGAACGCAGAGACGATACGCTTGTCGTTCTGGTCGGTTGACAAAACGGCTGGATAAGAAGGAAGAAGGGGCAACGGAGAGAAAGAGCATGCCAATGGAATTCGACAGATTACAGGAAATGCTGCGCGCCGAGAAACTCCGCTTTTTCGTGGACCCCGCAAACACATGCGTCATGCTGCCCGCGAAGGGCAAGGAAGGATCGTACCAGTTCATGATCGCCCTGCAAATAAAGGGGCGGTTCCTGCAATTCCGCTCTCTCGACCTTGCACACTGTGGCGAAGACCACCCCAATTATGCGG
>Ga0272441_10013243_pt1 | contig 11886 bp, 9 predicted proteins | sample SSMProp6N_FD_193582 | JGI IMG/M metagenome (GOLD analysis project Ga0272441, IMG submission 193582) | Marine sediment archaeal communities from Little Sippewissett salt marsh, Falmouth, MA, United States - SSM-Prop-6N | ecosystem: Environmental > Aquatic > Marine > Wetlands > Sediment ...
GGAAGTCATGCTGGCCGGAGACTACTGGGGCAAACCTTTCAACTTCCCCAAACCCGAGATCTCGATAGAGCCTGATTTCATGGACGAAGACGAAGAGTTCAACGCTGCAAACCCGGATGTCCCCACATATCAAGATCTGTACCTTCTCACTTTCGAGCTTGCTGCCAAATACGGTACCCCTTACTACGACAACCAGCTGCCGCCATACAGAGGCGCAGGTGAAGGTATAAGTTGCTATCAATGTTGTGCCTATCAGTTCGCTGCTACCTTTGAAAGCGACGCATTATTCGATGAAAAACTGCACTTCAAAGACGGCATGCACTTCTCGATGGGATCGTGGCAAGTGGTCTCGCTGAACTGTCCCAGGGCCGCTTACCTTGCGAGGGGTGATGACGACCTGCTATTTGAGTACCTTAGAGAGCTGATGGACGTTGCCATAGACATTTTCAAGGTAAAGAAAGAGTGGATGGGCCAGATATTGACAACCCGCAGAATGCCCTTTGCAACCCAGCAGCCCAAAGACCCCAACACCGGTGAGAAGGGCACTGTATCGGTAGACTTAGAAAGCCTGGTGTACACCATCGGCGTCGTGGGCGTCAACGAGATGGTCCAGTTCCATACGGGTCATCAGATGCACGAGTCGAAAGAGGCCTGGAAGTTGGCGGTTAGGGCCATGACAGAAATGGAACTTTACGCCCGCGAACTGGGCCAGAAACATGGAATAACTATAGCCCTTGCTAGGACTCCAGCAGAGTCTACGGCACAGAGGTTTGCCGTATCTGACCTACTGCATGAAGAGTTCAGAGAATGCGCAATGAGAGTGGTAAAAGGCGACCTTGATATTGCCCTATCCAGAATCAATAAGACTCGCGACCTTCCTGTTTACTACTCTAACGGAACCCACATCCCGCCTTCTGCGGATGTGGCACTCTTCAACAGGGCCCAGATAGAGCACGTTTTTTTCCCAATCGTAGACGGCGGAAACATTTTCCACATATTCTTGGGCGAGAGCGTTCCTGACCCGCGTGGCCTTATGGATTTTGCCATGAAACTGGCACGAAATACTCAGATAGGATATTTCGCTTTCACCAAAGACATGACCGTTTGCAGATCGTGCTACAAAGTGGCTGCAGGACTTCATGACTCTTGTCCTTCTTGTGAGTCTGAGGACGTAGAGCAATGGAGCAGGGTTACTGGATACCTTCAGGCCGTGAGCGGATGGAACGAAGCCAAAAAACAGGAGCTAAAAGACAGGAAACGTTACGTGGATCTTGCCTGACCGATGGGGCTTGAATAGGTGGGAGGGGCCAAAAAGCCTTTCGGCAAGGCAAAGTCCCTTTGATCGGGACCATCTCCTTTTTGTGAGTTTTGTGAAATTCGCATCCCGTTCCAAGATCGGCCCGACGAAAGCTATATATTCCATCTGCCTGTGGAAAAAGTGCTAATCTTAGGTGAATTGGAGGAATCTATAATGGCAGCAAAAATTAACGCAGAAGAGTGTGTAGGCTGTGGAACCTGTGTCGATGAGTGTCCTGAGAACGCAATCACCATGGGAGACGACGAGATCGCAGTGGTAGACGCTGACAAGTGCACCGAGTGCGGAACCTGCGTCGATGCTTGTCCCTCAGAGGCAATCAGCATCGAGTAATCGAGCTTTATTTCTCAATTTTTTCAGTCTTTTTTGTCGTTTCAAATGTGAGCGCCTCTGAACGTCTCTTTTGCTTTGTTCCTTTTCGGATCCTGCACAAAAAGGCCAGGCCAAATAGATGTCCTGTGAATATATTAGCATATATTTTTTCAGGGTGGCATCTTAACGAAAGATATATATCGCATCGATTGGAGTATAATTGTGCCAATTTTGGCAACTTTGGAGGATTTCATAATGCCGGCTGTAATTAACAGAGATGAATGTGTAAGTTGTGGGACCTGTGTTGAGGAATGCCCTGAGGATGCCATCTCGCTGGACGATGAGGAAATCGCAGTGGTAAATGCTGAAAAGTGTACCGAGTGCGGGACCTGCGTCGAAGCCTGTCCCTCTGAGGCAATTACCCTCGAGTGAACTGGCATTTCTTTTAAACATTTTTTGAGTGTTACATGAAGCTTAAATATGGGGTCGTAGCGGCCCTAGTCGCTCTTCTGATATTTTCCAATCAAATAGCATATATTTTGGTTGAGTGGCGTTGGTTCCAGACCGCGGGTTATTCCAGCGTCTTTGCTACCGTGATCTCGACGAAGCTGGCTTTATTTCTGGCGTCAGCATTGATCTTCTTTTCAGCTAGCTGGATCAACCTTAGCCGAATAAAGGAGCGACCGAGATTCCTGCTTTGGATCGTGGCCTTGATCTCGATCGCTTTTGGCCTAGTGGCCCAGCTTGGGTGGGATACCGTCCTTTTGGCGTTCAATTCCCAGCCTTTCTACGTTCAAGATCCTCTGTTCCAAAAGGACGTTGGGTTCTACGTCTTCACGTTGCCCTTTCTCTCGCTACTCTGGAACGCCATCTTCGCTTTGATCCTGGTCAACCTGGCCATCACCGCAGCAGTCTACTTGTTCGTCCAGATGGACATAACCATCTTTAATGCAGACCATCTCGATTACAAAGAAATTTCAGATATGATCCCTGCCAAGGCCAAGTCGCACATATCGGTCCTTCTGGGAATTTTGGCACTCTTATTCTCTGGGCGCTACCTTCTGGGCAGGTATGAACTTCTCTACTCAGAAGCCGGCGTGGTTTACGGGGCGGGTTATACAGACGTGAACGCCCACTTGCCGTTCCTTTACATCTATGCCGCTGTTGCCATTTTGGTGGCTCTTGCCCTTTTTTCCTTTGCAACCGGCAAAGTATCCTCTAAGTCTTTTGTCCTGTTGGGCGGGCTCGTCGTTTTGGTCGTGGTCTTGGGCACGATATACCCAGCTTTGATCCAGCAATACAAGGTCTCGCCTAACGAGATCGCGATGGAAGAGACATTCATCGGATACAACATCAACTACACCCTCTTGGCTTATGGCCTCAGCGATATTGATGAAAGGCCTTTTCCTGTCGATTACAGCCTGAGCGGGAAAGATATCAAGGCTAACAACGCCACAATAAAGAACATCCGACTTTGGGACTGGCGTCCCATCCTCAAGACCTATAAACAGCTTCAAGAGATCCGGCTCTATTACGAGTTCTTCGATGTGGACATAGACCGATATATCGTCAACGGCGAGAAGCGACAGGTCATGCTCTCACCAAGGGAGCTATCTCAAGACCAACTTCCAGAGCAGGCTCAAACCTGGATCAACAAACATCTGGTTTACACCCACGGTTATGGCATCTGCATGAGTCCAACCAACGAGGTGACTCCAGCGGGGCTGCCTAACTTCTACGTCAAGAACATTCCTCCCGAGTCTGAAATTGGCGAAATCGTAAGGCCCGAGATATATTATGGAGAAGGAAAGAAAGATTACCTTGTGGTGAATACCAACCAGGAGGAGTTCGATTATCCCCTTGGTGACAGTAACGTGCGCACCACTTACGCAGGTGATGGTGGCATCAGGCTGAGCCTCTTTACCAAATTGATGATGACCTACAGGCTCGGAAGCCTTAAGCTTTTGATAGCTGACGATATAACAGGCCAGAGCAGGATTATGATCCATCGAAACATTATCGATCGGGCAGATGTCATAGCTCCCTTCTTGGCCTACGATGAAGATCCTTACATAGTCTTGGCAGATGGTCGGTTATACTGGATCATAGACGCCTACACTTTCACGGACAATTATCCTTATTCTGAAAGTCTTGGCGGGTTTAACTACATCAGAAACCCAGTCAAGGTAGTGATCGATGCCTACGACGGGAGCGTTGATTACTATGTGGTCGAAGAAGATCCCTTGCTTCAGGCTTACAGGGCGATATTCCCAGATCTCTTCAAGCCACTGGAATCGATGCCTTCAGAGCTGCAAGCCCATATCAGGTATCCAGTCGATCTGTTCAACGTCCAGACCCGGATTTACAGAGATTATCACATGGAAGATCCTCAGGTGTTCTACAACAGGGAAGATGCATGGGACCTTCCGTTTGAGATCTATCAAGAAAGCAAACAGTCCATGGAGCCTTACTACGTGATCATGAAGACTCCCGAAAGCACTGATGAGGAGTTCATATTGGTACTGCCCTTTACGCCAAGATCTAAGAACAACATGATCGCCTGGATGTGTGCTAAGTCGGATCAGCCAAATTACGGAGAGCTGATAGTCTTCAAGTTCCCCAAAGATCAGCTAATCTTTGGCCCTATGCAGGTGGAAGCGAGGGTAGATCAAGACACCGATATATCAGAGCAGCTCACCCTTTGGAGTCAAAAGGGGAGCAGCGTGATAAGAGGTAACCTTCTGGCGATACCCATAAACAATAGCCTGCTGTACGTAGAGCCGCTTTACCTTCAGGCTGAAAACAGCGAGTTTCCGGAGCTAAAGAGGGTGATCGTGGCCTACAGCGGAAAAGTGGCAATGGAAGAGACTCTCGAAGAAGCATTGGCGGCGATATTCGACTTTGAGCCAGAGGTGGCAAGGACTGGCGAGAGGGCCGATCTGGCCGATTCAAACCAGAGCCTTGAAGTGCTGATCGGACAAGCCCAGGATCATTACGATCTCGCACAGGTTCGGCTTAGAGAGGGCGATTGGTCAGGTTATGGCCAGGAGATCGAGGCGTTGGGAGACGTCTTAAGCGTCCTTGAAGCGAGGTCTGGTGAGGAAGATGGCATCACCCTGCCCTCTCCAGCACCTGGAACTCCAGCGGCCGAGTCTTGATAGTTGATCTTTACCTTCGGCTGATTTCGAACTTGTTCTATTTTTCACCTGGATTTGGTGGCGACTTCGAGCCTGATCTCACCATCTGCCTCTGAGAATGTGTAGGTCTCGTAGTCAGATATGACTTCATAGAATATGTCCCAATCGACGGTGGTGGCGACACAGCCCGATGTTAGCAGAGGAACGCCGATCGCAGGTATGTCAACTCCTTGACAAAGGTCAATTCCCTCTTTGATTTCCATCATGCATCCCACGCCAACTATGGCTTTGGGATGATATTTCTTGATCATTCGCTTAATCACGCTGGAACCCGGTGCGATGAAGAACCTGTAGTTGAGACTTTCAGCATATTTTTTGGCCTCGCCGATGCCGCATTTGCCGCAGTTGACACATTTCAGTCCTTCGGGCGTGAGCTTTGCAGGACAGTTAACGTCTCTGAGGCACTGGGGCATGAAGATCGCCCTTTCGTTCTTTGGAATCTTCACGAATTTGTTCCAGTTGATGTAGTTTCTGAGCTGTACGCCCACCTGATCCACGATGGCGTCGTCCGCCTTGAAAAGCCTGAAAAGGGACTTGATCACGCTTTCCAAGAGGAGAACGAAGATGAGCGTGAACCTAGCCATGAAGAAGCGACCGGTCTTGAAAGAGTATATGACGAGGGCAGCGCCCAGTGCTGAAAATATCAGGATTAGGGCTGCTAAGATGAAGATGGCCTCGCCTGTAAAGTAGAAGACCGAGTCCATGAACGGGGGGAGCATGGTAGAAGAAATGGTATGTGATGTATAAATTCGTTGCCCGGGTATTTCAGAGGGACCGCGCATCTTTTGAGATATCTCCAATACGCCGAAACGTTTTTCGTATAAATCATCCCAAGGGAAGATCGATGAGAACCTATCTTGACTGTCTCCCCTGCTTCTTGAGTCAAGCTCTCCGTGCGGGCCGGATCGCAACTGACGATGAAAAGAAGATAAAACGGCTTTTGGACGAGGTGGGGATGGCTTTGAAGGACATCCCCTTAGAGTGTACGCCGCCAGAGGCCGGGATCTTGATTTACGGGAAAGTCCGGGAGATCTCCGGCGTTTTCGATCCGTATCGAGAGACGAAGATCGAGAACACAGAGAAGGCGCTCTCTTTGTATCCTCGATTGAAGAAGTTGGTTCGAGAATCGACCGATCCTCTTCTCACGGCAATAAGGATTGCCATTGCCGGCAACGTGATCGATTTTGGCGTCAACGAAAACTTCGATATCGAGAAAGAGGTTGAAGAGACCCTTCAAAAAGAGTTTGCCATCTTCGATTATGAGAGCTTCAAGGAACGTTTAGGCCAAGTCGACAAGGTCCTCTACTTGGGCGACAACGCAGGCGAATCGGTCTTCGACAAGATCCTGATCGAAGAGCTGAAAAAGCCAGTGACCTATGCGGTCAGGGAAATTCCGGTCATAAACGACGTCACATGGGATGATGCTTTGATGGCCGGACTGGACGAGGTTGCGACCATAATATCTTCGGGCACAAATGCACCCGGCACGATTCTTAAGACCTGCAGTTCGGAGTTTATGGAGATCTATGAGAACTCTGATATGGTGATTAGCAAAGGGCAAGGAAACTACGAGGCCCTTTCTGAAGATAAGCGTCCTATCTTCTTCTTGCTAAAGGTGAAGTGCCACGTCATAGCCAGTGACTTGGATGTGAAAGAGGGGGATATCGTGCTGAAGGGGATTAACGTGTCAGCAACTCCCGACTAAAAGTCAGGAGTTGTCGACTCTGGTTATCGTCATGGCTACGATCACGGTTACGATCATGGTCGTGATTTTGGTTTTGGTCCTGTTTCCGGTTCTGGATCTTAGTTATGATCTTGGAAAGCGGCATCGATCAAGCTTTGGCCTCGGTCGCGCTGGTAGGCTTTGGCCACTTCCTGGCAAAGGGCGTCGAACTGCTCTTCGGTGTAACCAGCTTCTGAAATTAGAGCATCAATAGCCGGTCTGATCTGTGAGTTTACAGAGTCCTTTCCGCCTCCCACCATCGATACGCTCAAAGCGACCAGCTGCAAGCCCTTTTTGACCCGCCCCATCTTCGCAGCGGCGAGCCCTAGCTGGAAGAAGTTCATGGCTTCGCCTGCCTTCTCGCTTATCCGCTGATGTATCGCCAAAGATTTTCGCAGCTTGTCGGCACCTTTTTCGTATTCTTCGTGATCTAAGTCGATCGACGCCATGTTGTGCCAGGTCGTAGCCTCGCCTTTTTCGTCGCCAATCCGCTGCTCTATATCCAGCGCGTTCTGGTATTTTTCCAGGGCGGACTCAAATTCCCTTTGGCTAAGGGCGATCGCGGCCAGGTTGTGCCATGCTGTAGACTCACCAGGTTCGTCGCCGATCCTCTGCCAGATCTCAAGCGATCTTTGGAAGGCCCCTTGAGCCGATTGCATGTCCCCTTGTTTCAGCCAGATTAGACCCATCCGGCCCAGCGTGTTTCCCTCTTCGACTTCGTCGCCGACCTCCTGCCAGAAATCAAGATTATTCTGCAGCTTATCGAGGGCGTCTGCGGGTCTCCCCTGCTCTATATCCATCTCTGCCAGGTTTTGCAAGGTTCTGGCCGCCCCGAATCGATCACCGACACCTTGCATGAGCTTTAGCGCACTTTGGTAACTTTCATATGCAGCATCCGGATCGCCCGTACGAAGATTGACCGAGGCGAGGTTGTATAAGGTTGAAACTTCGCTGGCCTTGTCGCCGGTTTTTTGGAAAATATCCTGCGCCCTACGGAAGCTACCGCGGGCCAAATCGTACTTTTCTTCGTATGCATCGATCAGAGCGAGGCTGTACAAGGTTGTGCCCACCTCATGGACGGCGCCAATTTTCTCATAGCGTTCTAGGACCTCGCTGAAGGTCTTTCGAGCCCCATCGTAGTTGCCCTGCTTCATGTCGGTCATGGCGAGGGCATGCCGTACGTTGACCTGGCCCGTTTCATCACCGATCCGCTCCCAGATCTTGAGAGATTTCTGATAGTTCTTGCGGGCTTTTTCGTACAGTCCTCGTTTCACCTCGACGGTGCCCAGGAGGGCCCAGTCCTGAGCTTCGCCTTTTCTGTCCTGATCTCGCCTGTGCATCTTCAGAGATTTTCGAATCATCTTTCGATGATCCAGAAGGCCGGGCTGATCGCTTGTGCCAGAATGTGTGTTTTTCTTCATGAGTTAGACCTCGTTTTTGGTGTCGTTTTCGGCTAATCACTTGGGGATGGCGTGCGGTCAGTCCTCTCGGAAGGCGGCATCGATCAGGCTTTGGCCCTGGTCACGCTGGTAAGATTCTGCCACCTCCCGGCTCATAGACTTGAACTGCTCCAGGGTGTAGTCGAGATCAAAAGCCAAGCCGTTGGCCCAGGATTCTGCTATCTCCAAGTTTTGGCCACCTATTGGGCCCAGTATCATGGTTCCCAGAGTGACCAGGCGCAGCCCCTCTTCGATGCGGCCACGTTTTGATACCATGACCCCGATCAGACAGAAGATCGATCCGATCCCTTCCACGTCCTCGATATCCAGGGCAATCTCTAACCCCGTCTGGAAACTCTTGACTGCTGCATCATAATCTTCTTGATCTTTGTAAATAGTCCCGATTTGACTCAAGATCGAGGCCTCATCGGCCTTGTCGCCGACCTCTCGCTTGATCTTCAACGCTTTTTGGAGATTTTCCAGGGCAGATTGAGCGTTGCCCAGTTTCTGGTCGATCGCGCCCAGATCGCGCCACGCTTCTGCCTCGCCATCCTTGCCATCGACATCTTTCCAGATTTCCAGGGACGTATCGAGCGTCTCGCGCGCTTCCTCGTACTCGCCCTGGATCGCTTGGATCTTGGCAATGTCGCACCAGATCGAAGCCTCTAACCGTTTATGGCCGATATCCTGGGCGATTTCTAAAGCTCTTTGGCTCTTCTCGTGTGCCATCTCGTACTTTTCCAGAGAAAAATCAATTGATGCCAGCATCTTCCAAGACAGAGATTCGCACTCGCGGTCGCCGACCTTTTCATAGATCGCAAGCGACTTTTTGAGCAACCCTCTCGCAGCCTCGTATTTTTCTTCTTCTATGTCGACCTTGGCCAGAATGTACAGAATGGCGGCCACGTCGCCTTCTTCTCCGATCTGCTTCAAGATCTTAAGACATTTTCGAAAGCTCACGCGGGCCTTTTCGTACCTTTTCCGTTCCAAGTCGATCTCACCCAGGCGAAACCAATCCTTTTCCTCGCCTTCTTTGTCCCTGGCTCGCCTGTGCATTTTCAGGGATTTCTGGACCTTTTTTCGCTGTTCCCGAAGGTCGGAACGGTCACCTGTGCTGGGATGTATGATTCTCGTCATGGTTTCAATCTCGTTTTTGGGGGTATTGCTCTTGAACCATCACCTGGGGATGACACGCGTTTTCAGTCTTCGCCAAAGGCGGCCTCGATCAGGCTTCGGCCCCAGTCGCATAGGTACGATTCTTTCACCTCATCGCACATGGTGTCGAACAGCTCTTGGGTGTAGTCGAGATCTGAAGCCAATCCGTTAGCCCAGGATTCCAACATCTCGAAGTTGTGGCCACCGATGGGCCCCAGTATCATGACGCCCAGAGCGATCAGGCGCAGCCCTTTTTCGTCGCGACCGCTCATCGATGCCACGATCCCGATTTGGCCCAGGATCGATCCGATTCCCTCCACGTCTTCGATTTCCTGAGCGATCTCTAACGCCTTCTGAAAACTCTTGACTGCTGCATCGTAATCTCCTTGATCTTTGTAAATGATGCCGATCAGACCCCAGATCGTGGCCTCGCCAACCTTGTCGCCGATTTTTCGCTTGATATCCAACGCTTTTTGGAGATTTGTCAGGGCAGATTGAGCGTTGCCCAGTTTCTGGTCGATCAAACCCAGATTGAGCCATGTTTCTGCCTCACCACCCTTGTCATCGATCTCTTTTCCGATTTCCAGGGCAGTCTCGTACTTCTGGCGCGCCCCTTCTATTTCGTCCTGGGCCAGTTCGATCTTGGCAATGTCGCGCCAGATCGAAGCCTCTAGCCGTTTATCGCCGATCTGCTGAGCGATTTTTAGAGCTTGCTCGCCTTCCTCGTGAGCCATCTCGTACTTGTTCAAAAGATAATCGACCGAGGCCAGCATCTTCCAAGACAGAGATTCGCTTTCACAGTCGCCGGTCGTTTCAGAGATCGCGATCGATTTTTCAAGCGTCTTCCTGGCGGCCCCGTAATTATCCTCCAATAAATTGACCTTGGCCAGAAGGGACAGGACGATGGTCATGCCCTTCACTTCACCGATCTGGCGCAAGATCTCAAGAGATTTCTGGCAGCTCTCATGGGCCTGTTTGTACCTTCCCAGTTCCACTTCAATCTCGCCCAGGTGGAACCAATCTTGAGCCACACCATCTTTGTCCCTGGCTCGCCTGTGCATTTTCAGGGATTTCTGAATCTTTTTTCGCTGCTCCCGAAGGTCGGAACGGTCACCTGTGCTGGGATGTGTAATATTCGTCATGATTTCGATCTCGTTTTTGGTGTCGTTTTCGGTCTATCGCAAGTTATGGCGCGCAGAATCAGGCTTCGCCGAAGGCGGCTTCGATCAGGCTTCGGCCCTGGTCGCGCCGGTAGGACTCTACCACCTCGTGGCTCATAGACTCGAACTGCTCTTGAGTGTAGTCGAGATCTGAAGCTAGGCTCTCGACCCAGGATTCTGCTATATCTAAGTCGTTGCCACCGATTGGACCCAGTATCATAACGCTCAGAGTGGCCAGGCGCAGGCCCTCTTCGGTGCGGCCGCGTTTTGATGCCATGGTTCCGAGGTGGCCAAAGATTAATCCGGTTCTCACCACGTCTTTGATCTTCAGACATATCTCCAAAGCCTTCTGAAAATTCTTGATCGCCGCATCGTAATCTTCCTGATCTTTGTAAATGATGCCGATTTGACACAAGACCAAGACCTCGCGGGCCTCATCGCCGATCTCTCGCCTGATATTCAACGCTTTTTGGAGATTTGCAAGGGCAGATTGAGCGTTGCCCTGTTTCTGGTCGATCAAGGCCAGATAATGCCATGTTTTTGCTTCATTATCCTTGTCATGGATCTCTTTCCAGATTTTCAGGGCATTTTCGTAATTCTGGCGCCCCTCGTTGTAATTATCCTGGGCCAGTTCAATCCTGGCAATGTCGCGCCAGATCGAAGCCTCAAGCCGTTTATCGCCGATCTGCTGGGCGATTTTTAGAGCTATTTGGTCTTCCTCGCGGCCCGTCTCGTACTTTTTCAGATAAGTATCGATCAAGGCCAGCGTCTGCCAATACCTGGATTCGCTCATATGATCCCCGATCTTTTCAGAGATCTCGATCGACTTTTCAAACTTCTTCCTTGCGGCCTCGTATTTTCCTTCTTTCATGTCGACGTTGGCCAGAAGGGACAGAACGATGGCCATGCCCTCCTCTTCTTCGATCTCTCGCAAGATCTCAAGAGATTTCTGGCAGCTTTCGCGGGCCTGTTTGTACCTTCCTAGCCCCACTTCAATCTCGCCCAGGTGGAACCAGTCTTGAGCCACTCCATCTTTGTCCCTGGCTCGCCTGTGCATCTTCAGGGATTTCTGAATCTTTTTTCGCTGTTCCCGAAGGTTGGAACGGTCACCTTTGCCGGAATGTGTGTTTTTCGTCATGAGTTCGACCTCGTTTTTGTGGGATTCTCTTCTCGGCCTATCGCAGAAGGCGCACGGCATCAGTCCTCTCGGAAGACGGCCTCGATCAGGCCCCGTCCCCGGTCGCGCCGGTAGGATTCTGCCACCTCTTGGCGCATGGCGTCGAACTGCTCCTGGGTGTATTGGAGCTTGGAAGCCAGCTGATTGACCCAGGGCGCGACCCGCTTGAGGTCGGCGTGGCCGATCGAGCCCAGTATCGTGGCGCCCAGGATGCCCAGGCGCAGGCCCTCTTCGGCGCGGCCGCGTTCTGATGCTATGACACCAAGACTGGTGCAAGGTTGCAGCCTCGCCCGCTCGGTCTCCGATCCGCTGCCTGATCTCCAGGGCCTTCTCGAACTTCTGGCGCGCCTCTTCGTACTCGCCCCGGCGAAGGTCGATCGAGGCCAGATTGTGCAAGGTTACGGCCTC
>Ga0272441_10013245_pt1 | contig 11885 bp, 12 predicted proteins | sample SSMProp6N_FD_193582 | JGI IMG/M metagenome (GOLD analysis project Ga0272441, IMG submission 193582) | Marine sediment archaeal communities from Little Sippewissett salt marsh, Falmouth, MA, United States - SSM-Prop-6N | ecosystem: Environmental > Aquatic > Marine > Wetlands > Sediment ...
GATGTAAAAATACGTCATGACCTTAGAGGTTATGGTGTGACGTCCAGTGAATTCAGAAGCTTTTGTTGCAAAAAATTCCACTATCTCTTTTTCAACCGTTCTAATCTCTGGGTCAAAGTCGGACGTGTCCTGTAATCTTTTGTCCGAACTCATCGGTGTTGTTCACTCCTGTCTTTGTCTGAAAGTTGTTTCAAAAGTTTTTGTATTGCACGCTCTGTTGCCGGAGCTATAGCCTCCATTTCTGTGACGAACTCGCTGACTTCTTTGTAGCCTTTTTTGTTTGAGAGGCGTGGTTGAGCTAGTCTGCTTTTGATTTTTTTGAGGAACTGTTTTTGTTGCGCAAAATATTCGAAGATGTTGGTTACTGAACGAGAGCTTGGTTGTGCTATGGTTCCTTCGAGTTCATACTTGTATTCTCTTGTTTGTCGGTCTTGTGTTTTGTGGACGATTCCCATCTTTTCGAGGGATTGTAGAGTTGTTGAGACTGTTCCTAGGCTGTACCCTGTGAATTCTCGCAGTTGTTTTTGGGTTGTTTTTCTGTGAAGGTAGATGAGTGAAATGATTTTGGAGATTTTTGGTTGCCGCCCTTTAAGGAAGCTTAGGTTTGTTATGATGTCTACTATTTTGTTGTCTATTTCTTTGAGTTTTTGTTCAACTGTTTGGTTGTCTGGGGTCATTTCTTGTTGTTAGTTTGTTTGTGGACGATATAAGCGTTTTTCATTTTTCATGAATTTTGAAAAGGCTTAAATATTTGCTTGACGCAGTACACCACGTTTCAATATTCATGAAATTTGAAACAGGATGTAGGGAATGCAACCAAACCAAACAACAATCAAAACAATCGCCCTAACCAAACACTACGGCAAACACATCGGCATACAAAACCTCAACCTCCAAGTCAACCGAGGAGAAATCTTCGGCTTCCTAGGACCAAACGGAGCAGGAAAAACAACCACCATCAGAACCCTACTAGATATGATACGTCCCACATCAGGAAGAGCCACAATCTTCGGATACGACACCCAACAAGAAACACAAAAAATCCACAACCAAATCGCCTACCTGCCCGGAGAACTGGGGTTCCCAAAGAACTGGACCGCACAACGAACAATACGCTACATGTTCAAACTGTACAACCGATCCATCAAATGGAGCGCCGTCAAGCAGCTAGCCAGCCACCTGAACCTTGACATGGACAAAAAGGTTCATGAGCTTTCAAAGGGCAACAAACAAAAAATCGGCATAATACTAACCCTGATTCCCGATGTGGACCTACTAATCTTAGACGAACCCACATCAGGGCTGGACCCCTTAATCAAAAATGAATTCTATAAGCTGCTAGCCGAAAAACAGGCACAATCTAACTGCACAGTTTTCCTTAGCTCCCACCAGCTAGAGGACGTGGAAAAAGTTGCCCACCGCGTAGGAATCATCAACAAAGGTGCCCTAATCGAAGTTTCAACTCTGACTGAACTCAAAAAACTTGCTTTCAAACACGTGGAAATACAGCTGGTTTCTTCAGCGGACGCAAAACTTCCCGCCCAATTAACGAAGAGGGTAAAGAATGTGAGTGTGCAGGATTCAAAGCTGAGTTTCGTTTGTAGCCGAAGCAATCTTGACGCCGTGTTGTCGTGGCTGCAGACTGTTGATTTCAGTGACGTCAATGTCCGGAACTCCACATTGGAGGACATTTTTCTGGAGTATTATCAGGTGTCGCCCTACGGGAACAGCTTAAACAGCAACAAGGGGAAGGCGGCGTAGATGTGGAAGCCCTTTAACATAGCTAAAGAAGACGTTTTTGACAAGAAATGGTCCATACTTGGCGTGGGCATTCTTGTAGGTTTGATGGGACTCTATGTTATTAACATGTTTAATACGCTTGATTTCAGCCAGCTAGAAAGCTACATCAACAGTCTACCCGACTCGATGCTGGCGCTTCTAGGCGGAGAACTAGACATAACAAATCCCTACTCGCTCACAAACTCGTACTTCTACTCGTTCATGTGGCTGTACTGCGGAATCTTCCTAGTTTACATGGCAAGCAGCCTAGTGCCTCAGGACGTAGAAGACCACACCATAGACCTAACCCTGTCAAAGCCTGTCTCCCGCGAAGAATACCTAATCGGCAAAATCGCGTTCATCTACATCTTCATTTTAGCATTGATGGCAATCATCACGGTGTTCATTGCCGCAGGCATGGTTTCGTCAGAAATTTTCATCCAAGAAGGAATATACTGGGAAAGAGTAGCTACAGCAACGCTGATGGCAGTTCTGCATCTTGGAACATTGGCTATGACTGCAGTTTTCGCTTCAACTGTATTCCTTGACGCAAAAAAAACGACTCTTGCAGCGGTGATTATGATGTTTGTCATGTTCTTCATCGGAGACTTCTCGCCAGTCATGAACCCAGACATAGGAAGCACCCTCCAATACTTCTCAACGTGGTTCTACTATGATACAGCACACGTTTTTGGAGCAGGAAACTTCGCAAACCTTGCTCGCGATGTGCTGGTGCTGGGAGCAATCAACATCGGATTAATTGCTGCAAGTCTATTCGTGTTCCGCAAAAGAGACATACCCGTCTAGGTTTCCCCCTTTTTTCTTTGAAGTTTCGGGAATGGTAAGAACTAAAAACGGTTCCCACAATAGCATTCTTTGTGGAAAGCTATGAAAGCCAAAATCAACCGCACTACAATAGAACTCATTCAGGGGGACATAACCGAGCAGACCACAGACGCCATAGTTAACGCTGCAAACGCTGCCTTACAGATGGGCGGCGGAGTTGCAGGAGCAATCAGAAGAAAGGGTGGACCATCAATTCAGGACGAATGCAACAGGATAGGCGGCACATATGTGGGCGGAGCAGTGATAACAACTGGCGGAAAGCTGGCGGCTAAACACGTGATTCACGCTGTGGGACCACGGCACGGTGACGAGCATGAGGACGCGAAGCTGAAAGACGCAACCCTGAACTCTCTGCTGCTGGCTGACCACAAGAATCTGAGGAGCATCGCTTTCCCCGCCATAAGCACGGGAATCTTTGGGTTCCCAAAAGACCGGTGCGCGACCATAATGCTTTCAACTACTATTGCGTATCTGGAAGGTCCAACAAAACTTGAGAAGGTAGTTTACTGCCTTTACGACAAGAAAACCCTGGAAATCTTTGAACGCGTTCTGCAATTGCTGACACAGAAACGCTGACAGCAGTTTTGTCAGTCCTTTAGGTTGAGAGTGGCTTTTGCTTCGTCGTTTCTGTATTGGATGGTGAATCCTCTCTTCTTCAGAAGTCTGATTGCCCTATAATTGTCAGGTAACGTTAAGGCGTAAACCGTTTCAAGCCCCCTGGCTTTGCAGATTTCAATCATGTGATCAACCATCTCTGACCCCAAACCCAATCCCTGCCAAGGATCCGCAACTATAAACGCCATCTCACCCGTTTTTTTCTCCTCCTCAATTATGAGCCTCACAACACCCAAGATTTGCCGTCTTCCTTCCTCTTCCATTTCTGCTACGATTCCTATCTCTTTGGCGTAGTCGATGTCACAGTATCGTGACCGCACCTTGTGGGGCGTGTCCTTTATCATGTAGAAGAACCTGTAGCGCACTGACTCTTCTGAAAAGTTCTGGAACATCTCAAGCCACAGAGGTTCATCTTCAGGCTTTATGAGCCTCAAAAGAACGGTTCTGCCGTCCCGTAGCCGCACCAACTTTTCATACTTCTTTGGGTCAAAATTTCCCTCGTTTAACGTCACAATTCAGACCCCCGTTTTTGGCTAACGGCTCCATTAACAAATACAACCTAACCTCCGTAATTAACTTTCACATATTGCCTACTAACTTCTCTGCAAACAGAAAATAGAGCATTAAACGGGAAAAGAAGAACATTAACGGTTCTAAAACGTGTGAAAAACTTAAATACGTCTTTAAATAAAAAAGACGCTACGAAGGGGTGTATTATGAGAAATCCAGAGTTATCCATCGCTCCGATGCACAGAATATGCAAGAAGGCGGGAGCGAGCAGAGTAAGCGAGGCGGCTGCGAAGGCGCTGGCAAAGGAACTGGACGACATCGGCATCAAAATAGCTAAAGAGGCTATCGATTATGCTATGCATGCTGGAAGAAAAACAGTTAAGGCAGAAGACATCGAGATAGCCGCAAGAAAAGTGCTAGAAAAATAGCCCAGTTCTACTATACCTTTTTTCCTGAATAGGCTACACCAGTAGCTTCTATTCTTTTAGTGAAAAACTTTCTGTTTCTAATTTAATGAATCTATGTTCATTCATTTGTTCTTTTTGTAGTCTGCAAACTTTAGTCTCATAAATGGGTGTTATTATGTTGTTTTCGAAAAATGGGTGTTTTCATCTCTTGGTCTCTCGGCTTGCTACAGAGAAATGTTTATATTCAGAGGCAATTTTTAGTTCTCCGCAACAAATTAAGGAGAAATGATTGTTTGTCTTCTGGATTAACAGGAACACCCGTTCTTATACTCCGCGAAGGAGCATCGCGGTCAAGAGGTCAGGAAGCTCAGCACGCCAACATAATGGCTGCGCAGATAGTGGCTGAGTCAGTGAAAAGCGCTCTTGGACCAAAAGGAATGGACAAAATGCTGGTGGACAGTTTCGGAGACGTAACTATAACCAGCGACGGACGCACAGTTTTAGATGAAATGGATATTCAGCACCCCGCCGCAAAGATGATGGTGGAGGTCGCTAAAACTCAGGATGATGAGGTGGGAGACGGCACCACAACTTCGGTGATTATAGCCGGAGAGCTGCTGGCGAAGGCTGAAACCCTCATCGAAAAGAATGTTCACCCCACAGTCATAATTGACGGATACAGGAAAGCCGCAGAAAAAGCCCTTCAGACTTTGGAGAAAATCGCAATAAAAGTCAAACCAACCGACAAGGATGCCATAAAGAAGGCTGCCATGACTTCTATGGCTAGCAAGCTTGTGTCTGGAAGCAGAGACTATTTGGGAGACATTGCTACTGCAGCGGTTTTGCAGGTTGCCGTGAAGACTGCGGATGGATACACGGTGGACATTGACAACATAAAGGTGGAGAAGAAGCCTGGCGAGTCGCTCACCGATACGACGCTCATTAACGGAATAGTTCTTGACAAAGAGGTTGTCCACTCTGGAATGCCGAAGCGGGTGGAGAAAGCCAAAGTTGCGTTAATCGACACTGCACTTGAAATAGAGAAAACCGAGTTTGATGCAAAAATAAACATAGAAAGCCCGGAGCAGATGGATGCATTCCTCAAACAGGAAGAGAACATGATAAAATCTATGGTGGACAAACTTGTCACCAAAGGCGCCACTGTAATCCTCTGCCAGAAAGGCATCGACGACTTGGCTCAGCATTTCCTATCCAGAAAAGGCGTTCTCGCGGTTCGCCGAGTGAAGAAGTCGGACATGGAGGCGCTGGCGAAGGCAACTGGCGGAAAAGTTGTCACAAACATTAACGACCTCAGCAAGAAAGACCTCGGTTTCGCTCAGCTTGTTGAAGAGCGGAAGATCGGCGACGACAAGATGACCTTCATTGAAGGATGCAAGAATCCGTTGGCGGTCACAATCCTCATCCGCGGCGGAACCGAAAGAATAGTTGATGAGGCAGACCGTTCACTACATGATGCCCTCTGCGTTGTAGGCGACATCGTTGAGGAACCAAAAATCTTGGCTGGAGGCGGAGCTCCCGAAATGGAGCTAGCCAAGACACTCAAGGAGTATGCCGAGTCGCTTCCTGGAAGAGAGCAGCTTGCTGTTATGCAGTTCGCTGAGGCTCTTGAGGCAATACCGACAACCTTAGCTGAGAACGCTGGACTAGACCCCATAGACATTATATCTTCGTTGCGGGCAGAGCATGATAAAGGAAACGTGTGGGCAGGCGTAGACGCTGACTCAGGAAAAGCCGGAGACATGAAGAAAGCTGGCGTCTTCGAGCCTATCGCAGTGAAGAAGCAGATAATCAAATCCTGTTCAGAAGCCGCATGTCTAATATTGAAGATTGACGATGTGATTGGTTCAGGAAAGATGAAGACTCCCCCGATGCCGCCTGGCGGTGGCGGAATGGGAGGTATGGGTGGAATGGGCGGCATGGGAATGCCCCCGGGTATGTAGGAGCGTACTAGAACACGGCAAAAGAAAACGAAGTTACAGTGGGTCCAGCAAAACTGACCCGATTTGAGAAAGCTCGGATAGTGGGAGCTAGAGCTCTGCAGATTGCCATGGGCGCGCCAATCATCATTGATGCTCCGGAGGCTCGTGGCGGTCCCATCGACATCGCGCTTGTGGAACTGGATTCAGGTATACTGCCAATCACAATCAGAAGAACGCTGCCAAACGGAACCTACCAAGACATCCCCCTCAAATGGCTAACACAAGCCTAACCTTTGTTACCGTGAAGGGCACTTTTTCAGCCCTACTTTCTTTATTGCGCGACTTTGTAGTTTGCTCATAATTGTTTGGATTTGTTGAAATCTAGTTATACGTTCAAGCTGTGTCCGTGTAAGAGCCTACTAATATTCCGTCAGGAGTAAACAAGCTAACGCTGTACTTGTTTCCAGCGGTCCAAGCGGTCTGTATTTGTACCTTGTCAGAAGCACCGGCAGCAACTGTGTCAGAGGTTTCCATGTTCCAGTTGGAGCTAGAAATTGTGTTACCATTGACTTTTACCATGCTGACGGTTACATCGCTTGTTCCAGAGTTAGTAACATGGAGCGTGATGTTGTTGGTTGTGTCAAATGTCATTTGTGTGATTGTTAATTCCTTTGTTTTCGTGAATATAATAACGAGTTCTTCCATGTCTACTTCGTACCATTCGATTGTTCTGTCAAGGTAGGTTGCTTGTGGATTTTTTTCATTGTATGTTATTCGGAAGCTTTGGTTTTCGTTGATTGTGTCACATAAGATTGTTGCTTCACCGTAACCTGTGTAATACCATGTGACTTCGCTTGTCCACTGTTTGTTGTCCTGATAGATTCCTACTGTTCCTTCCAAATTCTTCTCTGGAGCATCATTCAGGAGTTCAAGTCCGAATACAGGGAAAGTGTAGTTTTCATACTTTATTCCTTGAATTGTTACCTTAACTTCTTGTTCAGTCAAAATGGGAGTTTCGTTTGGCATCAAAAAGTATAAAGCAGAAGCTCCAATTGCAGCGCCAATAACGACAAGAAGAACATAAACCCCAATATTTTTCATAATAATCGATATTCCAAAAAGAGTATTTCAGAATTGTTAATTTGAAATATGTAGTAAAAATGAAAGCTAGCAGCCTCGAAGCTCGTTCAGGATTATTTTCGGGCGGATACGTGCGTTTTTTTAGCCCTGTTTCTTTTTTCGTGAGTTCTAGTTTTATTGTGGTTTTATGCTGTGGATGTGTAGGCCCCTACTAATGTTCCATCCATATCATACAGGCTTACAGCATATTTGTTTCCTGAGACTACAGCCTGTGTTATAGTGAATATTTCAGAATTCCCTGGTTCTATTGTGTCTGAGGTTCCGGATGACCAAGTACCTGCAATTTCACCGTTTACTCTCATGTTTTTGACAGTAAATTTACTTGTTCCTGTATTGGTAACATATACAGCTATTCTTCCTGTTGTAGCGTCACCAGTAGTAAATTCTATGTCTGTAATTGTCAGTTCGCTGTTTTCCATGAATCCGAGGGTTAGTGAACCCATCCATGCTGCGACTGCGATTGACACTGCAACTGTTACGGCGATGAGTATAATTGCTGCAACTACTGGACTGAGAGCCTTCCTGCTCTTTAGAATTTTTTTCATTTTTATTACTTGCCCCTTTTCAGTGTACAAAATAGAACTCTCAAAAAGGATTTAAATATTGTGGCTTACGACATCAGATTAGGTTGATGTTTTACCAAACAGATGCCAAAACTATCGAATCAATACTTCATTGTTGAAAACAAGGTTTTTCAGGCAAAAAAATGTGAACTTCGTAGAAGGGTTAATCACGTTGGCGGTGTCTATTAGGCTCCTAATAACAGTAGATTGTTGAAAAATATCTTTTTTCTGAATTTCAGCAGCACAGCAGAAGGTTTCTGTCGGGTGTTCACACATTCGTTAGTAGTTTCTGTCAAGATGGCAGTGGGAACCGTAGTAGGGCGGCGACTCCGCCTAGGGAGAGCAGCTTTGTTCCTGCTTCATGCTCGGTGCTTATGACCATGATTGTTCCACGTGCCTCTTCAACCTGTTTCATGAGTTTCTCCAGTTGCCGTCTTTTCTCTTCTGTGGTTTCTCTCAGGGCTGAGTCTGCAACCAGCAGCTTCTCAACCGCGCCATACATGCCTGCTTTTTCTACGTCAGCTAATCCGTAGGTTACGTTCTGTTTGCCTTTTCCGAGCCTCGCCAAAAACTCTTCCATGGCATTCGTTTCGTCAGCTACCCTCAGGTTCTGCAGCACGTTAGAGAGTATTCCAGAGCGGAGAGACTCCTGTATCCCTGACAAACCCGCACTGTTCACTCCTTTCACGGCAACAACCGAGGAGAAAACATCTTTGGCGTCGTTTTTTAGGTAATTAACGAAATCGTCCTTGATGAATCCGGGTCCAAGAACAACTATCGCACTGTGAAGCGGAGCCCACGCCTCCCGCAGAGACTTAAGAGCATCCCGTAAAAACAGCTGCTTAGCCTTCACCCGCTTCTCCGCCTCCAACTTCCCCGGAAGCTTAGTTCTCCCACCCATCTTCGCCTCCAACCCATACTGACGCAGAACCGCCACACAATACTCCTCATCATCCATCGCAATTATGGTGAGGGGCGCAGCCGTGATTTTGCTAGCCCGTTTCAATCTGTCAAGCTGATGCTTCAGCCACTGCTCCTTGATGATGGTTACGGGCTTGTTGACTTTGATGTCTATTGTGTGCCGGGAGCCTTTTATGCTCAACTTTTCTGGCGCATCGCACACGATGCCGTTTATTCTCAAGCGGTTGAGCACTCTGTCCCAGTACATCTTTTCAACTTGAACGCCCAGATTGACGGGAACCCTTTTCGCCTTTGTTGGTCGCGCATACTGGTCATCGGGCTTCACTTGTCGGGTGGTGCGGGCGTAGACCTCATCTCTTTTCAGGATTACATTGTAGAGATGCCACAGGTCATCCATGCTCTCAGGCATAACCTTAGCGAAACCCTTCTTGAGGTCTATTCTGAAAATCTTCAAAACACTTCCACCCTTCTTTCCAGTCTGACACAGTGCAGTATGTGCTTACTGAAAACACGTTAAAAGCATATTGGGAAAATAACCACTGGACAGGCTAAACAAAAAAATTTGAGGAGGCACCACTTGCCTCCATAACATCCGTCTAAGCTTGGATTTCCTCAAAGGTTATCAGTTTTGTTTTCAGCGGCTGCTTCATTGCCTTCGAAATTCGGGCAGCAACAAGATAACTGATGTTTTGTTTTTCAGCAACATCTATGAGCCTCTGCGTTATCACGCCGTCAAAGACCACTGTGTCTACACCTTTTGTTTGCTGAAGCTTTTCCGCAAGTTCTCTCACTGGAAGCTGATCCACTTTCTTCATGTCCTTGTCGAGAAGCACAGCCTCCAACGTTCCAGTCAGCCCTTTCGCAGTTTCAACTATCTGTTTGGGAAGCAGCTTCTTCCGTCGCTCTTTTGGCTTAGGCTTATGCAATGACTTGGGCAATGGTTTAGGCAATGGCTTAGACTTTGTCACTTTGACATTTTCGACAGAAACCTTCTTCTTCAGAGCTTTCTCGATCTCACCGAAAGTCAGGTCCTCCACTTCTTTGCCTCTGGGCGCTCTTGCAACATACTTGAGTCTAGTCACTTGTTGAAGTTCTTTGAGAATGAGATCTCCGCCTCGGTCGCCATCTAGAAATGCTGTGGCTTCTCTTTCGTTGCATATTTTGATTATGCTTTTCGGGATTTTGGCTCCTTCGACAGCGATGGTGTTCTGTACTCCAGCTCGTAGCAGGTTGATTACGTCTGCTCGTCCCTCAACCACAATTATTTCCTTTGCACTGTTGATTTCTGGTCCAGCAGTCAATCCCTCAGGTCCATACTTTTCGACCCTTGCCAGCCTCAACATCTCTGAGACTTCTCTGAAAATCTCGTCTGTGCCCGGCATGGTTTCGACGGTCCATTTCCGAAGAACGTCCTTAGCTCGGTTTATGATGATTCGCCTTCTAGCGTCCCGTATGTCCTCTATTTTGTTCAGAATAACGTTCGCTTTGCATGGTCCCACACGGTTTATGCTTTCGATGCTGGCTGCAATTATGGCTGTGGACACTCTGTCCAAGCTTGTGGGTATGTTTATGTTGCCAGTTGTTTTATCCTGTTTTGATTCTAAACTTATTTCTATTCTTCCGATTCTACCCGATTTTTGGAGTTCTCGGAGGTCAAGTTCGGGTCCAAACAATCCTTCTGTTTGTCCAAAAAGTGCTCCGATTACATCCGGTTTTTCAACTACTCCCTCCACTTCGAATCGGGCGCGTATAACATACTTTATCGTAAAAGTTTGTGCTGATTTCGTTTCTATTCACCTCAATCATGATTTTGTCCCCATGAAAACTGAGACGATTCTTTTTAAACTCTTCAGTGTCTATTATACTTTACGACTTGCCACTCTTATTCCTCAAAGTTCCAAGATAAGCCGCCAAGCCCTCAATATCTTTGACGTCACGCCCAACCAAACCCAAAAGCATCCTCCAGAATAGAAGATTAGGCGCAATTTTCATCCCCTCTAAGCGACGTGCCATGCGACTGGTCCATTCTCTGCCGCGCCGGTCAAAATCAAACAGAAGAATAATCTCGCTTCTTTCTCTTTGCTCTATTTCACCGAGAACATCAAGAAAGGATTTCCCTGAAGTTTTAGCCAAAATCATGTCGCCAGTTACCCCCAACCTGTGAAGAGACTGTACATCATTTTTTCCCTCAACAACAATCGGAGTGCCTTTTGCGGCTTGCTTTGCTAGACGCTCCAAGAGCTGCTGGATTTTCTCTAATCGTTTCTCTGTTTTAGTTGACAACGCTTCTACCGGGTTATCTCTATCTTCAACATCTTTTCCAGCGTCTCGGGGTGTCTACTGAAATGTTCGCGGACAGGCTTCAGGATTTCAACCAAAGCTTCGGTGACGCCGTTCTTCAGGTCTAACGGATGTATTTTGCCTTCGCTGTAAACGTTTACGAAGCTCTCAAAGCTCTCAAAAGTTTCTGGACCACCATACTTGGCTGGGCGCGGTATCTCCAAGCAGTCCTTTTCAGGGAAGATTATGAGTCTAGCCAACTCTAGCATGGGATTGTTTTTCACCACTTTAGGGGGACAGTAAGCATTCTTTATCTTCCCTGCAATATCTTCGGGGCGGTCATGAACGAGTATGCTGCTCTGGGGAACACTTTTGGACATTTTGGAGCTAATCTCCACGTTCAGCTCTGCGTTTTCGTCGAACGCTTTTTCTGCTGTTTCTGGTCCTTGGAGCCCAATAAGAAGGGGAGTGTGGATGCATGAAGGCTTTTTCCACTTGAGCTTCTCCGCCGCGTCTCTCGCCAACATATGGGCTTTCCGCTGGTCTATTCCCGAGCAGGCTACGTCCAAGTCCATCTCGAAGATGTCTGCCGCCTGCATGGTAGGATACAGGACCCATGCTGTTTCGATGTCGGTCATGCTTGTTTCGCGTCCCATAACGGGCAGGGCGCGCCATGTTCTTTTCACTGAAACGCTTTTGGCTATGCGGATGACTTTCTCCCAGTATTCCACTTTTTCGGTTATGTCTGATGCCCAGCGGAACTCCACCTTGTCTGGTGACATTCCTAGGGCGGTAAAGATTTGTTTCAGGTATTCTCCGCAGGTTCGGATGTTTTCCATGTCTCCGCCTAGTTTGTTGTTTATCCATGAGTGCCAGTCAGCTAG
>Ga0272441_10013246_pt1 | contig 11885 bp, 8 predicted proteins | sample SSMProp6N_FD_193582 | JGI IMG/M metagenome (GOLD analysis project Ga0272441, IMG submission 193582) | Marine sediment archaeal communities from Little Sippewissett salt marsh, Falmouth, MA, United States - SSM-Prop-6N | ecosystem: Environmental > Aquatic > Marine > Wetlands > Sediment ...
TCCCGATCAACTCCGACCGGTAGGGACCGCAGTAAGCAATCCGGCAACCGGTGATGGCCACGGTCGTGTTCGGGAGGATCTCGCCGGTGTACACGTTCACCCATCGACCGTTCAAGATCACGGTATCGGCTGCCCGTCGCCCGGACGCAACGGCGGCCAGGTCCTGGGTCATGTGGTGTTGCGGAATTCGGCGAGCCATGGGACCTTTCAAGAGATGTGCCGCGGCCGCCCTCAAGGAGCGGCCGCGGCACGATAGACTACTCGGGTTCGCCAGGCCACGGCCCGACGACGTTTTCAAATGCCCACTCCAGTGTGATCAGCGAGTCGACCGACAGCCACATGCCTTCCGGCACGACGAGGTTGCCGTTGCGATCGTAGATCGGCCCTTGGAACGGATCGAAGGTGACGCCCGGATCCGCGAACTGGGCGTAGCGCAGGTTGTGCAGATCGTACGCCGAGATGGTTCCGTAGACCGGGTCTTCGACCATGTAGGCCTTCAACGCGTCGATGTACAAGGGATTGAGCACGACGCCCGGTGCAGCCTCAGGATAGACGGCACCCTGCGTCATCAGCCACCAGTAGTCGACGTTCTGGATGTTCTCCGCCGTGTACTCGCCTGCGTACACCTTTTGTAGGAAGTCAACGTAGATGCTTCCCCAATCGATCGCCTGTCCGGACACGACATAGTCGGGCGCGAACTGGTACATCTGCGATCCGTAGTGTCCGAAGCTCAACAGCTCGTTCTCCGCCGCAATCTGAACGACGGTCGGCGAGTCCTCGGTGAACGCGAACACGTCGCATCCTTCGGCGATCAATGCCTCGGTTGCTTCAGCAGCGGCCGCCGGATCGAACCACGCGTAGATCCATCGGACGTGAACCTCAGCATCGGGGTTCGCCGCCTTGACGCCCATCGCGTAGGCGTTCAGATGACGCTTGACTTCCGGAATCGGGAAGGCGCCGACATAGGCAACCTTGTCCGTTTCCGTCAGCGCACCGGCGACGATACCGTTCAGGTAGTAGACCTGGTAGAAGTCCCCCATGTACGTCATCAAATTCGGGAGCCGTTTGAAGCCGGAGGCATGCCCGAAGATCACTTCGGGATGACGAGCGGCTGCATCCACCGTCCCGTCCATGAATCCAAAGCTCGTTGTGAAGACCACGTCGCAGCCGTACGTGGCAATCAGATCGTCGATGACCGGGCCTTCCTGCCCCTCGGCGACGGATTCCACATAGACCGTGTCCGCCCATGGCAGTGCCTCGACCGCCAGGCGCCCCTCGTTTTGTGCGTACGTCCAGCCATAGTCACCAATCGGACCGACGAAAATGAATCCGACAGTCATGTTCGACCCGGGTTCATAGGTCGCGAACGCGGCGCCCGCCATCACGAAGACCAACGCTAGTGTTGCTAGGTATCGCCTCTTCACTCCTACCTCCTCCTTGAGTGCCTGACTCCTAACTGCATCCTCCGGAATCCGTTGTTCTCGGGAGTGAGCACATCACCTCCTCGTTATCCCTCTTCACGGGTATAGGGCAACGTCAGCGCGGACGGAGCGCCCATCCGCTTCTGAAGCGTGCCCCGCGAAACGACAATCAATACGACAATGGCCAAGATGTACGGCATCGCTTTCAACAGCTCAGGCGGCAACCATGCCTGCAGGCGATAGGAAAGGTGGAACAGCGCCGCAAAGAAGTAGGCGCCGAACAGCCCCAAGAGCGGATTCCAGAAGGCGAAGATCGTCAATGCGATCACGATCCAGCCCATCCCCGCGGTCATGCCGTCGGTCCACGACGGGCGATAGGCGACCGATAGATAGGCGCCGGCCACTCCGGCCAGCATGCCTCCGACAACGACGCAGAGGTATCGTACGCGTGCGACGTTGATGCCCATCGAGTCCGCGGTTGCCGGATCTTCTCCCACAGCTCGAATGCTGATGCCGATGCGCGTCTTGAATAGGATTACCCAAAGGAGTACCGCCAACGCAATCGCGACATACACCAGTGGGCTCTGATCCTGAAAAATCCCAGACCCCAAGACGGGGATCTTCTCCAACCAGGGAATCGAGATCTCATCCAGGGCATGCAACAGTGGACGGCCTTCGTACGCGCGTCCGACAACACCGGACAAGCCCAATCCAAGCATCGTGAGCGCTAATCCCGATACGACCTGATTTGCGCGCAACGTGATGCTGGCGAATGCATGGATCAGGGAGAACCCCCCGGCGATGACGGCGGCCAACAGAATCCCCAGCCACGGGTTTCCCGTGCCGCTGGTCACCGCGAACCCCGTCAGCGCCCCCACGATCATCATCCCCTCGACGCCCAGGTTCAGCACGCCGGATCGCTCCGCGTAGATCTCGCCCAGCGTGGCCAGCAACAGCGGCGTCCCGTACGCGAGCGTCCGGCTCAGGGTCGAGACGATCCATGACTCCCAGCTCATGCCGCCTCCTTCGCTGTCCCGATCCTGATGCGATACCGGATCAGGATCTCGCTACCGATCAGGAAGAACAGGATCAACCCGTTGAATACGTTGACAAGTTGGAACGGCAGGCCGAGGGAGACCTTGATGACGTCGCCACCCCGCATCAGAACGCCGAAGAAGAACGACGTCAGGATGACGGCCAGTGGATTCCGCCGCGCGAGCCACGCCACGATGATGGCCGTGTATCCGTATCCGAATGAGATGTGCGTCGGGCTCAGCAGCATGTAGTGAATCCCGGCCACTTCACCGACGCCCGCGACGCCGGCCAGTCCTCCCGACACCATCATCGCCAGCATGGTGATCTTGACTTGGCTGATCCCCGAATATCGAGCAGCATCGGGGTTTTCTCCAACCACGCGGATTTCGAATCCCACGCGGGTTCGGCGCACGACGAAGAAGAGGATCACTGCCGCAGCAAGTCCGATCGCGAGCGTGGGCCAGTGAATCCGCGTTCCGGCAATGGCCGGCAGCAGGGCCGCCGCCGGAAGGCGGTCGGTGTACGCGAATCCCCGCATCGTCGGCCCCTTCCACGGGCCGTGGATGAGCCATTCGACAATGTAGATGGCCACGTAGTTGAGCATTAGCGTCGTAATCACGTCGTTGATCCCGAGCTTGGCTTTCAGATACGCCGGTCCCATCCCCCAGACCGCGCCGGCGCAGAATCCGCCCAGGAACATCGCCGGGATCAGCAATGCATCAGGCAGGCCCGAGAACAGGGCGATTCCTGCACCCGCGACCGCGCCGACGAGCAACTGACCTTCGGCACCGATATTCCAGAACAGCGCTCGAAAAGCGACCGTCAGTCCGACCCCGATCAACAGCAGCGGAATCATCCGCCGTACGGTCTCGGTGAGACCCAGCCGGCTGCCCAATGCGCCGCGGAGAATGTCTCCGTACGCACGGAACGCAGATACGCCATACGCCTGGAAGAACAGCCCGGCCACAAGGAGTGCCAACACGATGGCGCCCAGCGAGACTGCAAACACGCTCCAACTGGGGGGCGCGGGTCTGCGCTCGATATGAAGCCACGAAGGCATTCTCACGATTTCTCCTCCTGTCGACGAGATCCCGCCATCATCAGTCCGAGCGTCTTCAGTTCGGCGTCCTCCGTGGGCACGATGCCCATGGACTGGCCCTCGTACATGACGAGGATGCGATCCGAGAGTTGGAGAATCTCATCCAGATCCTCCGAGATCAGGAGAATCGCCGCACCGCGGTCACGCTGGGCCAGCAGCACCTCTCGCACCTGCTCGGTGGCGCCCACGTCCAATCCGTACGTCGGGTGGGCGGCGATCACCAGTTGCGGCTCGCCGGATAGCTCGCGAGCGAGCACAAGGCGTTGGATGTTCCCGCCGGACAGGTTCTTTGCCGCCGTGCGGTCGCTCGGCGCGGAGATGGTGTACTCCTCCATCGCCCGGCATGCGTTCTCGTACGTCTCCTTCTCGTTCAGGATCGACCAACGGCAAAACGGCGGGGACCGATAGCTCTTCAGGATCAGATTCTCGCGGATCGTCATGCTGGGCACAGTGCCCATGCGAATGCGTTCCGTCGGGACGTGCGCCACGCCCAAGTCGGCAATGGCACGCGCCGAAGACTGCGTCAGATTGTGCGCTTCGAGCATCGCTTGCCCCTGGGTGGCTCGCCGGAGCCCGGCGAGCACCTCGGACAGCTCGTGCTGACCGTTTCCGGACACGCCGGCCACCCCGAGGATCTCGCCGGCACGCACGCCGAACGACAGGCCGCGCAGGGCAGGAAGCCCGCGATCGTTGTTCGCGTGCAGGTCGGACACACGAAGGATTTCGTCACCGACGTCCGCTTCGCTCTTCTCGACACGGAAAACGACTTCGCGTCCGACCATCAGTTGGGCGAGTTCCGCCTTGGACGTCGATGCGGTGTCCACGGTTGCAACCGCCTTTCCCTTGCGGAGGACGGTCACACGATGGCTCACATCCATTACCTCGTCCAGCTTGTGTGTGATGAAGATCACCGTGAGTCCGTCGTGGACGAGCGTCCGCAACGTTCGGAACAAGCCTGCAACCTCCTGCGGTGTCAGCACGCTGGTCGGCTCGTCCAGAATGAGAATGTCGGCGTTGCGATAGAGCGCCTTGAGAATCTCGACGCGTTGCTGTTGCCCGACGGAGAGTTGCCAAACCTTGGCCGTCGAATCAACCTGCAGCCCGTATTCCTCCGCCAGTCGGGCGATCTTCGCGCGCGTATTCTTCCAGCAAAGGAACGGACCCGTCCCTTCCGAAAGGCCGAGGATCACGTTCTCCTCGACCGTCAGCGTGGGCACGAGGTGGAAGTGCTGATGGACCATGCCGATGCGATGCGCCAGCGCCGCCTTCGGGGAATGAAGCTGTACGGCATTGCCGTGAAGAAGGATTGCGCCCTCGTCAGGCTGGTAAAGCCCGTAGAGAATACGCATCAGCGTCGTCTTGCCGGCGCCGTTCTCTCCGAGCAGACAGTGAATCTCGCCCCGGCCGACCGCCAAATTCACCCCGTCGTTGGCAATGACACCCGGGAAGCGTTTCACGATTCCCTTGAGCTCAACGGCCAACGGAGTGCCGTGTTTCGCAGTCATCCCCCTCCCGTCTTCCTTCCCGACTCATGCTATGTCAGAGCCGGACGGGTAGCAACGGGACGATTGTCCTCGATCCGATCCAGCGCCCACCAGCCCTACTGATGGGCCAACCATTCTATGGCCGCGCATTCGCACGTCTCATTCTATGGCCATGCTTCCGCACGTTCGCACGTTCGCACGTTCGCACGTCTCATTCTATAAGTTGTCAGACCGTCCGACAACTGATATCCTTCCGAGGACGCTCTGACGCAGCGTTTTCCTGTTGGGAATGGAGGTTTCATGACACTGCGGATGACTCATCTAGCCGTGTGGGATGGCGCACAACGGGTGATCGCGGACGCGACGATCGATCTTGACGACGGTCGCATTCGTTGGATGGGACCCTCGTCCGAGGCCCCGCCCCCCTTGGAGGGGGCGGACGTGCAGGATGCGCGAGGGAAACTCGCGGTGCCGGGTCTCGTGAACGCACATACCCACCTGTACAGCAGTCTGGCCCGGGGGATGGCGGTGTTCCCCTTCGAGCCTTCGTCGTTCACCGAAATCTTGGAGCAGCTGTGGTGGCGTCTGGACAAGGCCCTTGATCCCGCCTCGGTTCGCGCCAGCGCCCAGATCGGAGCGATGGAAGCGGCGCGCTGCGGCGTCACGACGTTGATCGATCATCACGCCAGCCCGAATGCGATTCCGGAATCGCTCGACGCGGTGGCGGGCGCCGTCGTCGAGGAGTTGGGGTTGCGCGGCGCGTTCTGTTACGAGCTCTCCGATCGCGACGGAGTCGCGAAGCGGGATGAGGGCATCGCGGAGAACGTGCGTTTCCTCGCCCGACCTGGCTCGGACCGCTCGGCCGGTCTCTTCGGCTTACACGCATCGTTCACCGTTTCCGATGCGACGCTCGACCGTGTTGCCGAAGCGATCCCCGAGGATGCGGGGATCCACATCCATGTCGCCGAGGGGCCGGAGGACGAAGTGCAGTGTGTGCAGTCGCACGGCGTTCGGATCATCGAACGGCTCGACCGATCCGGACTGCTGCGCCCCCGATCGATCCTGGCGCACTGTCTGCACATCGACGACGAGGAGAAGGCGTTGCTCGCCGAGCGTGACGTCCTCGTCGTGCACAATCCGCGCTCGAACATGAACAACGGCGTCGGTCGGTTCGACCTCGACGGTTTCCTCGATCGAGGAATCGTCACCGGATTGGGCACGGACGGCCTCGGCGCCAACATGCTCGCCGAGCTGTTCACCGCCGGCATCCTCCAGAAGCACGCCGCCGCTGACCCACTCAAGGGCGGGTTCGATCAGCTGTATGCGCTCCTGTTCGTTCACAACCCGACGATCGTACAACGACTGTTCGGAGCCGATCTCGGACGCCTCGCCGTCGGCGGACCGGCGGACCTCATCCTGCTCGACTACACGCCCCCCACCCCGCTCGACGCGAGCACGGTGTTGGGCCATCTTCTTTTCGGTGCGGCCGTGCACACGGTTCGCGTGACCGATTCGTTCGTCGCCGGACGGCCGATCCTCCGCAACGGCGAATTCGTTGACATCGACGAGGAAGCGGTGTACGCCCATGCGCGCGAACAGGCGTCCGCATTGTGGCGCCGGCTGGAATCGGGGGTGAGCCCCTCATGAGCGAAGCCATGCACCCGCTTCCGTTCGACACGTTGCTGACGTGGATCCTCGACGAGTACGAGACCCATCGATCGATCTTTGCCGTCCCCGAAGCGCTCGTCTATCGACCGCGTCCGGACGATCCGTTCTCAGGCGAGCTGTTCGGTCATCATCTGGCGACACCGATCGGGCCGGCGGCCGGGCCCCACACTCAGTTGGCCCAGAACATCGTCAGCGCGTGGCTGAGCGGCGGCCGCTTCATCGAACTCAAGACCGTGCAGATCATGGATACGCTGGAGATCCCGCGGCCGTGCATCGACGCCGCCGACGAGGGATACAACGTCGAGTGGTCCCAGGAGCTGCGGCTGGCAGAATCGCTGCTGGAGTACGTCAAGGCTTGGGTCCTCGTGCATGTGCTGCGCCGCAAGCTGGGCTTCGAAGACGCGCCGTTCGGCACGATCTTCAACATGAGCGTCGGCTACAACCTCGAGGGCATCCTCAGCCCGCCGATGCAGGCATTTATGGACACGCTGGAGAATGCGGCCGAACCGCTCGAGGTGTTGCGAGTGACCCTCGGCCGTAAACGGGAGTTCGCGGATGTTCCGATCCCCGATCGCATCGTGGACAGCGTCACGTTGTCCACGATGCACGGTTGTCCGCCGGACGAGATCGAACGGATCGCCCGGTATCTCATCGAGGAGCGCGGCCTGCACACAACGGTGAAACTGAATCCGACGCTGCTCGGCAAACGCGTCGTCATGCACACGCTGCACGAGACGCTCGGCTATACCGAAATCGACATTCCCGACGACGTGTTCGCGCACGATCTGGTGTACGATCGTGCGCTGGCGTTGATTCGGTCGCTCCAGGCGTCGGCCGACGCGCGCGGCGTGACGTTCAGCGTCAAGCTCTCCAACACGCTGGCGATGGCCAACCATCGCGGAACGCTTCCGGGAGAAGAGATGTACATGTCCGGCCGGGCCCTGTTCCCGCTGACGACGCAGCTGTTCCAGCGGCTCCGTTCGGACATCGGACCCGGTCTACGGGTGTCGTACTCCGCGGGGGCGGATGCGATCAACCTCCCCGGTCTCCTCGCCACCGGGGCCTACCCGATTACCGTGGCGTCCGACTTGCTGAAACCGGGAGGGTACGGGCGGTTCTCGCAGTATCTGGATCATCTCCGTCACGCATTGACGATCGGCGGCGCTTCCGACTTGGCCGCGTGGTCGTCGGATCCGCAACGCGCGTTGGCTTCGGTCGTCGAAGACGCAACGACGTCCGTACGGTACAAGCGGTCGTATCACACCGCCAACTTGCCCAAGGTGGCCAGCGGACTCGAGCGGTTTGACTGCATCGAGGCGCCGTGCGTCGCCCAGTGCGCCGTCGCGCAGGACGTTCCTGAATACGCTTATTGGATCCGCCGGGGCGACCTCGATCGCGCGCTGTCGGCCATTCTGCACCGCAATCCGTTGCCCGGGTGCACCGGTTACGTCTGCACCAATCTCTGTCAGACGCGCTGCACGCGACACAACTACGACGAACCGGTGGCCATCCGGCGGTTGAAGCGGTTCGCCGCCGAACGAGGGAACGTCCCGCTCACTCCCGCACCGGCGACCGGCAAACGTGTCGCCGTCATCGGCGGTGGCCCGTCCGGTCTGGCAGCCGCGTTCTATCTCGCACTGAGCGGCGTTGCGGTCACCGTCTTCGAAGCCAGAGATCGCGCCGGAGGCATGCTCGCGATCGCGCCGTCGTTCCGACTCCCGACGGAAGTGGTCGACGCGGATCTCGCGAGGATTCGCGCACTGGGCGTGGAGGTTCGCTGCAATGCGCGCGTCGAGGAGTCGCCGGAAACACTGCTGGATTGCGGCTACTCGGCTGTCTACCTCGCGTGTGGATTCGCCGGCGACGCGCGCCTGCCGCTGGAAGGCGGCGATGCGGACGGCGTCTACGGAGCCCTCGAACTCCTTGACCGCGTCGCCCACGGCGACATCCCGGCACTGGGTGACCGGGTGGTCGTGATCGGCGGGGGCAACACGGCGATGGACGCCGCTCGAACGGCGCGTCGTCTTACCGGCGTTCCCGCGACCGTCGCGTACCGGCGCACCCGCGCGGAGATGCCTGCCGAGGACGACGAGATCCACGACTTGCTGCTCGAGGGAAACCGGTTGGAAGAACTCGCGATCCCGCAGCGGATCCTCACCGAAGGTGGCCAGGTCACCGGCGTGGAATGCCTGCGTGCCGAGCTTGGACCGCCGGATGAAGACGGTCGACGCCGCCCGGTTTCCGTGCCGGACTCGACGTTCGTCCTTCCGGCAACCGCGGTCGTCGAAGCCGTCGGACAACACGCCGACACGGGATTCCTGGAGGGATCGACGTTGACGGCTCGGGCAGAGGACGGAGGCATCGACGTCGGCGACGACGGCCGAACGGCACTCGACGGCGTGTACGCCGGCGGCGACATCGCCCGCGGTCCTGCTATCATCATCGCGGCGTGCGCGGACGGACGCGCCGCGGCGGCCGACATCTGCCGTCGCCTCGAGGTTCCGTTCCGGGCACCGCCACGTCCGGCGTTGACGCTAGACGATATCGATCGCGGAGAGCTCAAGGCGAGCCGGGCGCGTCAGACCGCGGCTTACGAGCCGTCGTTCCTCGATCCCGCCCGTCGCGAGTCGTTCGATCTCGTCGAAGCGACGTTCACCGCCGACCAGGCAGAATCCGAGGCCGCGCGCTGCCTTCAGTGCCAGTTGCTGTGCGACAAATGCGTTGATGTCTGTCCGAACCGCGCCAACGTCCCACTCCGCGTTGCTCCGGTCGCGGTCACGTTGCCGCAGTTCAGTCGCCACGGCAGGGAATGGGAAGAAGGCGCCCTCGAGGCAATCGAGATCCTCCAATCGCAACAGATTCTGCACGTGGACGATCTGTGCAATGAGTGCGGCAACTGCGCCACGTTCTGCGTCCACGACGGAAAGCCGTTCCGCGACAAGCCTCGTCTGTTCCTCGATCGAACCGCGTTTGACGCGGAGACGGACAATGCGTTTTGGGTCGAGGATGACGGGCTGTCGTGCCGAGTGAACAGCCGTACCGCGCGCTGGACGGAGCTCCCCGGCGGCGGGGCGTACGAAATCGCCGGTGCGCGCTTCGTCTTCGATGATGCCCTGACGCTGCGAGATCGCAACCTTGAGGATGCGGATGCCGACCTCATCACCCTCCGCCCCGCAGTCGAGATGGCGGTGCTGTGGAAGGCGATTCGATCGGATGCGTCCTACCTGCCACAATCAGGGCGCCTACGAAAGGACGATTCCTGATGGGACAGATCCAAGACCTTCGTTGCGTGACATGCGGATCCTCCTACGATCCACAGACTGTGGAGTATACCTGTCCGAACTGCGGGCCGCGTCTCGGCACCCTTGAGGTCCACTACGACTACGCCGCGATCGGGCGCCAGTTTGACCGCGACGCGTTCGCGGCTCAGAGCGATGCATCCATGTGGCGGTATCTGCCGCTGCTACCGATCGAATCGGAGGAGTACATCCAACCGCTCCGTGTTGGATGGACGCCGGTCTATCAGTTTCCCGCGCTTGCCCGTGAGCTGGGCCTGTCTCAGCTGTACGTCAAGGACGACGGGAGAAACCCGACCGCATCGTACAAGGACCGAGCCAGTTCGGTCGTCGTGATCAAGGCGCAGGAGAAGGGCAAGGCCGTCGTGACGTGCGCGTCCACCGGCAACGCGGCCAGCTCGCTGTCCGGGTTCGCGGCGGCAACACCGCTCGAGACGGTGATCTTCGTTCCGCAGACGGCGCCGGAGGCGAAGGTGGCTCAGCTCTTGGTCTACGGGGCCCGTGTGTTCTTGGTGAAAGGGTCCTACGACGTTGCCTACGATCTTGCGGCTCAGGCCGCGGAGGCGTACGACTGGTACAACCGGTCCGCGGCCGTCAACCCGTACCTCGTCTAAGGGAAGAAGACGGGTGCGCTCGAACTGGCAGAGCAACTCGGATGGCGTCCACCCGATGTGGTGTTGGTCAGCGCTGGCGATGGATCGGTGATCAGCGGCGTGTGCAAGGGCTTCGCCGAACTCCACGAGCTGGGATGGATCGACAAGGTCCCGCGCGTCATCGGCGTCCAGGCGGCGGGCGCGTCTCCGATCGCGGCGGCGTTCCACGCGTACACCGGCGGCGACGTGTCGTTCGAGGACGTCGAAGCGAGCACGGTGGCCGACAGCATCTGCGTCGGGAAGCCAAGAGACATCGTCAAGGCCGTCAAGTTCGTTCACGAGAACGGCGGTGACTACGTTACCGTCCGCGATGAGGCGATCTTGTCCGCGATCATCGATCTGGCACGCCGTACCGGCGTGTTCGCAGAGCCGGCGGGCGCGGCCGCCTACGCTGGGCTGCGCGCACTCGCGTCGACAGGTGAGATCGAGGGGAAATCCGCCGCCATCTTCGTAACCGGAAACGGGCTGAAGGACATCGCTTCGCCACGGGCGGTCCTGTCCGCACCGGCGGTCATCGAACCCACGCTGACCGCGTTGGAGGAACACCTGAAATGAAACTGAACTGTGTCGTCAACGGACGTCGCATCGAACGAGAGATCGATCCCGAATCGCGTCTTCTCGACGTGCTCCGCGAGAGCCTTCATCTCACGGGAACGAAGGAGGGATGCGGTGAGGGAGAATGCGGAGCGTGCACGGTGTTGATGGACGGGCGGGCGGTCAATTCGTGCCTCGTGCTCGCTCCTCAGGCGGAGGGCGCCGAGATCCTCACCATCGAGGGGCTGTCGAACGGACGAACCCTTCATCCGATTCAACAGGCGTTCGTCGAAACCGGAGCGGTGCAGTGCGGCTTCTGTACCCCCGGGTTCATCATGTCTACGGTCGCCTTGCTGAACGAAGTCCCGGATCCGACCGATGAAGAGATCCTGGCTGCGCTCGAAGGGAACTTGTGCCGCTGCACGGGATACGGAAAGATCGTCGAGGCCGTGAAGCTGGCGGCATCACGAATGAGGGGCGCAGGATGATCCAGCCGATCGTGCTCGCGGCCGGGCTCGGACAGCGGATGAATGGGCCGAAATCGTTGCTGCCCATCCACGGAGAGCCGGCGCTGTCCGTCATCCTCCGGACACTCGACGATGCCGGGCTAGCGGACCCCGTCGTCGTGCTGGGGCACGACGTCGCGGCCGTCCGTGCCGCGGTTCCGCTGGCCGGGTGCACCGTTGTGCACAACG
>Ga0272441_10013247_pt1 | contig 11885 bp, 4 predicted proteins | sample SSMProp6N_FD_193582 | JGI IMG/M metagenome (GOLD analysis project Ga0272441, IMG submission 193582) | Marine sediment archaeal communities from Little Sippewissett salt marsh, Falmouth, MA, United States - SSM-Prop-6N | ecosystem: Environmental > Aquatic > Marine > Wetlands > Sediment ...
ACCAGGTTATAAACACATCCTATCTCGTCGGCGGTGCAGACATCCTCGCCCCCACACGCCAGAGACTAAACCTCCAGCAGCACTTCACAATTTACGCCTTCGGCGACTCCGTAACCGCCGGTGCACAGGCCGACCGTGGAAACTGGTGGATAGGATCCTCGACCGCCGCTCAATATCTCTATTTCAGCCACCTCGCACGCCTGCTGAAGACCCGCTACGGCTACACCAACATCGACTATGTACAGTTAGGTTACGGCGGATGGACAAGCAGCATGGCAAAATCTGTCGTCGCCGCCGACCTCGCTCCCGCCCAGCCCCAAGACCTCGTCATCATCGAATTCGGAGCAAATGACCTCGCTTGGATGACCTCAGAATCCCAGATTAACACATGGCTCAGCAATACCGCCGACCTTATCGCAGAGGCAAAGACCCACACAAACCAGATTATAATAATGTCACCCACACTTGGTGAGACAAATATGTTCGACTACACCGAACAGATTTCAGCTAAAATGCAGGCATTCGCCGCCGCTCAGCAGGTAGCTTATCTCGATATCACAAAGTGGATGACATACCGCGGCCGCCCTTACACCTGGACACCACTGGCAAATCACTTCCATCCCGATATGATGGGGCACATTATGATGGCAGAAATTATGGAGACCCTCTTTGCTGCTCCACACTTCAACTGGCCACAATATAGCCAGGCCCCTGCCTCTTTCCTATGGGAAGCTTTCGAATTCTACACAGGCACTTCTACAGGAGACAACCCCCTCTGGGACACTTGGGAACCTACGGGCGCTACAGAAACATATTATGGTCTTTCAACCAATTACATGCACTCAGGTACAAAAGCACTGTATATAAACTACTTAAACACCATACCCCCATATTATTGCGGCGTAAGTCGAACTTTCTCACCACAGGACTTCACCCTCGCCGGCTCCGCCGAAAGCCTGTCTCTTTGGTATAAAGGTAGCCCCAATATCGACGAAATGTATGTCCGCCTGACGGATAGTGACAATGACACAGCCCTCATCAGGTACAGCGACGCATGGGACACCGACGACTTACAACTTGAGCAGTGGCAGCAGTGGATTATTAACCTGCACCTCTTCAGTAACAAAAATCCCGATTTTGATATGGACGCCGTTAAGACAATCGAACTTGGTGTTGGCGAGCCTGTCTCCCCTGACCCAGTCCCTGGCGGCGGGCTGGTATTTTTTGACGACATCGAACTGACACTACCATAATAAAAACTTCGGGTACTCCGTAAACTAAATGTAAACCTCTATACACCAGGGGGACTATCCTGCAAAATCAATCCTTGCAAACATCCAAAACTTCGAGTAACTTGGTTCTGTCCAAAATCTAAAGTAGTGTCGCCAAAGCCTACACATCGAGATTGCTCTTGCTAAGGAAAATTAACAATGGATAAAAACAACAACTATACTCAACCTTGTCTCACCGCCGACAAAACCTCACAAAAGAACCACACAATAAACCGCCGAAAGTTCCTCACTAAAGCCTCAGGAACCATCGCCGCCTTTACAATCGTACCGCGACACGTCATTGGCGGACCAAAGCATTTCCCTCCAAGTGAAAAAATAAACATCGGCTACATCGGCGCCGGCACTCAGGGCATTCGCCAGTTGATAAAAACCCTCCCAAACCCCCAAATCAAAATCATCTCTGTATGCGACCCCAACAAAGATAGCGCCGACTACATACCATGGTCAAAAAACGAAATCAAAAATAAAGTACGCGCCTTCTTAAAAAATCCCAACTGGGCCAGCGGCATCGACGGTTGCCGATGCGGAAGGCAGCCCGTACGCGAAATCGTTGACTCCTACTACGCTATGAATAACAACTCCGCCGGATACAAATCCTGCTCCACATACAGCGACTTCCGCGACCTCCTCGAAAACGAAAACGACCTGGACGCCGTTTACATAATGACGCCCGACCATCTCCACGCCACAATTGCAATCGCCGCTATGAAAAAGGGAAAACACGTTATTCAGCACAAACCCCTCTCAAATATTCTCTATGAGGCAAGGCTCGCCGCAGATACCGCCTGCTCCACCGCCCTCGCCACCCATATGTTTTGTAGCGCAGATAAACAAACCACCCCCCTGCTGTGCGAATGGATTTGGAATGGCGCAATCGGCAATGTAACCGAGGTTCACAATTGGTCTTCAAGACCTTTCTGGCCCCAGGGAATGACCGAACTACCAGCCGAACAACAGCCTGTACCCAAAGGCCTCGACTGGGATTTATGGCTCGGCCCAGTTCCTCATCGTCCATACAACAAGGCTTACACACACACCGTCTTTCGCGGCTGGTACGATTTCGGCGCAGGCTCCCTCGGAGATATGGGAAATTACAGCTTCTACCAAATCTTCAAAATATTAAAACTCACCTCTCCAATCTCTGTAGAAGCCAACCGAAGCCAATACTGGGCTATTGTCGATAATCTATGGAAAATGCAGGAAAACAAAGTCTCATTCCCCCGCGCATCAACAATACACTTCAAATTCCCCGCACGCCAGCATATGCCTCCCGTATCTCTATACTGGTACGATGGCGGCCTGAGACCCCCGAAACCCCCGGAATTGGAAACAGACGGCAAAAATATGCCCCGCGAAGGACTCCTCTTTGTCGGTGATAAGGGAAAAATTCTTGCCGGCTTCAGCGGCGATAATCCCCGACTTATCCCCCAAAGCAGGATGAACGCATTCAAAAAACCACACGAAAAACTCCCGCGGCCAATTGACCAACTCGCTCAATGGATCCGCGCCTGCAAAGGCGGCCAACCTTCAGGAGCCTGCTTCGAAAACGTCTATCCCTTCGCAGAAACTGTCTGCCTCGGCTCAATAGCATTGAGGGTCAATAAACAGCTAAAATGGGACACAAAAAAAATGAAGTTCACAAATTCCCAGCAGGCAAACGACTTCATTCACAGAAAATACAGGCAAGGTTGGCAATTATAGCTTTTGCATAAAAACCGCTTTGAATAAAAAAATACCACTTGCAGGGCAAAATATGCCCAAAACAAATCTATCTAAGGCCGTTGGGAAAACGCCGAATTCCTCCTATATCCCTTTTCAGTTTATCGCTAAAGGGCTGCTTAATGTTTTAACCGCCAAATTCAAACTTTTTACCGGTTAATCTCTCATACCCCTCGATGTACTTGGCGCTGGTCTTCTGGATAATATCGTCGGGTAGCTCGACCCCCGGCCCCGATTTATCAAAATCTATACTCTCAAGAAAATTGCGGACAAACTGTTTATCAAAGCTTTCCTGGTCCCTGCCCTCCTCGTACTTGTCGGCAGGCCAGAATCTCGACGAGTCCGGCGTCAAAACCTCATCAATCAGGATGACCTCGCCGCCGTCCAAAACCCCCCACTCAAATTTGGTGTCTGCAAGGATTATACCTTTACCCTCTGCATAAACCCCCGCCTTTCGGAAAATCTCCATACTTTTGTCCTGCACATAATTCGCCCGCTCCTCGCCGATAATCTCCGCGCATCGCTCACAACTGATATTCTCATCGTGCATCCCCCTCTCGGCCTTTGTCGCCGGTGTAAATATCATCTCCGGCAGCTTCTCGCACTGCTTCAGACCCGCAGGTAATTTCTCCCCGCAGACAATCCCTTCCGCCTGATACTCCTTCCAGCCCGAACCGGCCAGATACCCCCGCACAACGCACTCCACAGGCAGCGGCTCGACTTTTTTCACCAGCATACTCCGACCGCTCAACTGCTCGCCGAAATTGCAGAACGGCTTGGGAAAATCCGCAACATCGGCGCTTATCAAATGATGCTCAACAAAAGTATCAAAAAAATCGAACCAGAAAAGCGAAATCTGCGTCAGAACAACACCCTTATAAGGTATCCCGTTGGCCATAACCACATCGAAAGCGCTTATCCTGTCGGTCGCTACTATCAGCAGCTTGTCGTCAAGGTCATATATATCCCGAACCTTCCCGCGCATCGGCTCAAGCCCTGCTATGTTCGTCTGCAAAACTATCTTCATAATAATCCCTTCTTCCATTTCCTTTACCTCTTTACTTCCATACCCCCTCTCTCTATCGCCGAATCGACATATTCAAATACCTTTTCCTTGACCTTCTCAATATCTCCGGTTTGTGGAAGAAAATCAACTATCTTTTCTAAAAATTTACGCCCCTTTATCCGTTTCAGCGTCGCTGTAAAATTAACATCATAAACCCATCCAAGCTGCAGCAGCTTCATATCGTTCCACGTCCGCAACCGGCTGTAATCGAACCGCTGCCCATTCAAAATCGCCTCAACCACCTCACCCGAATATTCCGGCACATCCGGAAGCTCCATCTCCAGCCTGAATTCACCCGGGTTGTCCCTGTATTGTTTGTAGTATTGGGTCACTACGAAGAATATGTCCAGTTTATCAGCGTCACGCAGCAGCTTCGAAAAAAGCAGGCACTCACCGTCCAAATCACTCGGCAACTCCTTGCACCCGTGATATTCAATCGCTTTTTCGATTATCTCTTTCTCCTGCTCCTCAACCCCCGCAAGCATATTCCTCTCCCACAGAATTTTCAGACTCAGCTGACAGTGGTTGACACTCTTCGTGTCGTTATACGTTCGATATTTGACAAACTGTTTGAACCGCCCGAGGTCGTGAAAAAGTGCTGCCGCCTCAGCTATCCGCCTTTGATTCCCTGTCAGGGCCACTTGCTCACCCAGATACCGCATCTCTTCGCAGGTCCGCCTGCTGTGGTCTTCTTTCAGTTTCAAATTGGCATTGACAAACTCATCGTCGCCGTAAAAACCAGCTATATACTCATCAAACTTCCTTCTAAACCCGTCTAACTGTTTTTGCTCCATACCAACCTGACTTTCAAAAAATACACGGGATAACATGATTGACCGGATAATTTCAAACGCCGTTAAAATAAATCCTGCTAATCCTGTAATCCTGTCAAAAATTCTTTGTCGGACGGCTAATTTATACGATTTTAGAGAAAATTTCCACTTGCTTCTTTAATAATATTCCTTTTACGCTATAATCACCTGCGGTTGCGTTGGAAATATATAATTTGATTCAAAAAGTTTGCGGTTAAAATAAGGAAGGGAAAATAAAATGCCTACAGTCAGGGATGTCATTGTCAAAAAACCCACCGAAGCCGAGCAGGCCGCCTGCCAGGCCTGGCCAATCTGGAAATGTGAGCAAAGCACTTTCGACTGGCAGTACACCGAGAAGGAGACCTGTCTTGTGCTCGAAGGCAAGGTAACGGTATCGGACGACAAAAATTCTGTAAGTTTCGGCCAGGGTGACCTCGTCATTTTCCCGCAGGATTTGGAATGCACATGGAACGTCACCGAACCCGTAAAAAAACACTACAACTTCGGCTGACAGCTAAACCGAACGGGACTATTTGCAATCCGCCTTTACTTTTGTTTAAGGTTCTTTAGCCTCAACATCCGAATCCGTCTTGGTAACCGGTACATTTAACGGCTCATTCTCGTCGGCTCGGTTCTCCCATCTCTTCCATAGTATCTTAAACACGTTCGGGTCTGTAAGGCCCTGCTTATGCTCTAAAGCCTCCCCGGCATTTAATGAAAAGTCGCCATTATCAGGATCAACAAAACCCGGCTCAGCCGATATCGAAACAGCCGGCTTATCAAAGTTCTCAACGTCAACCTCATTTTCCCAGAACAGATTCCTGAAAACTTTATTTGCGTTCTTGCTGCCTTCTTTCTGCAGAATGCAGCCCTTCGCATTACCATGCAGAATGTTGTTGCGTATCGAAAGGCTGCATGAGTCCCGCATCGAAATACCGGCGTAGCTCGAATCGGCAATAATATTGTTCTGGATTCTCACTCTCGACCGCGCAAAACCGCTTATACCCGTACCGTTACCCATTATAATATTATTAGCGATGACCCCCCTCGCGCTTTTATTGCCCAGATAAATCCCCCTGTTGGCATTTTCTATAAGGAGGTTATCTCTAACATCCAAAGTCCCGCCCGTACTGCGCACAGCATGATACCTCGAACCGGTAATAACATTTCTTAAAATCTTCGCCTTCGCCCCCGAATAAAGGATTACACCCTGATGTCCACAGTCCATAATCAAACTGTCCGACATCACCCCCTCGGTACCCTCGCCGTAGCACACAACATATTCAAACCCCTCGAACCGGCACGCTTCGATATTAAGATTGGAAAAGCCCATAGCCCTTATCGCCACCGGGCTGCGCTTGGGATTTCCCAGCGGAACAAAATTGCATCTCTTAACCTCGGCCCTCGTATCTTTAACAGCCACCGCAAACGGATGTTCGATATTCTTATCGCTGGTAGCCAGTTGCCATTTAATCGTTACCCCCTCGATGCTAACCTTGCCTTTACCCTTCGTATCGACAAAAATGGCCGGCTCATTAGCTGTTACCTCGAATATGCTGCCTGTCGGCGACTGGCCTTTCAGCTTCAACGACTTGCTGATACTGATTGGCTCGGTATAAACCCCTTCAGGAACAATCACCGTCCCGCCCGCTCTGGCTGCATCAATCAAACCCTGCAAGCCCTTCTCAGCCGAAACCGCCCCCGCCCCCAATTCACTGGCTTGTATAATCTCATCAGTTCCCTCTACCGCTTCCCCCTCAACCTCCACAGCCGGTTTTGTTTGGCTCTCCACTTTTTCACCTTCAACACCATCTTCTCCGTCATCTAACGCCTTTTGTTTGATGCCCTGATGAACATTTAGTTTCACAGTATTGGAAGGTAGAATACTTGGGTAATATTCGAAAGATGTAGGATCGTTTAAGTCAGAGGCGCCTTCTTTTGCAATACTGATCGACAAACCATTACCGTTGAACTGGACACGATACTCCCCCAGCTGCCTGATATCATATTGTTTAGTAATATCAAACTGGTCAAATAAAGTCTTGGTTTCGCCTGGTTTGATCAGAACGGGTCCGCCAGTTGTTTGAAAAGGTCCAGCCGTATACTTTACTTCTTTACCGTCAGGTCCCTCAATGGTCATTGAATTATTCACAGCCACCTGCTGACAATCGTAACTCAATATTGAATCGCTTTGATTAATTAGCCGCAGATTAAAATATATGGGTTCTCCTACCACAAACCCCTTTTTCTTTGCGGTTAATGAAGTCCTGACTCCCTTAAGTCTCGGAGCCAGCTCTTTGATTAGCTGTTCTTTCTCTTGGGCGACTCGAATTATCTCTTGCTTTTCGTTGGCAAGCCACGTTTCAAACGGAATCGCAGAAAAATCGATCTCCCAATTTGCTCTTCCTTCCAGTCTTCGTGCCTTCCATACCCAGGACACATCTCTCGGCAGATTCGGCTGTGAGATTCTAACATCAAAAATATATGCAAAGTATTTTGGAGGCAGTAGCCAACGGCCAATACGAGGATCGCAGAGCTTATTTAAGATTTCCTTAACAGGAACTACAGTATTAAAGAAAGATTCAGGTGCTGGATATTTTTGGGCTTTATCCTTCACATCTATCGAACATACAGATAATGCTGTCTTCCAATCCGATTTTTCCAAGGCACGCAAGTATTGCCTAATTAGATTGGCAGCATTCGAATCTATCACCTCGACCCGGCCCTTGCCTCCCCTAGCCATTAAGTTGTATTTATCACCTTCAACCTCAACCTGCACATCGGTTTTTTGTCGTTGATTCCACTCTCTTTCCCATTTGCCTGCATCAATTTCACCCCTTAAGGCCTTGGCGACTACATCAGCCCGCTCGCTTTCTTCCAAATTAGAACTTTGCAGATAAGGTTCAAGCAAAGCCATGAATTCATCTTCCTGTTTGGACTGCTTTACCCCCCAGATAATCCGGCCAAGTTGGTGAGGTTCCATAGCAATATCAACAAGCCGTCTAAGGACCTTTTCTGACTTAGGATTAGCTACCGACAGGCCGCTATATACGGCATAGTACTTGAATTCGGGGCTGAAGCTTGCATGATAAACTATATCAACTGCTCGCGGCTCATCAGGTTCTCTGCGCCCGATATATTCCCCTCCGATGTGCTGCATTGGAAAATTGCCTCTATATTCAATTGTGCACGCCCTGAGACCCTTGCGGAAAAGCTCAAAGAATGAATCGTCATCGAGATATGTACTGTCTTTATTCTCCCACCATTCGGTAAGTTTTCTTCCCGCTTCCGCATCGTAGGGAAAATACGACTCAAATACCGCCATCTCTTGAGCCTCCGCTCCCCCCTCAACCTCTGCATCGGTATTCTTCGCATTTTCTTTCTCGCTGTCAATCCGGACCCAGGTTGGGTCTGAATTGTCAACACCAAATTTTGAGCCAAGCTGCGCTTCGTTCCTATATGGGCTGATGTCAATCGCATGCAATCCCTCGGTTTGTTCAAAAGTCCAGCAGCCAACAAGATTCGGCTCATTACCGCTTAAAGATATGGTCTTAAACTCAGCAATTTCGTCGAAGCTCAATGCTCGATTCCAAATCCGCAATTCACCGATTTGACCCTTAAAGTAATTTCCCCAGGGTATCAGAAATTTTCCTCCAATGATGATATTGCTCTTCGGTGCCGGTTCATAAGACTCTTCACTGAGTTCAAAAAATACCCCGCGATTGATTCGCCCTTTTTCACCGTCAAAGACCACCGCCAAATGCAGCCAGTCTGATGGTTTCGCTAAAATGACCTCCCTACTATATATCCCTTGATGACTAGCATTGCACACGTCGAAAATAACCCGTGATTCACCTTCAGGAATTAACTTAAACCCAAATCCATAGGGCTTTGTCTTTCGATTACTTTTTTCATCTGGAGGCCCAAGAACATAACCGCCTTTCGACAGCAGATTCCGCTCTTTATCCGGTATTGAAGTTTCAGGAAACTCCGGCTTAACCCACATCTGGACTGTGAAATGTCGACCAAGCTGAAGGCTTTCACTGGCATCAATTTCCAGGTAATCATCAATGCCGTCAAATAACAGTGCATATCTCCCCGGCGGCGGAACCTTCTCCCCCTCAATCCCCACAGCAGAGTTCTCTTCCGAACCTGGCGGATCGCTTGGTGACTTTGAATCCTCATGTATTTCTCCACCGTAGTATATGTATTCCCGCGGCAATCTACCCGGCAGCTTATCAGTCACCTTCGTACCATCCGGAATACCCAGCGCCTCCAATGTAAACGTTTCCTCCGGAATATCCACCCCGACCTTCTTATCAACGAACTTTACCTTCAACTTCTCCCCATCTCCCGGCTTCCATCTCTCCCAGCCAAAATTCGGTATATGATTATATGTGATTGTCACCTCTTCCAGTAACCAGACACCATCTGATTCTTTAGACTCCCTGTACCTCCCCTCATATCCCTCCAAAAGTTTCAACTCTGTGCCTTCCATACCGGTGTTATTCAATACTTGACCTTTAATTAGTGAATATGCTTGTTCCGGTGCCAACCAAAATTCAAGCAGCCACTTTTCAACCCTCCCCCAGTTGTTGGCCTTTTCAAGGTCAAACATGATTTTGATACACCGGATTTGACCTATCATCTCTTCGCTTATTTCAGGCTCCACCTTTGTTTCCCATCGGGTAAGTGAATCAAGTACATAGTCCCTGCTGTTAAACTTATATAGCCTTCTAATTTCAAAAAAACGCGAAAGTCCCAGTGGATTACCCACCGTCCGTAAATATTTGTCAATAACAACTTCATTCTCATTAACTTTATAGCATACCCTTCGGTCCGGATATACCATCGCCCTGACACGTTCAGGCCTGACCAATTGTGAAGCATAGAGATTATTTTCCTCTTGAGCGGGTATAGTGATATCGTATCGATGCTTCTCGCCCTCAACATACCACGTAGTATTCCATATCGCCTTCTTTAAGCCTCTTCTCCTTTCCCCTTCTTTCGTGAGCCAACTACGTCTGATTTCAAGGAACATCTCAGCCGCACCCGAGGAGTTTTCCAGTAGTTCCATTCGTGCTTGATAGTTGCTTCTGATCGCTTCTTTAATTTCAGAATAAGTAGGAATATCGACCGCAGCATTTCCTGAGACACGGACCTCTCCCCCCTCAACCCCCACAGCAGGTTCTCGTTCAGTTTCTTTTATAATTCGCATTGATTTATAGATATCTTTTATCTCATCTTCGGATAAAGCCCGGTTATATAAGGATACTTCATCGATGAACCCCTTAAAAGCATGCCGTTCATTTCCACCTTTCCTCTGTGCCCCGATTGTAATGGTATCCCAATCTTCCAATCTGCCCGTATAAGTAGCCTCAGAGACTCTTGAACCATCAATATAAAGCCTGTATCCATTCTCTATGCCGTTCTCCAACGTAATAGCAACATGATGCCACTCATCATCATTGATTCCAGCTTCAGGATACGTTAATCTTGTAAATCCCGGCAACAAATGGCTGCCAACATCCCAACTTGCATAAATTTCTATGTGCGGATTATTATCATTCTGCCGAAGATTTACTATGAATGGGAAAGGTGCCTTATTCACATTTGTCCTGAACCAGGTAGAAATAGTGAAATCACCGCCGCCGAAATCGAATATTTCTGAATCCGGTACGCTTATGCAGTCCCCATCACCTTCAAAATAATAACACTTTCCTTTCACGCCTTCATTAACCATCAAAACCCCGTTTGTCTGGCCTTGTATTCCTCTAACATTATCGACAGCGTCACCCTCAAAATCCCAGTAACAAATTAATCCTTTTTCAACGTCTAATAACTTGAGGCTTGAGCCCAGGTTGTTCCCGTTACTGAATCTGTAATACAGTTCTTTTACCTCCGCAGTTGAGATAGCTTTGCTATAAACGCTAACTTCATCAATTGTCCCTTTGAAACTGTCTTTACTTTCCTTGTTTCTGCCACCTATGGTAATTGTGTCCCAATCCCCCAATTTGCCTGTATATGTTCCCCTGCAAACTTCCAACCCATCTAAGTAAAGCTTATATCCATCATCAACACCATTTTCAAGCGTTACGACAGTATGGTGCCACTTGTCGTCTCTGGCGCCTGCTTCCGGATATTCCATCCTTACATGACCGGGGGCGACATCTGTTCCAACATTCTTATTAACAAAAATCTCAAAACGAGGATTGTTATCATTTTGCCTGAAATTAATGAGAAAATGATTTATCGGATAGCTGGTTTTAAACCATAGCGACACAGAAAAATCGCCATCATTGAAATCAAAAACCTTGGAATCAGGAATATTTATGCAGTCGCCATCACCTTCAAAATAATATGCCTGACCGGACACCCCTTCGGTTAATACCGCACCATAAACAGTTCCATTGTTGTTTCCTGCCTTGTCAGCCGCATTGCCGTCAAAATCCCAATAACCAACAAGACCTTTTCTAAGAGCACTTCCCCCCTCAACCCCCAAAGCAGGGTTTTCAACTTCGACTTGCACATCGGTTTTGAATTTCGGCTTGAGTGATACATCTTTGAATTCAACCCATTCGTAAGGTCGTGTTTGTAATTGAAACTCTTTTATTTGTTTTAGCGGTAACATATAACGGTGACTCGTTGTGGTAAGATAGCTGCCGCCAGTGCTATTAACTGCTGAGGTGATGGTTTCACCCGTATTTGTCATAGCGACCATGCGAAGAGCATATTTTGAACGGTCAATGGTATCCACCATTTTCACATCGCTGGTTCTTCCGCCAAGATGTTCAATAGGCTCTTGAATGGTGTACTCACCCCCTTTGCAAAAACCGATACTTACTCCTTGTTTTTCTTTGATAGTAGCAATGGTTTCCCATGGAACAGCAGCGACACCAATGCCGACTACTGTTTTTTTTCTATCTTGTGGCAGTGCGGCAGCAAAGGCCTCAATACCCTCCAGCTTGTCTCCGGAACCATCGTTCACAGTACGTA
>Ga0272441_10013248_pt1 | contig 11884 bp, 8 predicted proteins | sample SSMProp6N_FD_193582 | JGI IMG/M metagenome (GOLD analysis project Ga0272441, IMG submission 193582) | Marine sediment archaeal communities from Little Sippewissett salt marsh, Falmouth, MA, United States - SSM-Prop-6N | ecosystem: Environmental > Aquatic > Marine > Wetlands > Sediment ...
CTTTACAGTAGCATCTTCATTGTCTGCAAGCCAAGTTAATACCTCAGGAATGCTCTCCTTGGCAGTTTTTCCTGCGCCAATGAGCCTGAACATTTCTCTGAACTGTTCATCAGTGATGGCTTCAACTTTTACTCCATCCCGCTTAAGAGCCTTCAAAGTTTCTGTTAAAGCAACAGCAATAACTGTAGTAGAAACATGCTTTTCTCCCGCCAAACTCTCAAACAACTCAAGATACTCAGAGTCTAGAATCTGTTTTGCAAGCTTCTGATTAAGTTTGTAGTCCGCCATCAGCCGCTTCGTCAGCTGTTCAGGCAACTCTGGAAGCCGTCCCTTCAACTCGTCAATATGGGGTTCTGTCACTTGAATCGGAGGAACATCAGTCTCCGGATACATTCGGGCAGCTCCAGGTCGGGGCCGCATATACTTAGTTGTTCCGTCAGGATTTGCTGAACGGGTCTCCTCTGGAACGCACTTCAACGCTGTCTTAGCTCGTTCAGTCACTGCCTTCAGGGCATCAGTCGCATTCTCACTAGAGTCTGCCACAAAAACCACGGAATCCATCGGTCCTTGTTTCAGAAATTTGCCAAGCTGGTTAACTTCTTCTTCAGTTATTCCGTAGGCAGGCATCTCGTCGGAGTGGAAAATTCCTCCAACTCTTCCCCAGAAACGAGCCATACCCGCCAACTCAGAGCCCAGTCTCATTCCTAAGGCAAGCTCTTTTTTGAGGAGCCCAGCGAAGCCAGGCAGCCTAACCGCCACCACTGGATTCTTTTGTTTAATTGCCTTCGCAATAACCTTACATTTTGTGTCCTTGAAAAATTGGGTGACGTTAACAAAATCTTCGGTGATGTCCCCTTCTTTTATTCCCCGTTTCTTCAGTTCATCCCGTATCTCTAGAAGGCTTAGTTGCCGCTGAACCTCGTTTTCGATTACTTTGGAAACAAGCTCCAGCTCCTGAACACCCTTTATTTCAATCAAGGCTCCATCTCGTATAGAAACATTCACGTCTTGGCGAATGGTTCCTAACCCTCGTCTAACCATGCGAGTTGCCCTCAAGATTCTGCCAATAGCAAAAGCAGTCTCTTCTGCCTCTTCTGGAGAGTAGATGACTGGAGCAGTGGTAACTTCGATGAGGGGTATTCCAAGGCGGTCAATTCTGTAGTGGATAAGCTGTCCATCTTTTCCTGTTTTTCGTGCCGCATCCTCTTCAAGGCTAACCTGCTGAATTTGCACTTTTTTTCCTTTGATGTCAATTTCGCCATTTAATGATATTACACATGTTCGCTGGAAGCCTGTTGTGTTTGAGCCGTCTATGACTGTCTTGCGCATAACATGAACTTCATCCACAGGCTTTGCTTTCATCATAAGCGATGCTATGAGACATATGTCCACCGCTTCCTTGTTTAGGTCGTGGGGAGGCTCCTCATCCATCTCTACCAGACAAACCGATTCATTATTTGCCTCATACAGAAGCCGTGTTCCTTTCTGGAACTCAAAGAGAGCTGCTGAATCAACTTGACCTAACTCGCTCTGTGTGGGTCTTAATCTTCTTAGAAACGTATATTCAGGCTCTTCCTTGAATAGCTTGGGCGCACAGGAACAGAAAAGCTTCTCTTTGGTGTTAAGTTGCTGATGAATTTCGAGTCCTGCCTTCAAACCTACCTTAGCATATTTATTTTTGCTCATATCTTTCTCCCTCAGAATCCGATTTCTTTGAAAAGTGTTCTAGACGAACACTCATAAGCCTGGTTCTTCATGAGGAGCTTCTTTGCTTCTTCACTGTTTGATGTTTGACCAAGAACCCATCTGAGTTTCACGAAAGCTGTCTCAGGAAGCATGTCATCAAGGGAAAGAACGCCCATGGCTAACAGATCTCTACCCTGATCATAAACATTCATATTCAATCTTCCCCAGATGCACTGTGAAGTCATGCACACTATAACATCCTTTTCAACTGCCCTTCGTATAGCAGGAAACAGGTAATCTCCAACATGTCCCAATCCTGTTCCCTCAAAAATAATTCCCCTGCAGCCATTCTCAACATACCAATCAATCACTTGCGGATTCAGGTCAGGATAAGCCTTGACCAAAGCTACCTTCTCTTCAAAGTTTGGAACTAAATTCAGTTTCCGCGAAGCATCCCGCTTCCTATAACTTTTTGTCAACATATTCAACTTACCGTTTTCCAGTCTAGCAATAGGCAAAGCATTCACGGACTTGAAGGTGTCCCTGCGACTCGTATGACACTTTCTCGCTTTTGTTCCCCGATGAAAAACTATCGAAGTATCCGAAACAGTCTCATGCATCGCAATCACAACCTCAGCAAAAGGAGCAGAAGCAGCCGCTTTAACTGCCCCCACCAAGTTAGTTGCAGCATCTGAACTCGGACGGTCAGCTGACCTCTGGGAAGCCACCATTATCACGGGCACCGGCAGGTCTTGGAGAGCAAAACTCAAGGCTGCAGCAGTGTACCCTAACGTGTCTGTTCCATGGGCTACCACAACTCCTGATACGCCATTTCTGATGTGCTTGGCAACCGTTTTTGCGGTTTCAATCCAATGTTTTGAAACAATGTTTTCGCTAAAGATGCTGAAAAGAATCTCCGTGTCCACCACAGCAATTTCTGAAAGTTCAGGAACCACGCTGTAGAGTTCACTTGCAGAAAGGGCAGCGCGTACGCCTCCTGTTCTGTAATCCACTCTGCTGGCTATAGTGCCTCCAGTGCTTACGATGGCTATACGGGGCAAACTTTTGTTCTTTTCTGGTAGAGGCGGAGGCTGAAATTTTGGTTTGATTCCTTCACCCACCTTTACTAGCTGGGCTGACTGATCGATGCGAACTCCCACATTGTAGCCACTCTTCATTTTAACTACAACATGCTGGTCGTCTCCAATCTCTGAGCGGGGTATAAGGATGCCCTCCCAACTCTCTCCATCTTTGGTTACGCGAATCACATCACCGATTTCTGCACCCACATTCTTCAAAAGCTTCAATATGTGTCCCCTGTAACCTGGAAACTCTTCACTCAATCCCGTCTTCTCCTATTCCTGTTCTCTTCAGCGGAAGATGCTGAAAACATATTCTTTTACTTCGACCAGTTTATTAAAGGATTCAGTTAACGATGCCCAGGGACGCAGTCCCTCACAGCCGTCGTAGGATTAAGCAGGCAGAAATCTTTTCAGGTTATTTTACTCTGCATTTATTTATGTTAGAAAGTGATTACTTGTTAATCATCAGTGTGGTATATTGGTTCTTCTAGTGCTGTGGTCCATAGAATTGTGAAGTAGTTTTGCATTCCAGAAATTAAGCTGAGATTGCTTGACCACAAAGCAGGAGACTCTGATAATCTAGCATTGGGGTCTGTGAAGATCAAAATTTCTTTTCGGTCATATATGGTCATCACAGTTTCTGACGGAGAAGGAAGAAATCTGACTTTACAGCTAGCATCTTTATTAAGGAAGTTCAAAATTTCATCTGAGGCTCTGCTTTTTTCAGGCTTATCTATAATGATCCGGCACTTGACGCCTCTAGACCATGCCCCCTCCAATGCCTCAGAAAACATGGAAATTTTAGAAATCCTTTCATACGAACTTACGAGATTAATAGAAGATTGGGTATTCTCAATAGCCTCCTGTATTTTATACAAGACGGCTTCCTTTGAGGGAACCCAAACAAATTCTGCTTTTTCTGTCAACAGTTGCTCGTTGCTGTGATCAAACTGGTCTACTAAGCTTTCGGTTTGTGACTCTATTATTGTAAGTTCTTTGTGTTTCTGTTTAAGTAAGAAGGAAATGCCTTTCTTCAGTGGTATAGCTCTGAATTTGGTTGGTCGATTGATTACTTTTTCAATCAACTTTGACTTCTCAAGGTCTGCTATTACTCGATAAACGTCCTGTCTAGCTATGTTTGTGTCTTTGGAAATGCTTTTTGCGTCTAAGCATCCGAAACGGCATAGTGATAAGTAGATTTTTGCCTGACAAAGGGTTAGTCCTAACCCTTGTAAAACTTCTATACCTTTATTGATACTCGACATTGCCCTCGCATACAATTGTGCGGTTTTTAGTTAAAAAGCTTTTGATTTGTCAGTGGGACATCGACTTACCACATTTTAACTACGACTACATGCAAAGAGGTAACAGTAAAAACAAAAAATGGAGATAAACATGATAAACCTGAAAAATAAAACAAAAATTACCACTATACTAATAGTTCTAATGTTCACAATTTCGTCTTTCATCGTTGCTATACCATTCGCGCACGCGCGCACACAGACAACCTATCCTTTCCTAGGTGTTGTACCTAACCCCGTAGGAGTAAACCAATATATTCTACTGCACGTCGGAATCTTCCAGCAACTATCAAGTGTAAAACAGTCTTGGCGAGATCTATCAATAACAATCGAGAAGCCAGATGGTTCAGTTGACACAATCGAAAACATTAACACAGACTCAACAGGCGGAACCGGTAGAACATACCTTCCAACTGTAGCCGGCACTTACTATCTTCAGGCTCACTTCCCTGAGCAAGTGATAGAAGAGGACGTAAATGAAGCCCCTGGTCTCGAAATTGGAGACGTAATGTTAGCAAGCGAGAGCGAAGTAGTTGAACTAATAGTTCAAGATGAAGCTATACCCTACTATCCTGGTCATAATATGCCAAAAGAATACTGGACTCGTCCAATAGATGCACAGCTTAGAGAATGGGCTGACATGACAGGCAACTGGTTAGCTGCAAGCTCTTCACGCCAATGTGTAGTTCCTGGTAACTCAGAAGCACCAGAAACTGCACACATTATTTGGACAAAAGTGCTAGCTCAAGGAGGTATTGCAGGAACAACCGAATTCAGTGACCTTCCTGCTACTGACCAGCTAGGTCCTGAATGGTCATTCAGTCACGGAGACGCATATGAAGGCAAATGGTCAAACCGAATTATCATCGATGGCGTTCTCATCTATAACCACCGAAGCAACGACATACCCTATTATTGGACTGCTGTAGACGTGCGTACTGGTGAAGAACTGTGGAAGAAAGAAATTATGGTCAACGACCGCGCAGAAACAATTGATGGCGCATGGAATCTGAGGTGGGGCGGATATAATCATCACGCAATCTACGCATACTTCTATGTGGCTAGCGGTCGTGATTATTACTTCTTTGACCCACTCACTGGTGAATGGGAATGGACACTAGAGAATATGCCTTCTGGTACCACAGTGTTTAATGATGATGGATGGTGGTATCAGGTCAACCTAAACTACAATACTGGTGAAGGATATGTCTGGAGCATGGTCGATTTCATCGAACCATTCGACTTAGACAGTCCTGCTGCAGGCAGTTGGCAACCCGCAGGATCCTTCTATGGAGCCAGACATGCAACACTTGACGCAGCAGAAATTGATGACGACACCGGAGAACTAACACATGATGCTCAACGCGGATACGTAACTGAATTTACATTCGATCCTGACGACTGTCTAGGTGGCTCACGTGCAGTTCGTGCTACAGGCTTTGAAGACAAAGTCTTCGGTCTACGGTATGGCTGGGATTCAATCGACACATGGGCTATCAGTTTGGAACCGGGACATGAAGGAGCAACTCTGTTCAGTAAAAGCTGGGCTGGTCCATCTTGGTGGGAAGAAGGTGCAGTACAGTTCGAATTCAACGAAGTAAGCTTGAAGGATGGCGCTGCAGCCTTTTGGGTACACGACACTCTACAATATTACTGCTTCAGCACTGACACTGGCGACTTCATGTGGGGTCCAACTGAAGGCGAATATTACATGAACTACTATGGCTGGACCGAATTGGGAGAACGCCCACCATTAATGTATGACGGCAAACTCTACTCAACTGGCGCTGGCGGAGTAATCTATTGTTACGATCTAGCTGATGGAGAAATCCTTTGGGAACGTGAAGTACAAGATCCTTACCAGGAATACTTGTTCGCCAATAATTGGTGGCAATTCTTCCTGTGGATTGTTGACGACAAACTCTATTCAGCTCATATGGAACACTCTACCATCGAACCTATGCCACGCGGTGCCCCATTCGTATGCCTTGATGCACAAACCGGTGATATCGTCTGGGAATCTGAAGGTCTGTTCCGTTCAACCCGTTGGGGTGGACGTGGAATAATCGGCGATAGTGTCTTTGTAAACTTTGACACGTATGACAACCGACTGTATGCTGTTGCAAAGGGTGCAAGCGCCGTAACTCTTGAAACACCGCAAGATGCTACAACTAATATCGCTGTTACAGTCAAGGGTACTGTGATGGATGTTTCGCCAGGAATTGCCGCAGATGCTAATCTGCAAATACGGTTCCCGGATGGAGTTCCTGCAGTATCTGATGCAAGCATGTCTGATTGGATGTTGTATGTGTGGAAGAACTTTGAGCGCCCATCTGATGCTGTTGGTGTTTCGGTGAGGCTTGAGGCTGTTGGTCCTGATATGAGCTTCGAGACTATCGGTAGTACAACAAGCGATGCATATGGAAACTTTGGCTTGGGTTGGTGTCCTAGCAAAGCAGGCACTTACATGATCATTGCTACCTTTGAAGGTTCTGCAGGCTACTATGGTGCTACTGCAACAACTTACGTGACAGTCAATGACCCCGCGACAATAGAAATGCCAGAAGAATGCGATCTTAGTGGTGTTAATGAGAAACTAGACAGCCAATCAATGTATCTTATGATAGTGCTGGTGCTGGCTATTATTGCAATAATAGTGGCACTATATTGTGTGCTAGTAAAGCGCAAATAGAAGGGCAAAAGGAAACCAAAAAATCAATTCCCTTCCCTTTTTTTTCATGGGAAGTAAAAATTGGAAAAGAATAACTGGGCTGAGAAGGCTCCGTACAGGAGATGAAACTTACAGATAGCAGCAGGTTTCATCATGTATATCCATAATAAGCTCCCTGTGCAGGAGCCTCAGCAAACCAGTTATTAGTGTTCCAATCTTCATTTCGTCATTTAATTTGTTTGGAGACGTATGGTCCTTCATAGTTGTAGCCGAACTGTTTGTAGTATTGTTTTGTTCCTAGAGCGCTTGTTACAACAATTTTTTCTCGATTGTATTCTTCTTTGGCGTTTCGTTCAGCCTCAGACAAAAGAATTCTGCCATAGCCTTTATGTTGCCATGCCTCTGAAACATGTTTGCCAACTGGCACCAAAGGACCAAAAACTCGGAGTTCACGAACTATCGCTGTCGTCTCAGGAACTATTTCAGGTCTACATGCTGTTCTTGATGGAATACGTAATCGGACATAACCCAACAGAACATCATTGACTGTGTCCTCAGCAGAAATGAAATGCTCCAGTCCACCCGAAGCCTCTTCCGATACTGTTTTTATTTCAATTTTTTCTGGGTCAGGTTCCACTTTATCCTTCAGCCATCTGTGCCCCACTTCTCGGCATCTTATACACCGGCATCGCATACCCTCTGCTCCAAGCTTCTCTAAAGCAATTTGCCTAAGATTGCTCAGTTTCACTCCAGCCTCAATAAGGTTGGCTGGTATGTCTCTTTGAACCCTCATGATTCTGACCCACGGAGGAACAAACTTCTTCAGCTCCGCGATTAACTGAGCCGCCTCATCTGTGGTGTAGGGGATGTAGTCTCCCTGCTTCCACCAATCATAAACTTTTGTTCCCTTAATCACCAAGCAGGGATAAAGTTTGATCATATCTGGCTTAAAATTGGGACTCGAAAAAATTGTCTTGAAACCTTCGAGGTCACGTTCAAAACTTGAGCCTGGCAAACCTGGCATAAGATGGTAAACCACCTTCAAGCCCGCATCCTTCATTATTCTGGTGGCTTCTACAACATCCTTGACTTGGTGACCCCTGTTAACACCCACATAAATGTCATCATACACATTCTGGACTCCCACCTCAACCCTTGTCACTCCCATAGACAACATTCTGTCAACATGCTCTTGTTTTGCCCAGTCCGGTCTAGTTTCCACCGTAATTCCCACGTTACGGATTCGGCTAGTTTCCGCTAACTTCTTTGCTTCCTCCAATGAACTTGACTTCTGTTCTGTTATGGCATCCAAGCACTGCCTAACAAAATATTCCTGATACTCTGGGGGGGTGCTGGGAAAGGTGCCGCCCATAACAATGAGCTCAACCTTGTCCACTTTGTGTCCTATCGCCTCCAGTTGCTCGATGCGGGTTCTAACCTGAGCATATGGATTGTAGCTGTTTTGAGCTCCCCTCAAGGCAGCTGGTTCGTGACCCGTGTAGCTTTGAGGAACACCCTCAGTAGGTCCCCCAGGACAGTATGCACAGGGTTCATCTTTGGGGCAGGGGGAAGGCTCTGTCATCACGGCAACTACGGTTACTCCGGAGATGGTACGGACTGTTTTTCTTCGGAGAATTGGGAGCAGCTTGGCGCTTTCTTCCGGGTTAAGATGCTGTATTATTTCTGAGTTGGATGGAACTTTGTTCAGACTGTGTTTTCCTGCAACCTTAATCTTAAGGTGGTCAACGTCCCTTTTTGTGGGATTAGGCATCTCCATTAGGCGCTGAATAATCTCTAGGTACGCGGCTATGCTCATCCGTTTCATCTAGAATAAATGTTTGAAATCTTAAAGATAAAAAGGATAGCTAATCGGCAATTGACATTCTATTGCCTTTAGCTCTAACAATAACGTGAAACTGTCAATCCATGTTAGAAAACCTAAGAATTGTTACGTTGAGCCTATTAATCTTTCACCGCATTTCGGGCAAGTCATGCTAGAGCATGGTGTTCCACGAGTGTGTGGAACTGTGTATCCGCAGCTTGGGCATCTACAAGAGGCTGGACCGCCAATACCTTGTCTTTGTCCACCTCTTCCTCTTCCAAATCCTCTTCCACTACTCATTTTTATCGTCTCCTTTTGTAGTTTGATGGTTTGTTTATTCTCTGCGTGGTTTTTAGGTTTTTTGGGTACAAGCACATATAACCCATTATTACTGGTGTGTTAAATGTGCCCCTTTTTGTTCATGAGTTTGAGGTACCAATCAGGCATTGAATATTTCCTTACATTATAATCGGGCTGATACGCTTTGATGTCAATTACTGGTGTGCCATCAAACAGATCGATACCCGTGACTGAAAGCTTTCTTTGGTCTCTTTTATGCAGGCGCACAAGAGTTATTCCTATGGGGTTAGGGCGTGTAGGTGAATCTAAAGCAAAAACTCCTAATATCGGAAGATCTTCAAGACTGAAGCCCCTTCTTGTTAGTCGTCTAGGTTTCACTTTCAAAAAACCAACTTGGTCTGGCCTCAGCTTGTGCAGATAAGATAAAATAAACAAGTGAGAATAACCATCCAAACCTTCCAAGGCTTCTTCAAACTCTGGAAATATCTCCACAACTGCTTCAACTTCACTGTTTTCCTCTTTTATCTGGCTGTCAGAAGCGTCTGTGCAAATGACTCCGATGGGCTTCAAGACAATTTTGTCTGTTGAACCGACCATTTTTTCATCCCTGAAATGAGTTTGTTTTTTCTTCATATAACCTAATTGATTACCCAGCACACATGAAAGATAATTAAATCACTGTTTCACTTACTACCCAGAGGAGCGGTAAAAATAGTGAAAGTGAATCTTGACTGTATTCCTTGTTTCCAGAGGCAGGCACTTCAGGCTGTGCGTTTCATAAGTAATGATGAGAAGCTTCAGGAGAATGTGCTACGGGAAGTTGCGAAAAAGCTTCTGGAGTCAAATTGGGACTTAACTCCACCTGAGTTGGCTCATCAAGTTCACAGCATAGTGAAACGCATTACAGGCAAAGATGACCCCTACAAGGAAGTTAAGCGGGATAGCAACGATTCAGTTTTGAGGATGTATCCTGAGCTCAAAAAGAAAGTTAACCAGAGCAAAGACCCGCTTAGGACCGCTGTTAGGCTGGCGATAGCAGGCAACATCATTGACTTTGGGGTTGTACATGAGTTCAATCTGGAAGAAACAATCAGAGAAGTTCTCAAAAAGAAGTTCGCCATCGACGATTACAGGAAGCTCCAAGATAAACTGGAAGATGCTAAGACGCTTCTATTTTTTGTCGATAACGCTGGAGAAATAGGTTTTGATAAGCTCCTTGTAGAAACTTTTCTGGAAACAAAGAAGCTTGACAAAATTGATTTTGTCGTAAAAGGCGGACCAATAATAAATGATGCAACCTTGGAGGATGCGGTTTACATGGGTCTTGACACCCTACCGAACAGTGAATTTTTGACTATCAGCAACGGTGAGGCGGGAACAGGTCCAGCGAGGGGCTCACAAACCGTGAAGAAATGGATAACTGCCTATGATCTTGTGATTTCTAAGGGACAGGGAAACTATGAAGGTTTGAGCGAGCATAGCGGTTTGTTCTTTATGCTTATGGCAAAATGTCCCATCATCGCATCAGACTTGGGTGTCGAAGTAGGAGACATCATCTTAGAATATAAACATTAGCTACAAAAAACGTCAATCCACTGTTTTCGTTTAATTTTTGTATAACCTGGTACTGGCTGATTCTTGGGGCACGGCAAGTTCTGCCTTTGTGCATATCGCGATATGCCCTTTCAGTTGCTTATTTGGCTCCAAAAGTGAAACCTTTAGTTGTGCATTCTCAAGAAGAGCAACAAAACTTTCTTGGGTGAACGTTTTTTTGAATCCAGTTACTGCAAATGTGGCTTGAGATTTGCCGACTCTTTTCATTTCAGAAAGAGTTTTTGTGTGGTCTGGCATGTTTTGCAGCACTGTTATGGCGAAGATTTTATCGAACGTGCGGTCTGGGAAAGGAGTGTTGTCTGCGTCTGCCAGAATGAGTGCTACGTTTGTCATGTTTTTTGTGCGTTTTTTTGCTTCCTGAAGAACCTTCTGTGAAAGGTCTAGTCCCACTAGAAACTCTGCTTGTTTCTTGATGTGCCTGAAGAGAAATCCTGTTCCACATCCTAGGTCTAGGACAAGCTCGTTTGATTGAAATTTTAGGTTGTTTAAAACATCTTCTATTTTGGTATCCTGTTCCCTCACATATTGCACATTATAGATTGTAGCTTGCCTGTCATAATGCCTGATGTTGCTACGTTTTTCTTTCCATTCCTGCATACTTCTCAGAACTTTTATCTGCGTTCGCTCTTCTAAAGATTGTCGGCGGTTACTGTGTCCAGCAGAAATCCTGTGGCTACTTTAGAGAATCCAGCTGTTGAAGAGGCAGCAGAATTCATAAAAGGTGCTTTTTCTGAACGGAAAACTGTGATTCTGGTAGGCAACTGCTGGGTAGACTACACAGGACGGGCAAGCTCAAAACTGGAACCCGGAGAGCGCATCATAATAATCAAAGAGGACGGCTCAGTTCTAGTTCATCGCCCCAGCGGATACGAGCCTGTTAACTGGCAACCCCCAGGATGCCTATTCCAAACCCGCGTAAAAGGAGACACGTTGCGGATTAGGGCTGTCCGCTGCAAACCCGCAGAGTCGGTTAACATCTCTTTTGACAAGATTCATCTCCTTTCTACCATGCGCTTGGTTGACAGGGGAGAATTTTCTTTGCACGCCAGCGAGGCGGACATGCAACGGGCGATTCTGATTGATCCATCCCTTTTTGAGGAGGGCTTCGCACCATTATCCTATGAGAAGAAGGTTGAGCCAGGGTTTGTAGACGTTTACGGTGTTGACAGAGCTGGAAGACTAGTTGTGATAGAACTGAAAAGGAGAACAGCTGGAAGAGATGCGGTGCTGCAGTTGGCAAAATATGTTGACTATGTGAAAACTGTGGCAAACAGGGAACTTAGAGGAGTTCTTATGGCTCCACGTTTAGCCAAAGGCGCTCAGACAATCTTAACCAGTTTAGGATTAGAATTCATAGCCCTAGAACCTAAAAAATGTGCCGAGATTTTGCGAAGGACAGAGAGCCGAA
>Ga0272441_10013249_pt1 | contig 11884 bp, 7 predicted proteins | sample SSMProp6N_FD_193582 | JGI IMG/M metagenome (GOLD analysis project Ga0272441, IMG submission 193582) | Marine sediment archaeal communities from Little Sippewissett salt marsh, Falmouth, MA, United States - SSM-Prop-6N | ecosystem: Environmental > Aquatic > Marine > Wetlands > Sediment ...
CTCGCCTTAGTGGTGAAAGGAAGCTTGTCGGAAACCAACTTCCTATCCTACCAAGTTGCGAGGATACCTTCACTCTCTTTGGTTGCGGCCGAGCGAAGCAAGGCCGCGCTGGGGTTGGATAACCGCTTTGCAGACCTTCCCTGCCAGTGCGGCGGCGGCGATGGCGGCGAAATCGGCCAGGCCGCCTCGATGCGTGATCAGTGACTTTCCATCGATGCGTCCGTCGGCGAGCAACTCGAGGGCCTGACGATGATGGCGCGGTGCGAAGATTGTCGTCCCCATCAAGTGCAGGGCGTTGTAGTGGACGAGATTCATGTCGATGCCCGGCCGGCTGTCGGTTTTGGGCAAGCCGCCGAAAAGCAGGATGCGTCCACCCTTGCGCGCGATCTCCACGGCTTGAACCTGGGCTTGCGGCGCAGGGTTGGCGGTGATGACGACCTCGGCGCCGCGACCGCCGGTGAGTCTGCGAATTTCCTCGGCCAGATCGCAACGGCTCGAATCGACGGCGCTGCCCGGCCGGAACTTCGCTGCGTGCGCGAGCCGGTGCTCGTTGACGTCCACGGCGATGACGGCAGCGGCGCCGCGGGCCCGAGCCAGCGCGATGTGGATGCAACCCACCGGTCCGGTGCCCATGACCACCACCGTGTCACCCGGGCTGACGTCGCCCTTCTCCTGCGCGTGAACGCACGAGGACACGGGCTCGGCGATAGCGGCCAGCTCCAGGTCCATCCCGGTCGGCACCGCGCGAATGGTGCCGCGTTGGATCGCTTCGGCCGGGATGGCGACGTACTCGGCGAACCCGCCCGGCCAGGCCTGCGCGATTTCCCGGTAGCCCTCACACAATTCGTATTGCTCTGCGTGACAGAAGTCACACTGTCCACAGTAGACCAGCGGTGCCACCGACAACAGGTCGTCTTCGCGCCAGGGGCCTTCGTATCGGCTGCCGGTCGCGACGACCGCGCCGCTGATTTCATGGCCTATGATCCAGGGCAGCGTCACCTTGTGATGCCCGCTGCGCAGGGTTCGCAGGTCGGACCCGCACAGGCCGCAGGCGCGGACTCTCAGCAGCAGCCCCCCGGCGGGACACTCGGGCACCGGCACCTCCTCCAGGCCAAAATCCATCGGCGCCCGCACCATGATGGCTTTCATCATCGTCACGAGACCGGCTCCTCCCGCGCGAGCATTTCATCCTGTTGCGCGCGTAGCTTGTAGATGAACGTGGTATCGTCCGCAGCGAAGTTGGCCTCGGAGAGGACCTGGCCTTTCCCGATCTCGCACTTCGTCGTCCCGCCGGCGGCGATGCCCAGCGGAACGGCCTTGAGCTTCCGGGCCTCCTGGTACAGGTAGATGCGCCCGTAGATGTCAGGGCTGCCGATGCCTTCTATTTTGATGCCGGCTTCGAGGTCACGCTTCGCCACGGCCACGACCTCGGAGTGCATGGTCTCGGCGGCGACTGTCACCTCATCGAGCAGCACCGCCTCGGCGATGGACTGCGGCGTCTCCAGGTCGCACAAATGATAGGGCCGGTAGTGCAAGTAATACGGCCCGTCGGCCCGGGTGATGAACTTCATATCCTTGCGGATGCGGGCATCGTTCGTGTAGACAATCGCGAAGACGCCCGGCGCGAAACTCCCGGTGGAATACTCGACCGTGCCGCGACGCGTGAAGATGCCCCCGGCCTCTTTCGGCACAAAGATGCGCGTCAGTTCGTCGACCTCAACCTTGGTCCCGTGCATGCCCGGCACGTCCGGCAGCAACCCCGTCGCGTTGGAGACCGCAGCCATCTCCACCATGGTCTTGGTGCCGTCGATGAACGAAGCCAGAATCTTGGGGTTCATGTCCTTCGAGCGCGCCTCGGCCTCGCACCGCTGCGGCGTCATCGTCAAGTCGATGGGATTGTTTTTGCACTTGCCCAGGCAGACGACCTCGAAGCCCATCAAGACGGCCTGTTCGTGGAGCATCTTGCACACGCCCGGCTCGTCGCCCGAGGCCACCGTGTAGAGCGTGCCTTCTCGACGGGCCCGCCGGCTCAGATATGCACCGACGGTGATGTCCGTCTCGACGTTGAGCATGATGATCGGCTTGCGGTTCTCGATCGAGCGCACCGCTAAGTACGCGCCCACGTCCGGCACGCCGGTCGCCTCGACGTTGGCCTCTACGCCGGGAACCTGCGTGAGCCACTCGGCGTTCGGCGCAACTGCCACCTGACCGGCGGCCAGCGCATCCTGAACCTCGCCTAGGCTCTCGGCGGTGCAGATGCGCTCGCCTGGAACGCCCATGTCCAAAAAGGTCGTGACGCCCCGAGCGGGCTCAACGTCCGCGATGGCGCGCACCGCCATCCCCTCAATGTTGTTGATCGTATGGGCCAGCCCCGAGCCCATCTGGCCACAGCCGATCAGCCCCACGGAAATGGGACGGCCCTCGGCCTGTCGCCGCCGTAACTTGCGAACGAGTTCCAATACTGCCTCCTGCTGTCACCGCCTCGCGGTGCTGGTTTCAGCGAATGTTACTTATTGCCTCTCTGAATCGCTCTGATCTCTTCCACAGACAGCGCGCCGGCTCCATCGGTTTTACTGCCGTAGATTCCGACTTCATCGATCAGGCCGCGGAACATGCGATCCCCGTGATTTCGGCGCGTGGGCGGGTTGAAATGTCCTACGGTCAAAATGCCCGCTCCGGCCCGCAACGGCTCCTGGTCGTAGGAAATGGCCTTGTCCAGCGATGCTGCGCGATCGGCCGAGCCGACGTAGAACTTCACGTGTTCGCGCTTGGCCGTGGAGTCGTAGCTCACCGCAATGAACCGCCAGTTGTCTTTGCCCACTCTCTCGTCGACAGAGATCAAGCCCGCTGAGCTGACGGCCTTGGTGTTGTCGGGCCATTCGTTGATGCCGATCTTGAGCCGGCCGTCCCGCACAAGAACCAGATCGAAACCGGCCTTGGTGCCCAACGTGTCGGCCATGTGCACGATGCGGTTGCCGCCGGGGCCCTCGTCGCGACTGACGCAGTTGACCCACGCCGTGATGGTAAAGGACGCCAATTCCTCCAGCGCATCGCCGGCTTCCCGGCCCAGATCGACGGCGTGCTCGCCCGCTTTCTTGCCGAAGTCCAGGCTGTGCGAACCGCCGCCTGCGGGGGTATTGGTCGAGCGTGCCGGCCGTTGCGGCGTCAGCTTGGCGTGCTTCATCATCTCCCGCGTGGTGCCGGTATTGGCGGCGCTGCGTCCGTCCGGCTCGTCGAAGGCAAGCTCGACCAACGCTCGCCCGGCCGGGATGTATGTGAAAGTCAACTGCGTTGGCTCCATCGCATTGCCCGCGCGGTCCTTGACGCCGGCGACATGCAGGGTGTACGTCTGGTCTTCCTTCAACCCGGACACCGAGAGAGCCACCGTCTTGCCATACGGGCCGCCTTCCACCGAAACCTGCCGCACCGTCGCGCCCGGCTGGATCTTGTAGTGACGCGGATCGGTCGCCGAGAGGTTGTCGGGCAGCTCATTCAATTCGACCAGAACTCTCTGTCCGTTTCCTCCGGCGACGACGGAGATGATCCGGGGCGGCGTTTCGTCCCTGGCGTCTTTGTTCTTCTCCAGTCGCAGGACCCAGTCCTCGTCGTCCGGCGTCGGGGGTGTGGTCCAGGTCGGACCGGAGGCGACGCAAGTCCCGCCCCATTTGCCCGTTCGCGGATTGAACCATCGGCCCTGGTATGGGGCCTCGCCGAGCCAGAGCGTCGCGCGTCCGCCCGCGCGGAAGTAAAGGATGTAGGTCTGATCGGGCTTGGCCAGGCAGCATGCGGGACCGTTCACCGCCTTGTTGAAGGGATGATAGTTCCACCAGTCAAACGCCGTGAAGAAGTCCACGATGTGCCCGTAGCCAACCAGCATCGTCATGGTGTCGTCGCCGCGTCCGTTGACCCAGCCACCGCCGGTGTCGGGCGGCACGCCTGTGCCGCGCCGGGCGGATTCGCCGGCGGTTTGGTAGCAGCCGGCCATGCAAATCTCCCAGGCGTTCTTGCGGCGGGTCTCGGCCGCACGCTGGCCGGGATACTTCTCCCATAGATCCTCGTAGCCGTACTCTTCGTTGATCTGCGGAATAATATAGCCGTGTTCCTCCTGGGCCTGACGCTGCCCGAGCATGAAGGCGTTCTGCCCGCTGTCCCAGCGCTGAATCAACTGCATATCGAGCCAGGTGGACTCTGGCGTCCGATGCTTGACGTTATGGGCCGACGTCAGGTGGTCGTACGGGTCCCATTCCTTCATCCGATGTCCCATCCTGTCGGCCCACTCGGGCGCTTTTCGGTGGAAATTGTATTCGTTGCCCAGGTCCCAGGTCACGTTGGAGAACGCGGCGAAGCGAGCTACGGCGTAGCGGTAATAGAGAAGCTCTTCTTTGCTGTCGGCCTTGAACGGCGTCGGCAGGACCTGTCCGCCGATGTAGAGAATCACCGAGACAATCACGTCCCTCTCGCGGGCGTAGCGCAGGAGTCGCTCGTACTTGCGCCAGTGATCCAGGTTGAACCGAGACAGGTCGAACCCGGGATCCTTGATATTGTCCGGCCGCTGCGCGGGCCAGGGATTCAGGTGCAGCTTGAACTTCTCCGTCGGCACCACGGGCTGGCGCCAGGGACGCGGATTGTTGCGCCCATAGACAAGCACGCGCAGACGATTGATTTTGAGACGATGGAGCCGGTCGATGTTCCGGCGAATCGTCTCATCGTCCCAGCCCATCAAGTAGTACGTCGTCGTGCCGTTCCAGAAGTAGTGCTCGCCCGTGCCGGCCCAGATGAAATGCCACCGATTCTCCGGATCGACGCGCAGCAACCCCTTGCGGTCCGAGGCGACGGCGCGGAAAGAGCCCTTGGCAAAGGCCCTGGATGCGTGAGGTTCGTCCTGCTGGTAGTTGACTTCGAAGCGGTATTGAGCCGCGCGTCGTGGCATGAAACGAACGCGAAAGACGCTCCCATCGGCCGAATCGCAGAAACCGTCTACCTGGATCGGATCGTCTCCTTCGGCCTCGAAGGTCCCCTTGACCCGCACGTAGGTGAAGGGATTGCCAACGTCAGGGTCCTTCACCCGGATGACCAGCTCGACGAAGTCATAGACTTCGACTTGTGCGGGCGCGCCGACGAACTCGATCTCCCTCGCCGCATACGCCGGAACGGGCAAGCCTATCGCGATCAAAACAGCGCAACAGTATACGGCCAAACGGGCGCATCTCATATTCCATCCTTTCATTCCTGGCCTGCCTGGGATCCGTGGTGCCTGTCCCGCAGCGCAGCCAGTGCGCGGTAGTCGTTTCTTACGTGTTCGTACAGGTTTTTGTAGAGGGCAAAGTACTCTGCATAGATCTCGTGGTTCTTGGGATCGGGCTCCATCGGCTCGACATGCTCGGTCCACTGTTTGGCGACGGTGAAATCCTTGAACAGCCCGGTCGCCACGCCGGCCAGAATGGCGTCGCCGTAGGGGGCCCCGGTCCGGCGTTTCACCAGGACCGTCGGCACGTCGAACACGTCCGTGATGATCCTGCGCCACAGCGGGCTCTTGGCACCGCCTTCGTTGAGCACGATCGGCGTGTTGATTTTGCGACCGGTCTCTTTGACGATCCGGAAGGAATCGTACAGTGCGTACGCCACGGACTCCATCATGGCCCGGATCACGTGGCCGCGCGTGTGGTGCATGCTTAGACCGAAGACGGTCCCGCGCGCATAGACGTCCCAGATCGGCGTGCGCTCGCCCATCAGGAAGGGCAACACCACCAGGGCCTCCGAGCCGGGCGGTACTTCTTTCGCCTCAGCGTTGATCAGGTCGTAGGTGTCGCGGCCCGTCTCGGCCTCAGCGGCTAACTCGGCGCGGTAAAAATTGTCGCGCATGTAGCGGATGAGCTGGCCTCCCGTCGTTGTGGTAGGGACGGTGATGTAGGTGTTCTGCGAATCGGTGGTGTAGGCGAAGGCGATCATCGTGTCGTGAAAATGCGTGTCCCCGTGCACGATCCCGAAGTTGCCGCAGGTGCCCAGGTTCATCTGGATGTCGCCGTCCTCGATGGCGCCGGCGCCGACCCAGCCGGCGTTGCAATCCACCTGTCCCGCCGCTACCGGCGTTCCCGCCGCCAGGCCCGTAGCCGCAGCCGCTTCTTTCGTGACCGAGCCGACGACCTCCTCGCAGCGGTACAAATCAGGCAGCAGGCAGCCCGGGATTCCAATCTGGTCGAGAACGTCCCGCTCGAAACGCCGTTCGAGCAGATTGTAGGCGACGCCGTAGAAGGCGGCGCCGGAGTAATGACACGTCGGCTTGCCCGTGAGCTTGAGCGTGATGAACCCGTCGATGGTCAGAGCCTTGTATATCCTGCGGAAATCGTCGGGGCGGTGGGCCTTCTCCCACATCAGGTTCACCAGGCTGGGATGGTCGTCGAGCCGGTTCTTGGAGATTTCGAAGACCCGATCCTGGCCGATGTTGTCCTTGAGCCATTGCACCTGCTCGGTCGCGCGCTTGTCCATCAAGTTGTAGGCGTTGTGGACCGGATCGTGGTTCGCGTCGACCATGACCATCGAGGGCAGGGCCGAAGAAGCCGCAATGCCTTTGATCTTCTCCGGAGTGACCTTCGCCTCGGCGATGGCTCTGGCGATGATGCGACAAGCGACCGCCCAATAGAGCGCGGGATCGTGCTCCGACCAGCCGGGGTGCGGGGTCAGAATCGGATACTCCTCGAACGCATAGCCCAGGACGGCTCCCTCGGCGTCAATAATTGTTGCCTTAGCACCTCCGGTTCCGTAGTCAATTCCCAACAGAAACATAGTCTATCCTCGGGCGGTCGAGCCTTGATGGTTCTCGCCTCGCCGCCTATTTACCCACGCTTTCAACCTCGCCGCTGGAGAGCGACTTGGGACGCGCATTCTGCTCAGGGTGCCCCAGAAGGGCTTCCGCTGTTCGATCCTCCGTGACCAGGACGTCAATGAGTCTGCCGAGGAGGGCCGCTCGAATCGCTCTGACCTTCTCGATTCCACAGGCGACGCCGATGACGCGATCGATCGCCTTGATTTTCTCCAGATCCGTCCCCACGATCCGGCGGTTGATCGCATGGTCCACTTTGGCGCCGCGCCCGTCGAAGAATTGCAGTGCGATGTCACCCACGGCGCCGTACGCCTTTAAGCCCTCCACCTCGGACGCTGTGAGCGTGCTTCCGCTGGACAACAGCGTCGCGCCCGGGTCGAGAACGCCGATACCCACGACGGCAATATCGGCTTGTTCAGCCAGATCGAGTGTGTCCGCCACCTGCGGGTCTTTCACCAAGGCCTCACGTACAACCTTGTCTTTGACGATGCCGGGGGCGTGAATCAGTCGCGGCCTGGCCCCCAGGGCCTGGGCCATCCGACGGGCCAGATCCGCACCATGGGTTTGGGCCTCCAATTCGCCCAGACCGCCCAAAAGTTGAACGACCCGAATGTCCGGAAAGTCCATCGGGCCCAGAGCGTTCACCATGGAGAGAACAGAGGTTCCCCAACTCAGGGCGATGACTTCGCTGCCCTGCAGGCCGCGTGTCACACAACTCGCTGCGATCGTGCCCAACTCATCGATGACCGTGGCCCCGTCGCCAGCCGAGCACGTTGCGACCAGGGCTTCCTTCAGACCGTATTCACGTTCAAGTTGACGCTCGAGGTCAGCGTTCGATTCTTGCGGCGGGGCGATGGAGATTTGTACGATCTTCTCGTCGCGCGCGGTCCGCAGCAGGCGGGATACCTTGATGCGGGACAGACCGAGCTTCTCGCCGATCTGCTGCTGCGTCAACCCGTCGTCGTAGTACGCCTTCGCAACCTTGTACAAGAGTCTTCTGGAACTAGAATCAGTAGCCATAATTGCCCGTGAACATATGTTCGGCGATGTTCATCTTATCGAATTGTCTTGCGTAGCCGCATGATTGTCAAGAGACAAAGTTGGGCGACTGGGCGGCGCAGGTGGTTGCCGGAATCATAAATTCTTTTTGTGTATAGCTTTACATCGATACTGAACGCCGACATGTTACCTGCAAGTCTTCTTGGGATTGCCGTTGCCAAGGCTCCGGCCCCGTTTGTTCCGGCGTCCTACAGGCGAGAAAGCGATTGACAGTCTCGGAGTGGGCCGGTACAAAGTGTTCATACGTTCACAAGTGAACATGTGTTAGTCGCGGCTTGAGAAAGGGCGACCATGAAGGCGTTTCTGCGTGTCTTTCTACTCCTGGTGGGCGTCAGCGCAGTCTTTGGCGGCCTTTGCTGCTCCCGGCGTGGGGAGGGTGAAGATCAAGTGACGATCTGCTTCGGTTTCCAGGACCTGGAGACCGAGTTCTGGGTCGCCGGCTACAAGGCTATTACAGAGACCCTGCGTGCCAAGGGCATCCGCGTGCTCGAACGCAATGCCAACGAGGACGCCAACCGCCAGCTCGAGCAGATTCGCGACGCCATCGCCCAGGAGGTGGACGGCATCATCATCATTCCCCAGGACGGCGAAAGCGCCGTAACGATCGTCGGCGAGGCCAACCGGGCCGGCATTCCTATCGCGGTGTTCAATCGTCCGCCCAGCGATCGTAGCAATCCGGCGCTCGTCATTGTCGCCGACAATGAGAAGATTGCTGAGGAAACCGTGGCGTATATGGCCAAAGCCGCGCGCGAGAAGGACCGGGACCGCCGGTGGACACCCCTGATTGTGGTGGGTGATCTGGGTGATCGCAACGCGGTGGCCCGGCGTCAGGGCTTTTTCAACGTGATCGAGAAAAACCCCGACCTCTTCAAGAAGCCCATTGAGGTGCCCTCGAAGTGGGACCCGCAAACGACTTTGGCTAACTTAGAGGCCGCTGTCCAGGCCAACCCCGACGTCGATTTTCTCTTCACCAGTTCGGACTTTCTGTACCCCCAGATCAAAGCAGTCCTGGAGCCGTTGGGCAAATGGCAGAAGATTGGTGAGCCCGGGCATGTCATTCTTGGAGGGCTCGACGGCGACAGCACGGCCTACCGGCTCATGGAAGCCGGCTACGTGGATGCCACGGGCGTACAAGATCTCTTCTTCGAGGCAAAGGCAATCATGGGCGCGCTGCTCGAAGCGATTGAAACCGGTCAACGAAGGCCCGAGAAATGGATGGACGACCCCGGCTTTGCGCTGACACAGCAAAACATGGCCGAGCGGGCCGAGGACATGTGGGGCTATCGCGTATTGGGCGAGCAGTAGCGGCGCGGCTTGGATCGCTTCCTTCAGGAGTACATCAGTGCAGAGCACGGAGACAACGACGCCCCGAGCTGCGGCCCGTCGCCTGAGAGGTTTGTTCGTCCGTCGAGTGCTGCTTTCCGACAGCTTTGTGCTGTTCCTGACATTGGCGTACTTTCTGGTGTTGTGGATCTTCCTGCCGCGACTCGGCAGCGCCCGAAACCTGAGCAACCTCTCGTCGAACGTTTGGCCCCTGCTGATGCTCGTCATCGGGCAGATGTTCGTGCTCATCGTCGGCGGCATCGATCTGTCCCAGACCGCCATCATGGCCATCACCAGCGTCAGCGGCGCATTGGTCATGACGTCGCAGCTCGCCCCTGAGCTGTTTGCGAAGAACCCGCTGTGGGGCGTGCTGCTCTCGGAGCAGGGCGGCCCGCTCGGTTCCAGCGCGCTGGCGGTCCCGGCCGGCATCGCGGTGATGCTGCTGATCGGCGTGCTCATCGGCGCCGGCAACGGCCTGGCGGTCGCCAGGCTGCGGATGCCGCCCTTCATGGTGACGCTGGTGTCGATGTTCTTTTTCAGCGGCCTGGCCATCTTCGTCACGCGCAGCGAGAACGTCAGCCATCTGCCCGACAGCTTCGTCGCCATCGGGCAGAGCTACCTCGGACGCATTCCGGCCGGTCGCGGGTCAGTCGGATTAGTGCCCTATTCGTTCTTTGCCGGCGTCGCCCTGGCGGTCGCGGCCTGGTTCGTGCTGGCCAAGACTGTCCTGGGACGCTGGTTCTACGCCGTCGGCATCAACCAGCGCTCTGCACAGGTCTCCGGCGTCCCCACGCAGCGCGTCATCATCTGCGCTTACGCGATCAGCGGATTCTGCGCGGCGCTGGGCTCGGTGCTCTACTCCGCCCGCCTGGGCGCGGGCCGGCCGACGCTCGGCGAAAACGTCCTGCTGGATATCATCGGCGCGGCGGTCATCGGCGGCATCAGCCTCTTCGGCGGCAAAGGGAAGGTCCGTTGGGCCTTTTACGGCGTGTTGTTCTTCGTCCTGCTCGACAGCTCGCTCTACATGATGAACTTCAAATTCTACACCGTCAATATCGTCAAGGGCAGCGTGATTCTGCTGGCGGCCCTGCTGGACGTGCTGCGCAGCCGCGTCCGCACGGACGTGACGCCGAGGCGCCGGGTGGTGGCGGCATGAGCGAGCCGATTCTTCAATTCGAGCACATCAGCAAGAGCTTCTTCGGGGCCGTCGCTCTGCACGAAGTCAGCATCAGCGTCGTGCGCGGCTCGGTGCTGGGTCTGATCGGCGAAAACGGTGCCGGCAAGAGCACGCTGATGAACATCCTGGGCGGCGTTCTACACGCCGATGAAGGAAGCATGCAACTGTCCGGGGAACCCTATTGCCCGGCCAACCCGGCCGAGGCCACGCGCGCCGGCATCGCCTTCATCCATCAGGAATTGAACCTCTTCGCCAATCTTAGCATCGTCGACAACCTGTTCGTCGACGGCTTTCCGCGCCTGGGACGAACGCCGCTGATTCATCGACGCCAGGCCGCGCGACGTGCGGCCGAGGCATTGGCGGCGGTCAATCTGGACGTCTCGCCCCGGACGCGCGTCGAGCGGCTCACGCCCGGACAAAAGCAGCTCGTCGAAATCGCCAGGGCCCTGCACAGCGGGGCGCACATCATCATCTTCGACGAGCCTACCACGTCGCTGACGTCCCGCGAGACACAACGCCTCTTCGAGCTGATCGGGCGACTGCGTCGCGACGGCTGCACGATCCTCTACATCTCGCACAATCTGGGCGACGTGCTGCAATTGGCCGACGAGATTGCGGTCCTGCGCGACGGCCGGGTCGTGCAGAGCGGGCCGAAAGAACAATTCACCATCGACACGATGATCTCCACCATGGTCGGTCGGCAGATCGACCAACTCTATACCCCGCGCCGCAGCCGCCCAGGCGAGACGGTCCTGCTGGAAGCCTGCGGCGTCAGCGAGCCGGGCATCGTCAAGGACATCTCCTTCGAGCTGCATCAGGGCGAGGTGCTCGGCCTATTCGGACTGATGGGCTCGGGGCGCACCGAACTGGCCCGCATCCTGTTCGGCCTGGACCCCTTCCGTTCGGGCACCGTGTCTCGCGCCGGCCAGCCGCGACGCAAACCCGCCCCGCGTGAGAGCATCGCCGCAGGCCTGGCTTTCATCACCGAGGACCGACGCGAGGAGGGGCTGCTCATGGAAGCATCGGTGGCCGACAACATGGCGCTGGTGGCCCTGCCCGACTACCGGCGCAACCGTCTCCTGGGCACGGTGGACCGAACCGCCCTGGGCCGTGCCCTGGCCGGGATGACCGACGCGCTGAAAGTCAAATGCGTCGACCCGCGCCGCGACACCGTCAAAAGCCTCTCCGGCGGCAACCAGCAGAAGGCCGTCATCGGCAAGTGGCTGCTCTCGAAGCCGGCGGTGTGCATCATGGACGAGCCGACGCGCGGCATCGACGTCGGTGCCAAGTACGAGGTCTATTCCATCATCAATGACCTGGCTTCGAAAGGCACCGGTGTACTGTGCATCTCGTCGGAATTGGAAGAGTTGATGGGCATTTGCGACCGCATCCTGGTGATGAGCAAAGGCTGCCTCTGCGGGCGGTTCCGGCGCGACGAGTTCAACGAGGAGCGGATTCTGGCGGCCGCGTTCGAAGGCCATCTCCAGCGCCGGCCGCAAGACGAA
>Ga0272441_10013250_pt1 | contig 11884 bp, 7 predicted proteins | sample SSMProp6N_FD_193582 | JGI IMG/M metagenome (GOLD analysis project Ga0272441, IMG submission 193582) | Marine sediment archaeal communities from Little Sippewissett salt marsh, Falmouth, MA, United States - SSM-Prop-6N | ecosystem: Environmental > Aquatic > Marine > Wetlands > Sediment ...
CATGGGAGAATCATACGAACATCAAGGACACACTGGCCCCACATTAGCTGATTGGACTGGATTGCTGCCGAAACCTGCAGTGAGGCTTGAATCCGCCTGTGCCTCATCTGGAGCTGCTCTGAGAGCAGGAATCCAAGCTATAATGTCTGGCATGCACAAGGTCGTGATGGTTGGCGGAGTGGAAAAGATGACTCACCGCACAACCGCTGAAGTAACCGAATTTCTGGCTATGGCTTCTGACATGCCGTTTGAACAGTGGAATGGGATAACTTTTCCGGGGCTTTATGCTCTCATGGCCGCGGCTCACATGCACGAGTACGGCACAACCGAAGAGCAGATGGCACGAATAGCCGTGAAGAACCATCACAACGGAACCTTGAATCCGAAGGCTCACATGCAAAAGGAAATAACTTTGGAGAAGGCATTGGGGTCAAAGGTTGTTGCATCGCCCCTCAAACTTTATGACTGCTCCCTGATAACTGACGGAGCCAGCTGCCTAATCTTAACCAGCCCAGACCTTGCCAAAATATTCACTGATTCGCCTGTTCACGTTACTGGTTCTGGACAGGCTAGCGACGCCATCGGTCTCTATGAAAGAGAAACACTCACTTCACTTAAGGCTGCTCGGCTTGCGGCGAAAGACGCTTACCGGATGGCTGGAGTGAAACCTGAAGAGGTGGATGTGGCGGAGGTTCATGACTGCTTCACCATCGCCGAGCTGATGGCCTACGAGGACCTCGGTTTCTGCGGTGCTGGAAAAGGCGGAACCCTGATAGATGAGGGAATAACCGAGATTGGAGGCAAGCTTCCAGTTAACCCGAGCGGAGGGTTAAAATCGAAGGGGCATCCTGTCGGCGCAACTGGAACAGCCCAAGCCTACGAAATCTACCTGCAACTCACAGGACAAGCCGAGAAGAGGCAGGTGGAGGGCGCTGAGATAGGGTTAAGCCATAACGTTGGAGGCTCCGGAGCCACCGCATGCGTGCATATTTACAGGAGGAACTAAAATGATGCCTGAGAATCCCCCATTTACAGTATCAAGCTTCTACAAGTTCGTAAGCGAAAAGCGTTTGATGGCAGCCAAATGCAATGAATGCGGAACTGTGCTTCTGCCGCCGAAACCAATGTGCACACACTGTCTCTCCACAAATCTGAAATGGACTGAACTCGAAGGCATAGGAAAGCTGGTCACTTACACCATCATCTACATTGCACCCGAACAGTTTCAGTCTATGACACCATACGCTGTTGGCATCGTAGAATTAGATAACTGTCTTCGGCTCCCCGGAATGATTTGCGGCGTGAAACCTGAAAACATCAGAGTGGGGATGAACCTAAAAATTGACTTTGAACCATCAACATCCTCCCAATGGCCTACATGGCCTAGATACTTCTTTAAACCCGCCTAACTGATTCTGCAGTCACACTTTATCAAAGCGGTAGGACAGCTTCCCGTTTTTGGTTGTTTTTGGTATGGTTATTGTGAATTGGGCACCTCTGTCCTGTTTGCCTGTTTCTTTGATTGTCCAGCCGTATTCTTCACACATTTTCTTTATCAGGTAGAGTCCGTAGCCTGTGCCTTTACCGTATCCTTCCTGGAAAATCAACTCTTTTTGGTCCTCTGGGATGCCAATTCCGTCATCCTCATAAATCAGCTTCAGATGATCTTTTTCCTCTTTATAGTACACTCGTATTTGGGTGACCTTCTCGCCATACTTCAGTGTATCATCGATAAGATTGTAGAAAAACTGTCTCAGCAGCGAATCAGCCATCACCATTAAGCCTCGGCAATCATTCACAAGCTTCACTTCGTTCATTCCTGAAAGGAGAATTGCTGCTTCTTCAACGCATTTCCTAACGTCCATGTAGGATAGTTTTTCTACGCCCAACATTTCGTAGTTTCTTGAGAAGTTAAAAATTTCTTCCATCTGATCAACAGCGGATTCCGCATCACTCAAAAATTCTAATGAAATATGGTTGGCTGGTAGTTTTTGTTTAGCTAGATAAACGTTGTTGGCGATGACCGAGAGTTTGTTTCTGGCATCATGTCTTGTTAGTCTGCCGACCACGCCTAACTTCTCGTTGATTGATACAAGTTTATTCATCACATCATTCAGTTTTTCTTCTGCTTCTTTGCGTTCGGTGATGTCTTCGGCGAAGGCGATGGAGTCTCCGGATTCTAGGCGAACAGCGTTAAAAAGGAAATTGCGGCGTTTTCCTTCTTTGGTGGTGATTATGGCGTTGCCTTCTTTGACTTCGCCGTTTTCGGATATTGTTTTGAGCCATCTGTTACTGATTTTGTCTCTTTCACTTTTTTTGGGGTATAATTTCTTGAACCAATCCTGCAAAGTTGGGATTTCTGATCTTTTGAACCCGATCATTTGTTCCATTTTAGGATTAAGAATAGTTACTTCGCCCTTCGAGTCATAACATATAATTCCAACATTAGCGCTTAGAATGGTTTTCCGATATTTTCTCTCAGTTTGTCGAAGTGCTTTCTCAGTTTTTTTCAACTCGGTGATGTCTAGGATAGAAGCTACTGTCTTGTTTGTTCCATGTATCAGGTTGACTGTAATCATACACTTCTTTATCTGCCTGTTTCTGGTGACAAAGTTGAAAGTGTAACGCTGGGGGGCTTTTCCGTCTTTCTTTCGTCTTGCCTTGTGGTATCTCTCCATTCGCTTCAGATACTTTTTTGTGATAAACTCCGTCCACTTCTTTCCTTCCAGCTCTTCACGTGAGTATCCGCTTAACTCTTCAAAACGCCTGTTGATCATTGAAATCGTTTTGTCTTCCTCAAGAATACACATCGCGGTACCAGTGTTCTCAAAAACAGATCTATACCTCTCATTCGACTGCCTTAATTCCTCTCTTGTCTTCTTTCTTTCGGTGATGTCTCGTGCGATGCTGAGAACTGCCTGTTTTCCCTGATATGTTATGAGGCTGGAGCTGATCTCCACAGGAATTGTTTTTCCGTTTTTGGTTGTGTGTTCTGTTTGAAAAATCTGTATCTCGTCCTTAGGCATGTCTTCAACAAGGTTCTCTATCTCCTCAGGGTCAAGATTGAAGTCAATGTCAAAAATCTTCATAGAAAGCAGTTCCTCTCTAGAATAACCTAACGCATTAACAGCCGCATCATTCACATCAATAAAACTACAATCAGAATCAATCACCCACGCCGTATCATTCATCCCATTAAGCAAACCACGATACTTTTTCTCACTCTCCCTCAACGCTTCCTCAGCCTTCTTCTGCTCAGTGATGTCCTGTGTAATAATGTAGAAAAACTTCTTTCCAGACAGCTCAATTGTCTGCACAGTGTTTTTGATGTCTCTTATTTCGCCAGTTTTGGTGCGGTGTCTGGTTTCGAACACATCTTTTCCTGTCTTCAAAACTTTGTCCATACGTGCTCTCGTTTCCTCAGGAGTTTCTATAACTTCATAATCAAAAACAGTGAGCTTCGCAAATTCTTCTCGTGAATAACCAAGTTGACGATAGGCTTCTTCATTGAACTCCACCGCAGTTCCAGTAGAGTCCATGATTAAGATTCCTAGTGGAGCCTTGTTGAAAAGCGCACGATATCGCTCTTCTGCCTCTCGAAGCTTGTTTTCCAGTTTTTTTCGTTCATCTACAAATACAGCAAGTTCCGAGGCTGCAACTGTGTTTCCATTTTCGTCTCTAATGGAGTTAGTGGTAATCTCTATCCAAATACGCTGACCCCTAGGACCTGGAACTGACTGTTCAAGGACAACATTATTCTTTCCGGTCTCGAAAATTTCTTTAACTCCACAGCCTGGGCAAATTCTACCGTGGTCATTGTATACTAGGTAACAAGTTTTTCCTTCAATATCTCCGAAGACATTCTTAAGAAATTTGTTTGCCCACAAAATTTTGTAATCTTTCGAGATGATTGAGAGCCCAGCACCAATGTTGGCTGTGACAAGTTCAAGTGTTTCTTGTTCTCGGCGTAGTTGTTCCTCTATTTTCTTCTTTTCAGTGACGTCTCGGAATATCCCTTGGATTATTTTTCTTCCTTTTATTTCGAAGATGTTGGCTTTGATTGCAACATCCCTGATTTCTCCGGTTTTGGTAATTACCTGTGTTTCTAGAACATGTCCTTCTTTTTCTTTGAGATGTTGCTCAAAGGTTTTGCTAAATTTCCCCTCGATTTCTGTAGGAGGATGCAGAATTCGCTGAGCCTTACCAATCAGTTCCGATTTTGTTCGCCCAACCAACTTTGTTAATGCACGATTGCAGTCAACGATTAATCCGGTCTCTGCATCAGCCAAAACGAGACCGTCCATGGCTTCTTTAAACTGCTTCCGATATTTTTCTTCAGACTCCTGAAGGGCATTTTCTGCATGTTTCGCTTTCACAGAGGATATTATGCCATGCGCAAGTTCCCCGTACACTGTTTTTGGTTTCCCACTTTTGTTGAAGTACCTGTCGGCGCCAAGATTAAGGGCTTCAATAGCCACTTCTTCTCTGCCTTTTCCAGTGAACAAAATGAATGGAACATCGTTTCCTCGGTTCCTCAATTCCTTCAAGAGGTCCAATCCATTTCTCGTAGGCATCTGATAGTCAGCAACTATCACGTCGTATGTTTTTTGTTCAAGCTTTTGCAGGGCATCCTGAACCGATAAGGCGTTTTCTATTTGGAACGGACCATGCATTTCCAGAATCCGGTTAGAACATTTCAAAAAATCGGCATCATCATCCACATGTAAAACGTGTATCAAAGTTTCACGTTTTGAGAGTGCATGCCTTTTTTGTTGTTCTTCATCAAAGGCTTTTGACATAATCGAATTCATCATCCTGTGTGACCATGGAGGTGGGTTTTGCTGGCCTACTTTTAATTCAATTAATAACAGTATAAGATAATTACGGAATCAGCATATTAATCAGTAATATTGCTGAATCGGATTCCGAATATTATTTGGTGAATGTGACTAAACTATTCACCTTTTTTTCTGTTAAGCTGTTCTACTAAAATGGAAACATCGGTTAATGAAGATGCCACGTAGTTAGCTCCAGAGTCGGTTAACTGTTTTAGGGACGAAAGCCCTGTCGTCACTCCCACGGCGAGGACGTTAAGCTGAAGCGCACATTGAATATCTTTGACGCTGTCTCCCACTAACAACGCATCTTCAGCCCTAACTTCCAGAGCATCCAATGCAGCCTCCAGATGCTTAGGATGGGGCTTAATCTCAACAACAGAGTCCCGCGTGACTACAGCATCAAAAAACTGCTCAAGATTAAACCGCTTAAGAACGTATTTTGTCGTCTTTTCGCCACTTATCGTGCACAAGGCAATTTTCAGTTTCATTTCCCTCAGCGCCTTCAGAGTCTCCGGTGTATCCTCAAAAATCTCTGCTGTTCGGGCAGCCTCCAACTCGAACTTTTCTACGACAGAAAACACCATATCCTTGATTTTTGTGAACTGAATTTTTCCATCTTCAGTTATTGAAGATTTCTTAACTTTCTTTAGCATGTCAAAGGCGCTTTCGTTAAGCGAGAAAAGAGAGCGTGGGAAGCCTTGCTGGGTGAGGCTGTTTATGATTTTGGTTCTGCAAGCTTTGGTGTCTAGGTTAAATTCTTTGAGGGTGCCATCGAGGTCGAAAATCACTGCTTTGATCATGAATTTGCGGCATCCTTTCTGTTGCTTTAAAGTGTTCCATCGACTTCATAAAATTGTTTTTGGTCTCGGAAAGTAACTTGCAAACAAGCAAAGTTGGCTGCAAAAAAACAAAAAGTGGTCTAAGTGGCAGCGGAACTTATTTTTAATCTGCATTCTCTGTTCGTAAATGCTTTTTGTGGATTCAATAGAGAAGTTATGTGAAAGTGTTTGGCGTGCAGATAAAAGTGATGATGTTTGCCAGCGTTCTGTTTCTGGTGGGTTTAGCCGTCTTTTTTTACGGCACATCTATGAGCAATGATGGTTTGGGCTCAGAAAGCCTTATTTCAGGAACATATTTTGTTGTGGTGGGTGTCTTTCTTGCCATGGCGGGTTTTCTGGTGCTGATTTTACAACTATTTCAGCGTCACTCGCTAATCTACTGAACTGCTAACTGAGTTTTTGTTTGTTATTGTGGATTTTTTTGGCTAACGTTGTTGCCGATATGTATATAAGACTCTACACTCGATATGTTCAGCCATACATAACATGGTGATTGTATGAAAAAACTACACATTTCAAAAACGGGAATAAGCAAAACCTTAGCAATTGTCATTATTGCCATTGTAGCTGTTGCAGCGATAGGCGGTGTTTGGTACTACACAACCCTTGAAACAGAAGAAACAGTTCTGAAGGTGTTCTGTGCAGGCAGCTTAACACTCCCATTTGAGGATATCGAAGCTCAGTTTGAAGCAGACAATCCAAATGTTGATGTTCAGTTGGAGCCTGCGGGTAGTGTCTCTTGTGTCCAAAAAAACACGGAAAGTGGCGAACTGTGTGATGTATTGGCGTCAGCGGATTACAGTTTGATACCTAGCATGATGATGACCGAGGATTCGGATTACGCAGATTGGTATATCATATTTGCTGTTAACAGAATGACCCTTGCATACAGTGACAACAGTAAATATGCTGACGAGATAAATGCAGAAAACTGGTATGAAATTCTTAGAAGAAGCGACGTGAAGTGGGGCTTCTCTGATCCCAACCTTGACCCATGTGGATACAGGTCCCCAATGGTAATACAGCTTGCCGAGAGCGAGTACGACGATGACACAATCTTTGAAGATTTAATCGAGGCGAATTCGGACATCACAGTTTCAGAGGACAGCGGTACATACCTTATCGATGCTAACATGACAGACTTGAACCCTAACACCGAGAGGCTGATGATCAGAGAAAAATCTGTTGAACTAGTTACGTTTGTGCAGGAAGGCGGTTTAGACTACGCTTTTGAATACTCAAGCGTGGCAAAGCAACACGGATTGAACTATCTGGAATTGCCGGTAACCATCGATTTGAGCTCCGCAGATTATGCAGACCTATACAAAACTGTGAAAATCGAGAAAACCACAACAACCAGCACAGGAAAACCAATCGTTTACGGCTTAACAATACCCAAAAACTCTCCGAATCCAGAGCTTGCCGCAGAGTTCATTGAATACATCATAAACGAGTTTGGGCAAACAGTGTTTAACGATAATGGACAGCCCCCAGTCGTTCCAGCCCTTGTTGACGACATATCAATGGCACCCGAAAACCTTCAAACATACTTGGTGGAGAAGTCCGGAGAAACGGCAGTTGAACTTCCAGAACTAAGTTTGAGTCTGGTTGCTCTCGATGGCACAGAAACGGTCCTAGATGAAAATGACATTGTTGAACTGTCAACTGTAGAGTACGAGGGCGGTCTTATGACCAGCTCAGGGTCAATACAGTCGTTAGGAACCTACACTGGTGTAGCCCTCAGCACTCTGTATGACATGGTCGGCGGCATAACCAACAAAACGATTCTGCGGGTTACTGCATCAGACGGTTACGCTATGGTGTTTACTTATGAGGAGTTAACGTCTGGCGAATTCATCACTTTCGACCCGGCGACCGGAGACGAAGTAGAGCACACCCAAAACATAGATGTCGTCCTTGCGTACCTGTGTGATGGCGAACCATTAGCTGATGATGGACCATTACGAACGGCTGCACTTGGACCCGAGGGATATATCACTGAAGGACACTTCTGGGTAAAATGGGTTGTAAAAATCGAAATCCGCGAAGCACTGGAAGATTGGACACTAACGCTTAACGGCTCCACTGTCGAAGAAATGAATCGCATCAGCTTCGAAATGCGAGCACAGAAGCACCCTGCAAACTGGACAGACGATGATTCGCAACTATGGACAGGAATGCCACTTACCTTTTTGCTAGGACGAGTTGATGATTCTGATTCTAAATCGTTCAACCAAACTTTGGCTGAAGAAGGATACACGGTTACAATCGTAGCAAGCGACGGATACACACTTGAACTGAATAGCACATTCATACTCCAGAACGAAAACATACTCGTATCTGATTTAATGGATGACGCTGCACTTCCTGAAAAATACTGGCCTCTCCGCCTAGTTGGCTCCGACCTCGAAAAATCGCAGATGATTCGTAACATCGCTGAGATTCGCATCGACTACTGAAGAGGATGAAACGAGCATGAGAAAGATTCACCTCATAGCAGCAGTCTTTCTCATTGTTCTTTTGTTTTCTGTCCCGATTTTTTTGCATTTTTTTGGCACCGAACAAGAGACTCGTGTTCTGAAAATTTTTTGTGCAGGCAGTCTAGTATTGCCGTTGGACTCTGTTGAAGAGGCATTTGAAGAGGCATATCCGAATGTGGATGTACAGATTGAGGGTCACGGAAGCATACAGGTTATTCGTCACGTTACCGAAATAGGCGACGAAGTGGATCTTCAGTTGGTTGCCGATTATGAGCTGATTCCCACCATGGCATACAACAAATCAATGCCTGACAGTGACGAAAGCTATGCAGATTGGTACATCAGGTTTGCGGGAAACAGTATCGTTCTGGCATACACCGACAGCAGCAGATACTCCGACGAAGTTACTGCCGACAATTGGTATGAAATACTTAGACGCCCCGACGTGAAGTTTGGCTTTCCCGACCCGCTGATTGACGCTCTCGGCTACCGAACCCCGATGATTATCCAACTTGCCGAAAACTACTACCAAGATGACACGCTCTTCAACGATTTGGTTACAACAAACTTTGACCCAGGATTCTATGCGGTGGACATGGATGATGTGACAGTGCTGGTTGTTCCTGAACTCATGAATCCTGATACTGAGAAGATTGCCCTCCGAGCAAGCAGTGTTCAGCTGGTGCCGCTCCTAGAATCGGGTGGCATTGATTACTGTTTTCTGTATAGAAGTAACGCTGAACAATATGGCGTAAACTACGTTGAACTTCCAAGCGAGATTGACCTCAGCTCTCCCGAGTACGATGACTGGTATAGTCAGGTTCAGATAAAATTTGAGCATCAAAGGTTTGGCAGCGTGGGACTAACCCGTGACGGCAAGACCATATACTATGGGTTAACCATACCAAACAACGCACCTAACCCGGACTTAGCGGTTGACATGATAGAGTTTCTTCTATCCGAAACAGGAAAGGACATCTTCAACGAAATGCAGCACCCCGTTTACGAGCCTGCATTCACCGATAACATGTCTGCTTTACCGAAGGAACTGGCTGCGCTTGTAGAAACAGACGTTTATGACTGAAAGTTATTCTGCTTCAGCAACAAATACGATATGCTTATATGTGCATAAGGGTTTCTTGGGCCATGAAACAAAAAACAATCATCGCCATAACCGTTCCAATTTTAGTCATTGCCCTTGCATCAGCCTGGTATCTGCAAACTAGCCTTTCATCTGCGAACAACTCGCACGCAACACTGCAGGACATGACGCTAACGTTGGTTGCGCTCAACGGAACCACGGTTTCCTTGGACTCCAGTTCAATTGCCGAGTTGCCGTCATTCACTTCGAAAGGCGGTCTAATGACCAGTGTTGGAACAATCAAAGCCGTCAACAATTACACAGGCGTGAAAATAGATACACTCTGCGACTTGATGGGCGGCATGAGCAGCGAAACTTCGGTGAGAGTCACAGCAGCAGACGGCTATTCGATGATATATTCTTACGAGCAGCTACTCGGCGACTTCGTAACCTATGACCCCAAGACAGGAAACAAAATAGTTCACAACCAAACTTTGACGCCGATCGTTGCCTATCACATTAATGAAGAAAACTTGGAGGAAGATGAGGGACCCTTACGTTTCTTGATTGTTGGTCCTGAAGGGCTCATTACCGATGGACATTACTGGATAAAATACACCGAAAAAATAGAAATTCTGCCTGCAATCCGAGATTGGTCTCTCCAGCTTGTTGGCGCAAAAAATGAGAATATTACAAGAGTGGAGTACGAGTCAGGAGTTATCTGTCACGGAGAAAAGTGGACTGACGAAAATGGGCACGTGTGGGAAGGTATTCCTTTATGGCTCTTAGCGGGAAGAATTGATGACGATTCGCCTGCCCACATGGAAGTAGGGGGATTCAACAGGTCTCTAGCATATGGTGGTTACACAATTCAGGTGATAACAGGTGACGGCTACACCACCGAATTTGACAGCGAGCGGATAACAGAAAACGATGACATAATCTTGGCAAACACAATTAATGGAGAATCTTTACCTGAACCGTACTGGCCCCTACGATTGGTAGGTTCTGACGTTAATAAGGCAGAAATGCTTAGGAATGTAATAGAAATTCGCTTAATCTTTGAAAAATAGTTAAGCCACACGAAACATGATGGGGAACAATGAATGCCCGCGAGGAAACTGCTAAGAGCAATCAAAAACCAGCGCCTTTCTCTAATCTTTCTGGTTGTAGGTTCACTCCTACTTCTTTTCATAATACTAACACTTTCTAACATGATTTTTCGGCAAATCGTATTCGACACGGAAGGTCTTCTGGAAGCTGCTGCTGACCCAGTGGTGATTGAAGCCATAGTTTTGACGCTGTATTGCTCTTTTTTGGCAACCATGATTGCGGCTGTTCTGGGGACTCCCTTGGCTTACGTTCTTGCTAGACACGATTTTCTTGGAAAAACCATTGTCGAATCGATTATAGATGTGCCCATAGTAATACCGCACAGCGTCGCCGGGCTAGCCTTGTATGCAATGTTTATGAGCAGAAGCCCTGTAGGGGAAGCCTTCAGCAGCATCGGCGTCGTTTTTGAGGACAGCATGTGGGGCATTGTAGTGGCGATGCTGTTTGTGAGTGCACCGTTCTATGTGAACGCAGCCAGAGAAGGGTTCCAGAGCATCAATCCTCGCCTTGAACGTGTCGCCAGAACTTTGGGTGCCAGCCAGTGGAAATCGTTCTACCAGATAACGTTGCCGTTGTCGGTTCGTCACCTTTTTTCTGGGGCTGTGATGGCGTGGGCTCGGGGGATAAGCGAGTTCGGCGCCGTGATAATGATAGCGTTCTACCCCATGATTGCGCCTGTTTTGATATTTTACAGGTTCACCACTCATGGTCTATCAGGCTCTCAGCCTATAGCTGTTCTTTTGATACTCATCTGCATCAGCGTTTTCATTATTCTACGTGCATCCGCAAAATATTGGGAGAAGAAAAAATGATCACCATCGAGAATGTTAGCCACGAATGGGACGAATTCTCCCTGAAAAACGTGTCATTCACTGTGAACAAAGGAGAACACTTCATTATACTTGGACCTACAGCAGCAGGAAAAACGTTGATCCTTGAAACAATAGCTGGATTCTACATTCCCCGCAAGGGAAAAATTTTGTTGAATGGAAAGGACATTACACATATTCCGCCGGAGAAGCGTAACATCGGTTTTGTTTACCAGGACTACTCTTTGTTTCCGCACATGAATGTGAAAGAAAATGTGGCTTTCGGGCTGAAAATGCAGAAGCTTCCCAAAACTGAAGTTGAAACAAAAGTTCAGGATATAATGGATTCGATGGGTATCGCCTATCTGCAGGACCGGTTGCCTTCCACTCTTTCTGGTGGGGAGCAGCAGCGTGTTGCTTTAGCCCGCTCGCTGGTGATAGACCCTGAGATTCTGCTGTTGGATGAGCCTTTGAGCGCTTTGGATCCCAGAACTCGGGAATCGTTGAGGGAGGAACTTGAGAGAATTCATGAAGTGCGGGGCACGACTACGATTCATGTTACGCATGATCAGGATGAGGCTTTGGCGTTGGCTGATCGGATAGGCGTGATAATGGATGGTGAGCTTGTTCAGGTTGATGAGCCATACCGGGTGTTTAATGAGCCTGTGACCGAGGCGGTTGCAACTTTTGTGGGTGTAGAAAACGTTGTCGAGGGAAAGATACT
>Ga0272441_10013251_pt1 | contig 11882 bp, 12 predicted proteins | sample SSMProp6N_FD_193582 | JGI IMG/M metagenome (GOLD analysis project Ga0272441, IMG submission 193582) | Marine sediment archaeal communities from Little Sippewissett salt marsh, Falmouth, MA, United States - SSM-Prop-6N | ecosystem: Environmental > Aquatic > Marine > Wetlands > Sediment ...
CTTGCGGGTTAAAGGCTTTACCCTGACCCTTCGCAATAACGAAGCCGATCTCATCGACGTCGAGGTTAACGGATAACAATGAATTTTTGTGTCGCACTGGGTGGTAATCCCAACGCCGGGAAGACCACCCTTTTTAATGCCCTAACCGGTTCGCGACAGCACGTGGGAAACTATCCCGGGGTGACGGTGGACCGCAAGGAGGGCCGCTATGTGCAAAACGGCCACGATATGCATATCGTGGATCTTCCCGGCACCTATTCACTCACCGCCTACAGCGTTGAAGAGGTGGTGGCCCGAGATTTTCTGGTCAACGAGTGCCCTCGGGTGACGATCAATATCGTCGATGCGTCCAATTTGGAACGCAACCTTTACCTGACTATTCAGTTTCTGGAACTGGGCATTCCCACCTGCGTGGCCCTGAACATGATCGACGTGGCCAGGGGGCGGGGCATCGAGGTCGACAATAAAAAGCTCTCCCGTCTGCTCGGCGTGCCGGTTGTTCCCATTGTGGCCCGCAGCGGGTTTGGGAAAAAGGCCCTGATGGACGCCGTTGAAACGGTAGCCGAATCGCCCCTTCCTCAGCCTTTGCGGGTTTCATATGGCCGGGACCTGGAAACCGCGATCCAAGAGATGGAAAGAATTATCACCGGGAGGAAATTTCTCACGAACCTGTACCCGTCGCGCTGGATTGCCATCAAGTATCTGGAGAACGACGAGCAGATTCTTGAAAAAGGGCGGGAAGCCGACCCGCAGATCTCCGATGGGTTGGAGGCCATCACCCGCAATGTGGGTGCCCACATCGAAGAGACCCTGGAAACGTATCCGGAAGCCATGATCGCCGACCACCGCTACGGCTTTATCAGTTCCATACTCAAGCAGGGGGTGATCAAGGAGCGCCACGACCGGAACCGGCTCTTTCTCTCCGACCACATCGACAAGGTCCTGGTGAACCGTTTTGCCGGCCCCATCATCATGCTGCTGGTGCTCATGGGACTGTACCAATTTGTCTTCACCTACAGCGAAGTGCCGGTTGCCTGGTGTGAGCGATTCTTTGAATGGCTTTCGGGCATGGTGTCCGCCACCCTGTCCGACGGATTGCTCAAGTCCCTCATCGTCTCAGGCGTTATCGATGGGGTGGGCGGTGTGCTCGGTTTCGTGCCGCTGATTATGTTCATGTTTTTCGGCATCGCCTTGTTGGAAGACTCAGGCTACCTGGCGCGGGTAGCCTTCATGCTCGATCGGGTGTTCCAGATATTCGGGCTGCACGGCAGTTCGGTGATGGCCTATATCGTCTCCGGCGGGATTGCCGGCGGTTGTGCAGTGCCCGGCGTGATGGCCACCCGGACCCTGCGGTCGCCCAAAGAGCGCATCGCCACCCTGCTGACCGCGCCGTTTATGAACTGCGGCGCCAAACTGCCCGTATTCGCCCTGCTCATCGCCGCCTTTTTCCCTCACAGCCGGGCTCGGATGATGTTCGTTCTCACCCTGATCTCCTGGGCAGGGGCCTTGCTGGCGGCCAAGTTCCTGAGGATGACCGTGGTCACCGGTGCCTCCACACCTTTTGTCATGGAACTGCCTCCCTACCGTCTGCCGACCTTCCGGGGGCTGGTGATCCATACCTGGGAACGGACCTGGCAGTATGCGAAAAAGGCCGGGACTGTGATTCTGGGCATTTCCGTGCTGCTGTGGGCGGCCATGACGTTTCCACGCCTGCCTGCTGCGCAGGTTGAAACCTATGCCAACCAGCGGGTTGGATTTGTCTCTACGGCGGCCCCCCAGGTGATTGAAGAACTCGAGACCGCTTCGAATTCCCAGCCGCTCTCCACTGCCGCCACTGAATTGAAGAAAGATTTACTGGCCGTGGATGCCCGGCAGGCCGGTGCCGCGCTGCGCCACTCGGTGGCAGGCCGTGTCGGCACCAGTTTAGAATCCGTCACCCGCTGGGCCGGCTTTGACTGGCGCACGAACATTGCCCTGCTGGGCGGGTTTGCCGCCAAGGAGGTGATTGTCTCCACCCTGGGGACGGCCTATTCACTGGGTACGGTGGACACCGAAGCCGCTGATAGCCTGGCCGTCAAGCTGGTCGCCGAACCGGGATGGCGCGCGCTCACCGCCTGGAGCCTGATTATCTTTGTCATGTTTTACGCCCCCTGTTTTGTCACGGTGGTCTGTATCGCCAGGGAATCCTCATGGAAATGGGGTGCATTTTCAATGGTTTTCAACACCTCCCTGGCCTTTTTCCTGGCCGTGACGGTATACCAGGCCGGCGCCGCCCTCGGATACTGATGCCCGGGCACCCATCCTTGTCCGGCGATGGCAACGCAAACCGATACCTAAGGTCTTGAACGATGGAAACACTGATTGTCGTTTTGATTGTCGCTGCCGCCGCTGTCTATGTGGGGCGGATCTTTTACAAGGGATTCAAACAAAAGGATGGATGCGCCAGCGGCTGCACTTGCTGCAGCGTTTCCGATTCATGCAGCCAGCCGGCGGCCGGCAATACCCGTGACCCCGCCCCGGTCGAGGAAGATCGTTAACTACCCGTTTACCGGTTAATGCCGTGGGTCACCAGGTTTTAATATTGACTCCGGATTTTGACTCTTCTATCATCAACAACTCAATATCCAGCACATCGACATCCCGGCGGTGGCTGCACCACCGGAGCCGAACCTGAAATGAGGTGCGATCTTTCCGCCGGAAAAGCGCTTCCGGCAAAGAGGCCTGGTCCATGGACAAACGCGTAATCGTGATGGTGTGGGTGACGATGATGGCGCTGGCCGGCTCCCTGCCGGCGGTGGCCGCCGAGGATGAGCAGGACTTTCTGGGCATCATTACCGGCGACGTGAAAAGCACCGCTCACCAGATCGGCATGGATATAAATGCCCTGGTCATGCGCAGCAACATTCATCTGGCGGTATTCACTTCACGTGGGTCTGTGGAAAACATCTACGCCGTTTACCAGCGCCCCGGCAATCATCTGGGCCTGGTACAGTCCGACGTGCTGGCCTTTGTGGCCAAGGTTGACAGCGACCCTCGGCTTAAGCTGATCGCCGATAAAATCAAATGGGTTTACCCGTTGTACAACCAGGAGATACACATTCTCGGCAAAGGGGAGATCCACAACCTTAGTGACCTCGACGACAAGCGGGTGGCCATCGGCTGCGCGGAGAGCGGTGCCTATCTGACCAGCCGGTTGATTTTTGAGATTGCGGGGGTTCGGCCCCGGCAGATGCTGGCCATCGGTGATTCCCAGGCGATGGCGGCGCTTAAAGCCGGCAGCATCGATGCCATGGTGATGGTGGACGGGTTTCCGGTGGAACGTCTGGCGCTGGAGGTTGCCCCGGCAGACGGGTTCCATTTGATCCCGATCACCCATGACGGTATCCGTGCCTTCTACCCGGCCTCCCGGATTCCTGCGGACACCTACCCCTGGCAGGCGGCCGATGTGGATACCGTGTCGGTCATGGCCCTGCTGGTGGCCTACGATTTTCGCAACCACCATTGCAACACCATCGGGAATGTGGCCTGGCTGATTAAAGAAAACCTTGACTGGCTCCGATTCTACGGCCATCCCAAATGGAAATCGGTGGATTTGAGCGAACCGGTAAGCGGTTGGGAACAGTACCCGTGTGTGACAAATTTCACTTCAGCTACCGTTGAAGCAGAAACCGAATCATCGCCAGTCCGAAAGCCCAACCCGGTGGCCGATGCCATCGAGGCGGTGTTTCGCCCCTGACACGCCGAAACGGAAACAACCATGTATGAATCCTTTTATGGCCTGACCAAAAAACCCTTTCAGATCACCACGGATCCCAGTTTCCTGTGGATGGGTAAAAAGCACCGTGAGGCCCTTTCCACGCTCAAGTACGGTGTGATGGACAACAAGGGATTTTTACTGTTGACCGGCGAGGTGGGCACCGGCAAGACCACATTGATCAACCGGTTGGTGGAAGACATCCATGGCAAGGCCTACACAGCCAAAATTCCCGATCCGGGGCTGAGCAAGTACGATTTTTACCGCATGGTTTCCCGATACTTCGGGCTCCCCATTGAAGTTCGAACCAAGAGCGACTTTATTGAGCCCTTCAGCCGGTTTCTCAACGATGCCCATGAAGAAAAAAAATCGGTCCTGCTGCTCATCGACGAAGCCCAGCGGCTCAAGCACGACCTGATGGAGGAGATCCGCCTGCTGTCCAATCTTGAACGGCAGGATGCCAAGCTGCTCAATATCTTCTTCGTGGGTCAGAACGAATTCAACAGCATCCTGCTTCAGCCGGAAAATCGAGCCCTGATGCGCCGGATCACCATCACCTACAACATCGATCCGCTGGACCAGGCAGAAACCTGCGAGTACATCCGCCACCGCCTGAAAATCGCCGGTGCCGGTTACGACATTTTTTCCAGTGCAGCCATGGAAGCGGTTTTCGAATTTTCCAAAGGGTATCCCCGGCAGATCAACATCATCTGCGACCTGGCCATGTTTTTTTCCTCCCAGGTGTCCCGGCGGACCATCAGCCGCAAGATTGTCAACCAATGCCGCGAGCGAATATCGTTTACCGTGGATGAACTGCCGGCGGAAACGAATCATAGGCATCGGGTGCCGGCGCCCAAGACCCATTATCAGCCTATTAAAAGAGAGCGCTGGCCGTGGTTTACCGCGACGCGTGCACTGGGTGCGGCATTGGTATTGCTGGTGCTGGGCAGCGGCGTTTATTTCACACCGGATCCATTGAAAGACCGCGCCAGGCGGTGGGTCCGTGAAACCTATCAGACCTATTTTCCTGTGTCCGGCAAGCCCTCCGCAACGGAACAGCCGGTTGTCAATGCTTCCACATCAGTCAATGCCGAAGTCGCAACGGTTGTTCCCGACGCGTCTCATCAGGCGGTGAAAACGCCCCTTGCCGTCGAACGGCTGTTGCGCATGCCCAATCGGCCCCCGGACCTCGACTTGCCGGAAGTCATCGGCGACCTTCCCCGGGCATCAGCGGCAGATGCGCAAAGCGCGTCAAACGACGAGGCGCCTGCCGCCGCTGTGACGACGTCGGCAGCGGAACCGCCCGACCCTGCCGATGCCATCGACTGGCTCTTAAATAAACGTAAGCAGGAACTCAGCCAATAAGGAATGCGTCGATGGTTTGATTGGATGGGTTACCCGCGTTAACAATCATTATAAATGAATCTGGATGGTTGCACATGTTTAAGATCGCTGTTCTGCCTGGAGATGGCATTGGTCCCGAAGTGATGGAAGAAGCCCTGAAGGTGCTCGAGGCGGCCCAGGAAGCCTTTGGTTTTAAATTGGCTTACACTACCGCCGATGTTGGCGGTATCGCCATCGACCGCCACGGTCGGGCGCTGCCCGATGATACCCTGCGCTTGTGTGAAGCCAGCGACGCCATTCTTTTCGGATCCGTGGGTGGGCCCAAGTGGGAAACACTGCCTCCGGCGCAGCAGCCCGAGCGGGGCGCGCTGCTGCGCTTGCGCAAGCACTTTAACCTGTTTTGCAACCTTCGCCCGGCAAAGGTTTTTCCCGCATTGGCCGGGGCCAGCCCCCTCCATCCAAAGATTGTCAGGGACGGGTTCGACATTCTGTGTGTTCGTGAACTCACCGGCGACATCTATTTCGGCCAGCCCAAAGGCCGGGAGGGCAGCGGGCCCGACGAGCGCGCCTTCGATACCATGGTCTACACCCGCCGGGAAATCGAGCGCATCGCCAGAGCCGCTTTTGATGCAGCCCGGTTGAGAAACCGGCGGGTGGCGTCGGTAGACAAGGCCAATGTGCTGACCACCATGGTGCTGTGGCGTGAAGTGGTCAGCGAGACGGCCCAGGCCTATCCGGATGTGACCCTGAGCCACATCTATGTGGACAACGCCACCATGCAACTGGTGAAAGATCCCCACCAGTTCGACGTGCTGCTGTGCGGCAATATGTTCGGGGACATCATATCCGACGAGTGCGCCATGATCACCGGCTCCATGGGGTTGTTGCCCTCGGCCAGCATCAGTGAAAGCGGGTTTGGCCTTTACGAGCCGGCCGGTGGCAGCGCGCCTGACATTGCCGGCCAGGGCATCGCCAACCCGATTGCTCAGATCCTGTCTGCCGCCATGATGCTGCGCTACAGCCTGAACCTGGCCGATGCTGCCGATGCCCTGGAAACCGCTGTGGCGCGCGTGCTGGAAGCGGGCCTTCGAACCCCCGATATCGCCGCCGGCAGCAGTGCGGTGAGCACCCGGGAAATGGGTGATGCCGTCGCGCGATACCTGCGCGAAGGACTGCATTGATAACGCACAATAATCAAATTCAAAATTCCAAACCTCATGATCTTGAATCGGGGACATTCCAACCAACTGTGACTTTTTTTTTGATATTGTAATTTGGAGTTTGTTTGTCATTTGGTACTGGTAATTTGTTAGTTTATTAAACAGTTGGTGCTCTCCATTCGTTATTTCCGGTTTTTCCAGATCATACTATGTCCCTGCCTTTGATCACTATCGATGATATCACCGTCAGGCTGCGGGACCGGTGGCTGCTCAACGGGTCGTCATGGGAGATCAGATCCGGCGAGCAGTGGACGGTGATCGGCCCCAACGGTGCGGGCAAGACCACACTGGTCAGGGCCATCGCCGGCCTTTTGCCTGTCGTTCAGGGGAAAATTCATTATCATGCCTTTGGCGGCATGTCGCCCGTCGAGGCGATCGCTTACGTGGCCAGCGATGCCCGCCGGGGTCTCTGGCACCGGGAAAGAGATCTGGACCATGCACGAGACTTTGCCGGTCGATTCAATCAAGCGACCACTGTCCGTGGGCTGATCTGCGGTCACCGTGCCGACCTTCCGGCGCCATTCGACATGCAACCCCGGTTGGCCGATGTTGCCGGACGCTTCAATCTGGATACCCTGCTGGACAAACCAGCCTTGGCCGTTTCCACCGGAGAGATGAGCCGGGTGCTGGTTGCCCGTGAATTGATCCGTCGCCCCAAGATGCTGATTCTTGATGAACCCTTTGAAGGCCTCGACCGTGATGGCCGGCAGGACTTGATGGAGATGCTCGACCGGCTGGCGACCTCAGGCCTGCCTATCATATTGGTCACCCATCGCCCCGAGGAGATGCTTTCTGCCACCACCCATGTCCTCACCGTCGATGGCGGTCGGATCGCAGGTGCAGGCGCCGTGGACGATGCTTCCCCCTTGTTCGATGCCGCGTCCGCAGCCGCGACAAAGGAGAGTCGGTGGGACCGCACCAACCATCACCCGGCGCATCGTGAACCCAGCCGGTGCGTTTTCTCAGAACCGCTGATCGATATGAAAACGGTAACGGTTCGCTATGGCGACACGGTTGTACTGGACCGGTTCACCTGGGCTGTGGAGGAGGGGGAGCATTGGGCCATCACCGGCCCCAACGGCGCAGGGAAATCCACTATCCTGAAACTGATCACCGGTGATTGTCTGCAGGTTTACGCCAACCGAATTCGCCTGTTCGGCAAGGATCGTGGCATCGGACAGACCTTGTGGGAGACCCGGGAAAGACTGGGGGTGGTGAGTCACGATCTGGCCAGCGGATATCAGAAGCGAATGTCCGCGATGGATGTGGTCTGCTCAGGGTTTTTCGATTCGGTGGGACTGTATCGTCACTGTGATACTGTGCAAATAGCAACCGCCAAACGGTGGCTGGCGCAGATGGGCATTTCAGCCCTTTCCCAAGCCCCGTTCAACCAGCTTTCCCAAGGTCAGCGGCAGATGATCCTCATCGCCCGGGCGATGGTAAAAAATCCGAAGCTGTTGATTCTGGATGAACCGTGCGCCGGTTTGGACCCTGAAAACCGCCATACCGTCCTGAGCCTGCTGGAACTGATCGGCCGCAGTGGTGCCACCGGGCTGATCTTTGTCTCCCACCTGGAGAAAGAAATTCCAGCCTGTATCACCCATCGCTTGTTTTTAGACCAGGGGGTCGTCCAGCGCAGCGGGGCCCTTAGACCTCAGGCGTCACCCTTGCCGCCGTCTTTCAAGCCGTCGTTATAGCGCTTGTCCCCGTACCTGCGAATCTGGCGGCAGATACCGCGGATGATGCTGGTCTCACCGGCACGCAGTGAGAGCCGGGAGAAGAGCCGGCGGATGCGGATCATCCAATAGTCCGGGTTTTCCGGGTTCATGTAGCCGATTTGAACCAGTGAGGCTGTCAGTTCCTCATACATCTGGTTCAGTTCGACACGTTTGGCCAGACGGGGCGTGAAGCTGGCCGGAGTGGTCTGGGAGGCAGTAGAAAGACAGTAGCAGACCACCATCACGGCCTGGGCCAGGTTCAGGGAGGTGAATCCCACCGTGGGGATGTTGACCAGTTGGTGACAGTGTTTCAGATCGTCGTTGGTGAGCCCGCGATCTTCTGGGCCGAAGAGGATGGCCACCGGATTCTTTCTGGAGACGAGGATCAGGCTTCGGGCCAGAACTTCAGGAGACCTGATCACCGGACGCTGGCCTCCCAGTCGAGCGGTGGTGCCAACCACATGACCGAATGGCGCCAAGGCTTCATCGAGCGAATCGAAGCGCCGGATCCTGTCAACCACGGATCCGGCCTCATGGGTGGCCAGTCGCCGGATGCGTGCGTCGTCCCAGACCTCGGCGTCTACTGCGATCAGGCGGGTCAACCCCATGTTGCACATGGCCCGTGCGGCGGCCCCGATATTTTCCGGATAGCGGGGCCGCTGCAGGACGATGGTGATGTTGTCACGGGTGACGCCGACGATCATCGGGCATGGATTTCAAAGGCATTGAAAAAGTAGCCGATCTCAAACGCCGCCGTTTCCGGGGCATCTGAACCGTGGACCACGTTTTTTTCGATATCGGTGGCAAAATCGCGCCGGATGGTACCTTCGGCCGCCTCCTTGTAATTCGTGGCGCCCATGAGTTCACGATAACGGGCAATGGCATTCTCCCCCTCAAGAACCATGACTACTGCCGGGCCGGAAGACATGAAGTCGGTGAGGCTGTCGAAAAAGGGCCGCTGGCGATGCACGGCGTAAAAGCCCTCGGCCTGGGCCTTGGTCATGTAGATCATCTTCATGGCCATGATATTCAGACGATTGGCCTCCAGCCGTTTGACCACCTCGCCGATCACGCCCTGGGCCACGCCGTCGGGCTTGATAATTGACAATGTTCTTTCCATATTGGGTTTCCTTTCATCGGGTTTTGGTTCGACGCTGCCATAACAGAAGGCCGATACCAAGTCAACCGGTTCCACCGGATGGCCATATCTCTTTTTTATGTTTCAACAAACTGATATCTTGATATTAAATTTAAGGGAGAACCGTTTGCCAAGGCCGTTGTACGCGTTGACATCAAGGGGTTGGCGGTCTATTATTTTGATCGTCCAGATTGAATTCTTTGATTGCTTAAACAATCCGTTAGTACCCAAAAACAAGTGAAATGTGGAGTAAATATGCCGATTTATGAGTTTTACTGTCCGGATTGCAACACGCTTTTCAATTTTTTTTCCAAAACCATCAACACCTCCAAAAAACCCAAATGCCCTCGGTGCAGGACCCGAACCCTGGATCGGCAGATGTCCGCCTTCGCCTTTACCGGGAAGGCCAAGGAGGCCGGTGACGGTGACGATTTGCCCTTTGACGAAGCCAAGATGGAAAAAGCCATGCAGATGCTGGCCGGCGAAGCCGGCCGGATCAACGAAGATGACCCGCGCCAGGCCGCCGATCTCATGCGGAAACTCACCGATATGACCGGCATGGAAATGGGTGCGGGCATGGAAGAAGCCTTGCGGCGCATGGAGCGCGGCGAGGATCCAGAGCAGGTCGAGGCGGAGATGGGGGACCTGCTGGAAGGGGAAGATCCGTTTGTGATGCCGGAGAAAAAAGGTAAGGGAACCGCAGCCGCCAGACAAGCCCCCATGCGGGATGAAACCCTTTATGATCTGTAGGGCCAACCCATGATTCTGAAAGAACGGCTGGAAGCCCGGCGGGGAGACATCACGCAATTGGCTGTAGACGCCATCGTCAATGCGGCCAACGCGTCGCTGATGGGCGGCGGCGGGGTGGACGGGGCCATCCACCGGGCCGCTGGACCCGAACTTCTTGAAGCATGCCGAACCATCGGCGGGTGCCCCACCGGCGAAGCCCGTTTAACCCAGGGCTACCGACTGCCGGCCCGATACGTGATTCACACCGTGGGGCCGGTTTACCGGGGCCGGACTGAAGACAGCCGCCTGCTGGCCGGTTGTTACACCAACAGCCTGGCGCTGGCCATGGCCCACGGGATCCGAACCCTGGCATTTCCCGCCATTAGTTGCGGTGTTTATGGTTACCCGATTGCCGATGCCAGTAAAATTGCCGTGGACGTCTGCGCCACGTTCATGGACACCCATGATGTCCCGGAGAAGGTGATTTTTATGCTCTTCTCGGCAAGCGATCTTGATATATACACCCGTTATCTGGCTTGGCGGGTGGGATAGGGGCCTGCAGCCGACGACCAATGTCCCAGGGATTTCATGGGAATTCTTTAACGCTGGAAAGCGATGGAACCGGTGTGACCATATCCCTTGTCGATACCGGTTGGAATTAGGATTGACAAACCCGATGGATATGGTTAAATTCCGTCCCTGAAACAAATTGGGCGTTTCCGGTCCATATGCGTCTCGGGCCGATTTTTATATTTACAAGGAGGGAATCATGCTTGAGGTTACACAACCGGCGGTTGAGCAAATTGCCGAGTATTTCAAAGGAAAAGATGTCAAACCGATTCGAATTTTCCTCAACGAAGGCGGCTGAGGGGGCCCCGGCCTGGCCATGGCTCTGGATGAGCTTGCCGATACGGACAAGGCGTTTGACATCGACGGTTTTAAATTCATCGTCAACACGGAATTTCTTGAAAAAGCCCAGCCGATTAAGGTTGATTTCCACCAGTACGGTTTCAAGCTGGACTGCGGGATAGATTTCGGCGCCGGCTGCACCAGCTGCGGTACCAAAGGCTCCTGCTGCTCCTGATCGACCCGGACCACAATATTTCTGAAAGGCGACCTGCTGCAGGTCGCCTTTTTAGATCGTTCCCCATCGGCGGCATGCTTTTACTTGCAGCGCCAGTGCGGTCTTGTTATAAGGCAGTGAAACCCAATCGCAGGATTCGACCATAAGCGTCGCCAGGCGGCTATTGCGGTTGCCGGAAGCCGACCCCCCATCCATGACCAACGCTCGACGCAATTTTAGGAGCTGACCATGACACTGGTGAAGTCCGCGGTAAATGCGCATGTTGCCACAATTACCCTGAATGATGGAGAGAACCGGTTTAATCCGGATTTTATCAATGCCTATTTGGGCGTTCTCGATGAGATCGAGCGTGCCACCGATGCCACCACCCTGGTGGTGACTTCCGCCCATGAAAAGATATTCTCCAACGGGATCGATCTGGAGTGGCTGGTTCCGGTCATTCAAAACAACGACATTGCCCTGGCCAAAGACTACTTTTACCTGCTTAACCGCATGTTCAAACGCATCGTCACCTATCCCCTGGTGACCGTGGCCGCAATCTCCGGTCACGCCTTCGCCGGTGGTGCCATCATGTGTTGCGCTTTTGATTTCCGTTACATGCGATCAGACCGCGGTTTCTTCTGTTTTCCCGAAGTGGACCTGGGCATCCCTTTTCTGCCGGGCATGAACGAGCTGTTGAAAAAAGCCATGCCCATGTACATGGTGGAGTACATGGAGTACACCGGTATCCGGCTGACCGCCGATCAATGTGTGGACCATCATATTGTTCACAAGGCCTGTCCCATCGACACGCTCATGGAGGATGCCATGACCTTCGCCATGGCCATCAACAAAAGACGTCCGGTGGTGGCGGAGATGAAAAAACGGCTGAATCAAGCCATCGTCCAGGCCATCG
>Ga0272441_10013252_pt1 | contig 11882 bp, 22 predicted proteins | sample SSMProp6N_FD_193582 | JGI IMG/M metagenome (GOLD analysis project Ga0272441, IMG submission 193582) | Marine sediment archaeal communities from Little Sippewissett salt marsh, Falmouth, MA, United States - SSM-Prop-6N | ecosystem: Environmental > Aquatic > Marine > Wetlands > Sediment ...
TTTGATTAGGTACCCTGTTCGGTCTTCGTTCTGCATTTCTTCGCCCTTTTGTGGGTTTAGAACCACCATCCTAGTTATTTTTCAGCTTTCCCGTTACCACCGTGCGATCTCCTTACGCACCCTGGACACGCCCCATAAGGGAGTGGGACCGGTCCGAAAACTTAATCAAGCGGTTTTGGCATGTGCCGATTTTTTACGGCGAAACTTTCCGGCCCTACGATTTGTAGGATTATTGTCGTAGTTGTGAGGGAATTTCCTCCTCAGGTACCACCTTCACTACTGAGACTACAAACCCTAGGGTTTGTAGGACAATGAAGTTGAGAATTTTCTGGGTCTCCTCATAGGAGACCCTATCCCACGAGTCGTTGCTTGCCCTATCAGCTGATAGTCCTGCTCCAGTGTAGGTAAACCGGTAGGTTTGTTGCCGTCCCGGCCAAGGGAGATAGTGTACATAGGTGACATTGCTCATGCCACCTATGTACACCGATCAGGGGAGAAACTGAGCGAGAAAGTAGAAGACACCCAACAGAGCTGCACAGGTGACTACTGCACCTACGATTCCTACTATGAGGTAGGACTTCTTCTCGTCTTGTTCCTGTTTCCTGGTGCTATCTGTGTACTGCTGCTTCCGTGCGAGATACTTCTCGCACCATTCGTCGTCGAAATCCATGTATTCTCCTTTGTTTGGTTAAGGGTTTGTCAGTCCAACAAGAGTACCTTGGTGGACTGCTCGCTGTCTTCTAGGATCTGGAGTAGTGATTCCAGGTCTGTGGGCAGGTCTTTCAGGTATTCGTCTTGCCAATTGTGGTTGGTGAGGAGGTTGATGTGGATGGCTGTAACTGGGTCATCGGCCTCGATGATGTCGAGGCTGTGGTTACCGTCAAAGTCGAATGTGGATACCGCGTATTTGGCCATATGTTGTAGTAATCCTCTTACGGACAAGATGTGTGGGAGTCTACCCATACACCGAAATCCCCGTGTACTCGCTCTGAGGGTGCCTGTAACAGCCCCGGGAAGGTTAGACGGTCTGAGGGTCCTGTAGCGTTCACAAGGCCCTCAGGGGCGTGTCTAGCGGGCCAGGCGGGTACCGTTAACCTGGAAGGGGGACTCCCAGCAGTACGCCCCATGGCAGGAAAACCAATTCCGAGGGTCCTTGGCTCCCTCGGGGAGCTCGAATCCCTTGGCTACGAGTCCCTTGACAACATTGTTGACCAGGGTTTTCTTCGACGGTGATGGGGACCTTGTTCCAAAGTACCCCTTTGTGACAACCGTGGTGTCCTGGAAGGCGTGCCAGATAGAACGCCCGTTGTTCTGGACCTGGACCTGAAGTGTTGTGAATGTCATGTTCCCTCTAGCGGGCCAGGAGGGTTCCCCAGCTGTAGGCTCGAAGACCGGGCACGGAGTCCCAGTTCCTGAAGTTGTCCGCGGATCTGGCAACTCAACGCCATTCTTACGTGCGTCTAGCACACATTTTTCGACAACGGTACTCTTTGGAGCCGTTACGGGCACCTTGACCTGGCCCCTGCTGAGAATGCTGCTGTAACCATCGTCAAAGACGATCCATGAAGCATTCCCCGTGAAGGTACCCCAACTCTCCCTTACCTACTGTGATTTTGACGATCATTTTCTTGTTTCCTTCGTATCACCTGTTTGTACGAGGGGGGCCTGGTTCTTCAACTAGTTTTAGCGGGCCTGGACACGGGACGTCACATAGAGGACGGTCTGAAAGCCGGCCAACAGGCTCTCGCAGACGGCTTGAATGTATCGGATTCGCAGAGCGGTGTCCTCTGGCCACTCTTCCACGCAACCTGTGTCCTCGTTGTAGAGGACGTAGTCACTAGCTTTCCAAGCTAGCTCTGCCAGACGGGTGTCCCCGGACTCGCCCGCCTGACGTTGAATGATAGCGATCCCTTGCTGGACATCCATAATATTGTTCATGTACATGTGGTAATCCTTCGGAAAAAGAGGTGTTAACCCTGGTGGACCAATGACCACCACTGTGGGCCATCAACCTTGGTCCACATCTTAGGGTGGGACAGGTGGGAGAGCTCTTTGGGGAGACTGCTGACTAGCAGCTTCTTGGAGGCCCTAAAGGGGGCGTCCAGGTCATAGGATTGGATGAAAAACCCATCCTGACGAATCTCGACTCTCCAGCCAAAATTCGTCCTGAGGATTTGGTAGGTCTGGGTCCGGGTCATGGTACTTCTCTGTACGGAGGAGTCCCCGAATCTTCAACCAGATTCCCTAGAAGCCTAGTGCTGCTCGCTCTTTGGGGGTCAGCTTCGCGAGGGCCGCTTCTCGGAGAGCCTCTTGGGGGTCCGGATCCACCTTAACGGCCTCAGGCGCGGCCAGAACGTAGAACTTGCCGTCCACACCGAAAGACCCATTGAATCAAGGGCGCCTGTAACAGCCCCGGGAAGGTTAGACGGTCTGAGGCGTTCACAAGGGCACTCAGGGGCGTCGGGTGGGGCGCGGCCCTAAGCCGCGACCTGGTGGGTACGCGGCGGGGCGACGACGCTGGTGGTGGTAGATTGTGGCGTAACATACAGAAGCTCAAGGCCCTCTCACAGTCGGAACATAGATTTTTTGATTAGGAGGCGATATTACAGATATCCACCTGCGATGCCTCGATCGGGCATAGCGTAGATATCCGACAGCATCGCGCGTGGAGCCCAGTGATCGCGAAACGCGATCACGTCCTTAGGGGTGGTCGCGCCCCCGAGGACAATCTTGCAACGGCCATCACGATCGGACACCTTTGCAAGATAGGCCTCTCCCTGATAGCAAGCCGCATCTGGTAGCTCAGGAACTGTGTGCTCTCGCATGTCTCGCACATGTGCTTTGCCAAGTGCGATGAGTGGAGCACGCTCAAGGGCGATACAAGCCGTCCTGAAATCGTACTCATACGTGGCTTCGTCTTTGGCGGATGTGCGTGCCCGAAAATCAGCAACGTGCATACGTGTCACGCCAGGCACGCGCCCAGCCCAGGCTCCCGCGAGATTGTGATCGCATGCCGCCGTGACGACGAGGTCACGCGGCACGATGAGTGACGGTACGCAGTACGTGCCAACAACCCACTCGCCATTAAAAGTAATGTCCCCTGTTTTGACCTCGTACCCCTCGACCCAGTCGAGGGTGAGTAGCGGCGATCCAGGTATATCTGGATCGTATATACACGCCAAAGCTGAGACAACTTGTCCCAGTGCCGACGCCTTTGGGGCCTGCTCAGCAGGCGCGTCGTAACCAACATCGCCTTGCCTGTGATGGTCATGTTCGTAGAATGGACGCATGCCTACGGGGGCACACTCAACAGTGTGTACCACCGACATTGGTGCGAACGTCACGGCGTCTGCCAAGTAGGCATTCCGCGGAGTAACACGCCGCCCCTGGTGGGTAGCGTAGACGACATCCTGTCCGCACTTGCGGATCAACGTTTCAATAGCGATCATTTCGGGGTCTTCCGCCCCGAGGATCCATGTGTGGGACATTCTTCTTTTTTTCTTTCGTATTTACTTCGACACGACTAATACCATCCGGGGAAGTCACGGCCTCCACCAAGGTCAGAGTGTACTAGAAGAGATAGGCTAGAGCGGCTACGAGACCAGTCAGGACGAAGAGAATGGGCGTTACCACGCTGAGGAGGGAGACCTTGAACGTGTAGGTGACCTTCTTGTCGTTGGAGACCTTGACGTTAGTCCGGCGAACGAACCAACCGAGAACCACGTACACGAAGTAGACGATGAAGTACGGGCCGGAGAACTTGAACAGGGAGACCGTCTTGGTGGCGTTGGTGTTGGTCATGATACTTAGTTGTACGGGCTTCGCCCTTGGGATTCAACCGGGCGGTCCACAAATTGGTAACCTTCATGGCACAAAAGCGGCGAAGCCCGCGATTCAAGTGAACGTCGGGCTCCATTCTAGTAAGACTGGATTAGAAGAGACAATTATTTGGAAGATTTGGGCAATGCTTTCCATTGCTCCGCTGTTAATTGGACGCCCCGCACTACGTAACGCAGACCCTGCCCCCTCTTGACGCCTATACAATCTACACAGTCCACACAGAACTCACAGGCCTCGCAGTTCCTACAGGCCTCACAGTTCACACAATCCACACAGTCCACACAGGATTCGCAGGTCACACAGTCCCTACAAGACCTGCAGGTCACACAATCCACACAGGATGTACAAGCCACACAGGATGTACAATTTTCACAGGATGTACAATTTTCACATAACCTGCAAGACTCGTAATTGTAGATTGTTGATGCGGTGTTGGTGTTGGTCTGGGTCATGATACTTAGCTGTACGGGCTTCGCCCTTGGGATTCAACCAGGAGATCACGCGCGGCCTCAAGGGCCAGTGGGTCTAGGTACTCAGACGTGAGTTGGTGCCCTGCTGCGAGCCACGTCCGGACATCTTCCGGGAGTGCGGGCCCAAGGCAGTGCCAGTCTCGGTACGCGAATTCTCTGGATAGTCCCAGCTCTCGCCGGGCTGGGTCGTGCTCTCCTCGCGGAGAGTACACGTATAATAGATTAAACCGGCACGCAGTGTACGTGCACTTTGTATAGGTGCCCCTACCTACTCCGACTAGGTAGTAGCCTAGTCGGCTACTTGATTTTCCGCACCAGTCGCATAGCGCCGCGACTGGGTAAAGCTCAAGGTTGCGTCGGGTGGCAGCTCTTCTCTGCTTGGTACTTCGTCTTGACACTATTCCTTCGATCCTTTCGGTTAATCCTCTTGTCACCTCTCTGTACGGATCTCCTAAGAATTCTTCAACCCGTTCTGCCCGATCAGTACTGAGGGGCCAACTTCGACGACCCCATATTGATCCAGGCACGACTCACGTACCCCTCTGCGACGTCGGGCGGGGCGTGGGTGGCTGGTGGCGTCAGCGGGCCAACAGCTGTCGGACTGCGACGATGCGTCCGTCCTCACGGACGGCGCTGGGCCCATTGTCCGGGACGAACAGTGAGACGTCCTGTCGGCGCGTGGACCAGCGATAAGCCTCCGCGAACATCTTGCTCACTACCAGGACGTCCTGGTACGGATCTACCTCCTCGGGTAGCCGCACGTCGCCGTAGTGCACCTGGTGCACCGGCACTCCGAGCGCTGCCGACTGGACCTCGTCCAGAACGGTTTGTATTTCGACCCGAGCGACTATGCCGCTCGGTGGGATGACGGTGTCACCGGCCTCCGTGCGGATGGTTACGGTATTGGGCGTCAAGTTCGTGAATTTCATCTGTGTACCTCCTAACGCCCCAAGCCCCGGGACTCGAGGTCTACCGGGGCGGGGTGTGGGGCGTGATGGTGGTTGGGCGCGCCTCCTTGGACTGAAACCATGTAGTGGTTAGGGCATATCGAACACAACCCAGGCGCACGGGCCCGAGTGTCCTGCGATACGCTGGCACCGCGGCAGGCGTGCTAACTCGTTCGGCGCCACTGCTGTAGTACTACGTGGGTATTTACGGCATACTGGGCCGTCCCAGTATCCGCGGCATTTTCCACAGCGGCATCTGCTCACGACAGGGCCGGTGTTCCCGGGACCACTCCCCCCATGATAGTGATCAGCCCGTGGATAACCGCACGACCAGCAGCGGTCATGCTCTATCGACGGCGCTGGGGCCGCGTTACCCGTGGAGGCCCTGTGTCGCTGTAGCTCTTCTTGAGAAAATATTAACATGGTCTTCTCCAACACTTCAAATCCCGAGTGATCAGGGTCCCCCAGGGCCATCAGATCTGACGATCGCGATCAAAGCATCATCGCGAGCGTCTGGGCGCATCCGCAAAGCCCAACCCCATGCGATGCCGACGCTAGCTACTGCCTGGGCTGCGTCCTCCTGCGCAGCCCAGGCTATTGTCCAATGGTACGGGGATGCGCAGTCATTCTTTACGGCGGAGTCTAGCTCCGACCGCGAGCACTCACTATCAGAGTACGCCGATAGGAGCCGCAAGGCCTCGATGGTAGACGCTGGCACCTTCCGGTTGCCAGCGGCCCCGTATACGGCCATCCTCGCCAGATTAGCTGCTATTCGGCGTAGATGCCGCTCGGCGTAAATCCGTAATTCATCAATCATGGTCATCGGTGTCTCTTTACACCTATCTGTACGGGCTTCGCCCTAGATCTTCAACTAGAATGCCCTGGGGACGATCCACCATAGACTACGGTCGGATTCCTTTGGCAAGTTGTAGTCTAGCCAGTTGTTGGCTTCCTCGACGGTGTCGAAGGCTACGGCCATTGGTTCGAAGGATGTCAGTCTGGCTTCTCGGTTCAAGAAAATGGTGTGATTGTGGGATTTACACTTCAGAACGTACTTCATATTGATGTCTTTCGAGTTCATCTGAATCGCGGGCTTCATTCTAGTAGGACTAGAAGAGATAGGCTAGAGCGGCTACGAGACCAGTCATGACGAAGAGAACGGGCGTTACCACGCTGAGGAGGGAGACCTTGAACGTGTAGGTGACCTTCTTGTCGTTGGAGACCTTGACGCTGGTCCGGCGAGCGAACCAATTGAGGACTACGTACACGAAGTAGACGATGAAGTACGGGCCGGAGAACTTGAATTGGGAGGCGGTCTTGGTGGCGTTGGTCATGATACTTAGCTGTACGGGTAGCTTTCTGGATCTTCAACCGGGAGGGGTCCTTTTCTTCCGAGGGGAGTGGGGCGTCAAACTGCACTGTGATGCCCTAGTTGAAATATGGGGATTTCACACGTCCCTTGTGGCCGAAAAGCCGCTATTTGTCAGTCCGGTTCCCTTCCGGTGTACAGGTGGACTCATGGAGATCCATGTATACAAGGCCGCTAATGCTAGATGGAGGTTCTCATTCCTGGATGATTCTGGACAGGCTATGTACACTTCCGCCCTTAGCTACCGAACAGAGAAGTGTGCCCGAGATGTCGTGAGGCCCTTCCTAAAAATGCATAATACGGCCGACCTGCGGGCTGAAAACCAACGGACGGGCTCTGACTTATGGGCCTCCGCTCTGGGGGAACTGGTGTAGAGGTGGCCACAATAAGAACTTACTCCTACGATGTGAACCAGGGCTGGCTGTTCGAATTTACCCCGGGGCCGGAGGACTCTGTGAACTTCTCCAGGTATGTATCGTCTCATACCTATCCAACGGAGGAGGAAGCTCGGCAGGCCGCTAAGGACCAACTCCAGTGGCTAGGAATGACCCTTGAAGGGGAGGATCTCTGGGTGGAGAATCTTGGGAGAGTGGTGTAGATAAAGGGTTGAAGACCCAGGACTCTTTCCGTACAGAGGTACAATGACCCCCGAGGAATGGGGAGCCCTCCCAGTCCACGATTACAATCGAGAAGACAACGATTGTGAGTCCTGTAGGAACTGTGTGTCCTGTGTGTCCTGTGTGTCCTGTAGGAACTGTGTGTCCTGTAGGAACAGTGCGTCCTGTAGGTCCTGTAAGTCTTGTGAGTCCTGTGAGTCCTGTAGGAACTGTGTGTCCTGTGAGTCCTGTAGGAACTGTGTGTCCTGTGAGTCCTGTAGGACCAGTGCGTCCTGTGGAAACTGTGTGGATTGTGAGTTCTGTGCGTCCTGTATGTCCTGTGTGTCCTGTGGAAACTGTATGGATTGTGAGTCCTGTGAGTCCTGTAAGGAATGTAGGAACTGTAGGTCCTGTAAGGAATGTAGGAACAGTAAGGAATGTAGGAACTGTAAGAACTGTAGGTCCTGTAGGAATTGTGAGTCCTGTGAATCCTGTACGGACTGTGAGTCCTGTAGGAACTGTAAGGACTGCATAGGAGTCAAGAATGGGAGGAACCTACGTTACGTAGCCTGGGGAGTACAGCTAACAGAAGAGAAGTGGAAGACGTTGGTTGAGAAATCTCCCCCGGTTGGCGAGAAATGGTAGATTCAGGACGCCGATGGTTGAAGATCTGTACTACTCTTCGTAAAGAAGAGTACCATGACCAAGACATCCTGCCCCCACGGTTACTCCTCCTGCAAAGGCCCCCTGGCCGCTTCTAATGCCGGTTTTGTCTGTGAAGAGTGTGCTAAGGAGCATGATCGTCGTCTCGTGAACGGAGTTGTCCCTCGATGTAAGTGCAATGACTGTCGCTCAGCACGAGCAGATCAGAAGAGGCGCTCCGTCCGATCCAATGCCCTGTCTCGGAAGACGGTTCTCTTCCGCAAGTAACAGACGAGAGTGGTGTAATAGAGGTCCATGCCCCAGATCGACACGACCCCTAGATCAGATCCCCTAGATCTGTCTGTCGACTACGATTACTTGGAACGCCGGTTACTGGCCAGTCTGGGTTTATCAGAGGAACAGATGTACGGGGCGTCCTTCCTTGAAAGGATTTGCCAAGAAGGCGCCCTGGAGGAGGCTTTGGCCTCATACTGGGGGTACACGGAACGAGTCTTCCCGGACGAACCTGTAGAAGATTTGTGGGCCGAGTTTCTGGGGAAACTGGTGTAGGTATCGTGAGAAGGCACTAGAATGACCCCCGAAGAACTGCTTGCGATGACCCCAGAGGAACGAAAGTCGCTCCCTCACCACAATTACAGTCACGAGAACTCTGAGAGTTGTGAGTTCTGTAGAGTCTGCACGTCCTGTATATCCTGTAAGAGGTGCGAGTCTTGTATATCTTGTACGCTCTGTGAGTCCTGCTGGAACTGTACAACTTGTATGCTCTGTACACACTGTGAGTCCTGTACGGACTGTGTGTCCTGCATAGACTGTCAGGACTGCAAGAACTGTGTGGGTATCAAGAATGGGCGAGACCTGCAATATGTGGCCTGGGGGGTACAGCTAACAGAAGAACAGTGGGAGGCGTTGCTCGAATCTTCCAAATAACACTCTCACTGGAAGTGATATGCTAACCGAGGTGGAAGTCTGCCAGACCCCGGAAAGGGGTCGATGGTGGTACAAGGTTGTTTGGAACGGATCGGAGATCCGTGGAGGGAGCTATCCCACAGAACAAGACGCCTATACCGCTATAGCCATAGCTGTAGGTGAACATGGGGAATCCATGCCGGACCCTGTCAAGCCTGTCGACGTCTGGGCCGAATCCATTGGGATGATGCTCCCCTAACCCCATAAAGAGACATTACAATGACACCAGAAGAACTACTTGCGATGACCCCTGAAGAGAGGGTGATACTTCCTCTCCATGATTACAGTCTGAATCAAGAGGATTGTTTAGGCTGTAAGGACTGTGAGTCCTGTAAAGGCTGTAGGAGCTGTGTGACCTGCGTGTCCTGTAAGGACTGTGTAGGCTGTAGATACTGCACATCTTGTAGGAGCTGTGAGGGTTGTGGCACCTGTGTGGCCTGTGTGTCCTGTAGGAACTGCGTGTCCTGCATAGGTATCAAGAACGGACGAAACCTGCAATATGTGGCCTGGGGCGTCCAACTAACAAGAGAACAGTGGAGGAAGTTGCTAGAATCTTCCACATAAAGAGCCGAAACTATGAAATTCCCCCTCTATTACGACTACTTAGAACCACTTCACAAGCAACTGATCAGCCACATTACCACTGCGGTGGGGGGTAGGCTCCTCAAGGATGACCTGTGGAACCACATCCAAGAGCTCCTTCAACACAAGGAGCCGTTTCAGCAGGTAACCCTCCAGAGGATCATCTAGCCCTACATGTAGGATTAGGCAAGGATCCGGGTGTCCGCCCGGGTTCAAACCAAACATCGTTGCAGGATTAGGCAAGGCCCGTGAACAGGGCCACCGTCTGGATCCCCCTCCGAAATTATTTTACGGACCTTGGTTGAAGATCCTATGGGTACCCCGTACAGCTAAGTACCATGACAAAGTCAGCCGCCAAGTTCCCCTTCATCGTAGCTACTCCAGTTCCCAATGAAACCACCGCTCGCGTCCGCAGCCGTCATGCGGACCGATCTAATGCTGTCCGAGGCCTTAAAGGCCGGTTTGGCAGCGTCTATCAGGTAGCCGATGACTCAGCCCCCATCTATGTCGGGGACGTCGTGAGCACCTACGAAGATGAAAATGGCCGCCGCTTCGCCAAGTTCCTCAGAGCAAAGAACGTCCTGTAGGAATCCACCCACACTAGAAAAAACCCTTTGTTCTCCCGGACAAGGGGTTTTGGTGTATTTGGGGCCATGACCGAAACTAGGACCATCAAGGGGGTCCCGCTCAACTACAATCAGACCACCGACACCTACCACGCCCTGGTGGGATCGTGCTCAATCACTATCCTCCCTAGAACGCATGCGTGTAATTGGGTCCTACGCACGAACAAGGACTCCGCCATATCAGGTAGGACAATCAGTTCAAGTGGAACAGTAGACCCCCTCGAAGCGACCATAGAAGTCCTCGAAGAGCGTCTCGATAAGATTTTCCCCCAAAACAAGAAGGTCCCCGGTGTACCTGAGAGCATGGAATCCATCAAGGGACCCACACAATGTGTGGAGGAAACACCCCGTACAGACCTGGGGGACAAACTGGAAGTGATCTACACCCAGAGCACTACGTTCCCAGATTACCCCGTAGCTGTAGAGGTGCTCTTCAATGGGAAGAGCATTCTCAAGGGCCATGCGGCAACCATGGCCGACGCCACCCGGCTCGCCAATCAATACCTCACAGACCTCTTCGAGATTAAGGCCCCATGATTAGTAGGAACATCCAATTCTCCAAAGAGGATCTCCAGAGGATCTATGACGCCGCCACCCTCTCCTGTACCGATATGGATACTTGGATCCACGATGTAGCCCTCAGGGTGGCCACCAACCAACTAGAGGACTTGGCCTGTATTCAGCCACCTGTCCGGAAGAAGGAACCAATGAGCGAACTAGAAGAATGCCTGGAAAAGGACTGGGGTACTACTAAGCCCCGGAAAATCGAAGCCTCATCCCTGGAGCGCCAAAACTACATGGGTATAGAAGTCGCCCACACACATGTAGGACGAGTCCTCGTCACAATTACTACCCCGAAACACCAACACTGTAACGAGCACCTGTGGTCCGTCTACAATCCACTAGGTCCCAATCAGTACCACTCCGGGGTAGCTGGTAGTTTCGAAGCCGCACTCGAAGCCGTCAACCAACATGTCGAGAAAGAGAAGTTCTCAGTACTGTACTACCCAGGACCTGAATCAGGGTACCCCGTCAATTGGGAAATCTATGACGTGGACGCCCTCATCGTATGCTCTGGTTTAGGACGTTCACAAGAGGATGCGGAACAGGCCGTGGCCCAGAATCTCGATAGGCTCACGAAGGGCCCTCAGGAGCCCCCTAAGGACGGAGAGAAACCGTGCACCCCTAGCCCCTGGGAGACCAATCAAAGCCGTTAGGATAGAAGTCAGGCCTGCTAGTGGACCTCTGAACATCACACCCCCATCTCAGCTCACGGAAAATTCTAGCGAGGTAGCACACCAGACTCACGAAACCTACATACTTTAGGGTATTTATTCCCATGAGCCGAATCGAGGGGATCCAGTATTGATCCTCCCCGATTCAGCCGGTGAGCCGTATTTATCCCGATTTCAGCACGGTGGGATTCGCTTAGGCTGCGCCCTTGGTACTTGGGGGGCCTAGAAAACACGGGTAGGAAATCTTTGCAGTTGGAACGACTGGCCGAAACACTTACAAGGAAGGAAGGGATTTACCCCATGAAAAGGAGCGATATGAAAACCGAGATAGACGTAGGGGGCCCTAATCACAACAGGTTCACTGGATTTTTCACGGGGGTACTTCTACTTACATTGATCTCGTGTTCCTCGATCATGGGAGGGTCTGTTGTAGGGGAAGGTAACCAGAGGTCTATTGAGCTTTATGATGATGCGGAGTTCGCTATAGACGACCTGATGATTGCCTGGGAGAGGGAGTTAAGGGAACTGAAGGTTAAGGCTGAGAGGTCTATAGTCTATGCTAGTTGTGGTCCGGATGTTCCTGGTGAT
>Ga0272441_10013253_pt1 | contig 11881 bp, 8 predicted proteins | sample SSMProp6N_FD_193582 | JGI IMG/M metagenome (GOLD analysis project Ga0272441, IMG submission 193582) | Marine sediment archaeal communities from Little Sippewissett salt marsh, Falmouth, MA, United States - SSM-Prop-6N | ecosystem: Environmental > Aquatic > Marine > Wetlands > Sediment ...
GGAGTTCGCCCGAGAGCTGCTGGCCGAGCTCAAGGCCGACCTCGGCGCGGAGCTGGCCGACGGTCTGCTCGCAGCCGACCAGGGCACCGAGGCGGGCATCGCCGAGCAGCGCCGGCGCGTCGCCGAACTCAAGGATAAGCTCTCGGGGATGGACTCCCCGCGGGCCGCGCAGCTCCTGAGCATCGCCGACGCCCTGATCCGCCGAAGCATCTGGGTCGTCGGCGGCGACGGCTGGGCCTACGACATCGGCTACGGCGGGCTCGACCACGTCCTGGCCAGCGGCCGCAACATCAACGTCCTCGTCCTCGACACCGAGGTCTATTCCAACACGGGCGGGCAGATGTCGAAGTCCACGCCGCGCGGGGCTGTGGCCAAGTTCGCCGCGGGCGGCAAGCCGCTCGCCAAGAAGGACCTCGGCATGATGGTCATGACGTACGGCAACGTGTACGTCGCCCGGGTGGCCCTCGGGGCCAACGACCTCCAGACCGTGCGGGCGTTCGTCGAGGCCGACGCCTACGACGGGCCGAGCCTCATCATCGCCTACAGCCACTGCATCGCGCACGGCATCAACATGCGGACCGGCGCCGACCAGCAGAAGCTCGCCGTCGCCTCGGGACACTGGCCGCTCTACCGGTTCAACCCCGACCTCGCCTCCCAGGGCAAGAACCCGCTGACGCTCGACAGCAAGGCCCCCAGCATCCCGCTGGAGGACTACATCTACAACGAGACGCGGTACAAGATGCTGACGGCGTCGAACCCCGAGCGGGCGAAGCAACTCCTCCAGCTCGCCCGGCAGGACGTCGAGCAGCGCTGGCGGATGCACGAGTACCTGGCGTCGATCGACTACGGCGCCGCCGGGGAGCCGGAGGCCGAGACGGAAAAAGTGGCCAAGTAATCGTCCGCCGCCGTCCTCACATGAAGACCATTGCCATCGGGGCCGCTCGATTCCGGGCGGCCCCGCGTGCGTTCCGGCCGCGCGGAATGAAAACGCGCCGGAGGCACGCCATTTACGCCGAACGGCGACCATGCCATAATCGCACGCGGCGGGACGCCGCCGCCCACGTGTCACGAACGGCGAAAGGACGCACACGATGGACCTCTCCACGGAGTACATGGGCCTGGCACTGAAGAACCCGGTCGTCCTGGCAGCGAGCCCGCTGGCGCGCGACCTCGGTGCGGTCAGGCGACTGGAGGACGCCGGCGCCGCGGCCATCACCATGCATTCGCTCTTCGAGGAGCAGGTCACCCACGACGCCGAGGCCCTGTCGTACTTCCTGGACATCGGCAAGGACCGCTACGCCGAGTCGCTGTCGGACTTCCCGGAGGAGGCGATCGAGGTTTTCAAGACCGGCGCCGACGAGTACCTCGAACACCTCGCCAAGGTCAAGGCGTCGGTCGGCGTCCCGGTCATCGGGAGCCTGAACGGCACGACCGCCGGCGGCTGGACCGACTACGCGCGGAAGATCGAGCAGGCCGGGGCCGACGCCCTGGAGATCAACCTCTACATCGTCGCGACCGACCCCGGCGCCTCCGGGGCCGACGTCGAGGCCGTTTACCTCGACGCGCTCAGGGCGGTCAAGGGCGGCGTCGGCATTCCCGTGGCGATGAAGCTCAGTCCCTATTTCAGCAGCATGGCCCACATGGCCGCCCAACTCGACGACGCCGGGGCCGACGGCCTCGTGCTCTTCAACCGCTTCTATCAACCGGTCATCGACGCGGACCACCTGGCGGTCCGGCCGGACCTGGCGCTCAGCGCGCCGGAGGAGTCGCGGCTTCCGCTGCGGTGGATCGCGATTCTCCACGGTCGGGTCAAAGCCTCGCTGGCCGCCACCAGCGGCATCCACGACGCCGGGGCCGTCGTGCAGGCCGTCATGGCCGGGGCCGACGTCGCCGAGGTGTGCTCGGCCGTTCTCGCCGGCGGACCGGAGAAGGTCCGCGACCTGATCGACGGCCTGGGCCGGTGGATGGCCGAGCACGAGTACGAATCGGTGGCCGCGATGCGCGGCACGCTCAGCCAGGCGTCATGCCCCGACCCGGCGGCCTTTGAACGGGCGAATTACATGAAGACCCTGGGCAGCTACAGGTAGGGAAACCGAACCGATCGTCAACCGCCCCGCGAGGCCCGGCAGGGGGCGCCCGGGGCTGCGAGCGATACACCCCGGGAGGCCGGCCGACGCCTGCGCAGGCCCCTGCCCGTGTTGCATGCAATACTTCGCCTGGGCGGGCGTTGATGAGATAGGCGGGCTGGTGCCCGGAAAGGGGTTAGTGTGCGCGCTGTCCCCCCGCGAATGGGCCGCAGGGGCGAGGCCGAATAAGGGTTTTTCCACGAATCCCTCCGGAACCCGCGGGTGTTTCACCGTGTGGTGGGCAGGTCAGGTGTGGGCTGCTGACCCGACGGGCAGGATCGGGTTGGTTTCCCGAGGGTCCCAAACGTATCATACAGGCGAGGGCCACGGCCATGAAAGCATTGCGAAGCGGAGCGGTTGCGCTGGTGGTGATTCTGGTCGCCGGCAGCCTGGCACTGGCGCAGCACTACCCCGGCGACCGGACCACGGAGCGCGACCAGCCCTCGACGCGGAACCAGACGCGACCCAGCCGGGGCCCAGCCACCCAGGGACCGGCGCAGGCGCCGACCGCTCCCGAGGAGCTTCCCGAGAACCGGCAGCCGATTCCGCCGCCGACTGACGCCGGCACAGAGCCGCCGCCGGTCGGCGACGGCCGCTTCGCCACGGCGATTCGCGCCGCGGCGCCGGGCGCCATCGTCCGCATCAACATGCCAGAGGGGCGGCACGCCATCGGCTTCCTGATCAACGGAAAGGACGCCGAGCACAAACTCGTCGTCACGGGCTTCCTGTCGGTCACCCCGACCGACTACAACAAGCACCATTGGATCGACGTGCGGCTGGCGGCCGACTGGTCGAAGCTCGAGGTCGAGGGGCTGTTGAACTACGACGAGCTCCAGGACCTGGCGCTCATTTCGGTCAAGGTGCCCAAGGATCGCAAGATCAAGCCGGTCGAGCTGGCCGACAAGGACCCGAAGGCAGGCGACGCAGCCTACGCGGTCGGCTACTGGCCGGCCCGGGTCGATTGGGCCGTGGCCGGCGAGGTGCAGAAGCTCGCCGACGGCGACGACGTCGGCGCCCCGGCCGGGTCGACGTGGATCCAGACCGACGACGGCATCATCACCGAGAGCAATTGCGGCGGCCCGCTTCTGGACAGGCATGGGAAGGTCATCGGCCTGTGCGCGTCGTCCGGACGCCTCGGGCGAGGACCGTACCTGGCCGTTCCGGTCTCCCAGATCCGCGAGCTGATCGAGGCCGAGGGATACGGCAGCGGGCGCTTCCCCGTGCCGCAGGGAGCCTTCCGCTGGCCCGAGTCCAAGGACAAGCGGAAGACCGAGACGTTCAGCTACTCCCGCGTCTACGCCGCGGCGAATGCCATCGAGCGGTCCCTCGACTGCAAGAAGTGCAAGGGGCACGGCTACCTCGTCACGCCCGTGTACCAGACGGACCGCAACACCGGTCAGACCACCAAGACCGGAGAGAAACAGGAAGTCTGCGAGGAGTGCGGCGGCGCAGGGGTCATCCTCAAGCCCAGCCTTCACGAACTCCTCTCGTCCGTGTCGCGCGCGCTGCTCAATCCCGATGACAAGGTCGACGACGGCCAGAAGGTCAAGCTGAAGGCTATCGCCCAGGAGGGCTTCGACCGCGCAGCCGTCAACCGCCTTGTGCTGGCCGACTGCCTCATGCCCGCCGCCGGGAGAATCCTGGAGGACATGGAGAGCAACCGCGGCAAGGCCGTCACGTTCCTGGCCACGCTCGGTCCCTCCGTTCGCAGAGGCAACGACCGATACCAGTGGGTTCGCGTGTACGAGTCCGGCCAGTGGCTCGTGGCCCGGGGCGCCGACCCGCGCGGGGCGGCTGCGCCGACTCCGCCCCCGCAGAACATCAACCCCCGGTTCCGCCAGCGCTGGCAGGAGCGGCAGCGGCAGCAGCTCAAGTCGTCCTACGCTCTGGTCTCGGGCATCGTCGAGGGAGTCGCCGTCTTCGAGGACCGCAAGAACATCTACCAGGCGCCGATGATCCATGCCGCCGACATCGTCTACCTGCGCCCCTAGGTTTCTGACGACTGCGTTGCCGTTGTAGGGGCACGGCCCGCCGTGCCCGCGAGCCGCTCCCATGGTTGGCCGTTCTCGGGCCCGACGGGTGGCATGGCGACACCGTAGGGGTCGCCATGATCCGGGCGAGCAGTCATGGCGACGCGCCGAAGGCGTGTCGCCATGCCACCCATCCGTAGCGGCTCAACGCCGATCGCAGAAAGCCATGAGGCCGCCCGGAGGATTCCGGACGGCCTCTTTCGTTTCACTGTGCTGCAAACCGCGGCGCGGCCTTCAGCGCGGCGTCACGATGCGTAGCGGGCGTACTCCACGGCCCGCTTCTCGCGGATGCACGTGATGCGGACCTCGCCGGGATAGGTCATGTCGCCCTCGACCTGCTTGGCGATGTCGCGGGCCAGCTTCATGGCCATGGCGTCGTCGGCCCGCTCGGCGTTGACGAGGACGCGGACCTCGCGGCCGGCCTGGATGGCAAAGGCCGACTCGACGCCCTGGTCCTTGAAGCGCATGGCGACTTCCTCGAGCTTCTCCAGCCGCTGGATGTAGCGTTCGAGTGATTCCCGCCGCGCGCCCGGACGCGAGGCGCTCACCGCGTCGGCCGCTGAGACGATCCACGCGTAGACGCTCATCGACGACTTCAGGTCGTGGTGTCCCCCGGCGGCCTCGACGACCTCCTCCTGCTCGCCGTAGCGGCGGCACAGGTCCGCGCCGATCTGAGGATGCCCGCCCTCGACCTCGTGGTCGGCCGCCTTGCCGATGTCGTGCAGCAGGCCGCACCGGCGGGCCAGCCGGGCGTCCAGCCCCAACTGCTCGGCGATCAGCCCCGACAGGTGCGACACCTCGAGCGAATGCTCCAGCACGTTCTGCCCGTAGCTGGTGCGGAACTTCAGACGGCCCAGCAGCGGGACCAGGCGGTTGTTAATGCCCCGGAGCTTCAGGTCGAGCACGGTCTGTTTGCCCGCCTCGAGCATCTCCTGGTCGACGTCCTTCTGGGTCTCGGCGACCACTTCCTCGATGCGCGCCGGGTGGATGCGGCCGTCGAGGATCAGCTTTGACATCGCCCGCTTCGCGATCTCGCGCCGAACCGGGTCGTGGCCGCTCACGACCACCACCCCGGGCGTGTCGTCGACGATCACGTCGACGCCCGTGGCCTTCTCGAAGGCCCGGATGTTGCGGCCTTCGCGGCCGATGACGCGGCCCTTCATCTCGTCGTTCGGAATGTCCACCGACGACACCGTCGACTCGGCGGTGAACTCACTCGCAAGACGCTGAATGGCCTGGACGACTATGTTGCGGGCCTTCTCGGTGGCCTCCTCGTTCGCCCGCTCGACCGCCTTCTGGATGATCTCGGCCTCCTCGTGCTCCATCTCCTGCGAGATCCTCGCCAGAAACATCTCCTGGGCCTGCTCCCGGTTCATGTTGCTGATGCGGCGGAGCTGCTCGGTCTCCTCGGCCAGCGTCGCGTCGAGCTTCTCCTGCTTCACGGCAAGCTCACCGTCTTTCTCGCTGAGCCGGCGCTCGATGGCCTCGACGGTCTTCTCCTTGCGAACAAGCATCTCGGCCTGCTCCGTCAGGCTGTCCTCGCGCTTGCTGAGCCGCCGCTCGGTCTCCTTCATCTCGCCGCGCGCCGCTTCGCTCTCCTTCTGGAACGTGTCCTTGGCCTTGAGGACCTGGTCCCGGGCCTCGAGTTCGGCTTCCTTCAGCTTCCGCTGGGCTTCCCGCTCGGCGGACTCGAGAATGTCGCCGGCCCTGCGCCGGTCCGCCGCGTGCTTCCTGAGCTTCATCACCACAGCGACCAGGGCCCCCGCAAGAGCCACGACCAGCACACCAAGCACGATGCTTACAGGATCCGTCACGTCCGCCAGGATACAGTGCATGGCAATCCCCCTTCTCGCGGGCAACCGGTCGGCCCGGCCCGGCCGTCGCGGTGCGAGGCCGAAGCGCGGGCACGGCCGTGCCGCCGCGCTGCGATCAAGGCGCCGGGTCACGGCTTCAGGGCAGGCATGCTACCAGCGGGGTCGCAGAACGGCGTGGCTGCTTCTCGACAGGCAAGACGGATTGGCACAACAGGAAAAGCAAGTGGCGTGCGGTTGAACCGCAACGGCTCGACGTTCACCGGTCCGGATCGGCTCGACGCGGCCCCCGATCGTGAGCGGCCCTGCAAACGAATAGCCTCGTCTCCTGCGGTTTCACCGGTTCTAGGGTTCCTGTTCTATCAATGACCGGCCCCTGACGCCAGCCGGTTCCTAGACACGCTCTCGCAACGTCCACTTGCTCTCACGTTCGCAAATCTATCTTGTGCCTGTCACGGCAGCCCAAGGTCCACTGACACCCACCCGTTCTTCCGGCATCCTCACGCCTGGGCAGGTTCCGGCCTTCTGCGACGCGCCCGCCTCAGCCCTGAGCACAAGGCGCCGTCGTCAAACCTGTTCGGACGGCTTGTCGCGGTCAAAAAAACCGCCGCTATGGCCCGGAAACTGAGCCTCGCCCGAACCTCCGTTTCATGTCGAGGACCCCACCATGGCGTCCTCCAACCACAATGTACCGCTTCACACGAGCTTAGTCAAGCCCAAACCCGTCCTGACCCCCGAGTGCCGGCGTCCCGTGCCATAACCCACTGCCATGAAACAGGTTGCGTCCACGCCCGCCCCGGGTCACCCCCCCGATCCAGACCGACCGGCGCAGCCCCGCAACCCGCCGGCGCCGATTCTCCGCTTGCCAGAAACCGCCCGGGCCAATAGAATCACCGCTCCAGGCACACTGTCCCTCTTTTCGGGCGCCAAAGAGATTCCAGGGCTCCCCTAGAAACGAGTCTGCAATGGCCTTCTGCACCCTCTTGATCGGTGACATCGTCGGACGACCCGGACGCCGCGCCGTCGAGGTCCTCCTCGGCGAACTCATCAAGGCGCGGGGCATCGACCTGGTCATCGCCAACGCCGAGAACGCCGCCGCCGGGTCCGGCATCACGCCCGCCATCTACAACCAGATCATCGACGCCGGCGTCGACGTGGTCACCATGGGCGACCACTGCTATCGAAAAAAGGAATCGATTGCACTCTACGGCACCGAGAGCCAACTGATCCGCCCGGCCAACCTGCCCGAGGCGGCCGCCGGCCGCGGATGGACCCTCGTCGAGAGCCGCGCCGGCCCACGGGTCGCCGTCGTCTGCCTCCAGGGACGCACCTTTCTGAAACCGATCGACTGCCCGTTCGCCGCAGTGGAGCGGGCCCTGGAGGATCTCGCCGGCAAGGCGCCGCTCGTGTTCGTGGAGATCCATGCCGAGGCCACCAGCGACAAGATCGCCATGGGCTGGTACCTCGACGGCCGCGCCACCGCCGTCGTCGGGACCCACACCCACGTGCAGACGGCCGACGAGTGCGTGCTGCCCCAAGGGACCGCCTACGTCACCGACCTGGGAATGACCGGCCCGTACGACAGCGTCCTCGGACGCGACAAGCACAACGTCATCCATGCGCTCACGACCGGCATGCCCACGCACTTCAACGTGGCCGGCGGCGACGTGCGGCTCTGCGGCGCCATCGTCACCGCCGATCCCGAGACGGGAAAAGCGACGGCGATCGAGCGGCTCAACGTGCCGTTTGCACCTGAGGACGCGGAGGACTGATCCTCAGCAGGTCGCAAGAGGGCAACCTGCCGGCAAGGCGCTCGCGCCGACCCGAGATGACCCATGGCCAGAAAGAAGGCGACACACTCTCAGGCAACGCCCCTGTTTGACCCCGACCGGGTCCCGCCGCCTGAGGACGATCCCGCGCGGCCGGAGTCGAGCAACGGCACACCCGAGCATCCCCTCAGCGTCGCCCAGCTCGCGCGCGGCATCGGCGACGTGCTCGACACGTGCTTCCCGGTCGTCTGGGTGGTCGGACAGGTGAGCGGCTACAAGCGCGCCGCCAGCGGCCATCTCTACTTCGACCTCAAGGACGACGCCGCCGTCGTGCAATGCGTCATGTGGAAGTCCGCGACGGCACACGTCCGCGGCAAGGTCGACAACGGCACCGAAGTCCTGGTGCGCGGCCGCGTCAGCTTCTACGCCAAGAGCGGACGCTGCCAGCTCTATGCCGACCGCCTGGAGCCGCGCGGCCTCGGCGAGCTGGAGGTCCGCTTCCGCGAACTCAAGGCCCGGCTCGAAACCGAAGGGCTCTTCGCCGCCGAGCGCAAGAAGCCGCTCCCGCCGTTTCCCGAAACGGTTGTCCTGGTCACAAGCCCGACGGGCGCGGCCGTGCGCGACATGATCCACGTCCTGTCGCGCCGCTGGCCGGCGATCAGGATTCAGCTCTACCCCGTCCCCGTTCAGGGGGCCGGCGCCGCCGACAGAATAGCCCGGGCCATCCGCGACGTCGACCGCCACCTGGCCGGCCACGCCGACCTGGTCATCGTCGGGCGCGGCGGGGGCAGCGCCGAGGACCTCTGGGCCTTCAACGAGGAGGCGGTCGCCCGGGCCATCGCCGAGTGCCGCATCCCCGTCATCAGTGCCGTCGGCCACGAGACGGACTTCTCAATCAGCGACTTCGTCGCCGACGTCCGGGCCCCGACGCCGTCGGCCGCCGCCGAAATGGCCGTCCCCGACTTCCGCGACCTCCTGCGCCGGATCGCCGACCGGGCACAGCGCCTCCGCCGGACCGCCGAGCACACGCTCGGGCGCGCCGCCGCGCGATGGCAACTCGTCAGCCGCCACCGGTTCTTCAGGTATCCCGAGGAGATTGCCGGCCTCCGCGCGACGGCGCTGGACGATCTGGTCGGCCGTTGCAGCGCGGCCCTGCGGAGCGCCGTGGTGAGCCGGCGACAGCGCTTGCACGACCTGGAGCGTGGCCTGATGCAGGCGCGGCCGGCCGCACGCGTCGCGGCGCAGCGGGGCCACCTGGCCGTGGCGGTTGCGCGGCACCGGGCCGCCGGCCGCGCGGGCATCGAGCGCGCCGCCGCCGGCATGCGGCACCTGGTCGGCCGGCTCGAGGCGCTCAGCCCCCTGGCCGTCCTCGACCGGGGATACAGCATCACGCTGTCGGAGAAGACCGGCCGCGCGGTCCGCGGCGCCGCCGCCGTCGCCGAGGGCGACCTGCTGGAAACCATCGTCGCAAACCGCGAACGCATTCGCAGCACGGTCGTCGACCGGCCGGACACACGGAGGACTTCACAATGACCAAATCCAGGAAGGGCGCCGCCAAGGCGGGCGGCTTCGAGGCCAACCTGAAACGCCTGGAGCAGATCGTCGAGGAACTCGAAAAGGGCGACATTGAGCTGGAGAAGAGTCTCGATCTCTACGAGCAGGGCGCCAAGCTGATCGAGGCCTGCCGCAAACAGCTCGCCGAGGCCGAGACCCGCATCGAGAAGCTCCGCCCGGCGGGCGACGGCCTGGAAACCGAACCGCTCGATCCGGATGCGTAGAGGCCGTGTGGCCATGGGTGCCACGGCGGCCGCCTGCCCCGAGCACCGTCGAGGGGTCGTTTGCCGCCGTGCGGTCGCCGACGCTGGAGGGGTGGCATGGCGATACGCAGCCGTTCGCGGATCGCCATGAGCGCGGCGGCCCATGGCGACCCCTACGGTGTCGCCATGCCACCCGCCGATCCCGACGCGTAGAGTCGCGCGCCGCGCTGCCTTGCCGCGCGGCCGCACGTCTGGTAGGCTGGCAGTCTGCCAAGCTCTCATTGGAATCCGCCATGAGCCGCATCCCAGGACAACATCCGCCGCCGTTTCTCGACGAGATCGCCGCGAAGGTGACCGCGCGGCTCGACGAGCTGCTCCGGGCGCCCGACGACGATCCGACCCGCCTGGTCGAGGCGATGCGCTACAGCACGCTGGCCAGCGGAAAGCGGTTCCGGCCGGCGCTGGTGATCCTGACAGCGCGGCTGCTGGGCGCCGACGACGAGGACGCGATGCCGGCCGCCTGCGCCATCGAGATGGTCCACACCTACAGCCTGATCCACGACGACCTGCCGGCGATGGACGACGACGACCTGCGCCGCGGTCGCCCGACCAGCCACAAGGTGTTCGGCGAGGCCCTGGCGATCCTGGCCGGCGACGCGCTGCTGACCGAGGCGTTCGCCGTCCTCGCCCGCGGGCGGCGCGCGGGGCCGAGGACCTCGCAGCTCGTGGCCGAGCTGGCCGCCGCCGCGGGAGCCGCCGGCATGGTCGGCGGGCAGGCGGCCGACCTCGACGCCGAACGCAACCCTGACAGCACGGTCCGCGTCGAGACGATCCACGCCCGGAAGACCGCCCGCATGATCGAGGCCGCCGTCACCATGGGGGCCGTGGTCGGCAAGGCCGGACGCCGCACGGCCGGGCAGTTGACTCTCTACGGCCGCCACCTGGGCATGGCCTTCCAGATTGCCGACGACATCCTCGACGCCCGCGGCAGCACCCAGGAACTGGGCAAGACGGCCGGCAAGGACGCCGCGCGGCGGAAACGCACCTACGTCTCGGTCTACGGCCTCCAGGAGGCCGAGCATCATGCCAGGGCCGAGCTCAATACGGCGCTAAACGCCATCGCCGAGTTCGGCGACAAGGCCGACCCGCTGCGGGACCTGGCCCGTTTTTGTGTGGAGCGGCGGGCCTAGGCTCGTGATTCGAAGGGTGGCATGGCGATACGCGGCTGTTCGCGGATCGCCATGAGTGCGGCGGTCCATGGCGACCCCATACGACCGGTGTCGCCATGCCACCCGGTGTTTTTGTGTGGAGCGGCGGGCCTAGGCGCCGTATCATGGCATATCCGGAAGAGCGAAATACAGTAGGAGGAGACCGTCGCCCTGCGGGGCGACGTGCCGTTTCAACATGGTCCTCGAAACGATCCAATCTCCCGCCGACCTGCGCAAGCTGAGCTGGACTCAGTTGCAGGACCTGGCCGCCGAAATCCGCGAGCGGATCACCGCGGTGGTCGCGCGGACCGGCGGCCACCTGGCCAGCAACCTCGGCGTGGTCGAGCTCACGCTGGCACTGCACCGGACGTTCGACTTCCTGACCGACCACCTGATCTTCGACGTCGGCCACCAGTGCTACACCCACAAGCTCCTGACGGGCCGGGCCGACCGCTTCGACACGCTCCGGCAGGAGGACGGCCTGAGCGGCTATCCGAACCGCCGCGAAAGCCCGTACGACCCGTTCACGACGGGCCACGCCGGGGCGAGCATCTCGACCGCCCTGGGCCTGGCGCTGGCCGACCAGGCCGCCGGGCGGACGTGCCGCACCGTGGCCGTCATCGGCGACGGCGCCCTCGGCAGCGGCCTGGCACTGGAGGGGCTCAACCACGCGGGGTCGGCCCACGCCAACTTGCTCGTGGTCCTGAACGACAACCAGATGTGCATCTCGAGCACCGTCGGAGCGCTGGCCCAGGCCTTCACCCGCGTGCGCACGAGCGACGTCTACCGCGACCTCAACCGCGAAGTGCGGCACCTCCTGGACACGTTCCCCGTGCTCGGCGCCCAGATGACACAGGCCCTGTCGGCCGTCAAGGGAGCCATCAAGGACGCCGTCGTGCCCGACCACGCCTTCGAGCACTTCGGCTTCCGCGTCCTGGGGCCCGTCAACGGCCACAACATGAGGGAACTCACCCAGACGTTCGAGGAAATCCAGGACACCACCGGCCCGCTGATGCTGCACGTCTGCACGGAGAAAGGGCGCGGCTACGCGCCGGCCGCCGGCGACCCGACGGGCTTTCACAGCGCCTCGCCGTTCGCAGAGCAGAACGGCAAGGTCACGGCGGCCCAGGCCCCCGGCGGCACGTCATGGAGCCGGTGCGCCGCCGAGGCCCTGATCGCC
>Ga0272441_10013254_pt1 | contig 11881 bp, 9 predicted proteins | sample SSMProp6N_FD_193582 | JGI IMG/M metagenome (GOLD analysis project Ga0272441, IMG submission 193582) | Marine sediment archaeal communities from Little Sippewissett salt marsh, Falmouth, MA, United States - SSM-Prop-6N | ecosystem: Environmental > Aquatic > Marine > Wetlands > Sediment ...
TGATCAGACCGCCTCCCTACGGATTGTAAAGATGGGACCTTTTCATCGGATTGAGCAATAACAGATTATGCCAATCCGGATTATGCTGATTCATTATCCCGACTATTTTCTGTCCGGTGCGGCCGGCATCACTGCCGGGTGATAGCATCACGTAAGTCATCGTGCATTTCAGGTTCCATTGATGCATCCAGTCCGGTGCACTTCTGAAAGGCATGACAAAATCAAACTGCATGTGACTGTTCTCGGGAATGTCTTTCAGTACACCGGTGACTGTCAGCACCTGACCGTCATTCAATTTGATCCATTGTCCGATGGGATCATTCTGACCGAAAAACTGGCTGGCAATTTTTTGGGTCAGCACCACGGCGGCCGGATTGTCAAACAGCCTGTTTTTATCCCCCCGAAGCAGCGAAAAGGAAAACATATGGAAAAAATCTTCATCCACATAGCTGCCGGTGCAGAAAAACCCCCTGTTTTCACGCGACAATTTCGATTGCATCTCCGAATAGCTCGTGGCACGGGTGATTTCCGGAATCACATCCCGAAGATGCCGGGCGAGTGGGCCGGGCTGATAATAGCCGTAAAAATCACGGGTTTCGGTGGTGAACGCAACGCGATAGAGACTGCCTGCATTGTCATGGAATGCGTCATAACTTCTTTCGTACGCGATCCATGAAAATATGAGAATCACGCACATCAGTCCCAGGACAAGCCCGGTCAGATTGATCAGCGACAGGGATTTGTATTTCAGCATATGACGCAGCGCTGTTTTCAGATAATTGGCAAACATGGTTTTCCCCTTCCCCTCACGACCGAGGTTGCGACTATTCGCAGCGCAACGAATCCGAAGGATTCGTTCTTATGATACTGAATACCTGCCGCAGCGTCACCAGAACGGTCGCTGCAACAATGGACAGCAGCGGCAGGAGAAAATCGAGCGTCTTCACCTGATATTTATAGGCACCGGGCAGAGTAACCAGGAATAGATATGCAGCGGGAGCCGCCAATACGATGGCAATGCCGAGCAGTATCAAAAATTCCTTTGCCACAAGAAAATACAACCCGGTCTCCAGGGCACCGAGTACTTTTCGAATACCCATTTCCTTTATCCTGTATCGTGTTGAGAAAGAAACCAGACCGAGAAGACCGATGAGCGCAATAATAATTGTGAGTGCGGAAAAAAATCCGAAAAGGCCCCGGACAATGTTCCAGACCATCATCATTTCCTGATCAAAATCCTCATCAAAATGCTGCACTTCAAAGACCGCCTCCGGAAAGAATGCTTTCAATGTGCTGGTTACATATGACACGGACTGTGAAATACGATCCGGAGCAATTCTGACGCAGTAGCTGTTATCACGGCTTAATTTGCCGTCATGAAGCACCATCATATACGGGGGTATTTTATTGTAGACCGAAAACGGATGAAAATCCTTGATAACCCCGATCACAGTATATTTGTTATCCAGCAGTTTTTTGCCAACCGGATTTTCCCAGCCCAATTCCGAAGCAAGTGTTTCATTGATCAAACAGGCCGTGTTGTCGGTGGAAAATGCCTCTGAAAAATACCTTCCCCCTGCCATTCTCATCTGAAACGTATCCATGAAATGATAATCTGTCATGTTAAACAAAACATGGCGTTTCTGGTCCTCCCTGCATCCCTCCCAGTTGATGTCCCGCCACCAGGCTCCCCGGGCTGGCACATTTGCGGAGACCGATGCATCGATGATTCCGGGATTTTTGAGCAGCCTGCTGCGCAGTTCGGTAAAATGTGATTTCGAATCATTGGCTTCAATCCGGCAATACAGTAGATTTGATTTATTATAGCCCAGATCTTTATGGATCATGAAATGAACCTGCCTGGAGACAAAAACAGTGGAAAGTATCAGGGTAATGGAGATAATAAACTGCACAGAGACGAGAATTTTTCTCAAAAAGCCCCTGCCGGTTCTCGTTGATCTGCCACTGACTGCGCTGCCTTTAATCACTGTCACCGGTTGGAGTGAAGACAGATAAAAGGCCGGATAAATACCCGCCAGCATACCGATAAACAGAAATGTGATGGTTAAAACGAGTAAAAACGGCCAGTTTTTGACAATATTCAACTCAAGTGTCACCGGAAGATATGAATTGAATAACGGCAAAAAGGCCCTGGCAAGAAGAAATGCCAGGATGATTGCCGGGAGACTGATAAAAACCGATTCACCGATGAATTGTCTGATCAACGAAAAACGGCTGCCCCCCACCACTTTCCGTATCCCGATTTCTTTCTTGCGAAATCCCGAACGGGCCGTTGTCAGATTGACATAATTGATATATGCAAGCACAAGGATGAACAATGATATCGCCGCAAAATAGGGAATGGGCGTATTGTGTTTGCTTTCTCTTGTTGAATTGTACGACGTTTCATTGACCGGTTTCAAATAGAGCTTTTTGTCATTGTGTTCGACATGTTCATCCAGCAGGTCTCTGATTTTCGAATCAACCAGCACAGGATTGGTATTGTTTTTCAGTAACACATAGTTACTGTAAGCGTTGTTCTCCCAGTCATTTTCATATCCTTCATAATCACGTGCAGAAATATGATGCAATGTTGAAAATGAAACCAGATATGAAGGCCTGATATGGGAATTGACCGGATAATCCTCCATGATGCCCGAAACGATCAGGCTCCTGGTCAGACTTCCCTTGATTATTTTTCCAAAAGCATCCTCTCCCGGAAAGAGTTTTTGTGCAAGCGTTTTTGAAATAACCACCGATCCGGGATTGTCCAGTGCAGTCGCCGGATCGCCTTCAATTAACCTGAATGTCAAAATGTTGAGAATCCCGGGATCAACGAAGAATCCATTGACCTCTCTGATAACCACGTCATTTCCCGAAGTCAGGTGTTCACTCCAGATTTCCCTGATCACCGCCGCTTCTTCAATTTCCGGAATGGTTCTTTTCAATTCCCGTGCAACGGGATAAACCGTATGGATCCATTCGGTTCTGTTCTCATCCTGCAATTCCTGCTGAACACGGTATACCCTTCGGTAATTCTTGTGGAAGGTATCGTATGAAAACATGTATTGCAGCATCAATGAAACGAGAATAAAAGCGGACATGCCGACACTTAATCCAAAGACATTGATAAATGAATAAACCTTATCCCGTTTGATGTATCTCATTGAGGTTTTAAAATAATTTTGAAACATGTTAATTCCTTTAAATGTGAGTGTTATGAACCTTCCGGTAATTTTCTTTCATGATTTCCGGGATTTCCATATTTCATATTATTCATACCGCAGCGACTTCACCGGATTCGCCGTCGCCGCCCGAATCGTCTGCCAGCTCACAGTCATCAGTGCAACGGCCAGGGTTGAAAATCCGGCCAGCAAAAACGGCCAGATCGTGATATCCACCCGGTAGGCAAAATTCTGCAGCCAGCGCGACATGGCCAGCCAGGTCACGGGCCAGGCGATACAATTCGAAAAAACAATCCACCACATATACCTCATCGACAGCAAGCGGACGATATGTGATACGCCGGCACCCAGCACCTTGTGGATTCCGATGTCTTTCACTTTCTGTTCAATGGTCAATGCGGTTAACCCATAAAGTCCGAGACAGGCGATAAAGATGGCCAGAAAAGAGAAGTATCTGAAGATTGTACCCATCTGTTGTTCAGACTGATAAATCGTGTTCAGACTCTCGTCAAAGAAGGTGAAATCGAACGGTTGATCCGGAAAAAATGATTCCCATTGCGATTTTAAAAAAACCAGGCTCTCATTCATTGAATATGGCCGGATACGAACCGAAATTTCACGAAACAACGCATTCTGCTCCTCCGGATCGGGTATTCTGAAAATCAGCGGTTCGATCCGGTGATGAAATGAGTCATAATGAAAATCCCTGGCTACCCCGATGATACGGCCTTTGCGGTACCATACAGTCAATTCATGTCCGATCGGCGAATCGATCCCCATGGCCGCCACAGCCGCCTGGTTCAGAACATAGGCGGTGGTCTTGTCCGATGGAAACGCCTCGGAAAAAAACCGGCCGGCATGCATGCCAATCTTGTATGTCGCGGCGAAATCACAATCCGTATGCAGCATTTTAATGCTGAATTTTCCGACATGCCCGGGCCAGTCGATTCCTTCCGTGGAACCGATGGAACGCCTGTCCATGGGTTCGGACCGGCACAGGCTGAGAATATCGGGATTGTTCAGTAATTGCTGTTTAAATCCGTCATACCGGCTCGAAATATCTCCCTTTATTTTCAGGCAGACAATATTTTCCTTGTCAAATCCCAGTCTGCTGTTTGTCATGAAATCCAGTTGTCTGAGCACAACGACGGTACACGTAATAATCGTAATGGACAGTGAAAACTGAAAAATAATGAGGCCCTTTCGCAAACCGGCACTTTTTATATCTGCCTGAAATTTCCCTTTCAAAACCTGGACGGGCTGAAACGCCGAAATGAAAAAGGCCGGATAAATGCCCGAAACCAGACTGGTAAAAACTGTGACCGAAATGATCATGAGCAAAAAAGCCGGATCCTGATAATCGACAGCCAGGGCTTTCCGGGACAGCTGGTTCATGAAAGGAAGCGCCAGTTCGACAAGCACCAGGGCAACACCCATGGCCAATGTCGTCAGGACCGCAGTCTCACACATATACTGCATGATAAGACTGTTCCTCCGGGCCCCCGCCACTTTCTGTATGCCGATTTCCCGGGTCCGCCGGAGAGAAAGGGCATTGGACAGATTCATGTAATTCATGCTGGCGATCAGCAGAATCACAGTTGCAATCGCAGAAAAAATATAGACATACTTGATATCACCCTGTGCCGCAACATCCTCGATGCGGCTCGCGTGCAGATGTATTTTCTCGAGAGGAATCAGGGAATAGCCCAGTGTTTCAAGATGCTGTTTCGGCAGATGGTTCCGTTCGCATTCCGTCAGTTTGGATGCGAGTTCAGATGGTTTCACTCCGCCCTGCGTGAGTATATAGGTACGGGCCGACCGGTTCACCCAATGATCCCAGTTACTGATACCGAAATGTTTCAGCAGTTCGACAACATACGCACGGCTGATGAATATTTCCCGCTGGATATGGGAATTCCGGGGTATGTCCTCCAATATACCGGTCACTTTCAAAGTCCCGTTCCTCCCCAGCACGGTAAACCGAAGTGATTGACCCAGGGCATCCGTTTCCCCAAAATATTTCCTGGCCATGCGTTCCGTGAGCAGGATCGAATGGGGATCCTGCAGAAGGGATTGCGGATCACCGGCCGCCAGTTTAAAAGAAAAGACTTCGAAGAATTGCGGATCAATCAGTCCCAGATTTTCAGAAAATCCTCTGTCTTCAACCTGCAAAAAACATGAATACGTCTCCGGCAGCGATACATAGGCCGTGGCATTGATCACTTCCGGTACTTCGCTGACCAGCGCCGGTCCCAGCTGCATGGACGTCGCTGCCGAAATACCCCCCAGCTCACTGCGCACCGCCATATATATGCGCCCGCTGTTCTCATGAAACCGGTCAAAGGACAGCTCATCCTGAACCCACAGCATGATCAGTACCACGCATGCCAGCCCGATGGCCAGACCCAGGATATTGATCAATGCATACCGGCGGTTTTTCAGCAAATTTCTAAAAGCGATTTTGAGAAAATTCTTCAGCATGTTTTCCTCCGGGACAAATACCACCGGATCCGCTCCGTCATACCGGAAACAACCGGTTTCCTTCGTCTGCAGCCTGATCCGGCACCCGACATTCCCCGCTGAATTCAAAGCCGCACTTCCGGTTGTTCATTTTCCGTTCAATAAAATCCGTTCCTCGATGATACCAATCGCCCCCTCCAGCATGCTGTTCATAGCCTCCGGCAGAACCGCTTGGCGGAAAAGCTCACGAAGCGTCAGTGACGCATGCAGGGCGGAATGCAGATACACCGATCGCTGCACGTGATCGCTGCTGTTTTTCCAACGATTGATATTGGCTGTCAGGGCAACACAGTATCTCTGAATCTGCGTAATATTCGCCATCCTGTCAGACGGAGACCGGGCTGCTGCCAGTACAAAGGCCAGAAGGGACCGGCAATAGCGGCAAAGTACCCTGCTTCCGTTCTTCTTTTCAATGGTATTCATGGGACAGATCCCGTTTTACCTTTTCAAGACGAGTTTGTCCACATCGCCATACGTATCGTATGAGGACGTGATCACCCTTTCTCCGGGCTTGAGGCCGGCAAGCACTTCGAATTTTTCCGTATTCTGCCGGCCCAGGCGGATATCCCGTTTTTCCGCCATGCTTCCGTCCTGATTCACCACAAAAACCCATTGTCCGCCGGTTTTCTGATAAAATCCGCCCCGGGCGAGCATGACCGCTTCGGAAAGACCGCCCAGTTCAAGCCGGATGTGAAGGGTCTGGCCGCGGCGGATACCCTCCGGTTCCTCACCGGTAAAAAGCATATCCACCTCAAACCGCCCCTCTGTCACCTCCGGGTAGATCTTGCGGATAACCAGCCGGTAGGAACGGCCGTTGAAATCAAATTCCCCCTCCTGTCCGGGATTGATACGGGCGATATAATGTTCATCGACCTCAACCCGCACCTTGAATCCGTCCAGCACATCAATCTGACCGATGCGTTCCCCTTTGCCGATGGATTCACCGATCTCGGGAACCAGGGATGTCAGCTGCCCGCTGATGGGCGCTTTCACAGTCAGGTTTTCCAGATTCAGCCGGATCAGCCTGAGATTTTCCTGCATCCGGTCCAGCGATTCCTCCAGATTTTTTATCTGAACGGCGCGGAAAATCGAATCCTGATGATGACTTTCTATCGTCAATTCCCGCCGTTTGAGCAGATACTGATAGCTATCCCGGGCATCATCATATTCCTGCTGTGAAATCAGATCCTTGCCCATGAGAATCTCGTACCGTTCATAAATACGTTTTGACTTCAGGATCTCGTAATTGATATCCGCAAGCTGGGACTGCAGGCTCAGTCTCGTCCGCTCCATATCCAGTCGTGTGTTCCGGAGAGCGTTGCTCTGCTCGGCCAGGTCCGCTTCCCGGTTCAGGCTGTTCAGCCGCAGATCCACATTTTCCAGCTTCAGGATGGGATCCCCCTGATTGACAACAGCACCGGCTTCCAGCAGCCGCTGCGCCACCCGGCCTCCTTCCATGGCATCCAGATACACTGTCCGGATGGGGATAACCGTTCCTGTGACGGGAATGAATTCCTGAAAGGGGCCTTTTTCAACTGTCGAAATGGTAATGCGCTCGGACTGCACGTTCAAACGGGCGCTGTGATCACTTGCAACGATGTGAATGATGAGAAAAATCAGAAGCAGTGCAGCCGCCGCCACAGGAATATCCCGGCGGGGTTTCCATCGTTTTTTGGGCAATTGACGATCCAAAGGATTTGTCTCCGTTTTGTGAACGACCGTGGTGTCATGACGGAATAGGGCAACATGTATGCCATTACTGTTTTTATTATACTTAATAGCCTTTCCAAGATACCGTCATGTCCGTTAACGAACATTTGATGTACGTTTCCGTACATTAATCACAGAACAAATGTGATCAACACGCACCCCCATGCCGCCGAAAGCATGGCATAATACTTGTAAATGCCATTTTATTCCTGTATTTTCCAGACATAAACTGAAAAGAGGCATTTCATGCCCAAACCCGGACACATACTCATCATCGACGACAATGAGGACATTCTCACTGCCGCGCATCTGCTGCTCAAACAGCATGGCTACACTGTCATGACCGAATCCTCTCCGGACTGCATCCCGGCCGTTCTTCATGATAAAAACATTGACGTCATTCTCCTGGATATGAATTTCGAACGGGATGTCACTTCCGGCCGTGAAGGCATGCACTGGCTTCGTGAAATCAAATCCGCTTCACGTGATACGGTGGTCATCCTCATGACTGCCTACGGCGACGTGGAACTGGCTGTAGATGCCATGAGAGCCGGCGCTTTCGATTTCATTCTCAAACCATGGCAGAATGAAAAGGTGCTGGCCTCCCTGTCCGCGGCCATGCAGCTCCGGCGGTCCCGTCAGGAGACCACGCGGCTTCAGGCCCAGCAGAAACAGCTGATTGCCGATCAGGACAAGCCATATCATGATATGATCGGTGTGTCCCTTAGGATGCAGGAGGTGTTCCGCACCATTGAAAAAGTGGCCGGAACCGATGCCAATGTGCTGATCATGGGAGAAAACGGAACCGGAAAAGAGCTGGTGGCACGGGCGCTGCACCGGCAATCCGGCAGGGCCGGCAGTGTTTTTATCAGTGTGGATATGGGCGCCGTTCCCGAGACCCTTTTTGAGAGTGAGTTTTTCGGACACATCAAAGGGGCCTTCACGGACGCCAAACAGGACAAACCGGGACGCTTCGAAGTGGCTTCCGGCGGCACACTCTTTCTGGATGAGATCGGCAATCTCTCTTTTTCCTCACAGGGCAAACTGCTGCGTGCGCTTGAGGAACGGCATATCACACCGGTGGGCTCCGGTCAGTCCAGGGCCATTGATATCCGTCTTATCTGTGCCACCAACATGCCCCTCTACGAGATGATTTCTGAAAATACATTCCGGCAGGATTTTCTCTACCGCATCAACACGGTGGAAATTCATCTGCCGCCGCTGAGGGAACGCGTGGAAGACATCCCGCTGCTGGCCGATCATTTTCTGGCTTTGTATGCGCGGAAATACAACAAATCTTTTCCGTCACTCCATGAGGAAGCAAAAAAAACCCTTCAGCAGTATCCGTGGCCGGGGAATGTCCGTGAACTCAGGCATGCCCTCGAACGCGCTGTTATTATGACGGATGCGAACACTCTGGATATGGACAGCTTCTGGTTTCTGGCGGCCGCGCCGGAATCAGCCGGTGCGGTCCGGGGAGCCCGTCTTGAAGATATCGAAAAAGGCACGGTTCAGAAAATACTGAGTAAACACCGCTGGAATATCTCCAAAGCCGCCGGAGAACTGGGGATTACCCGAACCGCTCTGTACCGGCGGATTGAAAAATACGGGCTGAAAAATGAGTAAGGAATAATTCAATGAGCCGTTTCCGGTGGAAATGCCTGATTCACATCGTGCTGCTGTCTCTGTCCATCGGCGTGTGGATCCGCCGGGGTTCCGATCCGCTCTGGAATACCACGTCCATCCTTTTTATCATTCTCATTCTCGTCCAGATTGTTGTCCTGATGCGTTTCATCGACCGTTCAAACCGGGATCTGATACGCTTTCTGGACGGACTCAGGCACAGTGACTTCTCGCAGAGCTTTCACAGGCAAAAAAACAGGACCATTCATCCGGAACTGACCAGCGCCATGGAAGCGGTCATGGAAGCATTCCGGAAAGAGCGTCGTGAAAAAGAGGCCCATTTCCTTTATCTGCAGACTCTGGTCCGGGAAGCAGGCATCGGCCTGATTGCCTGCCGTTCCGGCGGGCAGGTCGACCTGTATAATCCGGAAGCCAAACGGCTGCTGCAAATCCCGAGACTGAAAAATATTCACAAATTGAAATCCCGCCACCCGGCTCTGTACGATGCCATCCTCCGTGCCGAGGGCGGCGAAAGCGTCAATATCACGATGCCGGGCCGGGACACACAAAAAGAAACCACCCTGTCCTGCCGGTTCACGCGCTTTCGCCAGCCGGACAAAATGGTCACCCTGGTCTCCATGCAAAACATTCAGAGCGCCCTGGAAGAAAAAGAAATGGATGCCTGGCAGAATCTGATTCGCGTTCTGACCCACGAAATGATGAATTCCATCACTCCCATTTCGTCCCTGGCTTCCACAGCGCGATCTCTCCTCTCCGCACCGGATGCGTCCCAAAAGGGGAATTATCTGAATGATGTTCAAAAAGCGGTCACCACCATTGAGAAAAGAAGCCGGGGTCTGCTCCAGTTCGTGGAGGCCTATCGAAAGCTGACACATGTCCCCAAACCGGATTTCAGTTCCTTTACCGTTCAGGATCTTTTTGAGGGGGTATCTTCGCTCGTGCAATCCAGAATGGATCAACGCGGCATCCGCTTTACCACGGAAATCCGGCCGTCCCGCCTGAAACTGACGGCAGACCGTGCGCTGGTCGAGCAGGTGCTTCTGAACCTGATATACAATGCCACCGATGCCCTGGAGAAAATATCTGCGCCTGCCGTGTCCCTGACAGCCGGAATGGATGAACGGGGCGATGTGCTTGTTCAGGTGCGTGATAATGGAAAGGGTATTTCACACGATATTCGTGAAAAAATCTTCATTCCGTTCTTTACGACAAAGAAAGAGGGTTCCGGCATCGGTCTGAGTCTGGCCAGGCAGATCATGCGGCTTCATGGCGGCACCATCTCCGTAAACGCCGCACCGGAAAACGGAAGCATTTTTTCACTGTCTTTTCCGGGATTGGAAAACCGGATGCCGGACTCCGGATAATGGCGGTTTTTGTTCCCGGATAACTGTTCACGGATTTCAGATTTCAGCAGTCCTCCCGGTCTATGATTCCACCTGAAAACGGCCTGCAAGGTACCGTCCTGTTTCATCTTTTCCACTGTTGGCAAAAAGGATACCCGGCCGGTCAGTTTCCGGATCATGTATCGCCAGTTTCAGATCATAAATGCCGTCAGCCATATCATCCGGTATTCTGACACGGATATCAAAAGCATGAATCCCCGGCAGCCATTGCCGGATATTCACACCGGGCCGTTCCTGAAATACAATCGCATCGCGGTCGTCCACAAAATCCAGCACAACCGGCCAGTTGAAATAAAACGGGGCCACACCCTTGTTCTCGATGACAAAACGGATTGTCATGTATTCTCCGGCTGATATCGTCTCCGGAATATCCACCTGCCGGAGAACAAACCGATACCCCAGAGTCTTGTGCAGCAAATCCAGATTATTTCTGTGCTGCTGATCACGGGGAACAATGGCACCCCCGGCCGAACCGATAAAAGACCAGTGCGTTTCTTTTATAAAATCCAGATTGAGCTGGAATCGATCCGTTGTGCCCTGTATGGCCCCCCAATCGGATCCGCAAAATTCGCCTGTAATAATGGCGGTTTTCCATACACGTTCATTCATGCCGGGATCAATTCCATTGAGGCTGGCGAGATACCACTCATTGGCGTCCTGTGTGCCAAGGCAGTCATTTCTGATACCGCCACCCCGGTCGGTTACATATCGGGTGGCAAAATCATCATCAAAGGCAATCACCTTCATCTTGGTGGGAAATGCTTCAAAATAATGTTCCAGTATGGTCTGTTTGGTTGCCTGTGAAGCGGCCAGTGCCTCGTTGCGCCATACATGCCATTCTCCCCAGAAACCATAGGATCCGATATCGATCCATGCCACACGGTTATCCCGGTCATACCGGTTTCCCAAAGCCATGATAAAATCATGATGGGCAGCCAGAAATGTCGAATCATCCCAGTCCGGCGCAAGGCCGTCATGCCCGTCGATGGAATAGGGTCGCATGGCCACACCCGCATCGATCAGATACTGCGGAATATCGTTTTGTCCTGAACCGGGGATCTCAGCGGCGACGCGAAATCCGACCCTTTTCCCGGTCACAGCGACATTGCCCCAGTCCTTTTCCAGTCGGGCCCAGTTATAGACACCCTTTTGGGGCTCGAGATCCCTCCATGCGAATGTGGCCTCCTGGAGCCTGGCTTCATATACGGGATTATCGTCACCGATCCAGGGAGCAAACCCCTTGAAGGGATTTTCCAGGACATCATCGATTTCCGTCAATTCAACAGCGGGAAATCCGGCCCCTGTAGGTGATGACCCGCATGCAAAGGCGGCAATGATGACCGCACCGGTCAGAAAAAGCAGCATAGAAAAATATCGCATACTGAACCTTTCGTATTAAAAGTATCTACTTCAGGTCGA
>Ga0272441_10013256_pt1 | contig 11880 bp, 5 predicted proteins | sample SSMProp6N_FD_193582 | JGI IMG/M metagenome (GOLD analysis project Ga0272441, IMG submission 193582) | Marine sediment archaeal communities from Little Sippewissett salt marsh, Falmouth, MA, United States - SSM-Prop-6N | ecosystem: Environmental > Aquatic > Marine > Wetlands > Sediment ...
GACAGCGAAGAAGCACGGCCGCCCCTCGCTGAGAGAGCCGCGCGCGCGCCTGCCGCGCCGGAAGGGGCTGCCTTGAAGAAGGAAGCCCTTCTGGGCGGCGGCATCGCCGCCGACACCGCCGGGGAATCTTCTCGCCCCGAAACAGGCCTTGCCCTCGCTCGCGATGAAACCGAAAAGACCGCCGACATGCAGGTCTGGACGGTGCTCGCGAAGGACCCTGGCGCCGCCCTGGCGCGTCTCGATGCGGTCGCCCTGGAGCGCCGGTGGAAGATTCCGTCCAAGAGGGACCTTGAAAACGTCAAGAGTAATGCGGCCACGGCATCCTACATTGACCTGTCGGTTCTCAGGAGCCAGTTGCCTGCACTGTCCGAAGTCATCGAGGGAATCGGCGCGGCGCGCGAAGAGACGGTCTCTTCCGCTGCGGACGCGAAAAGCGAAAGAAAGGATGACCGGGCCAAGGGGATTCCGCGGGCCGCCGTGACCGCTGAGGGGCGCGCGGTCCACCGGGAGATACGCCGTGGCGCTGGAGAAGAAGCCGAACCGGTTGCGTCCCCAGCGCTGGCCGTTCGCGTGAGGGTTTATTTCCGCGCGCCCGAGACTGTCATCGTCCCGCCGGCGGCCGCCGCAACACAAGAGGTGGAGAAACCGCAGCCGGGGGAATAACGCGTCAACCCGGATTCTTCACGAAGTTTTCACCGCGGAGTACGTAGAGACAACGTACTTTTCAACACACGTCGGACTTGAATCCGAGAAAACCCGGCAATTGGCGTTTTCTGCGTCCTCTGCGCCTCGGCGGCGGTAATTCGGGTCACCCTTCCGGCCCGGAGGGTTCGATCTCGTCAGGCTCGCGTCGGAACCATAACGCCGCGAGCGCCCCCACCGCAGCGCCGCCAAGCAATCCGCCCGCAATGATGACGGGCATGAGCGGTTCCCCCATTCTCCCGGTCGAAACGGCCGTCGCGATCCCCACCGCCACGCCGCCCGCGCCGCCAACGATGATTCCCTTTATCCAGCCCGGTAGCCGCCGCCAGTCCTCGACGACAAGGTAAAGCGAGGGCACGAGCACGAGCGTAATCAGCGTGGAGAAAACGATGCCGAACCCGAGCGAGATGGCCATCGGCACGAGGAACCGCGCTTGGACGGACCGCTCGAAGATGAGCGGCGCCAGGCCGAAGAACGTCGTCAGGGACGTCAGCATGATCGGCCGGAAGCGCCGCGCGCCGGCCGAGACAACGGCGTCGAACGCCGTCTTCCCCTCCCGCCTTCGCGCATTGGTCGCGTGAACAAGCACAAGCGAGTCATTGACCACCACGCCGGCCAGGGCCACAATCCCCAGCATGCTGATAAGACTCAGTTCATACCCCATGACGATGTGCCCGGCCAGCGCTCCGATGATGCCGAACGGGATGGCCGTCATAATGACGAGAGGCTGGATGTAACTCTTGAGGGGAACGGCCAGCATCGCGAAGATCACAATCAACGCAATGGCGAACCCGATGCCCAGGAACCTGAACGACTCGCGCTGCTCCCGCTCCTCGCCTTCGAGCGAATAGGACAAGCCGGGGTATTTGCCCAGGATGCGAGGGAGTACGTTCGCCCCCAGATCCTCGAGAATTTGCCCGGGTGTGACGGCCCCGGGCATGACATCAGCCGTGACGTCGAGAACGCGGCTTCCGCCGTCGCGCTCGATTTCCGTATAGGCGTGACCGCGCACGACGTCGGCCGCCTCGCCCAGCGCGATCTCGCCCCCTTGCGGCACTCGAAGAATCAGCTCCTCGACGTCGTACTCGGATTTCCGCTCGGACGCCGGCAGACGCACCATGACCTTGACCTCGTCCCGCCCGCGCTGTTGCCGGAGCGCCTCGGCGCCGTAGAAGGCGTTCCGCACCTGGCGGCCGAGATAGGCCGCGGTAATGCCCAGGCTGCGCGCCTCCGGCGTGACCTTGAAGTCGAGCTGAGGTTTGCCCCTCGAGAACCCGTCGTCCACGTCGCTCACGGTCGGGTATGTCCGCAGCGCCGCGGCCGTTTCGGAGGCCGCCCGCTCCAGAACGGCCACGTCCCGATGGCGAAGTTGAATGTCAATGGTTTTGTCCGAACTCGGGCCGATCGTATAGCTGAACGTGATCGCCTCCACGCCGGGAATCTCGCCGATCTCGCGCCGCCACTCGTTCGTGACCTGCTCCAACCCCACGTCGCGCTTATCGCCCTCGACGAGGAGCACCTGGACAGTGGCCAGGTGGCTGCCGCCCCCCGCGCGGCCGGCGCCGAGCGGACTGAACCCCGTGACCCCGCCGCTGATGCGCGTGTAGATGCCTTCGGTAATCTTCTCTCCCCCGTGCCGCGCCAGCACGCGCTCGACGGCCTCCCGGACACGGTCCTGAACGCGCCGCGTTTCCTCGACTGGCACGCCATAGGGCAGGACAATGCTCGCCGTGGAAAAGTCGCCCTCGACGCGGGGCATGAACCGGAAGCCGATCCGGCCCGACCGCGCATAGCCGATGGCGACAATGAGCGTGCCGAGGGCGATCGCAACCGTCAGGTAGCGGCCGCGCAGCGCGCAAGCGACCAGCGGCTTGTAAACGGCCCGGACGGCCAGTACGATCAGATCGCTCACGCGCTGCTGAACGCGGCCGCAGAATGCCAGAACGCCGTGCTTGCGCGGCGGCCGCTGATGGCCCAGGTGCGCCGGAAGAATGAACAGCGACTCGATCAGCGAAATCGCGAAAATCGGGATCACGACCGACGGGATGACGCGATAGATCTTCCCGACCGTTCCGGGCACGAAAAGCATCGGCCCGAACGAGGTCATGTTCGTGAGCACCGAGAACGTCACCGGCACGGCGACCAGTTTCGCGCCGAGCACGGCCGCCTTCGTCCTCGGCATTCCCTCGCGCCGGAATTCGTAAACGCTTTCTCCCACCACGATGGCGTCGTCCACGACGATGCCCAGCGCCATGATGAACGCGAACAGGGAAATCATGTTGATCGACACGCCGAGGGCCGGCATCAGCAGAAGCGCGCCGAGGAAGGACACCGGGATGCCCATCGTGACCCAGAACGCGAGGCGCACGTCCAGAAAGACGCCCAGGATAATGAGCACGAGAACCAGGCCCCAACAACCGTTCTTCACCAGGAGTTCCATGCGCTGGCGATAGACCTGCGAGTTGTCCAGCCATGTCTTGGCCTTGACGCCCGGCGGCAGTGTCTTGCGCAATCCGTCGAGGTATTCGTTGACGACGGCGGCGATCTCGACGGGCGTCTGGTCGCCGACGCGGTACACCTCCAGCATGACGGCGGGCTTGCCGTTGAAGAGCGCGGCCTCGTCGGTATCCTCGAAGCCGTCAATCACTTCGGCGATCTCGCCGAGGCGCACCTCCGTGCCGTCCGTGCGGCTGACGATGGGGATGTTCCGGAACTCGCGGCCCAGGTCGCGTCGCTCGGCGAGGCGAAGCAGCACCTCGCCGCCGGCGGTCTTGACGCCGCCGCCGGGCAATTCGAGCGCCGCCTGGCGCACTTCGGTCGCGATGTCCTCCAGCGTCAGGCCGTGCGCGCGAAGGGTTTCCTGCGGCGTCTCGACGGCGATCTCCAGCGGGCGGATGCCCCTGAGTTCCACCAGGGTGATCCTGGTGCCCTGAAGCAGTTCGTCGCGCGCGCGTTCGCCCAACTGGCGGAGCTCGCGCTCGGAAACGTCCCCGTACAGAATGATGTCCACCACCTGCCTGCGCGTCGTGAGGAGGCTGACGGTAGGGCGCTCCGCGTCCTGCGGGAAAGTCGTGATTCGGTCCACGGCGTTCTTGACGTCCTGCAGGGCCTTGCCCGTGTCAGCCCCGAGCAGCAACTCCACCTGGACGGCGCCGCTTCCCTCGACCGCGCTGGAGGTGACGCGCTTGATGCCGTCAATGCCGCGCACTTCGTCCTCGATGGCCAGCAGAATCCCCTGCTCCACCTCGGCGGGGCTCGCGCCCGGATAGGGCACGGTGATGCTGACGGTGTCCAGATCGAATTCCGGGAAGACCTCCTGCTTCACGTTGAACGCCATGATGAAACCGCCGACGATGAGCACCGCCATGAGCAGATTGGCGGCCACCGGGTTGCGGGCCATCCAGGCGATGGGGCCGCGCGGTTCGGCGAGATCGTCCATCGGTCGGTCCATCGGCCTAATTCTCCTCGGCGACGCGCAGCTTCATGCCGGACAAAGGCGAGGGCACGTGACTGACGACCACGCGGTCGCCCGCCGAGAGCCCCTTGCCGACCAGCACGGTTTCCGCCTCGCGCCACACGATCTCCACCTCGCGCCGGGCGAGCCGGTCGTCCCCGTCCATGATCCAGACGGCGTCTCCCTCCTGCAGGGCCGTACGCGGGAGGACGACGACCTCGTTCAGAGTCCTTCCCTCGATCTCGACGCGCACGTAGGCGTCGAGCAGCAGCGGAAGCCCGTTCTCGCCGCCGATCCGAAGCGGGTGATCCACGCGGATCAGGAGGCGCGCCATGCGGCCGACCGGATCGAGATCGCCGAGCAGGCGGATCACCCGGCCCTCGCACGCGACCGCGCTTTCGCGGCCGATCTCGAGAAGGACGCGCGCGGGCGCTCCTTTCCCGCTGTTCACGCCGGGAATGCGAATATGCGACAGCTTCGCCGCGGGCACGGCGGCCTGAATCCAGTAAGCGTTCGTGCCGACGAGCTCGGCGATAGGCGTCTCCGGGCCGACTAGGTCGCCGACGTCCACCAGCTTCTCCCGCACCAGAACATCGTACGGCGAGGCAATGGTTGTACGGCTGAGGTTGAGTTCGGCCGCTTCCAGCGCGCTCTCCGCCGCGGCCAGAGCGGCCTGGGCATTGCGCAGATGCGGTTCGCGGAGGGCGAGAGCACGGCCGTCGGGCGTGTTCGGAACGTCGTCGGCCAGCAAGTCCCATTCGCGTTCGGCGACGACGCGACGGCCCTTCTCGACGTCCAGTTCGTAGCGCGCGCGCTCCACGTCGCCTTTCCGTTGCTCGACGACCAACTCGTAATCGCGCGGATCTATGCGGACGATCGTCTCGTCTTTCGCGATCAAGCCGCCCGGCAAGAGGCTGGAGCTCAGCTCGATGACGCGGCCCGTGACCTGGGCCCGAAGCCTGACGCTTCGCTCGGGCACAACCGTGCCCATTGCCCTGACGGTTGTGCGGGCCGAGCCGCGCGAAACGGGGAGGACCTCGACGGGCGTAGGTTTCGGTTCCGGCGCGACGCGTTGCGCGCGAGGGCGCGTCTCGTACAGCCGGTACGCCGTCCAAGCCGCGGCGCCCAGCACGGCCGCGATCAGGACGAACAGGAGAAGGTTGAGAAGAAATCGTTTCATCGCTTCTCTCCGGAAGGGGAGTAAGCCGTCTTGACGCTCGGTTCCAGCGACTTCGGCCAGACGCCGCCGACGGCGCGGCAGAGCTGGATACGGTATGAAATCAACTGCCTGCGCGCGCTCAACCGGTCGCGCTGCAATCGGTGGAGCGCCTCGAGAGCCGTCAGCACAGGCAGGTAATCGCTCAGCCCGTTCACGTAGCGTTGGCGGGCCTCCTTCAAGGTAGCCTCGGCCAGCGCAACCTGGATCTCCAGGTTCCGGAGGAACAACTCCTGTTGTTCTTCCTGGGCCAGCGCGTCTTCCACTTCGCGGACGGCGTTCAGCACGGTCTGGCCGTAGGCGTTGAGCCGCTCGACCGTCACGGCCTTCGCGCGATTGACCTCGGCCTTGCGGCGGCCGCCGTCGAAGAGGGGCGCCGCGATATTGCCCGCGATGTTCCAGATCCAATTGTCGAAAATATCCTGTATCCGCGCCCCCTGATACCCCGTGCCCGCCGTCAGGCGCAGCGCGGGATAACGATCCGCGACCGCCGCCGCCACGCGATAGTCAGCGCCTTTGAGCCGGTTAAACGCCGCGGCGACATCCGGGCGGCGCTGGAGAATGTCGGACGGAACGCCCAGCCCCGGAAGCGCGGGAAGCTCCGGAAGGGCACGATCCTTCACGTCAAACCCGTCAGTCGGACCGCCGCCCAGCACAACGGTCAACTGATGTTCCAGCACCCGGATCGCCGCCTCGACGGGTGCGATTTGCCCGCGCGTGTTCGCCAAGCTCAAGCGCTGCTGATAGACGTCGAGCGCGCCGGCCTGACCCTGGGCGAAACGCAGTTCGGTCAGTTCGAGGTACGTTCGATTGACCGCGATCTGCTCGTCGAGCAACCGGCGCTGCGCGTGTTGCTCGATGAGCGAGAACCACGTCTCGGCCGCGCTCGCGGCGAGCGAGATGGCCGCCGCGGCCGTGTCCTCGCGCGAGGCGCTCAGGTCCGTGCGCGCCGCGTCGCGTTCGGCGCTCACCCGACCCCACAGGTCAATCTCGTAAGAGGCCGCCAGACCGATCGTGAAAAGGTTGCTCGTCCGCTTCCCGGGGGCCGTGGGCCGGTTAACGCGCGTTCGCGACGCACCGGCGTTCAGGTCGAGCGCGGGCTGCAACCCGGCCCCCGCCTGCTCCGCGACGGCCGCGGCCTGATCGAGCCGGGCCCACGCGGCTTTCAACTCGAGATTCTGCTTGAGCATGCCTTCGACGAGCGCATTCAGTTGCGGGTCGTCGAAGGCCTCCCACCATCGGTCGGAGAGCGGTTCGCCTGAAACGACGCTGTAGGCCGGCCGAAGCGGTGCGGGCAATGCGTCGCGCGGGGGGACTTCCGGGGCCTGGCACCCGGCCGCCAGCGCGAGCGCGCAGAGCGTCCCCGCCGCCGGAATAGAGCGTCGCATGATTCGGCTCCCTGCTAGGCCCGCATTTCTCACAAAGTTCGCCGTCCGGCGGCCGCTTTTGGCTGGAGGCGGCGTCCTCCGCGCTCGCGATCCTCAACGTATCGCCGGATACGCTTCCGGTCGCTCGCTTGTGCGTCCTTGCCTCCAGCCAAAATCGTCTCCCCGGTCGGCAGGCCCTGTTTGCGTCGCGTCATTTCCTTTTGCGCTGCAACTCCACTTGCTCTTTGACATTCCCGTTTCCCGCCGGCAAACCCGGCGAGAAATGCGGGCCAGACGCCCGCCGGACATCGGACGAGCGGACGCATTCCCTTGCACGACCAATGCATTCCACTATCCGGCCCGCGCGTCCGATTGTCAAGTCAGTGTCTTTCCGTATGTTATCGGCTGTTCGCGCGCGCGCATAAGAGGCGGTTTCAATGACCGTGGCGGAAGGCAACCCCGAAAGCCCGAATGAATCCCGTGCTTGACCATACGTTTGTTATTGCGGGATACCTGGAGCGTTCCATGTGACGCGAGTGGCGCGGCGTGCGAAGGGCGCCGTTCGCGCCTTCACAGCCGAGGCGGCCGTGCCACACCCGGTCACAACGAATGCATTGCGCGGCTTAGGCTCAAAAACATTGCGCCGCCCGAAATCACCTGCTAAGATGCCCTTTTCTTGTGCGGCCGGGCCGCATCGCGAGACCGTATCCGACAACGACCGAATGACGAGGGCCGAGAGCATGACGCCATACGAAGCCACGGAAACGGCCGAGACGCTTGACCCGGGTCCCGCGCTCCGAATCGTCGAGGAGATGCAGCCCGTAACCTCGAACGACCTGATCCCCCTGCTTCAGAAACTTCAGGACGCTTACGGTTATCTGCCGCGCGAGATCGTCCTGGACGTGTGCGAACGCACGGGCCTTCCCGCCAGCCGCGTCTTCGGCGTGGTCACGTTCTACGAACAGTTCCACCTGGAGCCGCGCGGACGGCACCTCGTCCGGTGCTGCCGGGGCACGGCGTGTCATGTGCGGGGGGGCAAACGCATCATCGAGACGCTTGAGCGCGAACTGGGCGTGACCGAAGGCGGCACGACGGCCGACGGGCGTTTCACTTTCGGGACCGTGGCCTGTCTGGGGACGTGCTTCCTGGCGCCGGTTATCATGGTGGATGACGACTACCACGGCCGGGTTTCCCCGGGCAAGATCAAGAATATTCTCGACCGGTACAAGTGAGGACCGCGCTCATGTCCCGAACCCGACTGAACGGACCGGAGGACCTGGCACGATTCCAGGAAGAAGCGCGCGCTTCCGAAAAGCGTTTTCGGTCGCGGGTGTTGATCTGCATGACGGGATGCCGGTCCCTGGGTGCTCTGGAAGTCGGCAAGGCGTTCCGGGGAAAAATAGCCGCAGCGGGTCTGGACGAGGAAGTCGCCGTCGTGGACGTGGGCTGTCACGGCCAGTGCGCCCTGGCGCCCGTTATCGTCATCGAACCGTGGGACTACCTTTATGGCGGGGTGAAGCCGGAGGACGTGGACGAGATTATCGACACCACGCTGCGGCGCGGGGAACCGGTGGCGCGGCTCTGCCAGACAATCGAAAACAAAACGGCGACGACCGTCGGCGACGCCCCGTTCTATCGGGGCCAGCAGCGCAGCGTGCTGGCGCACTGCGGCCGGGCGGACCCCAAACGGATCGAGGACGCCGTCGCGCGCGGCGGATACGCGGCAGCCGCCAAAGCCGTCTGCAAAATGAAACCGGAAGACGTTATCGAAGAAGTGCGGGAAGCCGGGCTGCGCGGTCGCGGCGGCGCGGGATTCCCCACGGGCGTGAAATGGGACCTCTGCCGGCGGGTGCCCGGCGACGAGAAGTACCTCATCTGCAATGCCGACGAAGGCGATCCCGGCGCGTTCATGGACCGCGCGCTTCTCGAAGGCGTCCCGCACCAAGTGATCGAGGGCATGATCGTCGCTGCGTTCGCCATCGGCGCCTCGCGGGGGATTGTGTATGTTCGCGCGGAGTATCCCATCGCCGTGGAACACATGACCGCCGCGCTCGACCAAGCTCGCGCGTGCGGGCTGCTGGGCGAGAACATCCTCGGAACGGGCTTCGATTTCGACATCGAACTGCGCAAGGGCGCGGGCGCATTCGTCTGCGGCGAGGAAAGCGCGCTCATCGCGTCGCTCGAGGGTCAAAGGGGCATGCCCCGGCCGCGACCGCCGTTCCCGGCACAAAAAGGCTATCTGGGCAAGCCGACGACCATCAACAACGTGGAGACGCTGGCGAATGTAGCGACGATCCTAACGAAGGGACGGGATGAATCTCGTTCCGTCGGCACGGAGGGAAGCAAGGGCACGAAGATCTTCGCTCTCGCGGGCAAGGTGAACAACACCGGCCTCGTGGAAGTGCCCATGGGCGCGACCCTGCGCCAGATCGTTTTCGATATCGGCGGCGGCGTGCCGGAGGGCCGCACGTTCAAGGCGGCGCAAATGGGCGGACCGTCCGGCGGTTGTGTCCCGGCTGAATTTCTCGATCTTCCGATCGATTACGATTCCGTAAAAAAAATCGGCGCCATCATGGGGTCGGGCGGGCTGGTCGTCATGGACGACGAAACGTGCATGGTGGACGTGGCCCGGTACTTCCTCCAATTCACGCAAAGCGAGTCGTGCGGCAAGTGCGTCCCGTGCCGCGTGGGGACGCGGCACATGCTGGATATCCTCGAACGCATCTGCGCGGGCGACGGCAAGGAAAGCGACCTCCAAACCCTTGAGGACCTCGCCGTGGACATTAAGGCCGGGGCTCTCTGCGGCCTCGGGCAGACGGCCCCGAATCCGGTCCTGACGACCCTCCGGTACTTCCGCGACGAATACGAGGCGCATATCCGCGACAAGGTCTGCCCCGCCCGGGTCTGCGCGGGCCTCTTCTCCTACGTCATCGAGCCGCAAACCTGTATCGGGTGCGGCGCGTGTCTCAAGGCCTGCCCGGCCGATGCCGTTGTCGGCGAAAAGAAGAAACCGCACACCATCGACCAGGCGAAGTGCATCTCCTGCGGCGCGTGCTACGACGTCTGCCCTGTTTCGGCCGTCTCGAAAACGAATCCCGTCGGAGCGAGCCATGCCTGAAATTACCCTGACCATTGACGGCAAGGAAGTCCAGGCCGCCTCCGGCCGTACAATCCTTCAAGTCGCGCTGGCCAACGGCATAGACATCCCCCACCTCTGCTATGATCCCCGCCTCACTCCCACGGGCGCCTGCCGCCTGTGTCTGGTCGAGATCGAGGGGCAGGCCGGTTTGCACACGTCCTGCACGCGCCTCGCCGAGCCCGGCATGGTCGTCCACACCGAGACCGAAAGCGTCGTGCGTTCCCGAAAGACCACCCTGGAACTGCTGCTCAGCGAACACAACGTTTCCTGCACGACCTGCGACGCCGACGGCGACTGCCTCCTGCAGGACTATGCCTACCGGTACCACGTTCAGGAAGACCGTTTCCCCTCGCTTCCAACCGCGAAGCGTGAGGAGACCTACACGGTCGGCCACAAGGGCATCGTGTACGATCCCTCCAAGTGCGTGCGCTGCCAGCGTTGCGTGAAGATATGCGCCGAGGTTCAAATGGCCGAGGCATTGACGATGAAAGGCCGCGCGCTGGACGTCGAGGTGAGCACGCCGTTCGATCTGCCGCTGAACGACACCACGTGCGAAACCTGCGGCCTGTGCGTCAGCGCCTGCCCCACGGGCGCGTTGTGGGAGCGCGCTGCCGTGGGCCAGGGGCGCGCGAAGGACTTGAAGAAAGTGCGCACGACGTGCACTTACTGCGGCGTCGGATGCCAACTCGATCTGAACGTCAACCCCCGAACGAATCGCATCGTCCGCGTCACCAGCGAGCCGGGCTGTTTCGTCAACGACGGGAATACCTGTGTCAAGGGGCGCTTCGGCCTGGACTTCGTTGACGCGCCCGATCGGCTCACGACGCCGTTGATTCGAGAGAACGGCTCCCTGCGCGAGGCGACGTGGGACGAGGCGATTGACCTGGTGGCGTCACGCTTCATGGAACTGCGCGAGGCACACGGCCCCGATGCGCTGGCCGGTCTCTCCAGCGCCAAGACGTCGAATGAAGAAAACTATCTGCTTCAGAAACTCGTCCGCGCCGTCTTCGGCACGAACAATGTGGACCACTGCGCGCGTTTGTGCCATGCGTCTACCGTGGCCGGGCTGGCCCGCGCCTTCGGTTCCGGCGCCATGACGAACTCGATTGACGAACTCGGCAAGGCCGAGACCATTTTCGTCATCGGCAGCAATACGACCGAGTGCCATCCCGTCATCGGCATCACGATTCGCCAGGCCGTCGCGCGCGGCGCGAACCTGCTGGTGGCCGACCCGCGCAGGATTGACCTGGCTCGGCGCGCGACGCTGCACATGCAGCAAGCCTGCGGCAGCGACGTGGCGCTCGTCAACGGCATGATGCTCGTGATTCTCGATGAAGGTCTGGAAGACCGGGAGTTCATCGAGCAACGCTGCGAAGGGTTCGCCGAATTCGAGCGGACGCTCCGCCAAACCACGCTCGCCGAATGCTCCGAAATCTGCGGCGTGCCTCTCGAGGACATTCAGGCCGCGGCTCGGATTTACGCGAAGGCGAAGACGGCCACGATCGTCTACTCCATGGGCATCACGCAGCACACGACCGGCACGGACAATGTGCTGTCGCTGGCGAACCTGGCCATGCTCGCGGGTCAGATCGGGCGCGAGTTCACCGGCGTCAACCCGCTGCGCGGTCAGAACAACGTCCAGGGCGCTTGCGACCTCGGCGCATTGCCAAATGTCTACCCAGGCTACCAGAAAGTGGACGATCCCGAAGTCCGCGAAAAGTTCTCCAAGGCATGGGACGCCGAGCTCTCCGACGCCGCCGGGCTGACCGTCGTCGAGATCATGAACGCCGCGGCGGAAGGCCGCGTGCGCGGCCTGTTCATCATGGGGGAGAACCCGATGATCAGCGATCCCGATGTGAACCACGTCCGCGAGGCCCTCGACACGCTCGACTTCCTCGTCGTGCAGGACATCTTCCTGACCGAGACGGCGCAACTGGCCGACGTGGTCCTGCCCGCACAGTGTTTTGCCGAGAAGGACGGCACCTTCACCGGCACCGACCGA
>Ga0272441_10013257_pt1 | contig 11878 bp, 10 predicted proteins | sample SSMProp6N_FD_193582 | JGI IMG/M metagenome (GOLD analysis project Ga0272441, IMG submission 193582) | Marine sediment archaeal communities from Little Sippewissett salt marsh, Falmouth, MA, United States - SSM-Prop-6N | ecosystem: Environmental > Aquatic > Marine > Wetlands > Sediment ...
TGGCCGGAAAGTGAGTAGACCAGGTGATCACATCAAAGGATAATCCCACCATCAAAAGGATCAGAAGTTTACAGCGCGGCAGAAAATACCGCCGGCAGGATAGTGCGTATGTAATTGAAGGACCCAGGTTGATGGAGGAGGCACTTCAGGCGGGCAGCAAGCTTGAATGTGTCCTGCTTACCGAGGATACACAACTCCGCGAATCCGAACTCCTGGCTTCTCTCCCGGATACCCTGGAGCCTTTACTGGTTTCCGACCAGGTGCTGGCCAGTTGCTCCGATGCTGTGACACCCCAGGGGATCCTGGCAGTTGTTACGATTCCGGATAATATACTGCCGGAAGAATGTACCTTTGCCCTTGTACTGGACCGTGTCCGAGATCCCGGTAATCTGGGAACGCTGCTGCGTACTGCACACGCGGCTGATGTGCAGGCTGTACTGCTTACAGAAGGCACGGTGGATCCCTTCAATCCCAAAGTCGTACGGGCTGGAATGGGAGCACATTTGTTCCTTCCCATAGTGGAAGCGTCAACTTCGGAGCTGCAAGGCTTCCTGGAAGGGATGCGAATCTGGATCGCAGATTCCACCAATGGGATAGCGTACGACCGGGTTGACTGGACTCCGCCGACAGCCCTGGTAATTGGAAACGAAGCTCACGGCCCTTCTGATGAGATGTTATCAATGGCTGCCGGCTCGGTCCATATTCCGATGCCCGGGCACGCCGAGTCACTTAACGCTGCCGTTGCCGGAGCTATATTGATGTTTGAAATCGTACAACAGAGGAAGAGATTAAAATGAGAATTCGTGCATTGACCGGTTTTATGGATCCGGGTTGGCCTGTCGACCCGAACCGCTTTGACAGGATGGCTGAAATACTGAAAAAGGGACAGGAGAGACTGGCTGATATCGGTTATGAAGTTCAGACACTGCGTATCACTACACCGCCTCCTGTGCGTATGGAAAATCCTATTCCACCTGCCGACAGGCCTGAAGCAGCACGAATGCTCGAGGCTGAGGGCTTTCTTCACGGCATCGATTATACTTCCCTGGGTCCTGCACTTCCCGAAGAGCCGGATGGGTATCCAGCGGCGTCAGAGGTGCTTGCAGCTACCGAAAATGTTTTCACAAGCGCGGTTTTTGCTTCCCCTGAAACCGGGCTGTCGCTAAAAGCCGCACAAGCCTGCGGCAGAGTCATACAGAAGGCATCACGGATAAAAAATGACGGGTTTGCCAACCTGCGATTTGCAGCACTTGCAAATGTTAATCCTGGGAGCCCTTTCTTTCCTGCTGCATATCATGAGGGTTCCCGGCCCGCATTTGCAGCAGCAGTTGAGGGGGCACCGGCAGCCCTTGAAGCTTTTGAAGGAGCGCCTTCACTGCGTATTGCCCGTAGACGGCTGACCGAGTTGATCGAAAGGCATACTTCCGCCATTGATTTTGTTTTGAAAAAACTGTCGGCGGATACTGAATACCTGGGCATCGATTTCTCACTTGCGCCATACCCAACACCGGAATTTTCGCTGGGACGTGCCATGGAGAAGGCCGGCGTTCCGGCTGCAGGCCTGGCGGGCTCGGTTGCAGTCGCGTCGATGCTCACGGAAAGTATCGATAGTGCCAGCTTCAAGAGAACCGGATTCTGCGGCATTCTGACTGCTGTACTTGAAGATCATGTGCTGGCAGAGCGAGCCGCCTCCGGTGAGCTGACTATTGAAGACCTGCTGCTAATGGCGACCGTATGCGGCACCGGCCTTGATACAATCCCGCTGGCTGGCGATGTGTCCGAAGAGGCTATTACGGCCCTTCTGATCGATCTGGGAACTCTGGCTTTGCGCCACGATAAGCCGCTTACAGCACGTCTGATGCCGATTCCCGGCAAAAAACCAGGTGATCCGGTTGAGTATCACTTCGAATATTTTGCTTCCAGCAAAGTGATGGCACTCAATGCCAGGCCGCTCCAGGGACTCCTGGCAGGTGAAGAAAACCTGATTATCAAAACAAGGGACAGTTATCTGTGACCGTTCATGAAAATTGGACTGATTGCAGCACTGGCCGTGGTACAATCCTAAACCGTCCTTGCTTATGAACTTACTTTCAGATCTCAACCCTCAACAGAAGCAGGCTGTTTCCGCGGAACCTGGCGCCGTACTCGTGTTGGCTGGCCCGGGCTCCGGGAAAACCAGAGTCCTCACATACCGGATCGGACACCTGATTATCGACCGGGACATGGACCCCGGTTCCATCCTCGCTTTAACTTTTACCAATAAAGCTGCCCGCGAAATGCGAAGCCGCGTATCCGGAATGCTTCAGGAACACGCTGTTCCTTCAGGAAGCAGGAATACCACGCTGGGTACCTTTCACTCCGTGGCAGCGCGCATTCTGCGCCGTGAGGCAGAAAGCATAGCAGTTACAAGAGATTTTGCTATCTTTGACCAAAGTGATCAGCATGCACTTGTCCGCCAGATTATGAAAAGGCTCAATATCGACACCAAGCAGTATTATCCGGGTAGCATCCATAATGCCATTTCCTCGGCAAAGAATGAGATGCTATCACCGGATGAATACCAGGCTCATTCTTATTTCGAAGAAGTCGTTCGCCGTGTATATCCCGAATATGAACGTATGCTCCGGGTGAACAATGCTGTCGATTTTGATGACCTGCTGCTGATGCTGGCATCTCTATTCCGCAGGGAGCCGCTGATTACTGCTCGATACCGGCGCTACTACCAGCATATCCTTGTCGATGAGTTTCAGGATACCAACATGGTCCAATACCGGCTTCTGCGCTTGTTGGCCGGGGAAAACCCGGACCTGTTTGTAGTTGGCGATCCGGATCAATCGATTTATCGATGGCGCGGCGCAGATCACCGAAATGTAGAACGTTTTCAACGGGACTACCCAGATGCGAAGATGTTTCTGCTTGAACAGAACTACCGCTCCACCCAGATTATCCTCGATTGCGCGATGGGCGTGATCGACAGGCAGAGAGGTCGGCAGAGGAAGCAGCTTTTCACTGAACGCCAGGGTGGAGAGCCGGTTGTGCTGCATGAAGCATATGATGAAGTGGATGAAGCTTTCTTTGTAGTTGATACCATCACAGAGTTCCAGGATGATGGCAAATATTCTCCCGGGGATTGTGCAGTCATGTACCGTACAAACGCACAGTCCAGGGTTATTGAAGAAGCGTTTATTCGTGCCAATATTCCATATCGACTTGTCGGGGCACAACGTTTCTATGGAAGGCGGGAGGTAAAAGACCTTGTCGCCTACCTTCGTGTGATTCACAACCCCAGGGATCAGATCAGCCTGGAGAGGATCATCAACACTCCGACAAGGGGTATCGGCAGCAAGACTCAACAGGGTTTCTTCGATGCTGCACAGCAGGCCAAAACCGCACCAGGTGATGCGCTGATAGAGATGGGATCTGACCCGGAATCCAGGCTGCATGCCGGATTTTCCTCTCGTGCAGACTCTCTTCTTGCAGATTTTGGTGCAAAACTGGCAAAGTGGATCACAATGAGAGAACAGCCGGTCCACTTGCTGATGAACAAGGTAATCGAGGATACAGGCTATCATGACTATATCAATGATGGCACGGATGAAGGATTGGGGCGTTGGGAAAATATCCAGGAATTACTTGGTCTTGCCGAAGAATATGAAAGCCTGACATTACAGGATTTCCTGGAACATGTGGCTTTGATTTCCGACCAGGACACTCTGACGGATTCACAGAATGCTCCCACACTCCTTACTTTACATGCTGCAAAAGGCCTTGAATTCCCGGTTGTATTTATCATTGGATTGGATGAAAATATTTTGCCGCATCAGCGGTCAATGGATGACCCGGAGGAGATGGCAGAGGAGCGACGTCTCCTCTATGTTGGAATAACAAGAGCAATGTATCGGCTTTTCCTGTGCCGGGCTTTCAGGCGCCGGGTTTACGGCTCATCCACTTACTGCGAGCCTTCACGCTTTTTACGCGACCTGCCCCAGCAGCATGTAAGCGGAATGGTTCCGGGAGGCGGTATGCCGACTCCCGCAAACTACCAGAAACAAACAAGCTGGGATGTGCCTGCTCCAGTGCAGGAGATTCGATTCCCGGTTGGAACCAGGGTGGGCCATCAGAAATTCGGTGAAGGAATAGTTCTTGAATCCCGTATTGCTTCCGGAGATGAAGAAGTAACAGTAGAATTTGCTGATGTAGGACTCAAACGGCTGATTGTTTCCTTGGCCGGATTGGAGAAACTCGATGACTGAACGAAATATCTTTTTATGCGGCGGCGCCGGGTATATCGGTTCGGCAGCAGCGGAAATACTGCTCGAAGCAGGGCACAAGGTCACCGTTTATGATTCGCTGGTAACGGGATACAGGGCCGCAATTCCAGATGGAGCTCGTTTTGTACATGCTGATCTGGAAGACCGCGAGCGTTTACAGAAGGAACTTGCTTCGGAGAAGTATGATGCCGTGATGCAGTTTGCTGCTTTTATCGAGGCAGGAGAAAGTATGCGCAGTCCGGGAAAGTTCTTCTACAACAATTTTACCCTGTCGCTGTACCTGATCGAGGCGTGTATCCAGGCCGAGGTGCCGGCTTTGGTTCTCTCATCCACAGCAGCGGTATATGCGTCAAGTGATGAGCCGCTGTCAGAAGATTCGACAATCGAGCCTGTTAATGTATACGGTCATACAAAACGGATGGTTGAGCAAACACTTGAGTGGTACCGAAAGATCTACGGGCTGCGGTATGCCGCACTCAGGTATTTCAATGCCGCCGGTGCACTGCCCGGCCGCGGTGAAGCACACCAGCCTGAATCACACCTGATCCCCCTCACACTTCAGGCTGCACTCGGCCAGAGACCGGATATCAAGATTTTTGGCACGGATTATTCAACTCCGGATGGAACCTGCATCAGGGATTATGTCCATATTGCTGATCTGGTGTATGCGCACATTCTTGCAGTTGAGGCGCTGGAGGAGCAGGACAGACTGGTATATAACCTTGGAAATGGAAACGGGTATTCTGTACGTGAAGTGATCGATACAGCTCGCGAGGTAACAGGGATTGATATACCCGTCACGGAAGCACCTCGCAGGCCTGGAGATGCACCACGCCTTGTCGCTTCCTCAAAGAAGATTCGCAGCGAACTTGGTTGGCAGCCCAGAACACCAGCATTGAAAGATATCATCGCCAGTGCCTGGGAATGGCATCGTACGCATCCCAACGGCTACGATAGCTGACCTGCAGGCTTGTCGCACCCTGCCCCCGCAGGCCGTATACGGCAATCTGGATCTATGTGCCACGCTTGTACAACACCGGCCGGCGAGTTGTTTAAGCCTGTGGAATTTATGGTGGTTTGAACGAGGCTGTAACCCGCTCCTGTCAGTGGGACACCAGATCTGTCACCCGTGTGTTATATATTCCCGATATAGATCTTTCCAGTATGGGTTCATTTGATTGATCAGATCTTTTTTCTTCTGCCTGGAGCCGCCCTTAATTTTCTTTTCGTATGCTTTTGCGTCCTCTATGCTGCTGAATTCAGCAACATAAACAAGCTTGCGGACTCTGTATTTGCGAGTGAAATATCCTCCCTTTCCTTCTTTGTGCTGTGATACGGTTTGACGAATGTTGTTGGTCAAGGATGTATAAAGCACGCTGTGCGACCTGTTGGTCATAATGAATACGTAGAATTTTTTGTTCATCACATTTTCCCCCATGCGTGATTTGTATCGGTATCATACACTGGTTTATTTTTAATCTCCAGCAGCTGCACATGGGATCCTGAAAGAACAAGTATCTCCAACTCTAACCAGTGTCACGAGAAAATACACAGAGGCAGTGAAGCTCGGCTTTCGGTAAAAGCAAAAACAACTGTCTTCAGGTAAACTTAACACAAACGACCAACCAGCAGGCATACTCTTCTCTGATCTGGCGAACTGCCTGCCAGCGGGGGCACCATTGGATCATTCGAATTCCGGTAGAACAAACGTAGAACGGCTTGAAATTCTGGCCTGCATTCTGGCTGCAGTTTTCATTCTGATGTTTCTGGGTACGGCTCTGGCTCGACTGACCTACCCCTATGAACTTGAGTGGATGGAAGGGGCAATGGTTGATGGCGTTGTCCGGCTGCTGGAGGGAAAGCAGATCTATGTCCAGCCTTCCATAGAATATATCCCCTTTATCTACCCACCTGTCTATTTCTATCTCTCCGCTGCTGTTTCGCTGCTGACCGGGCCGGGTTTTTTACCGCTGCGTATCGTTTCTCTACTTTCTTCACTTGGAACAATATACCTTATCTATATTTTCGCAGCGAAAGAGGCTGAGAACCGTCGTACAGGCATTGCTGCAGCCGGCTTGTTCGCTGCAAGTTATGCTCAGGTAGATGCCTGGTTTGACATCAGCCGGGTAGATCCACTGGCCCTGTTCCTGGTGATCGCTGCCGCTGTCCTGATCCGTTTCCGGAAATCTTTTTCAGCGGGGATCGCAGCCGGTTTACTTCTGAGTCTGGCTTTTCTTACAAAGCAGGCTTCTCTTGTGGCTGCGCTGCCGTTGATCCTGTACTGGGTTTTACAAAGACGCGTATCTATACGATGGTCCTTGCCGCTTGCTTTTTTGCTTTTCTCTGGAGTGATGCTGGTCCTGTTCAATGATGCCAGTGATGGCTGGTTTTTCTATTACACTTTCTCGCTTCCCGGGCAGCACCCGGTGTTGTTCAAAATGCTGTATGTCTTCTGGATCGACCTCCTGAAACCCATGGCTGTCGCGGCAGTCCTGTCGCTTCTTCTGATGGCGGTCCTATGGCAAAATAATCAAAAGGAGAAGGCTGTTTTTTATCTTGCACTGCTGGCAGGCTTGATCGGTTCGAGTTACCTGGGGCGCCTGCACCCGAACGCTCATATCAATGTGCTTTCTCCGGCATACGCAGGCCTGGCGATTGCAGCACCACAAGGTTATAAGAAGCTGGTTTCCGCACTGAAGCCGGATATGGAAAAAACAGGACGGTCAGCGTCGTCGAAAAAGTTATTATTCACAATTATTCTGCTGCTGCAGTTTGTCATTCTGGCGTACAATCCAGTTCACTACATTCCGGACGGGAACGATCGTGCAGCAGGCGAGGATCTTATGGATACAATCCAATCCTATCGGGGGGATGTATATCTGCCTTACCATGGCTACCTTAGTACGCTGGCAGGAAAACAAAGCTTTGCACATGCCATGGCCGTAAGTGATGTCCTCACAGGTACAGATGAGCCTGCTGCAGATGCGCTCAGGCAAAGCATGGTGGATGCTTTTGGAGAGCAGCAGTTTGAAGCCATGATTCTCGATTCGGACTGGATGCAGACGGAATGGCAGGGGCAGTACGATTGTGCCCCGCTCTTGCTGCCGAAAGATGCGCTCTGGCCACGAACAGGGATGCAGACCAGGCCAGACCGGATTTGCATCAGTATCCCCTGATAAACTTCACCCCTGAACAGCAAACTGCTTCGGCCTGATTGGTTCCTTTACCACACACTGTCGGAAGGATCACTGTCGGACAATACAGCGGGCGGACTTTGTTGCAGCTGCATAAGTTTCATACCAATAAGAAGAAAAGCGGCCTGACAATATTCCATCAGGCCGCCGTGGTTCTTGTTGTTTGATGTTTAGTCTCAGCTGAAGCGCAAAGCAGGTTTAATCTAGAGAATCGTCTGCTTCACTATCAATTTCTGCTGCTTCTGCTTCAGCATGTTCCGGTGAGGTCTCAGAGGTATCTTCGGTTGCTTCTGGAGCTTCTTCTACGAGATTCTCAACAGGTGCTTCAATCTGTTCCTCTGATTGTTTCGCAGGGTTGAGCATTATGCGTGCAAGACGTCCTGAAAGCCATGCGATTCCGTTGCAAATGTGTAAAGAAACCGGCCAAAGCAGAAGCCCGATCAACATGGCCAGAAAGGCTTCACTCAGATTGCTGACAACGGTAAAGCCAAGGTCGATTATGGCAACCCTGTATATCAGTGGACTGGCAACCAGTGCAATTGAGCTGGCAAAGAGAGAAACGACAGCTGTAAATGAGAATATACCCAGAGGGAATTTAAGCAGAAGGTATACAAATCCCAGCCAGGTTGTCCTGCTTGAAACCAGGATCTTGAAACGCTGCCACAGGCTGGTTCCTTCCGGTACCGGCTGTTGAATGGGCGGAATAGTCTCACCCAGCATCGAATTGGCAAGTATGCGCTCCAGGGCAAGAAAGGATATCCAGAGCCCAAAAACAAGAGCCAGAACCAGGAATCCAACCCACACAATAAGCAATCCGATACCAAGAGAGAGGCCTACAACCAGAAAGATGAAATAGGTCAGCCCGAGTGGGAAAGAGAGCAGAAGGTAAAGCACATTCAGGTAGCTCTGAGGACGGATTACAACCCGGAAAAATCGATTAGCCAGTTTTGAATATTCATCCATCGTCGAACCTTTCAACTAAAAAATATACACTGCCCTGGTGGAAATCCAGAGCAGTGTATCAGGAATCAGCATTATTCATCTTCTATAACAGTTGTCTCGTAGTATGGTTCTTCAGGAACAACGATAAGCATGATGATGTAAGCGATCAGGCCTGGCCCTCCGGCGAGTGCAAAAGCCACAAAAAGAAGGCGGATAAGTGTTGAATCAATTCGAAAATATTCACTCAGACCGCCGCAGACTCCACCGAGCATCCTGTCGTTCCGTGAACGATATAACTTCTTGATTTCTTCAGTCATGTTTTCCTCCTGCAGTGAGAATTTTCTCCTGCGTATTTTTGTTTTCTTCACTCCCCTTTACGCTAAAAACCCGCCGGGGTCGCGTCCCGGCGGGTTTTATATTCAGAATCAGAGCAGTTTTTTCGAGAGAATCAGGAATCCAGCACCCAGAGTTCGACATTTTCCATGGAGCAGCGGGTGCCGAAACCGGTATTGATTCCGGACAGCAGGGTAAGGGCAAGGTTTCCTTCCTTGAGTACCTCATCCCGCCAGCTGTAGACATATTCACCATTGACATAAAATGTCACGCGGTCATCCTGTACAGCAAGCAAAAGTTCGCCGCTGTCTTCAGGAATTTCAAGATGCCGGTAGTACCTGAATCCAATCGTTTTCCAGTTGCCTTTATAGATACGGTTGAAATATGCATTTCCATCCATGCCAAGGTACATTAGATAGTGATTGTCGGCTCCATCCTCACGGAATACAAAACCGCATCCTGAGGTAAAGAAATTGGCCGAATCACTGGCGGATTCCCATGTGGCATCGGCTCGGATTACAAAATCATCAGGGGAAAACCCGGTATTCCACCACTGATACCAGTTTATCTGTGCCCAGTTTTCACTGAAATTTTCAAGCAGATAATACTGGCCAGAGGTGCTGGTGAGGTAACCGTCATCAAATACTTCCTGCACACGGCCTTCCATCCCGGCGGCAAATGCTGTTACAAGAGCTGCCTCGGCTTCCTGTGTCGCAGCGAAATCGGTCGTTGGTGTAGCCGCTGCTTCCCGGGTTTGGACCAGTGCGGTCTGCTGCATTTTGAAGGCTTCGTTCGTGGCTGCAGCATTTTCCACTTCAGCTTCCAGAGCGATTTGAGTTAACTCAAGATCGCTGCTCTCCTCTTCCTCCTGTGCTGGCGCAGCAGCTTCTTCGGACGGCTGACTGGAAAATGGAGAACACGACAGAATTGCCAGAAGCAGTGCAAAAAATACGAAAAGAGGTGCTTTCGTCCTCATTCTTACCTCCCATACTCGGATGATTATCCCAGACAAGCGTACGCTTAATTGTACAGCATATACATTATGAAGTATGTATACAAAAAATGCCAATAGTCTCCATGAGTGTGTATCCGTCAGAACCTTTTTTTTGTGTATCAGGAAAGAGAATTGGAAATAGAAGCGTAGTTTTAAGGGGTAGTAGGGTTTGCGCCGTTAAGGTAGACTCGGGGTGTATCTTCTGATAAAAGGAAGCGCATGAAGAATTCCATTCTAAGAACAGCCTCCTGGCTTGCCAGGAAGACACCACAGCCGATTCTTCGACTGGTTTACAGAATTCCTCCACTGGCAGGGATAATCCGCCGAACCTTGAACAAAGCAGCTCCGGAGGGCCTGACAACAGTCCAGATTTCGGGGGGAGTGCTCGTTGGCTGCCGAATGGAGCTTGACCTTCAAACAGAAAAGGACCTCTGGTTGGGTACATATGAATCGGAGCTGCAGAATGCTCTGCAAAGTTTCATCAAACCGGGTGATGTTGTTTATGATGTGGGGGCGAATATCGGATATGTGTCCGTGATGTGCGCGAAATGCACAGGGCCGGAAGGCAGGGTGTTTGCTTTTGAGCCACTGCCTGCAAACCAGCAGCGTTTTTTGCGCAGTCTGGAACTCAACCATCTGGAAAACCGGGTAATGCTGGTAGACAAAGCGGTAGGCAAAAAATCTGGAAATACCACATTCTGGGTTCATGCTTCGACCTCAATGGGCCGGCTGGATTCGGTAAAGCAGGAAGGTTTGCAATTTGAAGAGGCCATAAGCATCGAACTCGTATCACTGGATGATTTTATCTGGTCCCATGGGGAACCAGCTCCTGATGTCATAAAGCTGGATATTGAAGGCGGGGAAGTGGATGCACTCCCCGGTATGTCAAGGCTGCTGCGGGAATATCGCCCTCTGCTTCTGGTTGAAATCCATGGTACAGAAGCGGGAAGGTTCGTCTATGATGAGTTGGAAAGGGCAAAATACGACCTTTACTGGATGCAAACAGGGTACCCACGGATCGAGAACAGGGACGCACTCCAGGGAAAGGCGTATGTCGTTGCAAAGCCGCAGGAGGCTGCATGAGCGGTACATTCCCTGATCAGGTCTATACTGGACGCGCTGCACTGCAGCAGCGTGTGCTCCCTGTATACCGTGTGCCGTTTTTCGACCACCTGGCAGAGACCTGCCCCGGTGGACTGAGTGTTTTCGCCGGAGATGCGCGTGATGATGAATCGATTCTGGCTGGAGTTGAATTGCAGATAGCTGCCTTTACTCCGGCAAAAAACAGGCACTTTCTGCGAGGTACAGCATATCTGTGCCGGCAGCCCAATATCCTGGAATGGCTGGAAGCGTGGGATCCGGAAGTATTGATACTGGAAGCAAACCCACGTTATCCGGATAACTGGAGAGCACAGCGCTGGATGCACAGCCGGAACCGCCCTGTGATAGGCTGGGGCCTCGGAGCTGTACCTGCTTCCGGGTTAACAGGCCTGATGCGGAGAGCAGTTCGCAGCGGCTACCTGCGCCAGTTTGATGGGATCATGGTTTACAGCACCCAGGGCGCAGCGTTGTACCGGGAAGCCGGATTCCCTCCAGACCGGGTGTTTGTAGCGCCCAATGCAGTCGTATCGAGGAATAGATTCCATTCAATCAATCGCGGGTGCAGAAATGACGATCCAGTGGTTCTTTTTGTCGGCAGGCTCCAGGCGCGCAAGCGGATCGATTCCCTCCTCAGGGTTTGTGCAAAAATCGAAACCCCGTTTCAGCTTTGGGTGGTTGGTGACGGCCCGGAACGAAACAGGCTGGAAATGCTGGCAGGAGAAGTTTTCCCTGGAACCCGATTTTTTGGAGCCTTGCAGGGAGAAGAGCTGGATGCTCTTTTTGAACGCGCCGACCTGTTTGTGCTGCCCGGTACCGGTGGACTGGCTGTGCAGCAGGCAATGGCTGCAGGATTGCCGGTTATCGTAGCGGAGGCAGATGGCACACAGCAGGACCTTGTCAGAGATTCCAGCGGGTGGCTCATCCCTCCCCGCAGCCATGCTGCTTTGAGGCAGGCACTTGAAGAAGCTCTGTCGGATCGGAACAGGCTGCAGGCAATGGGCGTTGAAGGACAGCGTATTGTGCGTGAAAAAGCAAGCATAGAA
>Ga0272441_10013258_pt1 | contig 11877 bp, 8 predicted proteins | sample SSMProp6N_FD_193582 | JGI IMG/M metagenome (GOLD analysis project Ga0272441, IMG submission 193582) | Marine sediment archaeal communities from Little Sippewissett salt marsh, Falmouth, MA, United States - SSM-Prop-6N | ecosystem: Environmental > Aquatic > Marine > Wetlands > Sediment ...
GTTGACAACGCGTATGCGGATCTCGTTGCGCCCGGCGCGGAGAACCACGGGGACCTCGTACGGCGGCCAGAGCGCCGCTCCCGCGCTTCTGCCGTTGACGAAGACCTCGGCCAGCTCGCGCACGTCGCCAAGCCGCAGTACCCACGAGAGATCCGCCGCCTCGGGCGTGACCTCGATCGCGCGCGTGTAGTCCGCAGCGCCTGAGAGATACGGGAAGCCGTGCTGCGTCCACGACCCGTACTCGGCCGCTTCGGGCAAGGCAGCGATGAACTCGCCCTGCCCGTCGTGGCCCACGGCGAACGGCCCCGCCAACAGGAGCGGACCGGTCAAGCCGGCCGGATCGTCGCAGCCCGAGGAGGACACGAGCCGCAGCGCGTTGTCGCCCTCGCGCAAGAGGGAGGTCACGTCGGCCTCGAGGGCGTGGCGGTCGTAATGCGCGCCCTGGGCGAAATCGGTCACGCGCTCGTCGTTGACGTAGACCTCGAAGCGCGGGACGGGGCGGCCGTCGGGACGCCAGCGGTGGAGGCCATCGCCTATGAGCACCGCGCGGGCGGGCAACACCTTCACGCGCACGGTGGCTTCGTAGGCGGCGCGGGCGAAGAGCCACCCGCTCGGCTGGGCGCCGCACCCGGCGTCCAGCTCCCAGCGCGGCAGGCGGAGGTAGTTGTCCGACGCCAAGGCAAAGGCCCACTCGCCGTCGAGCTCGACGGCCTCATCCTCGTCCACCTCCACGGAGGAGGCGGCGACCTTGCTCTCCTCGGTCGGGGCGAGCATGACAACGCGGGAGCCTTCGACCGGGAAGTCGAGCGTGAGGCGCACGCGGCCCTCGTTCGCCCAGAAGTCCGGTATCAGCCGCACCTCGCCGGTGTCGGGGTCGAGCAGGTGCGGCACGCCGGCGCCGGCCAGGCTGACCTGAACGCGCTCGTAAGAGTTCTCGCGCGATGTGTTGAGAAGTAGGTACAGGTCGCGGCCCTCGCGCTCGTGGTGCAGCGCGACTATGTCCGTGTTGCCCGGCACGTCCGCATCGGGCTTGCCGCGCTCGGCGAGGAGGTCGACCAGCTCGGCCGCGTCGTCAACGAGGACGGCGCCGGCGGAACGCTCGCCCAAGAGCCGGGCCGCCCACGCGCTCACCTCCTCGTCGAGGCCGACCTCGGGCGACGCATACGGCGTGGCGCCGACAAAGACCAAGAGCCCCCCGTTACCGGCGAAGCGCTCCAGGATCGGCAGGGACTCGCGCGAGAGGACCGTGACGTGCGGGAGGACGAGCACGCCGAAGGCCTCGCGCAAGGCCCCCGCCTCGTCCGTCACGCAGAGCTCGCCCTCGCGGACCGAGGCGGCCCGGCAGATCTCCTCGGTGATGTAGTCGTAGTCGTAGCGGTGGCGCAAGAGGCCCTCGGAGACGTCGTTCAGCACGGCCTCGATGCGCTCCTTGAGCGTGTCGCCGCGCTGCTCGGGGGACGCCCAGGCCCAGTCCGGCGCGCCGGGGTCTATCGCCGCCCACGCCGAGCGGACCGGCGAAAGGACCGCCACCGGCGCGGCGTGCCGACCGCCCGTGAACAGCGCGCAGAGACGGGCGAAGCGCTCGGCCAGCTTCCCGTAATACGGCCAGTAGGGGTTGTGATAGAACTCGTCGGGCGGGCATTCCCACTTGCGGAAGCCCTCGACCGAGTAATACGCCGCGTGCGGCATGAGATAGTTCACGCCGAGGACGACCTGCCACTCGCCCAGCAGCTTGATGTCGCGCAGCGTCAGCTTCCAGCCCGCAGCAACGCCGAACGCCTCGGCCATCACCCTGGGCTTGCCCAACAAATGCCCCGCCGAAGACGCGAACTTGCACGCGGTGAGGTTGTTCGTGAAGCCCGGGCGCGGCCACGTCGTGTCGAACAACGTGTCTACGCCCGAGTAATGCATCAGCTCCGTCGGGCGGAAGAAATCGCCGTGCTGCTTGATCTGCGAGAGATACTCGCCCTCGGAGTTGACGTGGCCCATCGAGATGAGCCCGCGCTCCTCGCAGAAATCGTAGATGGGCCTGTAAAAGGCGTCGACGTAGAGCGAGGTGAAGGTCTCCATGTAATCGCAGCGGAGCTTGGGCGTGGCCGGCCCGACGTCGAAATACGCCGCCACCAAAGCGTGGGCGAAGGGATAGCCCCAACGCTCCTCGAACTGCGCCGGCATCGAAGGCGTGAACGGGAGCGACTCGTGAACGGATGAGTAATAGCCCGAGGGCTCGTCCGTGAACACGCCCTTCAGCGCACCGCCGAAATAGCCGCCGAGGGCCTCGGCGTACGGCTCGTGCGTCCGGCGGATGAACTCGTCGATGACCTCACGGTTGAGCGTGTCGACGTATCCGCCGAAGACGCGCCGGTACGCAAGCAGCTTCCACTTCCCCTTCGGCATCTTGCAGGCCAAGCGGCCGTTCTTCACTCGGTCGGTCAGGTCGAGAAAGCCCTCGAGGCAGCCCTCGAAACTGAGGCCCTCCCACGGCACCGCCAGGACGCAGTAGAGCTCGTCTGAGCCCGGCACAAGCCAGTCGACCTTGCCCGAGGCCGTCTCCTGGGCGGCCAGGTAGAGCTGCGACATGCGCCACTCCGGGTGCTCGGCCGGCAGCAGGCCCCCAACCGTGCCCGAGGGCCAGTTGTCCTCGTCGTAGAGCCAGGCCCACATGCCGCGGCGCTTGGCCTCCTCACAACAGGTGCGCAGGCGCTCCATCCACTCGCCCGAGAGATACGGCGTGAGCCGGCCGTACCGGCTGTGCAATATGAAGCCGCCGAAGCCCTGCTGCTGCATCTGGTCTATCTGCCAGATCAGTTCGTCGTCGCGCAGGCGGTGATTGAGAAACCAGAAGGGCGCCAGCCGGAAACCGGCGGGCGGATTGGCGAAGCCTTCGAGCATGTGCGAGCGCTCCATCGGCGTTCCCCGAAGGGACGCCTTCTAAGGGGTGCGTGCGGCCGACTGGGAATATCTCACAGGGGGTCTGAGGCTGTCAACGACGCGCGGGCGACGGCCTGCGAAGAGCGCCCCGCGCTTCAGCCCACCTCGACCGAGGTTATCTCGCGGACGGCGGCCAGGCCGGCCAGGCAGGTGCCCCGGGGGCAGGCCGAGGCGAGGACGCGGCCGTATGCGCGGCAGACGGCCGGCCAGCCCAACCCCGCGGCGACCTCGGCCGTTCGCCCCGCAAGCAAACCCCGCAGCTTGTCGGACCGGACCACGCGCAGGATCGCCGAGGCCATGGCGTCGGGGTCGGCCCACGGCACGAGCAGGCAGCGGCCAGGGCCGAACATCTCCACACTACACGGGTGCGGCGTGGATATCAGCGGAAGGCCGGCCGCGGCAGCGACGCGCAGGGCGGCGCCGACACCCTCGCATCCGGCCTCGGCGGGCAGCACAAACGCCAGCGCGCCCGCCAAGAGCCCCGCGGCCCGGCCCGGCGGCATATCATCGCCGCCGTGGAAGCTCACGCGCGTTGACACGCCCAGCTCCTCGCCCAAGCGCGCCGCCGGCTCGAGCTCGGAACGCTCCGAACCACGACACAGGACGAGGCACGATACGCCCGGCTCGGCCCCGACCACCCGCGCCATCGCCCGGACGAGATGCTGCACGCCCCCAGCGTCGCCAAGCGCCACCGCGGCCACGGTCGGGCCCGAGCACCAGCCGGCGGGCACTTCGACCTTCTGCCGCGCGGGCACGGGCACGCCGATCACGGCCGGCTCCGCGCCGGGGCAGAGCTGGGACAACACCTGCGCGCGGCGCTCGCTCGTCACGACCAGGCTTGCGCTCCGCCGGGCGAGCTCGGCCAGGACGCGCCTCTGCAGAAGCGTTGCGCCGCGCGCGACGTCTTGGAGGACCGTCACGAGCGGGACGTCGAGCGACCAGACGAAATGGAGGACGTCGACGCCCGACTGCCCGCTGAAGGCCGACCAGTCGTGGTTGAGGCAGACGACGTCGGCGCCCAGGTCGTAGCAGGACTCGCCGGCCTCGGCCAGGCCGAGCGGGGTGCTCGCGTCGAGCCGGCCCACGATCAGTTGCTCGACGGCGGGCGGGAGGTCATCCGTGCCTATGGCGAGAAGCCGCGCGTCCCATTCGCCCGCCGCGGCCAGGCGCGAGGCCAGCGCGGCAGCGAAGGGGGCGGGCGCACGGGCGCACGGAGAGCACCGTCCGACGAAGAGCACGCGTCGCCTGGCGATGGAAATGCTCATCGGCAAAAGCGGCCTCCGCGGACCGTTGTAGACCCAGTAAGAAACATCCGTGTTGCGCACATTGATGGTAAAGGACGGCGGGCGGGCGCTCAAGGACAAAGGGAAGCCGCCGGCCCCGGTGGGCCGGCGGCGCACATCGCGAAGCAGCGGACCTCTACTCCTTGATGATCACCGTCTCCACGAGCTCGTACGGGCCGCCGGCGGCGTCGTCGCGATAGAACTCGGCTGTGACGCGCGGGCCGGCCACGCGCATCTTGACGAACGTCGAGCGCGCGCCCCTGTCACCCAGGCCCCGGCAGTGACCCGCGTCTATCTGCCACACCCCGTTCACCTGGCCGTACGTCGCGTTGTGCGTGTGGCCGCATACGTATACGGCGTTGTGCTTGCGCAGGAGATTCACGAAGCGGGCCGTGCTCCGCGGGTACTGGTCGAGCGAGTCGCCCTGGTGGCGCACGCGGCCGTTGTCCATGTCGGGCATGGCCACTATCGGCTCGTGGCCGAAGACGAAGACGTGCTCGGACTCCGCCTCCGAAAGGTCCCAGGCAAGCCAGTAGTAGAGCTCGTCCAGGACGACGCCGTCGGCGCCGGCGTCCGTCGCCCCATCGTAGTACTGGTTTATCGATACGAAGTGAGCGTTGCCGAAGGACCAGGAATAGGTCGTCTCTTCGCTGCCGGGCGGGCCGTTGTGGACCGTCCGCGGTAGGGCGAGGCCGCCGGGGTTGTAATCGCGCAGCCAGGCCATGTCTTCCGGAGTCTCGGCCTCGTGATTGCCTACGACCGGGTACCAGGCGTAGTCGTCGCCGAGGACGGCGCGGATGACCTCGTAGACGTGCCGCGGCGGGTCTATGTCGCCCGGGCTGACCATGAACTCGCCCGCCCCGACGTCGCGGACGGCCTCGCACGTGCCCTGGAAGTAGGAGCTGTTGTTCTGATACTCCGGCGAGGCGAACTCACGCATGTCGCAGGTGACGTCGAAGCTGAAGCCGGCCGCCGGCGCGCGCCTGCCGAAGATGCCGGCGTTCGCCGTCGTGCCGAGCGATGAAACCGCCACCACAACTGCAACGCCCAGAAGCAGCCCACGTCCCTTCATACCGCTTCTCCCCTCATCGGACCCCGCCCGCGCGTCAGACGCCGACCAGCTCGCGCAGGCTCTCTATCTGGTCCTGGTACCCCATTACGATGAGGGTATCGCCCGAGCCGATTTCGGTATTCGCGCCGGGGTTGAAGCGGTAGGCGCCCTCGCCGGCCTTCTTGACCGCGATGACGATGAGGCCGGTCTTCTGCGGCACCTGCGCCTCGGCGAGCGTCATGTCGCAGAGAGGGCAACCCTGCGGAACCATGGCCTCCTCAAGGCGCAGGTCGACCTGCTCGCTCTTGATGACCGAGTCGAGGAAGGCGACGACGCCGGGGCGGAGCAACGCCGAGGCCAGGCGCGTGCCGCCAACGACATCGGCCAGGACGACGTGGTCGGCGCCGGCCAGCCGCAGCTTGTCGAGAGAGGTCTCCAGCTCGCAGCGGGCCGAGATGAGAAGGTCGGGAGCGAGATTGCGCGCCGTTATCACGACGAAGAGATTGTCGGCGTCGCTCTCCAGCGCGGCGACGAGCCCGGCCGCCTCGGCAACCCTCGCCTGGGCCAGCGTGGCGTCCGACGTCGGCGGGCCCGAGACCACCATGATGTGCTCCTCGCCCAGGGCATCTATGACCTTGCCCTCGTCCTGGGTGACGAAGACGACGTCGCGGCCGGATTCGCGCAGCTCGCGCCCGGCCTGCAGCGCCATCTCCCCCGAGCCGCACACGATGCAGTGGCCCTTCATCCTGGCCAAGCTCCTGAACATTCTGCGTCTCCTGGCAACCTCCCGGAACTGGCCCTCCAACACGTACGAGGCGATCGTCGTGATGGCGAAGGCGAAGACGCCCAGGGAGGTGACTATGAGGACAAGGGTGAACGCGCGGCCGGCGTCGGAGAGGTCGTGGACCTCCTGAAAACCCACCGTGGAAACGGTGACGACGGTCATGTAGAGGCAGTCGCCGAAGTCCCACCCCTCAACGACGTGATAGCCGACAGTACCGAAGGTGACGACCGCGGCCAGAAGCAGGGCCGCCACGCGGAATTTGGTGGCCGTCGTCGTACCGGCGGTGGAGGGCAATCGCTGCTCCAAACCTAGACGTGCCTCTTCTCGAACCATACGAATAGCGGCACGCTGACGACGGCCAGCGCCGCGATGACCACCCAGGCACTGACGTGCAGTACGCCGTCCAAGGTGATCGCCCCCAGATCGCCCCAAGCACCGAGCGTGCGCTTGAGGGGGGAGTAGACCTCGGCGTATAGCGCGCCACCGACGAGCATGCCCAGTATCCCCCAGACGGCGTCCCATCGGCCCTCGCCCAGAGCGCCGACCGACGTCCCCGGGCAGTAGCCCAGAAGACCCCAGCCTATGCCGAAGAGGAGACCGCCGACGATGTTGGCGCCCAGAACGGCCGCCTTGACGTCCGGCTCGGCCGCACCCGCCGCCCACAGCACGTGGATCCCTATGGACCCCACGACGACCGCCGAGAGCATGAACTTGACGATGGTCATGTCGAGCAGGCGAAGGGCGCCGACCTGCACGTCGTAACGCAATACGCGACTGCGCTGGAGAAGGAAGCCGAAGAGCACCCCGGTGGCCAGACCCAGGAGGAGGTCCTTCATTCGCCGGCCCTCCTTCCGTAGAGAAGCCGGGCGGTGACGATGCCCCCGGCGAAGAAGCAGACGAGAGCGATGAAGCCGCTGACGGAGAGCTGCATGAGGCCCGAGAGGCCGTGGCCGCTGGGGCACCCTCCCGCAAGCCGCGCGCCGAACAGGGCGACCGCGGCACCGACGAAGGCGACGACGGCCCGCTTTGCCACACCCCCGCCGAAGCGCGACGCCCACATGTCCGGCACCGCCTGCCACCGGAAGCTGCGTGAGGTCAACGACGAGATGAACGAGCCGAGGAGTATCCCCAGAACAAACATCCACTGCCAGTCGATCTTGGGGCCGTACTTGGCGAAGTAGTCGAGCTTCTCGACGTGGCCGGGCGCGAAGAGCCGCTCGACCATCGCGGCCGAGCGGGCGAACGTCGTGGACGCACCGAGATACTTGCCGGCTATCCACACCGACAGCGTCGCGAGCACGCCCGTCAGCGCGCCTCCCAAATACGGGCTCGGCGCCTTGCCGTTGCCTTGACTCATCCCCACGCCTCCCTTCTCGCCCCCTTGCAGCGGCGGAGTTACCTCAGCGGGAAGCGGCCCTCGGCGAACGACCCGGCCGGACCGGAGCACCTCGCGGGCGCAGCCCCGGCGCCCTCCCTACCCCGCCCCGCCCCCCCTTCCCCCCCAGCCCCCCCAGCCCCCCCCCCTGGCCCCCCGCACCCGCGGACGCTAGACGCCGAGGGCGGCGGTCGGCTCGGGCACGGCGAGGAAGTGCCGGTAGTCGATGTCCGGGAATACGCCGTCGCGGAACTCGAGGTCGCCCAGGTTCGCCTCGTTGACCCGCATCTCCCTTATCTCGCGGTAGAGACGGTTGAAGCGGCGGATGTGGTCCTCCGTGCGCTTGACCGCGTACCCCACCATCGTGCCCGTCTTCATGATGAAGGCCCAGTCACTGGCCTGGGCGAGGAATAGCTCGCGGGCGGCCTGTTTCAGCGCGCGCTGCGTCAGACCGTCGGGATTGGGATAAGCCTCAGCCAGCTCGCGCATGCGCCGCGCCGCCTCGTGCAGGTGCCGGTATATCCAGTCGTTGGCACCCTCCAGCCACACCTCGTGATAGCCCTTCCAGCCCCAGCTCGACTCCGAGGGCGTCACGACCTGGTTCGACGGGTAGATGCCCAGGTAGTCGCCCGGCGTGAGCGTCTTGACGTTCTGCTGGTCGTAAGCCGTCTTGCGCAGGAGGAGCTCGAGCCAGTCGATCCCCTCGAACCACCAGTGGCCGAAGAGCTCGGCATCGTATGGCGAGACGATCATCGGCGGGCGGTCCATAAGCCCGGAGAGGAACTCGGCCTGCTTCTCGCGATTGAACATGAAGTTGCCGGCGTGGGAGTCGGCCTGGGCCAGCGCGCGCTCGGCCTCGTAAGGGCGCTTGTCGTCCGTCGGGCCCGTGATGCGATAATACTTGAGGCCGGTGAAGACCCTGTCGTGGCCCATGTGGATGTAGGGCGAGACGTAGTCGAGGTCGAGGTCGAAGCCGATGTCGCGGTAGAAATCGCGGTACCAGAAGTCGCCGGGATAGCCCTCCTTTGCAGACCAGACCTGCTTGGAGGACTCCAGGTCGCGCCCGAAGGCCGCCACGCCCGAGGGGCAATAGACGGGGGCGTAGACGCCATAGCAGGGGCGCGGGACGCCGTGGAGGACGGCGTGGGCATCGCTCACGAAATAGCGGATGCCGGCCTCGGCGATGAAGCGGTCGACGCCGGGGAAGTATCCGCACTCGGGCAGCCACAGGCCCACGGGCGGGTGGCCGAAGTGCTTGGCGAAGAATTGGCCGGCGGTGAGTATCTGGGCCCTGGCCGTCTCGGGGCAGATCTGCATAAGCGGGAGATAGCCGTGCGTCGCGGCGCAGGTGATGACCTCGAGGACGCCGGCCGACTCGAGGTGCTTGAAGCCGTGGAGGAGGTTGCGGCCGCACTCGCCTTCGAAGATGGCGCGGGCGCGGACGAACCGCTCGTGGTACATCAGCGCCAGGTGGTGGAACTCCGGCTGCCACCGCGTGCGCTCGACCTCCTTGCCCGCCAGCTCTATCAACTTGCCCAAGTGGCGGACGTAGCGCTCCTGGAGAAGCGGGTCGAGCATCATGGACATCAATGTGGGAGATAGGGAGACGGTGACGCGGGCGGGCACGCCGTCGCGCACAAGCCGCCCCATGGCGTCCAGGAGCGGGATGTAGGTCTCCGTCAGGGCCTCGTAAAACCACCGCTCCTCGAGGAAGTCCTCGTACTCGGGGTGCTTTACGAAAGGCAGATGCGCGTGAAGAACGATGGAGATATAGCCTGCCGGCATGATCTTGGCGCCCCCGCTAGCGTTGGCTCGTGCGTGATACGACGAATTTGATCGCGCGGACCTCGACGCCGTCGGCCGACTCGGCCTCGATCGGTATGTTCTGGACGCCGTCGGGAAGCGCGAAGCGGAGCGTGAAGGTGCCGTCCGGGCGCAGGCGGACCGCCCGCCCTTGAACGGTCAGGTGCGCGTCGGGCTCCGTGGCCCCGTAGACGATGAGCTCGGTGTCGGCCACGAGCCAGAATCCGCGGGCGCGGGCCTGCCGCTCCAGACTGCCCAAGAGGCTCGATATGCCGCCCGACGCCAGACCCAGCTCAAGCCCCTGCTGCAAGAGCTCGAGCATCTCCTCGGACGCCCTGCCCGGACCCGGACCCGCAGAGGCCGCCAGAAGCCTGTCGAACTCGACCGTCATCCACTCGGAATCGACGACGTCGGAGACGCGGTCGCGCGGCATGCGCACCGTGTTCGAGCGGGCGATGAGATGGAAGCCGCCATCCGGCAGAAGAAGACCCAACTCGACGCAGAAGCAGCGGTCGGGCTGGCCCAGATGGATGTACCAGTCGCGGGCGTGCCCCGTCACCTCGATGTCGCGGAAGGCGTGGCTGTTGCCCCCGTCGAAATCGACGTCGGTGACGTCGTGGACGCGCAGGACCCGCCTGGCCATACCCCAACTGTCGGAGATGATGGCCTCGGCCCTGGACCGGTCCGCAGCGGCGACCTCCCAGTAGGAGTGGGCCCAGTCCGGATCGCGCGCCTGGAGGACTATCGTGGTGCGGCCGTAGCCCTCCGGGATCCCGCGCTCCTCCTCGGCGGCCTCGTGCGGCGGGCCGACGTAGTACTTGGCCTCCTCGACGAGCTGGTCGCCCGCCGGGGCCGAGAGCGACTCCGGAGAGCGACCCCCGGAGTGCGACAGCAGCGCCTCGACCAAGGCGTCGTGCCCCATCTCACCGGCCACCTCGATATGGCGCTCCTCGGCCAGCCGGAGGAGCTCTTCGGTCGACTTCGTCTGCAACTGCTCGCGGTTCATATCGGTACACCCCCGCGCCCTTCAGAAGTACGGTCGGGCAGACAGAGAGCTGCACCCGCAGAATGCCCTGAGGGTAGTCCACCGCCATTCTCCTGACTATTACGCATCCGAGGGGCATGCAGTGTCAACCGCCAAGTGGCGCAAGCCCGCAAAACCCGCCGCCAGGGCCCTCCCGGACGCCGCGCTGCCCCGATCCGACGCGCCCCGACCTGCCCCGGGCCTTGTGCCCCCCGCCCACGCGTGGTACCATCCGCCCGCAGCCGAAAACCACACCTACAACAAAGCGCCGCGGCCCCCCCAAGGCCGCGGGGGAGGCTAGCGCCAAATGGCTAAGAAGAAGGCCGCAAAGCCCGCAAAGGTCCAGCTCCCCTGGCCCGTCTCCGTCGGCCTCTGGTTCATCGAGTCCGCCGGCGGGGACCGCTTCACCAGCGCCTACAAAAAGGGCATCCCCGTCATCGACCGCATCCACCTCGCGGGGACGATGCGGGGCGTGCGCGGGGTAGAGATGCACTATCCCTACGAGGTCACCGAGGACAACTTCGACGCCGTGTGCAAGGCGGCGAAGGACAACGGCCTGCGCATCGTGACCATCTGCCCGGGGCTCTTCAACGAGCCCTATTTCAAGGACGGCGCGTTCACCAGCAAGGACCGCCGGATCCGCAAGAAGGCCGTCGAACGCTTCAAGACGGCCATGCAGATGGACGCCAAGCTCCGCAGGCGCAAGCTGGGCGGCGACTTCGCCATCTACTGGCCCGCCGCCGACGGCTGCTCGTATACCCTCGAATCCTACCACCCCGATAAGCGAAAGATGATGCGCGACTGCCTCGTCGAGGTGCTCGAGTCCGTACCCGGACTCATAGCAATGGAGCACAAGCCGTCCGACCCGGCGCACAAGACCTACTCGGGCACAACCGGCGAGACCGTCCTGATGTGCAAGGAGGTCCAGGAGCAGCTCGGGGCCAAGCGCCGGCGCATAGGCATGAACCCCGAGCTGGCGCACCTGCTCATGGCCGACGCCGACATCGGCGCCGACATGAGCCTGATACTGGAGAACGACCTCCTCCTCCACACCCACTGGAACACCATCAAGCGCCTGGGGCCCGACACGGACCAGATGGTCGGCGCGGATAACTGGAACCAGACCATGGAGGTCTTCTTCTGGCTGGACGAGTACAAGTACGACCACTGGCTGGGGCTCGACCTCTGCCCCAAGTCCGAGTACACGCCCGACGCGGTCGACGTCTCCATAGAGGCGATGGAACGGATGTACGCCGAGGTGATGTCCGTGAAGGACCGGCTCAAGGTGAACATGCGGGACCCGAAGTCGGACGCCTCGGCCAACCTGCGGCTTCTGATGAAGGCCCGCGGGGCCAAGTACGAGAAGCTGAAGTAGCCGCATAGCGGAGAGCTGATCGAGGCGGGGTGGCTCGACGGGCCGCCCCGCCTTCTGCCGGCAACGCCCCGCCCGCAGACGCCCCGGCCGCTGATGTATACTCTACTATGTGTGGTCGTGACTTCCCGGGGCGAGCCGGTCACATACAATGGGGGGTGTGACGGGGCCGAACCGTCACACGAACGGGGCCGGGCTTCAGACGGAGAATACCTTGAGAGCAGCTATCCTCAGTGGAATTGCCCTTCTCGCGG